>Ga0316192_10001703_pt1 | contig 16228 bp, 14 predicted proteins | sample MerIslwburrow_MG_FD_204931 | JGI IMG/M metagenome (GOLD analysis project Ga0316192, IMG submission 204931) | Coastal sediment microbial communities from Maine, United States - Merrow Island worm burrow | ecosystem: Environmental > Aquatic > Marine > Coastal > Sediment | place: USA: Maine...
GGCATGCTGCTGCCACCTCGGCCACTGTCCCACGGCCCGCTAAAGCTTGGACCACTGCTGCCGCCCCATGGCGCGCTGCTACGACCACGGTCATAATCGCGCCTTCCACCGTAAGGTTGTCTATTGTACTGGGGGGCACCGTAACCAGGTGCGCCATAACCCTGTGCGCTTTGAGGCTGTTGTGGCTGGTAAGCGCCGCTCTGTTGCGCGGATCTTTGTGTCGAGCCTTGCTGTTGAGGGGCGTCATTTTCTTTTCTACTTGGTGCATCAATGCTGTCCATAACACCTTCCCAACCACCCGGTGGTGGCGGTGGGTAGTTTTGAGAGCTCGGATTGTACCTTGGTGGGGCGGCCTGGCTTGAATAGGTATCATCTGCGGCCTGTACCAGGTTTGCCTGGCTACCCGCCAGCAGGAATATGGATACGGCAAAAGTTAGTTTGTTACTTGTTCGAATTTTCATGCAGGTCTCCTTTGAAGTGCAGCGAATTTATGACTCCGGTTTATGATCTCATAGTATAGCCTGATCATTAGAGTTCCTGTAATTTCAATAGCATCAATGTTAATTGATGCAGTTTTTAGCGAATTCCAGGCACAGTTTACTTATTTTCCATGAACAGCCAGTAAACAAGGGACTAAAAAAGGGGAGGGCAGGATATAAAAGTGTACGTTAAATTGGGCATGTTCAGAGGGATTAAATTTTAACCAATCATAACAACAAGATGTAAATCCCTATTGTTCGAATGAGTGCTATAAGCAATTAAAAAGAACCCTGCATAGCAGGGTTCTTTTGTTGTGATGAATGTGGGATGACTTATCTACGATAAGGGCGTGCTTATGCCACCCAATGGCATGCTGGTGCGACCACCGCGGCCACTAATCCCAGGGCATGCTGCTGCCACCGCGACCGCTGTCCCATGGCATGCTGCTTCCACCGCGACCGCTGTCCCATGGCATGCTGCTGCCACCTCGGCCACTGTCCCACGGCCCGCTAAAGCTTGGGCCGCTTCCGCCCCAGGGGCTGTTGTCACGACCACCGCGACCGCTGTCCCAGGGCATCCTGCTGCCACCGCGACCGCTATCCCAGGGTCCGCTGAAGCTTGGGCCACGTCCACTGCCAAAGCCTGGGCCTGATCCGCTGCCAAATGAGGGTGTGCTGAAGCTTGAACCACGTCCATTGTCCCATGGTGCATTGAAGCCTGGTCCGCCACGGCCCCAATCGCTTCGGCCCCGGTCATACCTTGGTGGCTCAGGAAAGCCCCGGCCCCAGTCGGGTGGATCAGGGATATTGCGACCGGCCCATGCTGGAGGCTGTGGAGCTCCTCGATCTCCCCATTTAGGAGGCTCAGGCATGCCACGTTCACCCCATTTTGGCGGTTCAGGCATGCCAGTATCATCCCATTTCGGTGGTTCGGGGAAGTCACGCTCGACCCACTTTGGAGGCTCAGGAATCTTACGGTCTCCCCATTCGGGCGGTTCGGGCATGTCGCCCCTACCCCACTCGTGAGGAGCTGGAAAATCGTCGCTTCCCCACTTGGGTGGTTCGGGGAAGTCACGCTCGGCCCATTTTGGAGGCTCTGGCATGCCGCGGCCTCCCCGATCAGGCGGGCTGGGGATTTCACGCTCGGCCCACTCGGGAGGATCTTGAAATTCAGGAAAGCCTGCACCGCGGCCAGACGACTGGTCACGAGCCGCGACTGATGCGCCGCCGCCAGCTTGGCTGCTTTCCAGTTCTTTTTTGTCGTTCTCAATATCTTTGTCGATGCTATCGATAACGCCATCCCAACCACCGGGAGGGGGAGCTGGATAGCTTTCAGTGCTGGGTGTGTATTTTGGTGGTGCAGCTATACCCGAATAGTCGCCATCCGCTGCATTCACCATGCTTGCCTGGCTGCCAGCCAGCAGGATTGCAGATACGGCTAAAGTTAGCTTGTTAAGTGTTTGAATTTTCATTGCTGGCCTCCTTTGAAGTGCAGCTTTTAATGAGACTCCGTAATGCGGTCTAACAGTATACCCTGATTGGAAGAGTTGCTGTAATTTCAACAGCATAATGATAATTGTTGCGTTGTACCAGCAAAAAAATGACATTTATTTAAAAATGAACTGAATTTAACCATTTTTGCTATGATAAGCGCATGGCAAAGACTATAGATATGAGCGTAAATGCCTTTCTCATCTTTCTTGTTATGGCTGCTGTCTCTGGTTGTTCAGGGATAACAGTTAGTCAGGATTATGACAAAGATGTCGATTTCGCTGCATTTAAAACCTTTATCTGGAAGGTGGATCCGGATGCCAAGCAGGATGACGAACCAGAGATGAGTCCGTTGGTGGCGACACGTGTCCGAAATGCAATAACAAGTGAGCTCAAAGCCAAAGGTGTTGCTTATAGCGAAATATCACCTGATATTCAGATCGATTACAACTTCAAGGTTGAAAGCAAGATATCCAGCAGCAATGTGGGTACCACTATTGGTTATGGTGCGGGTGGTTATGGCGATATAGGCGGGGTCGTTATCAGTACTGCACCGGATATCAGGCAATATGATGAAGGCACACTATACATTGATTTTTATACATCCGATGACTTGAAGCTTGTCTGGCGTGGTATCAGTTCCCAGGTGATTGATAAGCACCAGGAGCCCGACACGGTAACACAGCAAATCAACCTGAATGTACAGAAGATACTCGAACAGTTCCCGCCAAAAGAAAAAGCTTCTCGTTAACTAACACAGCATATTAAATCAATTGTATTAGATTAAACACAATCTGACGGTATTAAATATTGATTTCTATATATCGCCTGGCAGTCAAAAACTAAAAAGTATTTCACCACAGAGTCACAGAGGGCACAGAGAAAAGCTTCGTATTCTTAACTACGCCACAGGCGCAGTTAACAAAGTAAAACTCTGTGCCCTCTGTGACTCTGTGGTGAATTGTTTTTGAATCTGTTTTGGGTGTGTCAGTTCAAATCTGAACCCAGCTCGTATCTGGAATTATACAAATCAATTGCTGGTGACCTGTTTCTGTATCGGATTGTTTTGACCCTGGTGACGTTGCAGTTTGCGTTGTTCCAGGAAAGACTTCAACCAGAGTTTGTCGATTACATCAATAACACCTTTGACTGATGCGCCAAGGTAGAACACAGCAGCATTCTCTGCAGTCTGTTTTTCCATGTACGGCTTATCATGCCCGATGTTTTTAATACGATCCTGAAGCGATGGTATGGGATCTCGCGGGTGAGGCTTTTCTTTGTAAACTTTATCTATCAGGCTGTCGAGTTTATCTCCATTCTTAATCGCCTGTACCGCAGATGCCATTTTGGTATGCGGCGCTGGTAGCGACTTTTTTTCTACTGAAGCAATCTTGTATACAGCAGGCCAGAACTGGTTCTGTAAATACCATCGGCACAGTGCATCAGCTGTTATCATTTCAAGAATGACCTCGTGATTAAATAACTCCATAGCGTAAGTATCTGCATTCAGCTCATCCATCCTGGCTGCATGGAGTGAAACCATTGTATAAAAAGGTGCGTAAGCGGCGAAGTACCATTTCAGCGGTTCAAAGCCAAAGCCTTTTTGCTTGCGATAGATAACGCGATACTGTTGCCATATTGCCCTGAGTTGATACAGCCAGTTTGTTAGAGGGTTATAACGTTTGGAAAACTGGCCTATGCGACGTGCAATCACGCATTCAAACTGTTCTTTAGAAAGACTTTGCAACACAGGTAGCCCGATAACCATTGTATTCGTTGACCATACAGGCAGTGCCCACATTGGGGTCTTTATAATATCCAGCTCGTAATTAGCCGTTATTGCGATGCGGTGAATTTCCGGTCGCTTAAAATAAGTGTGATGTTGCTGTACAAGCTTGAATAGTTCAGGCGCTTTATCCTCAGACAATGTTAGACCGACAGGTGTTTTTGGTTTTATTTGAGTGATGCGATAGCTGACAAGTGTGGCTACCAGTACTACCGCTAACCAGATCAATGCGGCTTGCCAGTTGGCAATATCGCCAGACACAAATATTTCATAGATATTCAGCAGCCCGATTGGCACTAATAGCGGGAACAGCAGCACATATGCATAGCCAGATAGTGCCAGTAGAACGACACAGCCAAGATAAAATCGTGGAAATTTATGAATCAGTGATTCGACAAAACCAAAAGGTTTAAGCATCAGGGTTCGTGCTGAACTTAAGATGACCATCGTCCCGTCTCATGGTTAGTGGTGTTTACGGTTTTGTTTGACTGTCGGAGTGACAGGGGGTGATAAATAAAAAAATCACGTCCCTGTGATTCTGCTTTTGAATCAAATTAGCGGTTAGCTACGACGTTTTTGCCGACCAGCTGCTGGATCTTTTTTTCTACTATTTTTTTCTCTTCGACGCGATAACCAAGGCTCTTGTGTACCAGTCTTCCATTTTTGTCGATCAGGAATGAACTCGGCATGGCTTTTAGGTTATAGGCCTCAGCTGTTTTACCACTTTTATCAAAAGCAACTTCAAACTTTGCGGGCATTTCTTTTAGAAACTCTTCAGCATCTTTTCTGGATGTATCGAGATTGACCGCGATGATCTCGAAACCATCTTTACCATAAAGTGTTTGCAACTCATTCATCCAGGGAAAAGAACGTTTGCATGGTTCACACCATGATGCCCAGAAATCAAGGTAAACCACTTTGCCTTTATAGTTAGAGAGCTTAATGGTTTGATTCTGGCCGGGCAGGGTGAAAGCAGGTGCCTGATATTTTCCGCCCGATTGAGCAAAAGCAGAAGCTGGCGAAATGAAGCTGTATATAACAGCAACGACTAGTGCGATACGGATGATTGAACTATGCATTGGATACTCCAAAGTCATTAATCAAATTCAGTGCAGGTATGAACCTGTTTGCACTGCCGACATTACCGCCGGTTATTCAATATTTAGAGGTTTTGGAGCATTTAGAAGTGAGAATCAAAATAATAATCTTTAAAACTATTGCTTGACTCTCCTATGAAAAACACTATAGCATATTGTAAAGATTGTTGACACATTTTGTCGAAAACTTGTACAAATTTAAATTAAATTTGTAACCATTTGAAAATTGAATGGATATGGTTTTCTTCCGACAAGATTGCGCAAACATTCTCTATCGCGCTTAACAGTGCGATAAATGTTCAAAAAGCTAAATGCCGACAGCTGTCCTGGTTGTCACAAATGTCCAAAAAATTCAAATAGATAGGGTCAATTTAATTTCGGCTATGCAGCCGATTTCAGATTTTTTTGATCCTGCGTATATGACGTTCCAAAAACTGATAGATCGTTATACCGTTCGTCTGAAAAAACATTCGGGTTACTTTTAGATCAGTTTTTATGACCTAAAGTTAAACGCATCAAATCGAACGTACACGGATAACTGGCGTACAGAAGAGGTTGCTAATGAAATTCAAACTACCGTTAATATTTGCTGGTTCAATGCTCGTGCTTGGCTGCGACCCCGGTTTGCCTGAAGGCAGTAATGATTTTGCGGCTGGCGGCTCCGCAGTTGCACTTTCACAGAGTGAATTCAACTCACTCCCACCCGAAGATCAATACATGGTTGCCAATAAACTGTTAGGTACCATGCTCCGTGGTGTTTCAGCAGAAGACTTTTTCAATCTTGATGCGGGAGTAGCAAACCTGCAACCGAGCAGCAGTGCTTTCCTGGATGATACCAGGAACGCATTGGCGCGGAACATGAGCAATGCTGAAGTGCTGGCTTATGACACCATCATTGATGGCCTGGATGCAGAAGGTAATCCGGATCCTGCCAATGCCAAGTATGAATTTGATACGCGCTCGGATCTTGAAAGCAACAGACGATCAAAACAACTCCCTCTTGCGCGCATCAAGGAATACCCAATCAGTCGTGACATGTTCGTGCACTGGATGGCATATGTACTGAGTAATACCATCATGTTTTCTCCTGCCGAAGAAATGGAGAGTACCGATTACACCGACATACAGAACATGTACCGTTTCCTGGTAACCAGCATAGATGAAGGTACACCTATCCGCCAGGTCATACGTTCCAATCTGCCATCGCTGGCACGCTGGCGTGTATCGCGTTCACCCGAGAACCATGCGCTTGAAGCCTATGAGCTCTACCTGGGCCTGTTTGAAACCGAAGAAGATTCATTCAGGGGTGGTATCGCCTGTAAGGACCTTTACCTGACATCAGATGGTGATGGCTACCTGATTCGTCGTACTGATTATCCGAACACGGAGCCTCAGCTGATTCTGGAGACAAACTACATTACGACCTGTGACGATTTATATGATGTCATTGCAGGTCACCCGTTACTGATTCCGCGTGTGACCGAAGCCATTTTCAATTACTTCGTGGAAGTGACAGGCGATAATCTTGATTACCGCCAGCAGTTTATCAATTCCATTGTGGCGAGCGGCCCGGAAACATTCGAAGATATTTTTACCGCGATCCTATTCTCACGCGAGTATCTGTTGAATATCGAAAGACCGAAATCTTTCGAAGAAAACCTGATGCCGTTGCTCGATACGCTTAAATGGGACCCGGGGTATTCAACTGAAGGAATAGGTAAACGAATCTTCAGGAACATGACAGAACGTGATTCGATATTGAGATTGAGTGGTATGGGCTGGGATACCATGACCTACAAGATCGGCAGAATCCCGTCCGTCCCGCTCGATGGTCTGAGTTTTGCCAATTACCACAAGGCACTCAGAGAGCAGTTGCTGAGGAATGACTGTAGTTACGAGGGCGGCTGTAACAATGCGGGCGACGGGCTTATATTTGATGCCGATGATGTTATCAGGCCTGTTGTTGAACAGATGTCACCAGAAGAATATATCGATTTTCTGTTCCTGAACGCGATGCAGAGAAAAGCCACACCGGTTGAGAAGACTGATCTGATGGCGCTGTATGGCCCATCTCCAGGATTGAATCATACACAGGATATTGATGGTGTAACTGTGGTTCGCTCTGGCAGGCATGATGATATTGCCGTGATTACTTTTGACTATATCTCCAGATTACCTGAACAGTATTACTTCAGGGCAGTGAATTAAGGGAGCGATGATCATGAAACGAAGAACATTTATAAAATCAATGGGTGCCGTGAGTGCATCTGCCTTCATGCCGAGTGCATTCAAGCTGTCGACGATGTACAAAAATGCCAGTGCGGCAGTGGACTATGCCGGTGCCAACGTTACCGCGCCCGCAGTAATGCCGCAGGTAATCAATATCTTTCTTTACGGCGGTCCATCCGAACTATCGGGCAACCTGACCAATATTCAGGATATTGAAAACAATTCGCAGAATTCATACGCGAATGCATTTGGAACTAATATTTTAAGCTTTGATACCAGTGGTAATGCGGCTACTGGGGTCGACGGATATATTACCCGGCATGGTTTCTGGCGCGGTGATCCGGATACCAATAATGATCCTACATTTGATAGAAATGGTGCCGGCGGTCGTTACATGCAGTCCATGCTTGAACGTGGCCAGATGTCGGTTTACAGGACATTGATGAAGCGCATCGATGGAACGCGTTCGCACCGCGAGAGCCTGCTGATGAGCCAGAAAGGCTCGCTGGATATCGAAGCGGGGCCAGGCGTTGGTACCCGGCTGGCAGCGACACTGTTCCAGCAGCGGGCGCTGTATGAGGCAACAACCGCGCTTGCCGACGGTACGCCTATTAGCAGTCTTGTCAGTGGTACCGATACTGGTGTCGAAGCTCTGTTTTTACCGTTTGTGTCTTTCGAAGGGGACACGCGCTATTTCCAGCAGGACCCGGATTACACGCTGCCATTATTGTTAAGAGGTACAACGCTGGATGAGGACCTGCAGAGCCCGTACTCAAGAAGTGCTGATGCTGATCCGATAAAAACAGCACTCAATAGCCTGGTTGGTAAAGTCATGACACCCGCCAAGGTGTCGCGTTTCTCAGGTGTGAATGATGGCTTTGCATTACGCGAATTTTTCGAGGACAAGATGGGGGGTCTGGAGCCTAGCGCAACAGTCAACGCCACTACCGACAGCAGTGGCGTCACGCTGCCGAACGTTACACTACAAGCCGATGCGGACGCGATTGGCGTAGGCTTAAACACTCCTGTGAGATATCCACAAAACCAGTATACCGACAGGATCAGGGCCGCGGTAACGCTGGCGCTTAAAAATCCTTCAACAGCTTATATCACCGTAGGCGGTGGTCTTGGTGGCTGGGATGACCATAATAACGGCATTGATAATTATCCTGATCGCATGAATGATCTGTTTGCCGTGATGCAGGCAGCCATGTTGCATATTAAATATTCGAATAATGCGGCAACACTGCCGGCAACACCCACCGGAAATCCGGGTAACAGAACCACCTCCAGCAACATTGCTATCAATATGTTTGGTGATTTCGGCAGGCTGGTGAATCTGAATAATTCAGAAGGCTGGGACCATGGCAATAACCAGAACCTGTATACCTTTGGTATCGATGGCCCGGATAGCCCGCGTCCTGCTGGTGCATTGGGCAAGGTTGTCGGTCGTACACATCGTGTTGGTGATCCGGGTACAAACAACCAGGTTACCGAACCAGCTCCAGCAAGCGGATCGACTCCGAAGAGCTATGAAGCTGAGCCAATGTCAGTGGCATCGACTGTGTATTCATACTTTGGTGTGCAGAATCCCGAGGTATTGACGGCAGATGATGAACGTAATCCTGCCGGGGTGCCTGCAATCGATGAAACACTAACTGGTGAAGATCCACTCTTTTAGGGATATATGGCTGTGATACTTGCCAAATTCTTATAATTAACTAGTGTTGTTGATATGAATAAGTTATTAATAATTTCCATGTTGCTAATGGTCTCCGGATGCTCGACCGTTAGCAACATGACGGTGAAGGAAGAGGTCAAGCCCTGGGAAAAAGACGTTCTGGCCACAGACACGATGCAGTTTCCGCGGGACCCCATGCAAGCTTTTCTGGATGAACATATTTACTTCAGTAAGGAAGCATCATCAGGCGGCAACGGCGTTGGTGGTGGTGGTTGCGGTTGTAACTAGCCTGCCTCGTGGTGATGGCGGCAGTTATAACAATACTGCTCCAATGAATAATAAGGCCACAACAAAACCAAAATACTAAAAACAACAAACCTGGTTTAACAAAAAATAAAGACCTTGTATGAAATCCATCAGGAATAAATTAAGCCTTGCTACGTGCTCATTACTTACAACCGGCAATGCTTCTGCTGAAGCTATCGAGAATGCGTGGGAAGTCGATTCATCTTATCTGTATTACAGCGAAGTCGACCGTGTCACCGTGAACAAACTTGTCGGTACTGCCAAGGGTTATGTGTCTCCAAAAAATACTGCCTCGATCAAGGTGGTATTTGACGCCATGTCGGGCGCGACCCCGACCGGTGCGGTAAAGGCCAGTACGCCATCGTTTACCGGTGCATCCGGCGGAACGGGTATTAACCCATCGGGTGAAACTGCTGCCCTGGCAGAATTCGATGATACTCGCGTTGCTGTTGCACTCGACTGGGAGCACGAGCATACGCGCACCCTGAGTGTTAACTACAACGGTGCATTTTCCGTGGAAAATGACTGGCGTTCATACAGCCTTTCGGCAACTGCAAACAAGGAGAACAGTAGCCGCTCGACCCGGTGGACACTCGGTATCGCCGGAACATATGACGAGATTTTCCGTGTTAATGGCAATAATACGCCTGATCCAATGACACCAGTAGCAGATGGAGACTTTCTCGGCGAAGGTGAAAGGACAACAACCGACATTATCGCCGGCGTAACAAAAGTGATTAACAGGCGTACCGTGGGGCAGCTTAATCTTGCCTTCGGTATCGCCAATGGCTATATGAACGATCCATACAAGGTATTCAGTGTTGTGGATGCAGGGGGCGTTGAGTGGGACCAGTATTTTGAAGGCCGTCCTGATTCAAGAACACGCTGGTCTATCACAGCGAATTTGAATCACATGACATTTCCTAACAATAACGGCATCCATCTGTCATACCGGTATTATTCAGATGACTGGGATGTACAGTCCCACACCCTGGATTACGCGCACCGCTTCATTTTTGGTAATGCTGACTATCTCGAGCCAAGAATTCGTTTATATACGCAGACCAAAGCTGAGTTTTATCAAAATTCGTTCGTAGATCCGAATGTTGGTGGCACACCCAATTTGCCTCAATACCTGAGTGCTGACTATCGTCTCGATGATATGTCCGATGCCACGGTAGGACTGACTTACGGCGTACGCTTTGGCAGTGATGCCGATTTACGCACACGGCTGGAGTATCTCTACCAGTCGTTCGAAAATTCAGAGTTCGATACCAACAAGGCAATCATATTCAACATAAGTTACGGAAAACGTTTCTAGGCTGCATAAGTTAGCTGATTTGACTGCCCTGCATTGATTGATCAGTCAACCGCAGCCCACAGGTACCAGCTGGAGACTGTCCGGTAAGGACGCCACCTGTCGGCGATGGCATGATAATCCTTGATTGCAGGCTGATCCGGTAATTCATAATGGTGTACGATGGACTTGCGCAATGCCAGGTCACCCAGCGGCAGCACATCCAGCCGGCCAAGGGAAAACATCAGGAACATATCGACTGTCCATGGTCCAATACCCGTGAGCGCGGTTAGCGCGTCAGAAACCTGTTCGTTATCCCTGTTTGCAAGCTTATCCAGGCACAGTTCTCCACTATCGACGGAATCACACAGAACACGTAAGTACCTGATCTTTTGCCGTGATAAACCACATGAAGCCATTTGCTGATCTTGCAGCGCCTTTATCGATGCAAGCGCATATGTCTCTGACTGCAGCAGCTTCGACAGCCTGTTCTCGATGCTGCGTGCAGACGCCACCGACAGCTGTTGATTGATAATCGCCCACACCAGAACGTGGAAATGTGGCGCGTGAATCAGGCTGTTTTCGGAGAACAGTGTACACGGGCCGTGCTGCTCGATCAGCCTGGCGATGACCGGATCCGACATTTGTAGCGCGCTTTCTGCTTTACGAATGGAATTTTGCATCTATAGTTAGGGTGTATTACAAGGTAGAATTCGAATTTATACCTATTTGAGACAAAATTATATCCAATTACGATGACACCCATATTACTCGACCAAACAAGTATATTCAGAGCCGGCGTGGCTGTATCCGTTACCATGCTCGTAGTATTTTCCAGTGGTTACTACATTGGACTCCAGAAATCGGATTCTGGAAAGGGTATGGAGCTGAATAAAACCATAGCGCTGGCGCTTCCCGGACCGGCGCATGCCGATACTACAGAATACGAGCCGCATATTCCGCAGGCGCAGATACCGGGTGCATATATCGACGTCGACAGTCCGGACGAATCCACAGCAGCTACCAACAGCAGGCAACAGGCAGCCACGCATGCGCACAACACAGGGGCGGATGTTGAAAACGTCATCAACGAGACAACGAGCACAATCGAGACCCCGGCTGTCAGTGACGTTTCAGCAGCGCAGGATAATCAGCAGCTGCATCTGGCATCGCTTGCAATCGCAACTGATATCTCCAGCAAGGGCGACGATACTGATGTTATCCATAAGGCAGATGATCAAACGATAAAGACTGGCGAAAATCAGCAGCTCAGTGACACTATTGAATCAGGCATTCAAGCACAAATCATTGATACCGCGAGTGTCGAAGATGCACGCTATACCATCCAGGTTGGTGCGTTCGCCGATTCACAAAATGCCATACGCAGAATGTCTGAACTCGAATCGCTGAATCTCAGCGCTTATACTGATGGATATACAAACAAGCGCAACGAACTCCGTTTTAATGTGCGTTTTGGCTATTTCAAAGACAAGTCCAGCGCGCTGGCGGCATTAAACAGTTTTGAACAAAACATGTCCGGCAGTGGTTATATCGCCAGAATTCGCCGGAATTGATCTGCCGACAACTTTGTTTAACTATCCCCGTGGTGAAATGACTGATGCCATCACGCATCAAGCTGCTTACATTTGATCTTGATGATACCCTGTGGCCGTGCACACCCACGATTATGGCCGCAGAGCAAAAGCTGTATGAATGGATGCAGCGACGTGTGCCGGAAATAACACAACGTCTCGACAGCGAGGCATTATTCCATAAGCGCCGCGACTTCATGCAGCAGCGACCAGACCTGTTACATGATATGTCAAAGCTGCGTGTTGAATCGCTGAAGGCATTGAGCGACGAATTCGGTCTCGGTTACGAATGGATTGGCGAGGCATTTGATGTCTTTTTCCAGGCGCGACAGCAAGTTAAGCTGTATCCCGATGTGGCGCCGGTACTGGATGAGTTGAGTTCAGAGTACACGCTGGTTGCGGTAAGCAACGGTAATGCTGACATCGGCTTGACCGGCGTCGATCGCTGGTTTGATTTTTCGGTATCTGCCGCCGAAGTCGGTCATCAGAAACCGCATCCGCTGGTTTTTCAGACCGCCATGTACAGAGCAGGGGCTGCGCGGAGTGAAACCGTTCATATCGGCGACGACGAGCACCGGGACATATTCGGCGCCTGCGAAGCGGGTATTCGCACCGTCTGGCTCAATCGCACTAATCGTGACTGGAGCCACACCAAGTGCAAAGCGGACCATCATATTCGCAGCCTGGACGAGTTGCCGGAAATTCTTAGAAAGATGCAATATAATGCGCTTTCTGAATGACTGGAACTAGTGATGATTTATAAAACCGACGATGTTCGGATAAGTGGCATCCAGGAGGTGCTGCCACCGGAAGTTCTCCATAATGAATTTCCGATGAGCGAGACCGCCTCGGAGACGGTCTATCGGGCACGTGATGCAATTCAAAAGATTATGCGCGATGAAGATGACCGCCTCATCGTGATTGTTGGGCCGTGTTCCGTGCATGACCCGGACGCTGCGCGCGAGTATGCCAGTCGGTTGAAACCGTTGATCGAGAGTCTTTCAAACGAGTTGTGCATTGTCATGCGTGTGTATTTCGAGAAACCGCGCACAACCGTTGGCTGGAAAGGGTTGATCAACGATCCCGATATGGATGAAAGCTTTCATATCAACAAGGGTTTGCGCCTTGCCCGCCACCTGTTGCTGGACCTGGCGGATGAGGGTATACCAGCGGGTACAGAATACCTCGATCTCATCAGCCCCCAGTATGTTGCCGACCTGATCAGCTGGGGGGCGATTGGTGCACGCACCACTGAAAGCCAGGGCCATCGCGAACTGGCTTCCGGTCTGTCTTGCCCCATTGGTTTCAAGAACAGCACTGATGGCGCTTTCAATATTGCCATCGATGCAGTCAATGCCGCTTCACGCCCGCATGTGTTCATGTCTTTGACCAAGAAAGGCCACTCGGCGATTTTCTCAACAACGGGCAATGATGACTGCCATATCATATTGCGTGGTGGCAGCGGCAAGCCCAATTACGATAAAGAGAGCATCAACAGCGCTGCTGAGCAATTACAGAAGAACGGGCTCAGACCTGAAGTGATGGTGGATTGTTCGCATGCTAACAGCAACAAGGATTACCGCCAGCAAGCCGATGTTTGTCGTGATGTGGCTAAGCAAATCAGTGCTGGCGAAAAGCGCATAATCGGCGTGATGATGGAAAGTAACCTGGTTGAAGGCAGGCAGGATGTGGTCAAAGGTCAGAAACTGAATTATGGGCAAAGTATTACCGATGCCTGCATCGCCTGGGAAACGACCGAAGTGCTGCTGCAGGAGCTGGCAGAAGCCGTCAAGCAGAGACACAAAGTGCTTGCGCAACAAACACCAGCTTAATCCGTAGTAGATTCAACCCGATCTGACGGTTTTAAATATTTATTTCTATATAGCCTGACAGTCAACAACTAAAAAGTATTTCACCACAGAGTCACAGTGCACACAGAGTTTTACTTTATTAACTGCGCCTGTGGCGTAGTCAACAATACATAGCTTTTCTCTGTGTGCTCTGTGACTCTGTGGTGAATTATTATTAAATATTATTTTGGGTGTGTTAATTCAAATCTGAAATCAGTTTGTTATCCGTCAGATCATATCTACACTTAATCAGCCCGCTTTTCGTAAGTTCTTTCAACGTAGCGGTTGATCAGATCCTCGAATTCATCCGCGATATTATCGCCCTTTAAAGTCACGGTTTTTTCACCATCTTCGTACACCGGTGCAACAGGGCGTTCACCAGTGCCTGGCAGGCTGATGCCTATATTTGCGTGTTTGCTCTCTCCGGGCCCATTGACCACGCAACCCATTACCGCCACGTTCATGTACTCGACACCGGAATATTGTCTGCGCCATTCAGGCATTTGCCTGCGCAGGTAATCCTGTACTTGCGAGGCCAGTTCCTGGAAAAAAGTACTGGTCGTGCGGCCGCAGCCGGGGCAGGCGGTAACGTGGGGGACAAATGATCGCAGTCCCATGGTCTGCAGAATTTCCTGCGCAACGATCACTTCCCGGGTTCTATTACTGCCAGGTTCCGGTGTCAGTGATATGCGGATGGTATCTCCAATACCATCGTGCAACAGAATGCCCAGGGCGGCGGTCGAAGCAACGATGCCCTTGGAGCCGATGCCGGCTTCGGTCAGCCCCAGGTGCAGCGCGTAGTCGCTGCGCTCGGACAGCGAACGGTAGACAGTGATCAAATCCTGCACCACACTCATTTTGCATGACAGGATGATCCTGTTCCTGGACAGGCCAAGCGCTTCTGCAGACTCTGCGCTTTCCAACGCAGAGCGAATTACGGTTTCGAGCATGACATCGTGGGCATCATGCGGCGCATCCAGTTTTGCATTTTCGTCCATCAAGCTTGCCAGTAATGCCTGGTCCAGGCTGCCCCAGTTGACGCCAATGCGCACGGCCTTGTCGTATTGGCACGCGAGCTCGATCATTTTTGCAAACTGGGCGTCGCGCTTGTTGCCTTTGCCGACATTGCCGGGGTTGATGCGATATTTTGCCAGCGCCTGTGCGCATTCGGGATGGTCGGTCAGTAGTTTGTGACCATTGAAATGGAAGTCGCCAATCAGCGGCACCGAGCAGTTTTTTTGATCAAGCGCATCGCGTATCTTTGCAACACTGGATGCCGCGTCACTGTCATTGACCGTGATACGCACCAGTTCAGAACCGGCGTGAGCCAGTTGCAGAATCTGTTCGGTGGTCGCGCTTACATCAGCCGTATCGGTATTGGTCATCGACTGCACCACGATGGCATTAGCGCCACCCACAGTGATGCCGTCGATATCAACAGCAACCGATTGCCTGCGGGGTTTGTATACGTCTGGAAATACCATGTAAAAAGCTCTGATTTCAGCACACATGATTTTAGCATTCCTGCCGAGGTACAGATACAATGCGGTTTTTGATCTGATGGTAACAGCGTGAAACTGGGACTGGTCATTAATCCGATGGCAGGAATAGGCGGGGCAGTTGGGCTCAAGGGCAGTGATGGCCGGGAAATTGTTGAGCGTGCGCTGCACAAAGGCGCCCTGCCTCGGGCGCAGGAACGGGCACTGGCTGCCTTGTCCCGGTTCAGGGATTGTGTTCCCGGGACGGTTTTCACTGCAGCAGGTTCAATGGGGCGGGATGTACTGGATAAAGCCGGAATTGAAACGGAAGTGGTATACACTCCGTTGAGTCAAATGACTACGGCGAATGATACCCGCAATGCCGTTTACGCACTGTGTGAAAAATCCATTGATCTGCTGTTGTTTGCCGGTGGTGATGGTACTGCCAGGGATGTGCTCGACGCGCTGAAACAGCATGGCTCTGATGAAAAGATTACGGTGATCGGTATACCAGCAGGGTGTAAGATCCATTCAGCTGTTTATGCGGTTACCCCGGCACAGGCCGGTGAGCTGGTGGCCGGATTGATCAAGGGACAGCTGCTCTCGGTTAAATCTGCCGAAGTGATGGATCTGGATGAAGATGCGTTCAGGGCAGGGCAGGTTAAAGCCAGCTGTTACGGCTATATGAATGTACCGGTTGATGAACAGCGCATGCAGGCAATGAAGCAGGGTGGTGTTGATACCGAATCACTGGTATTGCAGGATATTGCAGCTGATTTTATCGATAACATGCAGGACGATGTTCTCTATCTTATAGGATCAGGAACTACAACAGCTGCACTGATGGAATCATTGGGTCTGGATAATACGCTGCTTGGAATCGATGCGATTATTAACGGTGAACTGGTTGCCAGTGATCTGGCTGAACAGGACATACTGTCA
>Ga0316192_10001705_pt1 | contig 16219 bp, 18 predicted proteins | sample MerIslwburrow_MG_FD_204931 | JGI IMG/M metagenome (GOLD analysis project Ga0316192, IMG submission 204931) | Coastal sediment microbial communities from Maine, United States - Merrow Island worm burrow | ecosystem: Environmental > Aquatic > Marine > Coastal > Sediment | place: USA: Maine...
CGTATTTCTATACGGGTAGGAGGCTGGATACGGAGACGGCGGTCAATGGGGCTCATGGGCTTTATTACTTTAGAGCGCGGTATTTCTCGGCTCCTCAGGGGAGGTTTATTTCTCGGGATCCTATTGGGTATGCAGATGGGATGGGGTTGTATGAGTATGTATCTTCTAATCCTCTTAAATATCATGATCCCATGGGGGAGAAAAAGAAAAAGGATGATTGGGGCGGGTTTATACCGGAATTTAAATTAAGTGTTACAACTGATAGGGAGCCTGTAGTTGACGATAGAGATGTTTGCGGTGGGCACAATTGGATAATTACATGGAATTTAGATAAACCAGCACCAAAATTAAAATCAGTAGCTTTGGGAGGTTTAAGTCATGGTGGATTTGTTGTTCAGCATATAGTGGTGAAATATAGGATATTTGATTGCTTTGGTAATGATGTCACAAGACAAGAGCTTCTTAAAAAAACGGGGAAAATAGGAAACAAAGATGGTGGAAAAACTTTTGACTATTATGAAGCTTTTTTTATGGCTGATGGTGACACTATAGGGACGGGTGCGTTATTTGGTAATGGTGATGATGAATGGTCAGAAGGTCCAAATTTTTGTACGTATGGAACGGTAGAAACTACAGGAGAAGCAGCGTATATAAAAACGGGTGATTTACCAAATAATTTCTCTGGAATTGGTATTCGTAATCCAAGAACGTTGGCAGGTGACGCACCTTCAACAATTGACTCTCCAGGAATGTGGAATCCGAAAATGCCACGACCTTCTAGTAATACGGTAAAAAGAGGGTTAAAGGTTGAGTGGGATTGCTGCTTACATGAATTTGCTAATAAAACTCATGTTGTTTATAAATATGTTAAATGATATTTGACAAAAAATGACAAAAAATGATGAGAAGATTGAATTGTTTTTGTTAAAATATGGTATGTACAATTTTTCAAATGCTTTGTGTATCATTTCAATTGTAGTTGTTTTTTGTTCATGTTTTTCTGATGAGCATCTAAATAATATTAGCAATGAAGAAGACAAATTAAAAAAGAAGCCGACTCCAAAAAAAAAATCTGAATTGGCTAAAGGAGATGGTCTTAATGAAGAAGATAAATCAATAAAAAAGGAAACAAAGGAAACAAAGGAAACAAAGGAAACTGTAAAAAAAAATCCTGAATTGGTTAAGGGAGATTATAGTGATCAAGAATATAAAGTAATGTATGATAAAGCAGTAAACATGAAGCCAAATGAAGCTGTAAAAAAATATCCTGAACTGGCTAAGGGAGATGTTCAAAAAAGTAAATGGATTTATTTGTTTCAAGCCTACATTTTTCCTAAATGTAAGGTTGGATATATTCCTATACCAAAGAATTATACAGGTGTATGGAGGGCATGGCATAAGAATGGTAAGTTATGGACTAAAAGTGAAGTGTCAAATGGCTTAGAAAAAGGGTTATGCAAATCTTGGTATGACAACGATGTATTAAGTTCATTCGATAACTATAATAATGCTGGTCTTCGTCATGGAATTCGACGTCGTTATTTTGATAACGGTCAGATTCAATATGAAGGTTTTTCTAAAAATGGTAATAGATATGGATTTTATAAAGCTTATTCTAAAATAGGTAATTTGTTACATATCAATTATTTTGACAATGACCAAAAAAAAACTGTAATATTCAGTAAAAAAGAATCCATCGACCTCCGCCCCCAATACGCTAAAGAAATAGCGGAGTTTGAGGCAGAGCTAGCAGCGTTTGAGAAGGAACACGATTTAAAGTAACTTTGATCCGATGTTTTGCTCTAGCCATGATTTTTGGTTTTACTTCCAGAAGTTCATCTTATTTTCCATAAATTCCAAGTTCACAAATTTCCTCAAAATATTCGTCGAAATACATTTCAATAAGTTTGCCAACATCTTTAACAGGTAGTTCGTCAATCATATGAGTTTTTTCACTATCGTATTTGAATAATCCAAGAAACGATTTTTTAACAGGGTAGAAAAATTCTGTCATTACGACTTCATCATCAGTTGGACGAAATTGGAGCATAGAAGCATCTTTTCGCCCTTGGCCATAACCATTATGAACAGAAAAATTTGGAGGGCAATTATCGTTACTGTTGGGGTCAAAAATTTCTAATTCGGATTTCCAGTCAATGCTGTAATATTTTTCTATGACTTTCTCTACTGACATTGCAGGAAAATCTTCAGATGAAAAATCGTGTTTTTGAAACCAGCTTGGTAATTCCATTTTTCTTTCAGTCTTTATCTATAGCCTTGGGGACAAGGTTTTTAATTATCTTTTTTATTTTTATTCCAGAAGTTTTTTAACACGTAATTAACAAGGTCAGATTTACTAGATCCTTTTACAAGACTATACCATTTAGTAGGTGTGTGAGATTTTATGTTTGATACTGATCCTTCACCATATCCCATATCTCTTATCAACTTGTTTTTAGAGTCAATTTCACATCTCGTATAATCTACATAATCTGGTCCAATTCTTTTATGTAAGGTTTTATAGATATGGCCATTTTGTATGACTTCTAATAGATAATATTTTCCTTTGTCACCTTTTATACTTCTTGGTATAAAGACTTCGTTGGTAATAAGGTTTTTTGTTTTTTTTGTAATGGTAATTTTGGCTTTATATCGTTTTAAACCAATAAATCCTTGCTGATTTTTTTTTGTAGCATATGAGCATATTAAATCATCTAAAGCTCTTGGATTTTCTTTAGCGTAGCTATCAGAAAATTGAGCTTTCTGTCCCTCTACAGATAAATATATAGTTATGATGTGAAAGGCTTCTTTTTCGGCTATAAGCTTACACATATTTTTTAATTCTGAATCGTTCATTGTTAAATCAAAATTCGGAATAATAATGTCTCCAACTCGACTACCATCCAATAACTTATTTGGTTTGTATACTGAATATTTTGGAAGGGTTACTCTAGAAGTGTTGTTCATTGATGAATGTGTTATGTTTGATTTGGATTTTTTCTTTGTTGAATTTGTTGTTAATACTACTGGGAGTACAATTATAAGAATTAATAAAATTAAACACCCACCAAAACAACCAACAGATTTTCTTTTTAATGGAGCTCCACAATGTGGACATGTAGAAGCTTTTTTGGAAACATCACCATTACAGTCTTTACAGGTTATTAATGCCATTCCATGTCCTCTATATTTTTAAATTTAGAGTTTTATTCTCCCAAATCTCACCCCAAAACAAAACCCCATAAGAATCAAATAGAGACTCATATCAAGCCATTCTCTCACAACGCTTCAAACCTCATCAAATCTTAAAACGACTCACCATGAGTCTTATTTGGGGTGTGGGAGTATTTCTTGTGTCAATTCAATGAAAATATGGATCTTTCACAAGTTGGGTGAAATGAGATACAATTGTCATCGACCTAGACAGTCATAAAACATAAGGACGTTCTCAATAGAATTTCCTGATATTTCACAAGGATGGAATCCCCATGTGCTCACCGTACATGGTGGGTCACTTGTCCTTGTGGAGTGTCTGTCTAGGTCATGAAGCACACTTGTGACCTGCCACCTTTTGTAGTGGGTCTTGTTTTGAAAGGGCCTGTTATGAAAAAACTAATTCTGATCACCATTATTTTTATTGCCACAAGTTGTACCCCAAATCGATTAGATGAGGGTTTGATTACAATTGGCTTACCTCAAAAGAAATTCTTGTCATATTGGGGGCTTCCGACTTCACAAAAAATGCAATCAGGGAAACAGGTGATGGAGGCAGGAATCGGTTCAGGTGGTGGCTTCTTTTTCAAAGGAACTAATAATTATGATGTTTGGAATTATGAAAATAAGGTTTTTTTGATATTCCATCGTCGCAGGGTGATTGGTTATGACACTAAATGTTCTCGAATTGAAATTAAGAAGCTTTGTAAGTAGAGATGTTTGTGAAAAAGAGGATTTCAAAACTGATTAATCACGATTTTTTTAAAACGAAGGCAGGAAGGGTAATCGCGTTATTGGTGGTCCTCTTCTTTGCAGAGATAATTACACAACAAATTACTCTCTACGGATTCAGGCAAGTTGAAATGAGGATGGAGTTTGAGGAAGTCAACAGCATCCTATGGGGCGGTACTGAAATTTCTGAGGAAAGAACGGGATCGTCATCAAGTGAGGTTTCAATTTACTCTTGGGGAGTTGGTTTTTTTGGCAATGATCTGAATATCCATTTTAGGAGAGGTAGGGTCATAAAGAAAACTTTGTTTGGTCTGGATAGGTAAATTTAAATTAGTCGTTGTAGATGATTTGAATGTCCATTTTAAAAAGAGTTTAAATAAAGAATAAATACATGCTTCCACAATATAATAATGTAAGGCCGTGAAAATAGTTGTGATTTTCTTGGAAATCAAATATCACGAATTTTCACTAGGTAATTGGACGATAATTCAATATCAACACGGGCTTTGCAGGCAAGGCTTTTATTTTGGGTGAGTGTTGGTGAGTCACATCTCCAAACCCCAATTATTTTTAAAATTTTCTATATAGGGATCTGGAAGTGGAAGGATTTTGAAATGAAAAGAATTAGCACTATTCTTTGAGGTAATAGTGTTATGAAATGTTTTAGTTTCCGTCATGATGAGACGTTAATACGGTTCACAAGTTGATTGAAAGATGCACCCCCCCCCTATTTGCCATAGTGATTTTTGCCAACAATTTGTTTTTGAAAAGGTTGAGCGAGTGGGTGGAAGAGTGTCTGGGAGAGAAAATGGTATTTAATCTGTTGAATCCCGTTAGTCCCGCTAGTAGTTTTTTACTTATTGATGTGAAAAAAAAATAAGAAAAGAAAATATGTATATATAAAGTATAAGTAATATATGAGTTTTTACTAGCGGGAGTGGCGGGCTATCCATTGGCTTTCAATCCCGCATACACATAATATCTTTTTCCATCCACTTGCCGTTCCCGTTTTTTAGCATTTACGAACACCTTGAATACTTCTTTTCCAAAATTTGATTCACCAATGGGGATATAGCCACGATCTTTGCAATATCCTGAATATGACTGATAGGCTGTAACAGTATGTTCTTCAGCGTTTATGTCGAAAACATAGTTTTCTTTGAGGAAGCATGAAGCGTGATTTTGCTCTTGTTTAAATTCTTTTCCCCAGATTTCTATTTGTTTTGAGTTCGTGAAATAACGTGTTTTATATAATCTTTTGAGTCCTATTAATGCCCAATTGAATATCCCTGCCATTTCAGCTTTCATTTTTTGAGGGAGTTTGTCGTCCCGTTTGTATTTCGGTACTTGGTAAAGGCATTTAATTAAGATAATTCGTTCCCAAACTCCATTTGAACGATCTCTAAATCTGGGGAGAGTGTTAGTTGAAATCATAAGTTTTGCTGTGGGTTTGGCAGTAAATGAATCAGAATGTTTTTTTTCAAACTGCATATCATCTTGTGCGACAAATTCTTTGAATTTTCCCTCAGCTACTTTGTCGATATGTTCTAAATCGGCAACGATGTTGGCTAACTTGTTCAATGTTGGGTAAAGTCCAAATGAATTAGCGAATCGTTCAAGGCCAACAGCAGAAATGTTTTGTTTTCCTAAGAGATTTGAGAGAGTTTCGCTTATCACGCTTTTACCATTGCGCCCGATTCCTTCTAAAATCAAACATTTATGAAGATTGAGTGTTGAATCTAAGCAATAACCAAAAAATTCTTGAATAACATCTCTAATATCTGAGTCACTATGAGTTTCTTCAAGAAAGTGCAACCACGTAGGACAAGTGGCTGAAGAGCCATAATCAAATTCTATTGCTACAAGATCAAAATATTTAGGTGTATGATTTTTAAGACAATCTTTCTCCCCAGAGGCAGCTTTTTCAAGGTCAAGAACGCCATTTTTCATGGTGATATAACGACTTGATTGATGATTTTCGTCATTCAACCAAAATGGGGTGGTGATTTCAGATGGTAACAATGCGTCAGCAATGATATTGTTTATCACACTGTCCACCTTACGACTGCCAGCCCAAGAACGTATTTCATTATGTGCTTTTAGAAATCGATTTAATTCAGCTTTAAGAGCAACAATATCCATTTTTTTGTAATAGATGCCATTGAATTGATAAAACTCGGAGCGATAGAAACGTAAAGTTAAGATGTCATTTTTTATGTACTTAGATAGAAACACATCGGCAACATCAGCATAGGTAGATTTTTTGGTTAATTCTATTTTCTCATTTTTAACTTCGATGAAAGATTCATACTTAGGAGCTTTTTCAACCATTTTCCAAAGTTCATCAACGGTGTGTCCAGCATCGAACCAATCCACAATATCACCTTTTGGTGGAAGGTTAGGAAGCAACAAGTATTTAACACTTGGTGATCCGACTTCTTTCTGAATACTAGCAACATTTTGACCATGCTTGATACCTTCAGGATCATTGTCAGGTAACACAACAACAGCATGATTCTTCAAATAAATACCATGATGGTCTTTTGTCCAGTTGCCAGCACCTTCATTGTTACAGGTGGCTATTAGACCTAACTCACACAGCCTATCAGCACACTTTTCACCTTCAACGATGAACACAACGCCATTATGAGAAAGTATCTCTAGGAGACGGTAGGGGACTCTTGTAATGCCTTTAATATTCCATATCCATCCACCGTTTCCATCAGGTCGTCGTTGCAAAAAAGATTTGTTGGGTTTTCGTACAACTTCAAAAACAATCTCTCCCTTTTCACTGTGATAAGGATAGTGAATCCATTTTTCCTTCTTCCCAGACTGCTCTTTTTTCCACTGTTCATATGCGGGATCGTATGGTGCTACTTCGCCTAACATCTTTGCTAAGGTTTGAATGTTATTACTCCCACAACGATGACAAGTCCATTTGCCACTGTTGAGATTGATGGAAAATGAAGCTGTACTGTCGTCATGGTCTGGAAAAGGGCAGCGCACACATATTTGACCTTCACTTTTGGTCGTGCCTGTTATCCGCTGAATAAATTGGGCTATGCTTTCCATTTTTTGGCCTTTTGTTTTCCTTCTGTTGTTGTTGATTGAATGTGTAACCCCAATAATCGGGTGTGTGTGTTTATGGTCCTCGGGTCATTTTCATAGTTAATATTCCCCATCATTAAATTGTTATTGGTTGCTCGTTTGTATTAGGCGTTGCCGTTTTGGGAGTTTTTAATCGTTGAAATTGTGTAATACAATCACCAACCTCATTGAGAAGGGCTGCTACCTCTTCTTTTGATAGTTTTTCCCACAACGCTTTTCCTTGGTTATCTTGCATAGGAGCAAGGCATTCAAACCAATTATTGACAGCTTTTGAGTGAAGCTCGAATCTAACGCAGCAATTTACGGGTATGTTGTCTTCTGGATATCCCCATTTCCTAACGTTCGATATTTGGTTGTAATACTTGTTGAGATGTTTGACAGACGTGCCTTTGAAGTCAAAGCGTATTACTTGCCCTGACTGCCAATCCCAAAGCAACGTTGAGAAAACTTCTGAACATTCAGGACGTTTTCCATTTTGCCATTTTGCGTGAGGGCAAACCACTTTACGATTTCCAAAGCGGTCTTTTTCCTCGCAAACATTTGTACAAGGATCAGTACCACCATCAGGAGCATCACAATTTGAGCTAGAACATAGGGGAGCGTTGTCGCTGGAATTGCGGTCATATTCCCCATACATCACTCGTCGTCGTGACATGGCTAGAAGGGTGGCAGATAGAAATTTACTGTGTTCGCCAGTGGATAAGACAAAATCTCCCACTTGAGCGTCTGATTCTGGGTTGGCTGAATATAGAACTTTAGCCGTTGGTGTTGATTGCCTGAGACTACCCAAAGCATCATTGTGATTCATGAGTCCGCAGAGGTCATTTTTTACCGCATCGGTAATGACTTGTGGTAAACTATAAGTGTTGTCCATTTTCGATCCTTTCGTTAATTGGACTTTGATTTATTTTTTTAGGTTCCGCTGTCCCTGCAAGTTCATCGGAGCCTATTTTCTTAATTACCCTCTCCATGAGAGTTTTTGTGAACTCAGCAGCCAACGAGGCTGATTGAGCGAATATTGGTTGAATTCCATAGTGAAGGCTGAAATCTACGGTAGATGTGATTATGAATCTGCGATTGACTCTTGAATAAGCTGGCTCAAGAACATTGCCCAAATCATCTTCAATCACAAGATATTTATGAGTACAGTTTTTCATGCGCTCAAGCTCTCTAATAAATCTCGCTCTCCCAGAGGATATATTTCCGGCCCACTCACTACTTTTTTTGCGTTCGACAATCACAACGTCATCAAATAGTTTCAACCCATTCTCCGTATCCATACCGATTGTGTAATCGCCATAGCTGAGTGTGGCTTTGGGTCCATATGGGAAGAGAGGTTGCTTTTCTCTGCTGTCTGTGACGATGAAGAATGATTCATTTATTTGATGATTCATTTATCTGTTGAACCCGAAAAAATTTCTATCGGGGCTTTTAAAGCTTCGATTTCCGTGTTGTAAAGGAGAGCTAATTTTTCTAACTCTGCCTCTCTTGGCTTCAACCATCCATTTTCAATGCGACTGAGTCGGGCCATGTCGATGCCAATTTCAGCACATACCTCTATTTGGCGCAACTGAGATTTCAGGCGATAATACTTTAAGCTTGATAAATTCATGATTCCTCCAATTTGTTGTTTCTTAGAGGTAATTTAAGATTTTTAGGTGGCTTTGACAGTCAACTGAGAGTCTACTGACAGTCTACTCATAGTCTACTGCGTATCGGTAATGGGTTTTGGAGGTGATTCGGGGCGGTAATATCCAAGACCAGATTTATTTTTAACTTTGTTGGCATCCTTAAGAGGTTTCATAGCTTTGTGTAGACCTTGTGTAGTGCATCCGAGCTTTTTTGCTAGCATTTCGGCAGTCATTTTGCCAATATCTCTGTGTTCAGGTGAAAGTTCTTCAAGTATTCTGTTTTGGAGATCTGTCCATGGTTCGGGGATAGTGTCGTCGTTTGTTTTTTGAATAGAAGTTTCATTTATGGTTATCAATTCCAATTTTTCTTGGCTGGATAATGTGTTGTCTTCTAAAAAAAAATCAATTTGTTTGTTCATTCCTATAAGGATGTCATCAATTTCGCCGTAATAGGCCATAACTTGGGTGTAATATATCTGATGATCTTCGTGTTTAGTCGCATTGAAGATGAATTGTGAGGCATCAGGGATACCAAATTCATTTAAGGCGATGTATTTTTTGATTTGTTTCGTATATTTTTCCTTCAGGATTTTTGTGTCAATAATTTTATATAGTTTTAATTTGTTTAGTTGAGTGATCAATAGATCGTAAGTTTTGTTGTACTGGGTGTGGAGTGCAATAGGGTCAAATTTTGAATTGCAATTATTGTTATCTGCTTTATAAATTTGATATTCTGTTTTAATTTTTTTACAAATTTTTATTAGATGAGAATGAAGACAGGTAGTTTTTTTCATAGTTTTGATTATTAATTTCAACTTGTTTTCACCATCATCCATCCGAAACCTCCTATTAAATCAATTATTAAAATGATTATAAACAATTTGTTGTTGACAAAACAGAATGTTAGAAATAGTATTAAAACACACACAAAGGAAAACCTATGTCAAAATCACAAATGTCAATTTACATCGACGACAAGCTAAAGAAGGATTTGGCGAAAGCCGCCAAGTTTGATGACAGATCGGTTTCTTCATTTTGTGTAGCTGCCATTAGAGAGGCAGTGGAAAAGAAGTTGAAGAAATAACACTCTAAAGAAGTCGGAGTCAGGGATAGTCTCGCTAAAGAATCCCCAACTCCTGATCCAGTCAGCACCGTGATGCCAACTGAACTGGAAACATTTTATTAACCCCAATGGCATCTAGAAAGTGAGAACCCTATGAAAATAGGTAATACACGGCTATTTCTAGCCATTGGAGGCCAATATGTGGTCAGTTGACGAATCAAAGTTCCTGAATCCACAGGAAACAAAGCATTTGAGGGCCAATTTAGCAGAGTTGGCGAAATCTGGGAGAAGGAGGAATGTTGTCCGTTGGATGGTCGTGGACCTTGGATTGTCCAGTGGCCTTAGAGCCTCAGAGATGGCAAATCTCAATATTGAGGACTGTTTTATCAATGGGGGCCAATCTTCCATTTTGGTAAGAAACGGCAAAGGCGGCAAAACTGCCAGTGTGTTGATTAGCGATAAACTGAGAAAACATCTCAAAAACTTTATCTCATGGCGGGGTGTTGCCAGTGGTCGGTTGTTCAAAAATGAACGCAAAGACCCATACACAAGAATCGGCCTGTACAAAATGACAAAAAAGGTCTTTTCAGATTTCGGCCTCCCAGATCATTATTCGATTCATTCATTACGTCATACCTTTTGCAGTAGCTTATATCGTGTGACCAAAGATTTACGATTGGTACAACGTCAAGCTCGCCATTCATCACCCAATGTCACCACAGTTTATGCCAACCTTCTCGATGAAGAAGTCAAGGACGGCATGGAAAGGCTGTTCTAATGGGCAACACGAAACAAAATTCTAGTTATGTTTCCAGTTCTGACAACACACCCTCAAATGGTGATCAAAATCAAACAATCCCTGATCACAAATTGGAAACATTTCTGAAACTGATGAACTCGGCACAAAACATCTATCAAAAGTGTCTTGAAATAAATCCTAACGCACACAAGGTCATGCGTGAGGTCGGGATCACATCGGGGGAGTTGGCGGTATCAATGGGACTTGGTTGGATTGACGGCAAGAGTTTTAAAGAAACGCTCACAGTAGATCAACGCAAGGAATGTATGGAGATGGGTCTTTTCGGTGTCAAACATCGTGAGACGGCCTATGAAGCTCTGAGTTTTCCACTATTCCATGACAACCGACTCAAAGGTTTTGCCGTCTGGAAGGCAGAAAGAAAAAAGAAAGAACTCTTAGGTGGGCAGGGTATCTCTAATCAAGAGTCTTTGAACAATCACAGAGACATATTGCTTGTTGATTCATTTCAATTGTATGTCACATTAAGACAGGTGGGATATTCAGGGACGGTGTTCTTACCGTTTCCCGATGGATATTCTCTCTTCCAGATGTTTAATACTTCTGAGGTGGAAGTGATCTATGTCACAAGCCGTCGAGATAGTGACAGATTGTTGAAATCACTTGATAACTGTCAAAAGGAAATCAAAGTTTTTAGTCTTCCTCAAGATAACGAGTCACTCACGGAGTCGGCTGTTGAAAAATCTCTGGAAGAAGCAAAGCTCTATCGGAATGCTGTAAAAAAAGATGGCCCGAAGAAAACAATTGAAAAGGGTTATCACATTTACAAATTTGAATCGGTCACATACCGAGTAAAACCACTCAATCTCAATTCAGCGAGTTTGAAAGTGTTACTGACGGCACAATCAGAGGATGAAAAATTTACTGATCGTGTTGATCTATATATTGCTTCTTCCAGACGTATTTTTGCCAAATCGTGTTCAACGGTATTTCTTGATGATGCCAGTTTGATCGAAAGTGATCTCCATAAAGTGATTGAAGAAATGGAAATCGTTAGAGACAACAAGGAAACGGCAGAGGTACAAGTCAAGAGTTTGACGGATAAAGATGAAGTAGAAGCCAAAGCGGTGATGTCAAATAAGAATATTCTTGATGAGTTCGTCAGTGACATGCGATCTGTTGGTTTTGTGGGTGAATCCCAAAATCTCAAATTAGGTCTTTTGGTGTCGGTCTCAAGACTACTGGATAAACCATTGAGTGTGATTGTTCAATCGAGTTCGGGTTCAGGAAAATCTCACCTGTTAAATACGATTTGTTCGATCACTCCACCAGAGAGCGTCATCTTTATGTCAAAACTGACTCCATCATCACTATATTATATGCCCGATCTTCGTCATCGATTGTTATGCGTGGATGAGGCTCATGGTAGTCAGGATGCTCTCTATCCGCTTAGAACACTTCAAAGTAACAACAAACTCGTGTTGGCACTTCCCTTGAAAGATGCTGCCAGTGGGTCTACGATCACCAAACAAATACAAGTGCAGGGGCCAGTATCATTTATTGAATCGACCACCAGTGATAAATTGCATCCAGAGAATGCCAGTAGGGCCATTATTCTCAAAATGGATGAATCACCAGAGCAAACGTTCCGCATTCTTGATGCTCAACGTGTTACATCACAACGAGGTTATATAGATAAGAGTGAGGATATTCAAAGTAAATGGCGCAATGTCCAACGATTGATTTCTAAATCTTCTCTTCCAGTGGTTATTCCGTTTGCACACCTTTTGAAATTTCCAACGGGTCCAAATGCAAGACGAGATAATCAAAAGCTCCTCAGTTTGATTAAGGCGGTAGTGCTTCTGATGAGTCAACAGAGGGTCATATCGAATGATTCTGACGGTGAATATGTGGAAGCCACTATAGATGATTACAGCGTTGCCTATTCCTTATATAAGCCACTCCTGACAACCTCACAAGATGAATTATCAGCAAGGGCAAGAGACTTCCTGAAAACTATTAGTGACCGTGACCGAACACCATTCACTCGACGGCAAATAATGGAGGAGAATGGTATCAGTCATTCCAAAGTGGTACGTTGCATTAAAGAACTTCTGGAACAGGAAATAATTGTGGAGGAACTCACTCCCAAAGGTCAGGCATCTCGCTTTGTGTTGTTGGATACTTATATTCCTGATCTTGAGTGCAAAGGTTTAGCGACACCAGAGGAGGTTCAGTTGAAGTTCAAGGAATGTTCATCAGGTAAATCAGCGTAAGTCACCGTACTTACATGATTTGCAAGATGGATGTTCAGTTGTTCACATGAATGGCAGCACCTTACAAGAGAAAATTGGTTCCTATCTCGAATGGTTAGATCATCGAGGGTCGTCTGAGGTCACGATTTATCGTTATGAGTCAGAACTTCGATTGATTTTGATTTATCTGGAAGAGGTAGGAATCATTGAGGTGGGGGATTTGACAATGGAGGTCATCCCCATTCTTGAGTCGTGGATGATGGACAAGGGGTTGAAGCCAAGATCGAGGGCCAAAACCTTGAGTGTGTTCAAATCATTCACGCAGTATCTCAAACAGACGAGTCAGATTCTTTTTAATATTGGTTCTAAAATAACTATGCCAAGACTTCAAAAGATTTATCGTGAAGTGCCTAGCCGTGAAGAGGTCAAAATGTTGCTTGATGCACCAGACAAAACCTCTGAGAGAGGAATGAGAGATCATTTGGTGTTGTCGCTGTTGTATTGGACGGGCATGAGAGCCAATGAACTTGCTAATGCCTTCACAACTAATTTAAATTTAAGAGAGCGCAGGATAAAAATATTTGGCAAAGGTTCACATCAGCGCATTTTATATTTCCCATTGTCGGTGGCGATTGACCTAAAAAAATATCTCAAGGGAAGGAACAGTTTCACGTTATTTAATCTCACATCAAATCAAGTGTCCTCTATTGCGACAACGTATCTAAAGAAAGTGGGCTTGCCACAAACAGGAGCGCATATTCTCAGATACAGCATTGCGACTCACATGTTCGAGAGGGGAATCAACGTTAGACTCATTCAAACAATGCTTGGTCATAAAGAATTGAAGTCCACGTATGAATATATTTTACCGAGGGTGGATTACCTTAAAGAAGTTCACTTCAAACACCATCCATTTGAAAGAGGGTTTTTTGATGACGAATGACAGGTTGAAAGCATTATGGTTCATACATCTGAGGCAGAAGAATTTGAGTGAGTCGACGATTACCAATTACCGTAAACATTTGAAGACGTTTGATAGGTGGATCAAGGATAAGTCATATTTAGAAATGACTCAGGATCACATTCAAGACTTTTTTTCCTTCCAGAAGTCCAAAGCCCAAAGCACTCGTAATGTGTTGACGGCTGTGTTGATGGGGTACTATGGATTCCTGCATGAGCGAGGTCACATGATTCGAGATGCTAGGGGATGGTTTCCTAAATTTGATAACGCTCGTAAGATTTTGGATAACGTACCAACTGTTAAACAGATTCGACAACTCATATTATCTCCTGACATGAACACATCAAAAGGTTATATGGAACGGACGATGATTATTATTCAATACAGTGGTGGTTTGAGAGCTTCTGAGTTGTTGGGATTGGATATTGATGATGTAGATCACATTAGACAAACGATCACGATCACACGCAAAGGAGGAGCGACACAGGAGCTTCCAGTGGGAGAGTTGGCTTTTGAATATCTAACGACCTATCTGGATGGGATCAGGTCACGGTTGACTCCCAAAGGCTCACATGTTTGGGTGAACGAATGGGGCAAACGGCTAACGTATACCAATTATCAACAGATGGTCAAAAAATATTGGAGACGTCTGGAAGAAGAGGGGTTTTCAACTCATAGTCTCCGTCATGGTTGTGGGACTCATATGTTAAATGGTGGTGCGTCTCTTCACTCGATCTCAGTTTTTTTGGGTCATCGAAATATCAACAGTACAGAAATTTACACCAAAGTCGAGCCACGGCAGATTCGGGATGTCGTTGACAGTTTGTCTTTCAATTAATTCTTTTTCTTCCTTTCTTCCAGAAGTCCTTTTGAGGGCCGTAGGCCCGAACATGATCAACATAGAAAGCAAAGCTAAAAACTTCTGGAAGGAAAAATAAAAATATAATAGAATCACATAACGATCTTTGAAAAAGTAAACAACTAAATCTAGGCGACGCTACTTAGCCAACAAAGCAAACAAGGGCAACTTTGAATCCTCGTGATCCTATTGGGTATGCAGATGGGATGAGTTTGTATGAGTATTGTAAATCTAATTCTTTAAATCGTGTTGACCCATTAGGATTAAGAACTCCAGCTCCGATTGGAGGAAGTCCATCAGAACCAGATATTTCTGATCATAGAAGACCAAGTCTTGGTGGTGCTGGTCCTCAAGTGAATAATACAGAATGGTTTGATTCTAATTATTCAAATTTAGTGGATGCAACAGAGAAGAAGTTGATAGAGGATATAAATTATTTATTATTGTTGGAATGTAGAAAAGGTTTGAATTTAAAATGGACTAAATATATTCGTAATAAAAATCAAGAAACTGCAAATGGTGATGCTGATCAAGGTGATTGGTCTAGAGATAAAGTTCTTGGAAAATTCGCTTTTGAGACTCGTAGGCTTTATGTGCATAGAATGACGCCCCTTGGAGATGGTAAGTTTAAGATTGAATGGATTGTAGATATGATAATTACAGCGCAACTTGGTCTTGAAGCTAATAATAAAGTCATTATAGATAATGGTGGTGAAGATAGTATGATAGGAGGTTATCTTTTATGGAGGTATCCTTCACGTGGTGTAACTCGTGCAAGGTGGTATGTCGAGGGAGAGACAATTTGTTGCAAACCAGGCATTACACCCAGAAAACATGTAATTGAATATGGTAAAAATGCACCAGATGGAAATACAGGTGGTGGTGATACAAGTGGCTCAGAAGAATCGACTGATTCGGGTGTTGAGGGTTGGGATATTACTAATCCATTCGATCTTGAGTAATGATTGTTGATATATAGTTGCTAAGTAATTAAAATAACACTTAGCAGCTACTTGGAAGGTGTTTTCTTAAATCTAATGATGAAAAAAATAGCGATTGTTTGTGTCTTATTGCTTAGCTTAGTTGTTTTAGCGGTCTGTTTAAGAATGTCTTTTTTTACTGGTGATAATAAAGATTACTCTAATAATTTGTTTAAGGCATTGGTTGTTAATCCAATTCCTAATAGCGTTAAGAATATTCAGATTTTGCACGATAATTCTCCAACTTTTGGAAGTGGAAGTAGAATCATTTCTTTTGAAATAGCTCCTGATGATTTTGAGACTATGCTTAAAATGAAATCATATAATACGGGAAAAATTTCATATTTAAAGCCGTATATAAAAAATAAGATACCAAACCATACAGTATATTCTTATAAATGGAAGACGGGACCTAATGGTTGGGAACACGTTGTTGAGATGTTGGTTAATGAAAACAAAACAAAAGTCTTCTATTATTATGAATAGCTTGAGGTGTCACGCTTAGCATAAGGGTGTCGCTAGACAAAATTCATCGTGGGGTAACAAAATAGGCGGACACGAAAATTTTAACAAAAAAGCGTGTTGAAAAATTAAAACAGAAGAGTAAGATTTTTGGAAGAGCCGACCAAATAAAAAAAGGTTCTGAGATCTTTGACAAGA
>Ga0316192_10001707_pt1 | contig 16215 bp, 17 predicted proteins | sample MerIslwburrow_MG_FD_204931 | JGI IMG/M metagenome (GOLD analysis project Ga0316192, IMG submission 204931) | Coastal sediment microbial communities from Maine, United States - Merrow Island worm burrow | ecosystem: Environmental > Aquatic > Marine > Coastal > Sediment | place: USA: Maine...
CATTTGGCGTCGAATTCGACAATTTTCACACAACGCACTCCGAAGAGAACGAACAAATCGTCGGCCGCATGTTCAAAGCGCTGAGCGCTGCCGGTCATATCGCGACCCGCACGATTGAACAGGCCTACGACGAAACCGAAAACATGTTTTTGCCGGATCGATTCGTTCGCGGCACCTGTCCGCGCTGTGGAGAAGAAGATCAATACGGCGACGCCTGCGAGGTTTGTGGGGCCACCTACTCGCCCAACGACCTGATCGATCCCATTTCCGTATTGTCGAATACCGCGCCGGTATGGCGTGAATCCGAGCACTATTTTCTTAAGCTCAGCGAATTTGAGCCAATGCTTAAGGACTGGATCAAGAAAGCGGAACTGCACCAGAACATCACCAGCAAACTGGAAGAATGGTTTGAAGCCGGCTTACAGGACTGGGATATTTCCAGGGACGAACCCTATTTCGGATTCCTGATTCCAGGCACCACTGACAAGTACTTCTACGTCTGGCTGGACGCCCCGGTCGGCTACCTTGCTAGTTTCCTGCATTATTGCAACAACCACGACGATATCGATTTCGACGAATACTGGAAACCCGATAGTCAAAACGAGGTTTATCACTTCATCGGCAAGGACATCGTATATTTTCATACGTTGTTCTGGCCGGCAGTCTTGTCGGGGTCCGGCTTTCGATTGCCGACCAGCGTTTTTGCGCATGGCTTTCTGACGATCAATGGCAAAAAGATGTCGAAGGCACGCGGCACGTTTATCAATGCACGTACCTACCTGGATCACCTGAACCCGAGCCACCTGCGCTACTACTACGCTGCGAAGCTCGGGCCCGGAATGGATGACATCGACCTGAGTCTTGACGATTTCGTCGCCCGGGTAAACTCCGACCTGGTCGGCAAGCTCGTCAACATTGCGAGTCGCTGTGCCGGATTCATTAGCAAGCGGTTTGATGGCAAATTGTCGGCTGCCCTCGACGATCCGGCGTTGTATGAGAAGTTCACGGAACAATCGGAAGTCATTGCAGATTATTACGAGTCAAGAGAGTACTCCAAGGCAATGCGAACAGTCATGGCACTGGCGGACGAGGCCAATCGCTATATTGAACAAAAAAAGCCGTGGGTAATGATCAAGGACGAGGGACAGACGGATGCCGTTCAGGATGTCTGTACGCAAGGCTTAAACATGTTCCGCGCGTTAATGGTCTACCTCACGCCAGTGGTGCCGGCGCTGGCAGAAGATACCCGCACATATTTCAATGAAGCCGCCTGGGACTGGACATCGGCTGAGCAACCTCTTCTCGGGCAGGCCGTTGCCAAATTCAAGCCGCTGATAACACGTGTGGAACAGGCCCAGGTTGACCAGGTCGTCGAAGATTCCAAACAGGATTAGAATATTCATTCGCTCATGAGATGAGCTCCCACAGATTGCTACCCAACCTGGGAGCGACCTGTGGGAGCTCATCTCATGAAAAATCGGGGTCAGACTTCAGTTTATAACCTTCATGCCTGAATTTAGGCATGACTTAAGAAAACTGAAGTCTGACCCCGATTTTTCACTACAATAGCAAGCTGTGCCTGAGGCTCTGCAATGACTAACCTGATTTTGATACTGATCGGCACGGTGCTGGTCAACAACTTCGTGTTGGCCCGTTTTCTGGGCCTGTGCCCGTTCATGGGGGTTTCCAAAAACCTCGAAGCGGCAACGGGCATGTCCCTCGCAACCGCGTTCGTGCTGACGCTGTCATCAGCGGCGAGTTACCTGTTGCACGAGTACCTGTTGGTACCGCTGGATCTCGAATACCTGCGAACAATCAGTTTTATTCTTGTTATTGCGGCCAGCGTGCAGTTTACCGAAATCATGGTGCGCCGATTTAGCCCGCTGCTCGACCAGGTACTCGGGATCTTTATTCCACTTATAGCAACCAATTGTGCTGTGCTGGGTGTGGCATTGCTCAACGTGCAACAAGCCAAAGGCTTCGTCGAATCCGTGTTCTTTGGTTTCGGTGCGTCAATGGGATTCGCGCTGGTTCTGGTCCTCTTCGGTGCCATTCGGGAACGACTGGAAGCGTCCGACATACCGCGTCCGTTTCGCGGTACCGCCATTGCGCTAATGACCGCCGGCATCATGTCTCTCGCGTTTATGGGTTTTTCCGGCATGGCGCGACTTTGAGAACACCTGGACAATAGAGTGTCGACGCCCATTATCAGCGCCATCATTTTGATCAGCGGCATCGCGCTGGTATCAGGCGTATTGCTGAGTATTGCAAACAAAAGCTTGCCGGCTGACAACAATACGCTTGTGGAAAAAGTAAATGATTTGTTGCCTCAGACACAATGTGCACAGTGTGGCTATCCGGGATGCAAACCCTACGCGAATGCCATCATCGAAAACGGTGAAGCGATAAACCTGTGCCCGCCGGGCGGTCAGGAGACAGTGGACAAGCTTGCCGACCTGTTAGGGCGGGACAGCCTGGCACTGGCTGAGGAAACGCCGTCGCTGATGCACCGGTCCGTCGCCATTATTGACGAAGACGTGTGCATCGGATGCACGCACTGCAGAGATGCTTGCCCTGTCGACGCGATCGTCGGCGCACCGCAATTCATGCATACAATTATCGCCAGTGAATGTACTGGGTGTGAATTGTGCCTGCCGCCCTGCCCGGTCGACTGCATCAGCATGGTGCCAAACGGGTGAGCGCGCCGACCTACGATCTGGGCAAGTTGCATGGCGGACTGCGCCTGCCTGGCGAGAAGCGGCAGTCAACCTCGACGGACATACAGCAATTACCCATACCCGATCAGCTCATATTGCCGTTGACGCAACATGTCGGCGACCAGGCAGACCCGATCGTTGGTGTTGGTGACACGGTGCTAAAAGGACAGATGATCGCGCAGACGAAGGATACGCTAAGTGCACCCGTTCACGCGCCGTCTTCTGGCAAGGTCATCGCGATCGAGCCATGGCCCGTATCTCGACGTTTCGGCGACAAAGCGCCTTGTATCGTTATTGAATGCGACGGTGAAGACAAAGCTTACGAAGGTGGAACAGCGCCACGCCCGTACGAATCCATGTCACCCGAAGAGTTGCTAATCGAAATTCTCCTTGGTGGCATTGTTGGTCTTGGCGGTGCCGTGTTTCCGACAGCACAAAAACTCATGCAGGCGATTTCTGCGCCACTCGAGTACCTGATACTGAACGGCGTCGAGTGCGAACCGTACATCAGTTGCGACGACATGTTGATGCGCGAACATGCCGATGAAGTATTGCGGGGTGCGCTGATCCTGATGCACGCATTGCAGGTCGCGACTTGCTACGTCGTTGTCGAAAGCGACAAACCCGAAGCACTCCGCAATATCGCAGAAGCGCTGGGCGAGATTGACGACGAACGACTGATTTTGAAACAGGTGCCGACGATATTTCCATCCGGCGGCGAAGACCAGCTCGTGCAACTTGTTACGAATCGGGAAGTACCGAGCGGTGGACTGCCAACTGACGTCGGCTGCGTCGTACAAAACGTCGGCACCGCAGTGGCTATTCACCACTGGATCAATAAGGGCGAACCCCTGATCTCAAGAGTAACCACCGTCACCGGTGCCGGCGTTGCATCACCCATGAACGTGATGGCGCGCATTGGGACCACCGTTGAAGACGTCGTCGCTTTTGCAGGCGGTTATACCGACCGCGCGGAGCAATTAGTTATTGGCGGCCCCATGACCGGCAAGTCGGTGACCACTGATGCTGTGCCGTTGGTCAAGGCGACCAACTGCGTTCTCGTATTGTCCGAACAGGTACCACTGGATGATGAGAAGCCGTGCATTCGCTGTGGCGAGTGCGCGGAAGTGTGTCCGATTCAATTGCTGCCGCAGCAACTATTCTGGTACGCATGCGCCGACAACGAAAAGCAGTTGCGATCGCATGGACTAACTGACTGCATCGAATGCGGTTGTTGTGACCTCGTGTGCCCCAGTCATATTCCACTAACGGCTGATTTTCGGCGAGCCAAGGCACGTATGCTCGAACTCGCGGATGAGAAAGCACGGGCAGAACGAGCGCGGCAAAGATTCGAATCCCGAAATGAACGCATGGAACTCGAGCATCAGATGCGTGACCAGGAATTATCCGAGCAAAAGCAAGCGGCGCGCAAAAAGGGACAACAGGCAATCCAGGACATCCTGGATAGAACGCGCAACAATGACGACGATGACGAAGGATAGACACATTGGAATTTAAGCGCCGGGACGCCCCGTATACAGTGCCGACCGCAAATGTCGCGAATGTCATGCAGCACGTGCTGCTGGCGCTTATTCCGGCTGCCCTGGCGTATGTCTGGTATTTCGGTGCCGGATTCGTCTTTAACCTGATCATAGCCGCGATTTTTTGCCTCGCAGGTGAAGCCTGGATGCTTCACCTGCGAAAAAAACCGGTCGAACCTTCATTGTATGACTTCAGTGCATTGGTAACTGCGGTATTGCTCGCCTTCGCGCTGCCTGCGCTGACGCCGTGGTGGGTAACGGCAACTGCAGCACTGTTCGCCATCGTTGTCGCGAAGCACCTTTACGGCGGCCTGGGTTTCAATATTTTTAACCCAGCCATGGCCGGTTACGTGGTCGTCCTGGTCGCATTTCCACTGCATATGAATTTGTGGACGGCACCTCGCATGGGCGACCTTGACTACCACTACATGACGATCTACGAGACCGCCCGCTATACGTTGACAGGTACCTTTCCGGACTACCTGAGTTTTGATGCCATTAGTCGGGCAACCCCACTGGACACGGTCAAGGCCGGGCTCGCCAACCTGCAAACGTTTCAGGAACTACAGATCAACCCGATGATGGGCGATTTCGGCGGTCGCGGCTGGGAATGGATCGGCAATATGACTGCCTTTGGCGGCGGATGGCTGTTGCTGCGCAAGATCATTCGCTGGCAGATCCCACTCGCTGTATTCGCCGGACTGCTGGTCCCCGCATCCATACTCTATGTCCTGCAACCGGGCATACATCCAAGCCCGGGGTTCTACCTGTTTAGCGGCGGCACGATCCTGTGCGCGTTTTTCATTGCGACCGATCCGGTGTCGGCGGCAACCAGCCCGAAAGGAAGGCTGGTTTACGGTTTTGGCATCGGTTTCCTGATTTATGCGATTCGGCGCTGGGGTAGTTACGCCGATGGCGTCGCTTTTGCCGTACTACTAATGAACATGGCGGTCCCCGCTATCGATTATCTCACCCGACCGCACATCGTTGGCCATGCGCGCTCAAGTAGCAATGATGACTGAGTCCGCACAAAAGCCGTCATTGTGGCGCGGTGGAGCTATTCTCGGCATTCTTGCGGCTGTGAGCACGGCATTGGTAGCCAACACCTACCACTATGCACGTCCGTTGATCAAAGCTAATGAGCAGGCGTATCTCGAGCAAAGCCTGAGACCGGTACTCGGCGGAATCAAGTATGAAGACGAGCTGACGAAGTCGCTGCTGGATCTGCCGGTACCGCACGGACTTCCGGGAAGCGAGCCGGCCCAGATCTATAGAATCTATGCCGATGGAAATCCGGCTGCCGCACTGTTTATAGTCTCGGCACGAGATGGATTCGCTGGTCCGATCAGGCTGCTGATCGGCGTCCGAATCGACGGCACCATAACCAGCGTGCGGGTGTTAAAGCACAAAGAAACACCCGGGCTCGGGGATATGATCGAATCTGCGAGATCTGACTGGCTCCTGCAATTTGACGCAACATCGTTATCATCGCCAGGCAGGGAAAGCTGGCGGATCAAACGCGACGGCGGCGAATTTGATCAGCTCACCGGCGCATCGATCACGCCGCGAGCCATAATTAAGGCAATAAAGGAGACATTGTTATACTTCGAGTCGAACAGCAGCAGCATCTTTTCGACCAGGGCCAGTGACCAGGGCGATCCATCGTGAACAGTCGATCTATTTCAAGCAGTCCACCGCCCAACCGATTAAGGGCGGGTCTTTGGGACGAGAACCCTGGCCTCGTGCAGCTGCTGGGTTTATGCCCGCTACTTGCGGTGACGACGAGTCTCGTTAACGGCCTCGGACTGGGCCTTGCAACATTGGTGGTACTGACCTGTTCGAACATGCTTGTTTCTGCAACCCGCCATTTCATTCGCAGCGAAATTCGCATACCGATGTATGTATTGATCATTGCGAGCCTGGTCACTTGCATCGAGCTGCTCATGTACGCCTGGTTTCCGGATCTTGGCCGGTCGCTAGGCATATTTATTCCGCTCATCGTCACCAACTGCGCAATCGTTGCACGTGCTGAAGTATTCGCTTCAAAAAATACGGTGCGAGCCAGCATCGTTGACGGACTTACCATGGGCGCCGGTTTCGCGTTATTGCTTTGCGCACTGGGTGCGTTTCGCGAGTTGATCGGTTACGGCACGATTTTTTCTCGTCTGGATATGTTATTTGGCGGCGAACCTTCTGGTGGCCTGGTTCTGGTCGATGGTGGTTTTCTACTGGCCATATTGCCGCCTGGCGCATTCATGAGCCTGGCACTTGCCGTCGCCGCCAAGAATGCGCTCGACCGGCGCCGACAGCTTGCTCAGAAAAACAAACCTGCCCGCGCCGGCCCGAAGCCTGCCCGTTCTTGAACAGGCAGATCAGAACGGAGATTTACGAGCGTCTGCGTGCAGCCAACCCGCACCCGGACACCGAGCTCAATTATCAATCGCCGTTTGAACTGCTCATCTCAGTCATCCTGTCAGCACAAGCCACCGATATCAGCGTCAACAAGGCCACAGACCGTCTTTACCCGGTCGCAAATACGCCCGAAGCCATTTTTGATCTTGGCGTCGACAAGCTGAAGACCTATATAAAGACAATCGGCTTGTTTAACAGCAAAGCCGAAAATATCATCAAGACCTGCCGCATTCTCATCGATGAACACAACAGCGAAGTACCGCGAACACGCGAGGCGCTCGAAGCTCTGCCTGGCGTCGGGCGAAAAACAGCAAACGTTATATTGAATACAGCATTCGGCGAGCCAACCATCGCCGTGGATACCCATATATTTCGTATATCGAATCGCACCGGTCTCGCGAAAGGAAAGACGCCGCTCGAGGTCGAGAAGCGACTAACGAAATTGACGCCCGAGGAGTTTCGACAGGATGCACATCACTGGCTGATCCTGCATGGACGCTACATCTGCAAAGCGAGAAAACCCGAGTGCCCTCGTTGCATAATTAAAGACCTGTGTGAATTCAAGCCAAAAACGATTGAGGCCATTGCTCAATGATATTCGGCCAGAACAGGCAGGAGCTGCGCCAGATGTATGTAGACGCCTGGCGCAAGTCAAACGACGGACAGGTCCTCAGCCCGCTGGAGTCGCAGATCGCGACCGTCGTGCAGGAGCACCCGGAATACCATTCAATACTGGAATCCCCACCGCTCGATGCCGATTTTCAGCCTGAGGGCGGCCAAACGAACCCGTTCCTGCACATGGGCCTGCATCTGGCCATTCGTGAGCAGGTTTCAACCAATCGCCCCCCTGGTATAGCAACTATTCATCGTCGCCTCAGTCAAAAAACGGGGGATGCGCACGGGACTGAACACCAGATGATCGACTGCCTGGCCGAGAGCCTGTGGGAAGCACAAAGCACCAATCAGGCACCTGACGAGCAGAAATACCTGGAACGCCTGCAGCGATTGTAAATCCGGGGACAGTTTACTTATCTATTGAAATAGATAAGTAAACTGTCCCCGGATTTACTGTAATAAACTGATGGCTGCATTGGTCTAATAAAGCGGTAATGCGCTTATCAGGGCATTGCTGTTGCCGAAAACGAGAAGCAAATTCATGGCGAAATCAGAACGCAGATACCCCGTTTCCGGTGCAGGCCTGGGCCTCCGGCGCGGACTGATCGACCAACTAATGGCTGATCCGCCCGGCGATGTGGACTTCATGGAAGTCGCGCCGGAAAACTGGATCGGAGTTGGCGGCAAGCTTGGCAAGAAGTTTCGCTTTTTTACCGAACGCTACCCTTTCATCATTCACGGCCTGTCCCTCAGTATCGGGGCGCCGTCGCCGCTCAACGAAAAACTCGTGCTGGACATCAAGGCCTTCATGAAAGAACACGGCATCGGCTTTTATTCAGAGCACCTCAGCTACTGTGGCGACAACGGGCAACTCTACGACCTGATGCCTATTCCGTTTACTGAAGAGGCTGTTCATTACGTCGCCGGACGAATACGACGCGTTCAGGATATCCTGGAACAGCGCATTGCGATGGAAAATGTGTCTTACTACGCGCCGTCGGACGCGACGCTCAGCGAAACCGACTTCATGAATGCAGTCCTCAACGAGGCTGATTGCGACCTGCTACTCGACGTCAACAACATCGTCGTTAACAGCATCAATCATCGCTATGACGCCCACGCGTTCATGCACGCGCTGCCAGCCGACCGGCTGAAATATTTTCACGTCGCCGGCCACTATGTAGAAGCAGAAGACTTACGTATCGATACCCACGGCGACGCAATTTGCGACCAGGTCTGGGACTTGCTCGGCGACGCCTACGCGCATTTCGGCCCCGTACCAACGTTGCTGGAACGTGATTTCAATTTTCCGCCCGTAAAAGAGTTGCTGGACGAGATTCACCGCATCAAGGACCTGCAAAGTACGCGCGGTAGCGAATTCGAACAAGCCGCGGAGTCCGCTCGTGGCTGACCCCACAGACTTTAAGGAGAAGCAGTATGCGTTTGCGGCGCATATTCGCGACCCCGAGCACAACCCGGCACCGGAAAATATCGAAGACCGGCGGATGGCGGTCTATCGCGACCTGTTTTTCAATAACCTGTTCAATCTGTTGAGCAGCACGTTTCCGGTCCTTAGAAAAATTCACAGCAAGGAAGCATGGCGCAATCTGATTCGCCAGTTCATGATCCAGCACCAGGCAGACACGCCCTACTTCCTGGAGGTCCCGCAGGAGTTCCTGAAGTTTTTGCAGGACGAGTATTCCGGGTCAGACAGCGATTTTCCATTCTTGCAGGAACTTGCCCACTACGAATGGATAGAACTGGAGCTGTCTGTCTCTACGATCGAGAATGATCTTGCTGACATCGATCCGGACGGCGACCTGTTGGCTGAAGTTCCGGTGAAATCACGTCTGGCGTACGTTCTGGCCTACCAGTACCCGGTTCACCAGATTTCGCCTGATTTTCTACCCAGGGAACCCGGCGATCAAACGACCTACCTGACGATTTTCCGCAAGGCGGACGACGAACTCGGTTTCATGTCGCTCAACCCCGTTACAGCACGACTGCTGCAGTTACTGGATGAGAATGAAGAACGGAAAAGCGGCAGGGAAATTCTGACCACGCTCGCGACTGAAATGAATTTTGCAGATCCTGACCTGCTCGTCGCGCATGGCCACGAGGCCATGCTGGAAATGAAACAGTCTGAAATCATACTTGGCACGCTGAACCCTGGCACGGAGAGATAGACATGCAGTTCCTGATGAAGCTTCAAGCAATGCTCGACACAACACGTAAAGCCGATTTTCTCGGGCCACTTGCACTTCGTCTCTATCTCGTACCGGTTTTCTGGGTAGCCGGCACAAACAAACTCAGTGGGTTCGAAAACGTCGTCAACTGGTTCGGCAACTCCGATTGGGGCCTGGGGCTGCCATTCCCGACACTCATGGCAAGCTTGGCGGTTGGCTCTGAAGTCGTCGGTGCTGTCGCACTACTTGTCGGACTAGGCGTTCGCTGGATGTCGATCCCATTGATGGTCACGATGCTCGTCGCCATGCTTACAACGCACTGGCATAACGGCTGGCAAGCGATTGCCGATCCAAAGAGCCCGTTTGCAAACGAAAACGTAGACGGTGCGATTGAGCGACTCAGCAAAGCGAAAGACATACTCAAAGAGCACGGTGATTATGACTGGCTAACTGAAACCGGCAACTTCGTCGTATCCAACAGCGGAATTGAATGGGCCGCTACTTATTTCGTCATGTTGCTGGCTTTGTTTTTCACAGGTGCTGGCAAGGCGAGCCTCGACCACGTCGTGTCCGGATATTTCAAAAAGAATCAATAATGATTACAGCGGCGGAATTACCGCCGTTTTTCTTGGGGAATAGGCAATGAAAGACACGTTCCTGGGCGCGCTCGATGTTGTGCAAACGCTGTCTGCGATTCTGGTTTTCATATTAGGTGTCGCACTGCTTGCCGTAATCGTGATGTACATTGTCGACGTTACGCAAAAGAAACACGCGATTCGGCGAAACTTCCCGGTCATAGGGCGCTTCCGCTACGTATTCGAGAAGCTGGGAGAGTATTTCCGACAATACTTCTTCGCGATGGACCGGGAAGAAATGCCGTTCAACCGAGCCCAACGAAGTTGGGTTTATCGCGCGGCGAAGGGTCTCGACAACACCGTCGCTTTTGGTTCCACTCGCGACCTGAGACCGGTCGGCACAGCAATGTTCGTCAATTGCCCGTATCCGGTGCTTGAAAAGGACATTGCAGAAGCGTCGACAGTGGAGATTGGACCCTATGCCCGGCAACCCTACAAGACCAATTCAATATTCAATGTTTCCGCGATGAGTTACGGCGCCATATCGAAGCCCGCGGTACTCGCCCTGTCAAAGGGCTCACGAATGGCCGGGAACTGGATGAACACCGGCGAAGGCGGATTGTCACCGTATCACCTGGAGGGTGGCGCAGATATTATTTTCCAGATAGGCACAGCCAAGTACGGCGTTCGGGACAAAGAAGGCAATCTCGATGATGACAAGCTCAAGGCGGTTACGGCGCACGAACAGGTAAGAATGGTCGAACTGAAACTGAGCCAGGGCGCCAAACCGGGCAAAGGCGGAATATTGCCTGGCGAGAAGGTCACCGAAGCGATTGCATCCATTCGAGGAATTCATGTCGGAGAAGACTCGATCAGTCCGAATCGTCATCCTGATATCGATTCAGCGGCCGACCTTCTCGATATGATTCACCGCATTCGGAAAGTGACGGGAATCCCGGTCGGGTTTAAGGCCGTGATCGGTGCCTATGGTTGGCTCGATGAACTGTTTGAACTGGTCAACGAGCGTGGCAAAGAAAGTGCGCCGGACTTCATTACCGTGGATAGCGGCGACGGCGGCACTGGCGCGGCGCCAATGAGTCTTATCGATTGCGTCGGGCTGCCGATTCGCGAGAGCCTGCCTTTGGTTGTCGACATCATTCACCGGCACGGCTTGAAAGGTCGAATCCGCGTGATCGCCAGCGGCAAACTGGTGACTCCTGCTGAAGCGGCGATGGCTTTGTGTGTTGGCGCTGACTTTATAAACTCAGCCCGCGGGTTCATGTTTGCGTTAGGCTGCATCCAGGCCCTGCAGTGCAACAAGAATACGTGCCCTACGGGCATTACGACGCATGACAAACGCCTTCAGCGGGGACTGGTCGTGCAGGATAAGGCGGAACGAGTGAAAAATTACTCGGAAATGATGCGAAAGGAAATTGGCATTATCGCTCACTCGTGCGGCGTCTCCGAACCCAGGAGACTAAAGCGCTTCCACTGCCGGGTAGTCCAGCAGAATGGTCGATCAGTGCCATTGGACGAAATATACCCGGATGCTGAAGCGCAATGCTAACGATTCCCAGGCCTGTCGAATATTGAATGGGCCCGTCGCTTGCTGCAAGATAGTACATCGATCGAGCGATACGCGGATTCCTCCACCATGAAGCTGCCGATACTTTTTGTCATTTTTTTGTTGGCCCCACTTTTCTCTGCTATTGCAGACGAAGATCAACACTGGTCTTACTCAGGCGAGGACGGGCCGCATAAATGGGGCGACCTGTCCGATGACTATCGGATGTGCAGTGAGGGAAGGAACCAGTCACCCATAGACCTGGCAGGCGCGATTAGTGCGGATCTTGAGGAGCTTATCCTCGACTACCCGAATCGAGGTCTTATTGGCGAGGTTAATACCGGCCACACGCTTCAGGAGAATCTCAATTCTGGCAACTTCGCGACGATTCGGGGACAAGAATACGAAGCGAAACAATTCCATTTCCATAGCCCGAGCGAGCATCGGATCAACGGCAGGTCTTATCCGCTGGAGATTCATATAGTGCACAGCAATTCGAATAGCCAACTGGCTGTCATTGGCTTTTTGTTTGTCGAGGGTGACGAAAATTCGATGCTTAACCAGTTAAACGGATTTCGGCCACCTGGAATGGCACCGTATGAAGGACCTATCGACTACAACGACGTCGTTACGAATCGCGGCGAGTACTACTCCTACAACGGGTCCCTGACCACACCACCTTGTTCGGAGGGCGTACTTTGGGTCATCCTCAAGAACCCGATAACTGCGTCCAAAGAGCAGATTGACCGATTCCATGACAAGATGGGAGCTGATACCAATCGCCCTATCCAACCGCGCAACGCGCGTACGATTCTGGAATAGACACGGCCGTTCGTGGGGCACCATGGAACGACGTTACCGCGGAAACGTCGGCCAACATCAACGACGATTATTCGACGTCCGATCGCTCCGGCGAATGCTCATTTCCAGCATTCTTCATCGCGGGCATCATGACTGTAGCTCCCGCCGAGATGAAATTTGGAGACAATCGCGTTTTTTCTGCTGACGTATTCGGCTTTTCCATGCGTCTAAACGCAAAGAGCGCCAAACCGTATGCAAAGCAGAACCAACCAATAATCATGTAACCAAAGGCCAGCGAATACTCGAAGCCCAGGTAAAGTCCTGCTGCATTGAACAGCAATCCCAGCAAGACCCATACGATGGGAATTCTTTCGAAAATAATAGTAGTTAACTGCATAACTCGCCCCATTCGTTAGATATGATCTATCTCGACCAGACTATGCGGTCAAATCCGGGTCATATATGTGGTGTCATTCACAAAAACAAGTTCGTGAGCCCGGTCACGGACGGAATTGAGAGCTAATTCACAAAATGAGGCGCCCAAACTCCGGGCCTGACTTACTGGACGCCCACTTCTTCGAGCCGCGCTCGTATCATGGCAAGGATTTCATCTGCTTCCGCGCTGGCGTTCTCAAGGTCCATCGCCGAAAACGACATCGTAAGCCGACGGAAAATCAACATCGCCCTGAATTCCGGGTCCTCAGCCATTCGATAATATTCAGGGGGAACAGGTCCTGGCGTCGTGCAAACCAATTCCCCCTCCGGACAGACCGTTCGCGGAATTCCATGCGACGTCAGGAAAGGCAAGATCTCGCCCCATGCGTAGCCACGGGAGGACAGGTCATTCGTATGGATATCTTCAAGCCAATCCGGCCATTTCGCCAGCCTGGCCCGAATTTCTCTGTCACTTATTCTCTCAAGGCGCCCTGATGCGAGAAGCGCATCAAGCGTGCCACCTTGATCCAGGACATTAACCAGATATGCGTAAGCGAATACCCACTCGACGGATTCCAGGTCCATCTCGGTTACAGAGTCAGAAAGATACTGCTCTAGCACCTTCGATCCCATTCTATTGAATTGCGACCATTCATCCAACCGGGACTTTAGGTCGACGAATTCAAGTTCGAGCCCTAAGAGTAGCTCACGCTCTTCCAGTTGATCTTTCCGATCGTCCCACCACGCATCGATCCAGAACGCCAACAAGATACTGACGACTATTGCGGCTGCCTCCGCCGACAATCGTTTCCATGGAATTGATTGGGATTCGGTCATCGGATTACTTGCCGCGCATCACTCGGGGTATTCTGCTTTCAACAATGTGATTAGCTCGTTCGCGTCCGCCGTCAAGCGTGGCATTTCACTTTCAGCTCGGGGTCTTATGCCGTAGTAGCCACCCAGGATCAGGTAACTATTCACGACAAGTTTGATTTTCTTGATATCGTCCGTCAACAGCGAGAAATTCGATTCTTGGTACGCCTCATGAAACGGGGACTCGGGAAATGAGAATGTATCCGGCGACTTCGAAGAGAATAAACTACGGACATTTGGATAATTCATATCAACCACTGTACCCGCCAGCGCCACGGCACTAATACCGACTGATCGGTCGAAATCGAAATCCCCCTCAAGGTGATGCGTGAACGCCTCGTATGCTGATATTTTTCCAGCAAGCTCCTGATTCTTCATTTGCCGTAACGCGCCTGAACTCATGATTTGCTCCAGTGCCGTACGATTCCAGGCATAGGGCCGGTAAAACGGCGCGCGCATAAGATAATAGAGATCGATATTCCTTAGTTCTTCAACGGTTTTATCTTCTACATATTCGGCCAGGGTGTCGATTTTCCGGATGAGTACGTCGATCTCCCTCTGGATAATCGCGGCCATCGCCAGGTCTCGCTCCAAATCCCTTATCAGGGCATGGGCATAGTCGGCAATCTGCCGTTGCTCAATTCGTTCCTCATTCCAGTTGTTGATCTGTAAGGCAATGAGAATACCTAACACCACCAGGATGAGCTCTCCGATAGCATAACTCGTGTATCTGCGAGTTTTCCTGTCAGTCAAAATCTCCTCCCTGATTTTTCGGAACAGTCGGAACATACGCTGGCAGTATAAGGTATTCGGTCAAAGTCGGGCTTTTCGGTTCCGCACCTTACTGCTCGAGCAATTCATCCAGCAGCCCGATCAGCTCATCGCGATCGTAACTGAATTGCTGACCTTCATTTAACTCCAACAGGCGCTTCAAGGCAGCTGTTATAGTCATGCGTGCCTGCTCCTCATTCGGCGTGACCATGTAACGTCGCCTCGGCTCATCGCTCGACATTACATGCAAGACCGCTTTCGCGACATCATCGGCCTCCGTGAGCGATTCATTGCCCATGTTTGTTTTGATCAACTCCGCACGCCTCTCGTCACTGAGTTCGATCTTTCCCGCATCCGCAGAAGCCAGCAATTGCGCGAGCATCTTTTCGCGAATTTTCGATTTGTAGCCCCCGGGATCGACGATACTAACGTGCACACCAGACTCTTCCAGCTCACTGGCCAGCGAGTCCGTGTACCCCTCCATTGCAAACTTGCTTGCGCTGTATCCGCCGTCTTCACTTCCGGCAATGTAGCCACTAATGGAGCCAATGGTTGTCGTACGCCCGCCGCTTTCCAAAACTAACGGCAAGAACGCGTTATTGACTCGAACCGGACCGAATACATTGACAGCGAATGTAAATCTGACAGCTTCTTCCGACCCGGTCACCAGCGGTGACAACGAGACAACGCCCGCGTTGTTGACGATCCCCCAAAGACCGCGTCCCTCGCCGTTCACGAATGCCACTGCCGCGTCAACATCACTCTGAACCGTGACATCGAGTCGGACTGCACTCATATTGTCCATCGCATCAAGCCGCTCCAGATCTTCCTTCTTCCTCGCTCCCGCATAGACATAAAAACCGTTTGCCGCGAGTTTCTCGGCAATAAGCAGGCCGATTCCAGAACTTGCGCCGGTGACAAGCACGGCTTTCTGATCTGCCGCCTCATCGGCGATTGCAACCCTATCGCTGGTTACCAGGCCATATGAAGCGATTACGAGTAGCGCAACTATTATTTTCATCAAGTGTTCCTTATCTATGGGAGCAATCAGTACAGCGATATCCATCGTCCGGTTTTCAATCGGCGATTCTGGATCGGAATTTATTGAACCCGAAATTCGCGGGCGAGGTAGCGCGCAAAATCCCAGCAGTTTCGCTCAAGGTAAGACAACGGTCCCTGGCGCGCATCGGTGGATCTCGTTCCACGATACACACCCTCTACGGCTTTCTTGTCTTCGCCGTTCACCTGGTGCAGCAAGCTCATCACGGAATCAATCTCCGCCTGACGATCATCGGCATTATCAAGGATCTCCCCCGGAATCGACACTGCCCAGTGAATACTCACCTTGTCGACCCCCTGTGGCTGAATGGACAGATACCACAGCATATCGGGCTGCAATTGAATCAGGTGGGTGGGGAAAACATTGATCAGGTAAGTACGCAGTCGCTGGTCGCCCTCAAGCCAGTTATTGGTCGAATGTGGCTTTACGCTGTGCGGACCCGGTTCGTCCTGCACAAAATGATAAGCGAATGCATCGCCACCCGGAAGAAGCGTCGTTTGATCTTCGGAAGAACCGTATTTGCTGAATGAATCCGAATGCACCCTGTGCAAGTGATAGACATCCATGAAATTCTCGACCAGGCATTTCCAATTGGTCTCCCACACATCGTGTGCTTCGTAGACAGGAACGTAATCCGCCATATGAAAGTCGGCGACGACATCACC
>Ga0316192_10001710_pt1 | contig 16202 bp, 13 predicted proteins | sample MerIslwburrow_MG_FD_204931 | JGI IMG/M metagenome (GOLD analysis project Ga0316192, IMG submission 204931) | Coastal sediment microbial communities from Maine, United States - Merrow Island worm burrow | ecosystem: Environmental > Aquatic > Marine > Coastal > Sediment | place: USA: Maine...
ATACGGCAAGTCCATGCACATCGTTGTTACCGGTTAGTCTGGCAAAATCTTTGAGCTCATCGGTGGAAATCCGGAGAAAGTTTTCAAGTCTTTGGGCGGCCTGGTCTATGTCCAGACGACGGCGTAAGTCGTGATCCTGGGTGGCGATTCCCATAGGACATTTTCCTGTGTTGCACACTCGATACTGCTGGCAACCGATGGCGATCAGCGCTGAAGTACTGATGGCCACAGCATCAGCCCCCAACGCCAGGGCTTTAGCAAAATCCGAGGATATCCTCAGCCCACCGGTAATCGTAAGACTGACATCTGTAACGTCATTCTCGTCCAGATATTTCCGAGCCCGATAAATCGCAAACAGGGTGGGTATGGAGGTGCTCGCCTTGACAAATTTGGGTGCCGAACCGGTTGCCCCGGCTCTGCCGTCTATTGTGATAAAATCCGGTCCTGCATAAATAGCAAACTCAATGTCAGCCTCGATGTCTCCAGCCGCCAGTTTAATGCCAATAGGTCTTCCTCCGGACGCCTTTCTCAGCCAAGCGACCCTCTGTTTTAAATCTTGCCGGGAGCGGATATCCTCGAAATGGGAAGGACTTATGATATCTTGCCCTTCTTTGAATCCCCGGATCTTGGCGATTTCCGGTGTAACCTTGTTGCCGGGCAGATGTCCCCCCATGCCCGGTTTAGCAGACTGACCAATTTTGATTTCAATGGCATCCACATTTTTCAGGTTTTCCTCAGTCGCACTATATTGATTGGGAACATATTCAAAGACATATCTGTAGGCCGCATCGAATTCTTCGGGTAGAATGCCGCCTTCTCCTGAACAGATAAGTGTTTGCACAGACGCGCTGCCCCTAGCCAGCGCGATTTTAGCTTCCTTCGAGAGGGCGCCGAAGGACATGTGTGAGATATAAATCGGCGTTTCGATAACGAGCGGTGTTGCGGCCCCGGGGCCGATAACCGTTCTGGTGTTTACCGGCACGTCTTTATTGAGCGGCATCTTCGCCAGTTGCGCCCCCTTTATGAGTATTTCATCCCATGAAATGACAGGCTCTTTCGTGCGCATGGGTTCATCCACGGTCCGGCTGCTCCGGGCGATTTCTTGAATATCGGCAAAATAAGGCTCAGCCTCAGCCATTGTTTTCTGGAGATCGATGAGAACCGGTGCATCGGTCTCTTTTTCAATCTTGTCATCGTGGGACGTAGGTGCAGACTCACCGTCCTCTGTCTTGGTAAAGTAATTTTTAGGAGATTCACAGACCGGACACACCCAATCTTCAGGAAGATCATCCCACTTTTGACCGGTTTTCTCTTCATCATGGACATATTCACAGACACCGCATATGTATTTTGCCATATTCCCCCCTAGACATCCAGGTTGGCCGGTTCGTAATACTCCCGCGGGTGCTTGCAGTAGGGACACCTTTTGGGAGGCTCTAGACCTTCATGAGCATACCCGCAAATGCTGCATTTCCATTTAATTGGCGTATCCCGTTTAAACACTCTGCCTGTTGCCACCATTTCAAGGAGCTTTCGAAAGCGATCGTGATGTTGTCTTTCAATCCTGGAAATTTGCCGAAATAGAATCGTGGCAGCCCGATTGCCTTCGACCTCCGCCTCGTCGGCATACCTGGGATACATGTCTTCGAATTCATACTTCTCACCGTTGACGGATTCTTTGAGGTTTGTCAGGGTATCCCGGTCACCCATCAAAAGCTTGAGCTCTTCCATGGCGTGGTATTTTTCATTCTCGGCAATTTCCTCAAAAATTTTGGCAATATACCGATAGCCTTCATTTTTGGCCATTTCCGCAAAATACGAATACCGGTTGCGGGCAAGAGATTCGCCGGTAACCGCCGCCTTTAGATTTTCATCGGTTTTGCTCATATAATCCATCTCCTTATTGGATAGACAGCCATATTAACCTTTTAGAAATCCAAGCTGGCCGGTTCGTAATATTCTTTCGGCTGTTTACACGAAGGACATTTCGGCGGAGGCTCGGTCCCTTCGTAGACATAACCGCATACGCTGCATTTCCATTTGATCGCTTGTTCGCGTTTGAAGACAGTTCCGGCCTCGACCATTTCCAGCAATTTTTTATATCGCACTCTGTGGTGTGTCTCGATTTTAGCAACCTGTTTGAATGCGATAGCGGCTGCGGTTTCTCCTTCTTCTTCGGCATCTTTGGCAAACCCGGGATACATACTCTCGACTTCATAGTCTTCACCGCCAAAGGCCTCCTTTAAGTTAGCTGCGGTGTTTCCGATTCCGTTGAGCAGCAGGAGATGATCTTTGGCATGTTGTTTTTCATTTTCAGCAGTTTCTTCGAAGATTTTTGCAATGTAGTGATACCCCTCTTGTCTGGCGACTTCGGCAAAAAATGTATACTTGTTTCGTGCCTGGGATTCTCCTGCAAAAGCAGCCTGCAAATTTTCGGTTGTTTTACTCATTTTTTTCTCCTTTCGGTTGGCATTGATAATGAATGATGGCTTCAGTTACGACAAGTTTCGCAAACTTGTCAAGCTGTTTTTGTTCCATATTCTATGATCGATTTGCTGATAAAATAAAATGGTTGAATATGAACCTCAAACCAGATAGGGAATGTGGAACCCGTGATGATATCGTTTCTCTATCTGAAATAATTACGAATCCCATGTATCAGATACATCAAGGCTTTAGCCTTTCAAATTCGGTCTTGAAACCAAGAAATTTTGTGACATGATGGAGAAAATGAAAAATTCAAAAGCTTTACATGCTGTTATGTTTCTTTTGATAATTTTTGCTCATAGATCGGTTATTATCTTGCCCGCTTTTAATTATGTGATCCAAGCATTTTACTCCAATTCCCTCACTTTAGCCTTATTTATATCTTTGCAATTTGGGGACAAAAATTGTATGGGGAAATATTCGCCTCCAAGGATTGAATGGTTACGGCACATCTTTACGTAAAAACTCGCCAACTGAGGTTTAAATCATTACCCCATCATGATTTTTACCGGAAGCGTGTCGTTATGTTCTGGCAGCAAATGGTCAACGCCATAAATCTGGGTGCCATGTATTCTCTGCTGGCCATCGGTTATACCATGGTCTACGGCATCATCAAGCTGATCAATTTTGCGCATGGTGAAATCTTTATGTGCGGGGCCTTTTTTACCTGGTGGTTCATGACCGCCCAGTCGGTTCCTTTTCCCATCGCCGCCCTCTTGGGTATCATGCTGAGCACCCTTCTGGGGATCAGTGTTGAGAGAATCGCCTATCGACCATTGCGCAATGCCCCCCGATTTGCAGTTATCATCAGTGTTTTGGGGATGTCCATTTTTCTGCAAAATATGGCCAGAATTGTCTGGGGAGCCGAATTTCAAACCTTCGATGTCGACTTCGGCCTTCCTGCGATAATTTTCGGCAATGTTGTAATCCCTTTTAAAAAAATCTTTATTCTGGCCACTTCGCTAATCCTGATGATCGCCATAGGCCTTTATGTCAAGAAAACCTATATCGGCAAGGCCATGCGTGCAACCGCCGCCGATCCCGAGGCCGCCGAAATGATGGGGATCAACATCAATGCCGTGATTGTGCTGACCTTTGCAATCGGGTCGGCCATGGGGGCGGTGGCCGGAATTCTATTTGCCGTCAATTACAACAGCATCGATCCCTTTATGGGCTTCAATGCCGGGTTAAAGGCGTTTACCGCCGCAGTCCTGGGTGGTATCGGCAATATTTACGGGGCGATGATCGGTGGAATTCTGCTCGGCGTTTTTGAAGGTATCGGGGCCGGATATATTTCTTCCCTGTATCGCGATGCCTTTGCCTTCGGCGTACTGATATTGGTCCTCATTTTCAGACCGGAAGGACTTTTGGGTGAAATTGGAAAATCCAAAAAACGAGAACAACCTCGATGACCTTGCCGGCGGATCGCAGGCCGGGTTACAGAAGCAAAAGCAAAGTCCTCTGGTTCGCATGGCCGGGCTAGTGGCACTGTCCCAGTGGTACGTGAAGCTTCTGATCGTACTGGTCTGTTTGATAATCCCCTGGGTTGTTGCGAGCAACTATGCCATGCGGGTCATCATCTATATCGGCCTTTACATCGTTCTGGCCCTGGGGTTGAACGTGGTCATGGGCTATACGGGACTGCTGAACATCGGTCATGCCGCGTTTTATGCCGTGGGGGCCTACTCAACCGCTATTCTAATGGTCAAGTTCGGGATGTCGTTCTGGTTGACCATTCCGGTGGGTATGTTTTTCGGCGTCCTGCTGGGCATCGTGCTCGGCTTTCCGACCTTGAGAGTGCGGGATGACTATTTGGCCATCGTCACCCTTGGATTCGGCCAGATTGTCTATATTGTGGCCAACAACTGGATGGGATTGACCAGAGGACCCCGGGGGATACCGGGGATCCCGGCACCCCGCATCGGATTTGCCGATTGGCAGATCGTCCTTGAAAGTTATCCGGCCTATTATTATTTGATCCTTTTTTTCATTTTCGTTGCCATCTACGCGTGTGTGCAAATAATGGATTCCCGCGTCGGCCTGGCATGGATGGCCATCCGGGAAGACGAAGATGTCGCGGCGGTGATGGGGATCAATCTGGTTTATTATAAAACCATGGCTTTTGGGTTTTCAGCTGCATTGGGAGCGCTGGCCGGTAGCTTTTTCGCGGTTTTTCAAAGCTTCGTGAGCCCGAACAGTTTTACCATTCTCGAATCGGTCATCATCATTACCATACCGATCCTGGGGGGTCTGGGAAGCATTCCGGGCACTATTATCGGGGCGATTATCATGATCGGGGGGCCTGAAATCTTCAGGGCTGCAAGCGAATACCGCATGGTGATTATGGGCGCTTTTATGGTGATTATGATGATCGTCAGGCCCCAAGGGCTTTTCGGCAAAAAATTGTACCAACCCACTTACAAGATGTAAAAATGGCTTTTTTATCTGTGCGATCCCTCATAAAACGATTCGATGGGCTGACGGCTCTGAACAGTTTCAGCCTCGATGTTGAGGAAGGTGAAATCGTCGGAATCATCGGGCCCAACGGTTCCGGCAAAACGACATTTTTCAATGTCCTATCCGGCATGTACCAGGCTGATGGGGGCGAAGTTCTTTTCAATAATCACCCGGTGAATCTGCTGAAACTGAAAACCCACCAGATCATCGGCCTGGGCATTGCCCGAACGTTTCAGAACCAGCGGCCGTTCAATAATCTTTCCGTTCTTGAAAATTTGATGATTGGCGGTCACTGCCGGACCCGGGCGGGTCTATTCTCAGCCTTATTGCGCTTGCCGGGCGCCTGCAAAGAACGTCGGCAGCTCAAGGCCCACGCCCGGAAGGTGATGGCACTCTTCGGCGATCGGTTGCGCAGTGTCGAAATGAATCCGGCCTGGACTCTTTCCTATGCAAATCGACGGCGTCTTGAAATCGCCCGGGCACTGACATCCGACGGCAAATTGCTTCTGATTGACGAACCCACAGCCGGCATGAATCCGGCCGAGTCGCTGCAACTGGCTCAAACTATTCAAGCGATTAATAAAAGGGGGATGGCAGTCCTAGTGATCGAACATGATATGAATTTTATCAAAAAGCTTTGCCCCCGTGTGATTGCTTTGGACTACGGGCAAAAAATTGCAGAAGGGTCCTATGACGAAATCCGCAACCATCCTAAAGTCATTGAGGCCTATTTGGGCCGGGATTAGACCGTTGGCGGTTTTTCCCGAACTTATCAAAAAGCGAATATCGAATATCGAATTATGAATATCGAATGTCGAAGGAAGGAATTCTTTCTATTTTATTTGTTAAAAAGAGCAGAGCGAAGCGACAGCCACAATTCGTCAATCGTCAATCGTCAATCGTCATTCCATGAAGTTTCATGCCAGGTTGCGGGTGTCAGAGGGAAGTGGGTGGAGATGCAACGAAAATGCTAAAAATCACGGATGTCACAACCCATTATGGTCCCATCCGGGCGTTGCATAAGGTTTCGATTCAAATAGGCCCGGAGGAAATCGTTTGCCTGCTGGGCGGGAATGCCTCCGGAAAATCGACCACCATGAAGACCATTCTGGGAATTGTTAAACCGACTTCCGGGCGGGTGGAGTTCAACGGAGAAAGGATTGACGGGCTCCGTCCGCACAAAATCGTCCGCAAAGGCATCTCACCGGTACCCGAAGCACGCCGGGTCTTTGCCCGGCTGACCGTAAAGGAAAACCTCGAAATGGGCGCCTTTATCCACAGGGGCAATCGAGACTTCGATTTTGCAGCCGAGTTGGAGAGAACCTATCACCTTTTTCCACGGTTGGGTGAACGCTTAAACCAGGATGCCAGTACCCTGAGCGGCGGTGAACAACAAATGCTGGCTATCGGCCGGGCCCTGATGGCAAAACCAAAAATGATCATCATGGATGAACCGTCCATGGGGCTGTCCCCGAAACTGGTGGACGAGGTCTTTGGGATCATTCAAAAAGTGAGCCGGGTCGGTATACCGATCTTCGTGGTGGAACAAAATTTAAAAAAGGCCCTTTCCATAGCCGACAGGGGATATATTTTAAATCGGGGGCAAATCGTGCTGCAGGATTCTGCCCAAAACCTGCTGCAAAACGAAAACGTGATCAAAGCGTATTTAGGTGAGTGACAGGAGCAGTCACCATTAACTTTTAAACCCTAAAAAAAAGGAGGGATCATGAAAACAAAGCTTTTATTAATTGTGGTAGTTGTCATCGGTTTTATCGCAGGGATCGCTATGTCAACCGCTGCCGCCGATACCCTTGGTTTGGGTCTTTGCGCACCGATGAGCGGTGGGGCCGCATCCTGGGGTAAAAAGTCAGAGGTCGGCACCAAATTTGCCATTGAAAGGATCAATGCCCGTGGCGGGGTGGTGCCGAAAGGAAAAAGCAACGCGATGATGCTGGAACTGGTTGAAGTGGCGGATGATAAAAACGACCCCAGGGAAGGTGCGTCTATCGCTCAGCGATTTATCGATAATGATAAAATTCTCATTATGATCGGACCCCTTACGAGTACGGTTGCCCTGGCGCAAGCGCCGATCATGAATAAGCACGAACTGGTTCAATTTGCCATCGGCGCCACTGCCCCGGCCTATACCAACGCCGGCCCTTACTCATTTCGCCTGGTACCGACCGACGCCTTCCAGGGCAGGTACATGGCTAAATGGGCCCATACCCAGGGGAAATGGAAAACCTATGCGGTTATTTATGTCAACGATGACTACGGCAGAGGCCTGGCGGAAGTCTTCCAAACCGGTTTGAAGGAGATCGGGGTTTCCGAAGATAATGTTGTTGCCTCCGAAGCGTATTCACCAAACGATACGGACTTTTCGGTGCAGCTTGCTAAAATCAAGGGGTTGAACCCCGATGCGCTGTTCATCGCCGGCCACTACAAAGAAGGCGCTCTGATTGCACGGCAGGCCGGAGAACTCCTTTTGAAGGCCCAGATACTCGGTACGGACGGAATCGGTCACCCGGAATACATTAAGGTAGCCGGTAAAGCCGCTGAAGGAACCATTTATTCGGGTTATTTCTCGTTGGAGGACGAGCGGCCATACATCCAGCAGTGGGCCGCCGAGTTCAAGAAAAAATTCGGCCAAGACCCGGGCCTGGTAGAAGCCATTGCCAACGATTGCGTAGAACTTGCGGCCAAGGCAATCGAGATCGGCGGCGACAATCGTCAGGAGATCGCCACTGGACTGTCCAGTATCGGGACAGATCATCCTGTGGTGATGGGGGCTTTGGGGGAAAACCAATTCGATGAAAATGGCGACATGGTGCGGGATATGATCATGTACGTCGTTAAAGATGGGGTGGCCGTATTCTACAAGCCTGATTGAGCATAACTTCGCTCAATCAGGTGGTACTGGGGATTGGGGGTGTATTTCACGGTTGTTGGTTAACGCCAGTCATTCATTCTTTAGCAAAGGAATCCAGAGAATAGGTTTCAGGTTTCAGGTGTCAGGTGTCAGGAAATCGAATCACCAAATCCTGAAACCTGAACACTGACACCTGAAACCTTAAAAAATGGAGACGAACATGAAAGACATTGTAGAACGATGGAACATAACTCCGGATCTGAGCATTTCGCGGGTCCTGACCGGCCTCTGGCAGATCGCCGACATGGAGCGTGAAGGCCGCGAGTTGGATCCGGCGGCAACCGCAAGGGCGATGGCGCCCTACGTCCAGGCCGGCTTCACCACTTTTGACATGGCCGACCACTACGGATCGGCTGAAGTCATTGCCGGCCACTTCGCCCGGGAGCACGGGCATGACGCCGTGCAGCTCTTCACCAAGTGGGTGCCGACGCCGGGACCCGCCAGCCGTGGCGATGTGAGGACGGCCGTTCAAACGGCGCTCGAGCGCCTGCGCAGCGACCGTCTCGACCTGCTGCAGTTTCACGCCTGGAATTATGCCGATCCGAGCTACCTGGATTCGCTGAACTACCTTCAGGAGCTCAAGACCGAAGGGCTCATTCGGCAACTGGGCATGACCAACGTCGACACGGCCCATCTGAGGATGATCCTGCACAGTGGTATCGAAGTCGTCTCCAATCAGGTATGCTTCTCGCTGCTCGATCAACGCGCACGGGCAAACGGCATGCTGGAGCTGTGTGCGGAGCACGGGGTCACGGTGTTGGCCTTCGGCACCCTTGCGGGGGGATTCCTCTCCGAGCGCTGGTTGGCCCAGCCGGAGCCGGACTGGGACGCCCTCGAAACCTGGTCCCAGATGAAATACGGTCGCTTTATCCGGGAGGCAGGCGGCTGGAAAGCGCTGCAGGACCTGCTGGCGATCGTCCAGCGGGTGGCACGGCGGCACAACGTCTCGATGGCCAATGTCGCCGGCCGCTATATCCTCGATCAGCCGGCCGTGGGCGGCATCATCGTCGGGGCGCGTCTCGGCATCAGCGAGCATCGTGAGGATAATTTGCAGGTGTTCCGTTTTTCGCTCACTGAAACTGATCATGCCGAGATGGATGAGGCCGTGGCGCGACTGCGCCGGATTCCGGGCGATTGCGGCGACGAGTACCGGCGTCCACCCTACCTCACTGCCGCAGGCGATCTCAGCGACCATCTCGAAACGCTGCCCGCGCCTTTCGAGGTCCGCACCGGGGAGGACGGCCGCACCCGGGTGCTGAGCGGTACGATCTGGGAAGATCTGGCCGGATACAGCCGGGCCGTGCGGCAAGGTGACCGCATCCTGATTTCAGGGACTACCGCGACCCACGGCGATCGGGTCATCGGTGGTGACGACCCGGCCTCGCAAACAAATTTTGTGATCGACAAGATCGAGGGTGCGCTGCAGAGCCTCGGGGCTCGCCTCGAGAATGTCGTGCGTACACGTATCTACATCAAGAACATGAAGTATTGGGAAGCGGTTGCACAGGTGCACGGCCGGCGCTTCCGGGGCATCCGGCCGGCCAACACGCTGGTCGGTGCCGATATCATCGGATCGAAATACCTGGTGGAGATAGAGGCAGAGGCGCTCCTCGGCTAACGTTAGATTATTTTTACGCCGGGGGACGGTAGAAGAAGACAGCATACCTGTTATTGAATTAAAATTGCATATTGTTAGCAATGACGGGATTTAAGTATAAGGCAAGTATCATGTCGTTCAGAAATCGAGCACCAGCCAATTTTTGAAATTGGAGATCCTTCAAATGGATGAAAAACCAACCTATCAAGAATTAGAAAAAAGGATTCAGCAATTAGAGCAAACATTACAGCAGGGTGAGGATAAATATCGTATCTTGCTCGATGAATCAAGCGATCCTACTTTTTCATTCCATCCTGATGGGACCTACCGTTTTGTGAACCAAGCATTCGCCGAAGGAGTCGGAAAATCAGTTGATGAGATCATCGGTTACAGAATTTGGGATGTTTTTCCAGGAGACGAAGGTGATAAGAGATTCGCTGTAGTTAAACATGTTTTCGCTACTGGCAAATCCAAAACAATTGAAGTCCGTGTTCCAAGATCAAAAGGTGATCAGTACTACATCACAACCGTTAAAGCTATAAAGGACAATCATGGTAAAGTGATTTCCGTAATCTGTTCCTCAAAAAATATCACAGATCGAAAACAAGCAGAGGAGGCTTTGCATAAAAGCGAGCGATTTCTAAAGACCATTTTCAATTCCATTCAAGATGGCATCAGTGTTCTCGATTCGAAATTGAATGTTGTCCGCGTGAACCAAACGATGAGAAATTGGTACGCTCACAGGCTCTCCCTGGAGGGCAAGAAGTGTTACGAAGTATACCACGGGCGATCTAAGCCGTGCAATAACTGTCCGACCCTTCGTGCTTTGGAAACGGGTAAGCTTGAAATGAATGAAGTTCCGCTTATAGGTGAAGCTGGGGAAACGGGTATATTGGAGCTGTTTGCTTTTCCCATGATTGATAACTCTGGCACTTCTATAGGAGTAGTCGAATACGTGCGGAACGTTTCGGATCGCAAGAGAGCTGAAGCAGCACGACGAGAAAGTGAGGAAAAGTTTCGGGCGCTTGTGGAAAAATCTCCGCTTGGGATAGCTTTGATTGCAGATGATGGCCACTACAAATATATCAATCCACAATTCTCCACTATTTTTGGCTATACGATTGAAGATATTCCTGATGGGAAGGCTTGGTTCAAAAAATCTTATCCGAATAAGGAGTATCGCCAAAATGTAATTAAAGCTTGGATCGATGATCTTAAACAAATAAACGGTGGCCAAGCAAGGTCACGAATTTTTACGGTAACCTGTAAAGACGGTTTACGGAAAAAAATCCATTTTAGGTCGGTTGCAATGGAAAACCGCGACCAGCTTGTGATTTGCGAGGACGTCACTGAAAAATTGACATTGGAAAAGCAACTTCTGCAGGCCCAGAAATTCGAAGCAATTGGAACCTTGGCCGGTGGTATCGCACATGATTTTAACAACCTGCTGATGGGCATTCAGGGCAGAGCTTCACTGATGTCGGTGGACTTGGACCCTTTCCACTCCCATCAGGAACACATCAAATCCATTGAGGCGTGTATCCGAAGTGCGACGGACCTGACAATGCAGCTTTTGGGTTTCGCTCGTGGAGGCAAATACGAGGTAAAACCCATCAACATCAATCAACTGGTGCTCAATAGTGCAACCATGTTCAGCCGAACTCGAAAAGAAATAAAGATACACACTAAAATGCGGCAATCACCATTAGTTGTTGAAGCTGACCGAGGCCAAATCGAGCAGGTTCTGCTGAATATATATGTCAATGCGTGGCAGGCTATGCCTGATGGCGGGGAGCTTTATGTAGAAACAAGTTCCGTTATGCTAGATGATAACTACTGCAATCCATACGAGGCAAAACCTGGACGGTATGCAAAAGTTTCAGTCACGGATACGGGAATCGGTATGACTGAAGACACTCGCCGTCAAATTTTCGATCCATTTTTCACAACAAAAGAAAAGAGTCGCGGCACTGGACTGGGGCTGGCTTCAGCATATGGAATCATCAAGAATCATGGTGGCATAATTACCGTCTATAGCGAAAGGAACCACGGAACGACTTTCAACATCTATTTGCAGATATCGGAAAAAGAGGTTTATCAAGAGACAGCAACGGAAGGGGCAATGCTTAAAGGGTCGGAAACCATTCTTCTGGTTGATGATGAAGATATAATTATAGATGTTGGACAAGCAATGCTCAAAAAATTGGGCTATGGTGTTGTGATTTCCAAAAGTGGTTTGGCGGCTATTGAAAAAATAAAAGATTTTGGAAGCGAAATTGATCTCGTCATTATCGACCTTATCATGCCGGGGATGGACGGCGGAAAAACATTCGATCGCATCCGTGAAATACATCCGCAGATGCCGGTGCTGCTTTCCAGCGGGTATGCCATCAACAGACAGGCTACAGAAATTTTGCAACGTGGTTGCAATGGTTTTATTCAAAAGCCCTTTAACATTGCCGAACTCTCCCAAAAAATTGGAAACATCCTGGAAGCGGCAACGGATGGCAGTTTTAGATAATGATCTTTTGTACAACATTTGAAGCTCCCGTACCAATTAACAATGCCCAATGGTCAGCTTCAGGGCCTTTTGAAATTGCCACTTCCAATAGCTGAAAAGGTTCTGCATCAGGAACTAAACCCTTATTAATATCATTATAAATTTCTATTAAATTTTCTTTTAATTCATCCACTGTTTTACCTTGACTCTCATAATCGGGATATTCTTGTATATGCCCGATAAACCATCCTTTTTCTTTTTTGTAGACAATATTTATTTTCATAAATGCCTCCTTTTTCATATATCCTCAATCGAACGTTTAGGGTTTTATCCGTTGTCCCGAAATAATGAAGAATATAGCAGGCCTGAATACGAAAGTCAAAAATTATAGCCGGTTACGTAACGGTGGGTATTGAGGGATAATGGATAAAACTATGTTGAACCGGGCCGCGGTGCTCAAAGAGACAGAGTGTTATAAAGATATTTTCACCTATTATCTATGGGGATTTTAATGAGGGAAATTCTATGTTTGCATCTTCTTGGTCTCACGATTTTTATTGACGAATGTGACCATGCCATCTTTTAGACTGATTAGCCGATCGTATGAGATCGCCACCCGGTGGGTATAAGGACCGACATATTCCAGGACGTTTTCGGACCGATTTAAACGAATCATGTTTGCGGCCATGTGGGGTCGGAATGGATCAACCATGCATTGGATGAGCAGACTGACTCAATTCATAAGCCTCCGGCTATGCCGGAGAGAATTTAATAGGTTCCACCGATACGGCGAGGGCATGCTTCAGCGTGCAAATTTGATCGATGCCGGTGGCTTATGAATTGATAAAAAGGAATTTTTGTTTGATTGTGACGGTTCATTGATCTACACCAGTTGAGTAACCAGCACCAGAGTCGACTGAATTGAACAAGATACGCCGATGATGAATCGGTCAAATGGTCATTAAAACCGACAGATCCGATCTAAAAGAGATCAAAAAAATTCTTTTCAAAAATCAGCGGCCACCAGCAGAGGTGGCCCGGGCCCCTTCCAGGGGCCATCCTCATACCCCCAGATTAACTCTGCTGGTGGTCGCTGATTTGCATTGACTTACTCTTTGACCCAATCAATGGCGGCCCGCGGACATTCCGCCGCACAAATACCGCACCCTTTGCAGTGGTCATAGTCTATTTCCCGGTATTTTTGTTTTGCATCCACATAAATAGATAAATCCGGACAATAGTCATCACATTTTTTGCAAAAGGTACATATGCCGCATTTAAAACAGCGGCGAGCAGATCGGGCGGCCTGTTGTTTAGAATAGAGTCCGTCGGACTGCGACGGCTGGATGCGATCTGATTTCCGGAAAGAGGCAGTGTTCAGATCTGAAAAACGGACCACATGTTCGGTTCGGTGCGATGAATTGGAACGTCATCTCTGCCGGTAGGACTCCATTGAAAGCGCACCGAGCCTGCCTGAAGTAAACTGCCGGACGGAATCCAACGCCGCGTTCTGAAAAGAAATATCAATGACCATGGCAGCGAACTTTCCGGCCGCAATTTCGCGCACGATGTACTTTGAAAGGTCGGCATCCTTTTTTCCAGGATCCGTTGCATCTGCTGCAGAGAAGGGCTCCCGATATATCACTCTGGCATCAGTCCCCCGGATCCTGGATAGCATAACTGTCTGGGTTCGTTTCGCACCTGTTGGAAGCGTCACACGATCCGTCTGCATGTCCTTGGTCGCGTTTTTTAACAGGCGCTGAACTGTCCGCTTAGCTCTGGCAGAGATATAGATAACATCAAATTCAGCAGTGAAATCTTGAATATAATTTCGCGACAGCCTTACATTCAAGTAATGGTCGATATCCAGGGAAAGGATTTGTCCGACTTCCCATTGCAGATGTCTCAGCAATATTCCGGGTGCCTTCCGGGCCTGCGTATATATAACCAAGTGGGGATTCCTTTCCAAAATGGTGACGCGATATCCAAGGCAGGCCAGAAAATAGGCCGTGGAAAGGCCTGCCGGTCCGCCCCCAACCACGGCCGCTTTGGGTGCCCGGGTTGATTGCGGTCGCTCGATATTCAGCCGGGATTGACGGGCGGTATTGGATACATAATTTTCCAGATCCCTAATCGAAACCGCCTGGTCGAAATGTCTGCGGTGACAAACTTTTTCGCAGGGATGAAAGCACAATTTGCCACAGATACCCGGAAAAGGATTCTCAAGCAGTATCCGCCGGTAGGCCTCTTCGAAAGCTCCGGCGTCATTTAAGGCCATGATGGTGGGTATGTCTTCACCCACCGGGCATGCCTCACGGCACGGTGCAATCTGCTCCACAAAGACAGGCTTTTCAAAGCGCCAGGAGCCGGTTCGATTGGCCGTCGTGGGTTGCGTCGCAGCGGCCATCTGCGCTTTGGATTCTTTCTTATCAGCCATCGGATATCTCTTGAACGGTTTGAAAAGCCTGTCGGGCGGCGGCTGCATTTTCTTCTTTCTTGATCGGAACCAGATCGCGGATGATGTTAACCAGGCGGTGGATTTCAAGCAGCCCCGATGCGCCGGCAAAGGCGCCGACCATTGCCGTGTTTACAATGGAAAACGAGGTGGTTTTCAGGTTCAATCCTTCCGCAATGGCGGTAGCGTCGATCTTGAATAAATTTCGATAACTAAACGGCAAGGCCTTTGAGTGGTGCTGAAAACAATTCATAACGATCGAAGTTTTTTCGCCTGCTCCGCCGGTGAACAGTGGAACCGCTCTCCGAGGCGTAGGCGCTAAATCCCCTACGAGCCGGAGGCTTCGCTCTGTCTTTTTTAATCATCGAAAGAATTCCTCGATGCTGTATCGTAGCAAATTAGTGACGATATCCCAAATCAATTTTTTGTACTAAAATCAAAGAAATATTTTATTTATTGAAATCACATCATGTTTGCACATGATTTATAGCATAGCCAGATTGAATATTTTAGCCTCCGGCTCGTAGATCCTACGGCTCGGAGAGCAATTCTATCGATTTAAATGAAAAAGACAGAGCGACACGCGGCGCAAGCGCCTGCGCTGCGCGAGCGATACCACAAATCTTCAATATTCATTTCCCCGATAAATCGGGATCACCGCTTCGCTACAACCCCGCGATCGGGATCACCGCTGAGCGACGACCGGCTTGTCCGGGTTGGGCACGTATACGTAAAAAAAGGTTACGCACGAAAACTTTGCCAGGGACTTATCGAAAAGATAAGCTTTTAAAAGACGTTTGTTTTCTGGAATTTCGACCGAATCCATGATAAACCGCAAATCAGAAACTCGAATGAAACAATTGGGCAATCGGTTGGATGTTCATTGAGCTATCTCTGAAACTTTTTAGAAAGAGACTTTCAAAGATGCTAAAAACTTGACAGGAAGACAGTAATGATACGGGAATGCCAGGAATCGGATTTCAATATGATTTTAGAGATCATAAACGATGCAGCTCAAGCATATAGAGGAGTTATACCTGAAGATCGTTGGACTGATCCATACATGTCTGATGATGAGCTCAGGGAGGAAATTAAGGATGAAATTATATTCTGGGGGATGGAACGTGAGGGTCAGCTTCAGGGGATCATGGGTATTCAGGACAAAAACGACGTCACACTTATCCGTCATGCCTATGTCCTGAGCCGGGCTCAACAACAGGGAATCGGGAAAAAGCTGCTTCAGCATTTGGAGAATATGGCAAATAAACCCATTCTTATCGGTACCTGGGCAGCGGCGTCATGGGCGATTTCATTTTACGAAAAGAACGGATACGCGCGCGTGTCAGAGGAAGAAAAGAATCGTCTTCTAACTAAGTACTGGTCAATTCCGGAGCGACAGGTAGAAACGTCTGTGGTATTAGAAAAGCAAACATGACATCATCCCCGGACACAATACGTTTCGCATCGGTGGCAATCTGATTGAAGGATACCGCTTTAAAGGTTGATAATGAGGCCTCATTTTTGTAGATAATTGTCTATTAATGCTGTAGAGGAACCTGAACGGGTGTTTAAATTTTGGTTTTTCGTATAAAAGGCTGCAGCAATTTAAATAAAAAAGATGAAAATCACGCAAAAAGATAAAATCAAGCTATAGCTACAGACGGGAGGTTATGATGTCAAGTTTTCAAGATCGAATCATTCGGGCGGCTAAATTGGATGTTCATTTGTATGAAGAGGTTGAAGCCGATAAAGGTGCTATGGGTCAGGCAATGGGAGT
>Ga0316192_10001711_pt1 | contig 16202 bp, 12 predicted proteins | sample MerIslwburrow_MG_FD_204931 | JGI IMG/M metagenome (GOLD analysis project Ga0316192, IMG submission 204931) | Coastal sediment microbial communities from Maine, United States - Merrow Island worm burrow | ecosystem: Environmental > Aquatic > Marine > Coastal > Sediment | place: USA: Maine...
CACGGGAATGGCCAGTTCGATCCCCAACTTTACAGCTTCTCTCCAACCCGCTTCAGATATTTTAATTTCACTTATAAAGAACTTGTCGAGCAACAGGTTTTCAAGATTTTCATTTTCATCATAGGCCTGCCTGATATTGCCGAGAAAACGACTCCGAATGATACAGCCTCCGCGCCACATCAAGGCAATATCACCAAAGTTCAATCGCCATCCATATTCAATTGCAGCATCTCGCATCAACATATAGCCCTGGGCATAGGAAATAATCTTCGATGCGTAGAGTGCATCATGGATAAACTGGATCACCTGTTTCCTGTCGCCATCAAAAATGGCATGTGAACTCGAAAGCAGAGTATCTGCACGCACACGTTCATCCTTGATTGCGGATAAACAACGTGCAAACACTGCTTCACCAATCAAAGTCAACGGTACACCGAGCTGCAGTGCACTGATGCCGGCCCATTTCCCCGTGCCTTTCTGGCCTGCCGCATCAAGGATGCTGTCAAGCAGAGGCTTACCTTCGTCATCTCGAAAGGCAAGAATATTTGCAGTGATTTCTATCAGATATGAATCCAGTACCCCTTCATTCCATGCTGCAAAGGTTTCCTGGATTTCGTCTACAGTCATATCAAGTCCTGATCGCATCAGGTGGTAGGCTTCAGCAATTAATTGCATATCACCATATTCGATTCCATTATGAACCATTTTCACATAGTGGCCGGAACCTGCCGGCCCTACCCATTGACAGCAAGGTTCACCATCAACCTTTGCTGAAATGGCCTGCAATACCCCTTTGACTGCTGGCCAGGCGCTTTCATCGCCACCTGGCATAATAGAAGGTCCATGCCGCGCGCCTTCTTCTCCGCCGGAGATACCTGCACCAATAAAATGAATTCCCTCTTTTAACAGTTCCTGATATCGACGATTGCTATCGGTAAAACGGGAGTTACCGCCATCAATAAGAACGTCTCCCTTGTCCAATAGTGGTAAAAGGCGGCCAATCAAGTCGTCTACCGGTTTGCCGGCACGAATCATCATAATGATCTTACGCGGAGTTTCCAGAGACGAAACAAAGCCCTCGAGAGAGCCATGGCCGGTAATATCTGAAGAATCTGCCGGTCCTTCTAAAAAATCTACAAGTTTGCTTGCCGTGCGATTATGTACCGACACTTTATAGCCGTGATCGTGTAAATTTAGTGCAAGATTTTGCCCCATTACGGCAAGCCCAATAAGTCCAATATCTGCTTGTGGCATTCCAATACTCCTGTTACAAATTCATCTATGGCAACTATTTATACTAGATACTGCCAGTGTTTTAGTTCAAACATGAGAACAATGTTAAAATCTATCATGATCCATCGCGTGACGGTTTAAATCCGATAAAATTAATTTGATTGAAACCATAGCGCCGGTAATTGAATGTGTGAGATTATTTCATTATAAAATACTGATATGCATTTCAGTCGAACAAAACGTGGGCTTCTCAGATGAAAAATATAAATACAGCTACTCTGTTTCTTATTACGCTATTAGTTTCTTCTACTAGCTGGGCAGTTGCACCACCGCTCGGTGAATGGGAACTATTATTTGAGAATGATGACGGCCGCGCTGTTGCCCTTGATGTTTATCATGAAACGCCTGTCATTATAGATGTAAAAGGCCACATGTATTTTGTGAATAAAGAAATAGGTAAAGAATCCAGCGGTGAATGGTTTAGCGAAGTCTACGAAAGCTGGCAAAGGGTCCCTGGCGGGGGTGAAGCTATGGATATCAGCATAGACGGTGACGGAGTGCCCTGGGTTGTCGGTATAAACAGCCATAAAGTTTATCACCTGGATGGCCCGATAGAAGGTGACCTTTCTGCGAATTCACATCATGGCTGGATCGAGCATCCTGGCAACGCCAAAGCAAGACGAATATCAGTCTCAAAGACCAATGGAACACCTTATATAATCGGTGCGGTTAGTGGCATAGTCTTCAAGGGAACTGACACTGGATGGACCGCACTTTCTGCCACACTCCTTGATAGCCAGGGAGAAAACTTGAACACACCTTTGAATGCGATAGATCTTTTTGCAGAATCCTACAATGCCGGTGATAGTGAGACCCCGGATTTGCGAGACCTTGTTTTTGCGATCAACCAGGATAAAAGAGTCTTTCTATTTGTCCCTGAAAGGGATGCATGGCTGGAATTGCCCGGTAATGCCAGGGCCGTGTCAGTAGTTTCCTCCGGAAAACTGGTTTACATCATAGGTGAAGATGCGAAATTTTACGGCCTCGATCTAACTACCGATAAGACATGGACACCTGCCGGATCAGGAACAGGCAAGGACCTCGCCTTCAGCCAGATTGATACTTTCCAGCCATTCGTTAGCCAGAACGGCAATAAAGCGCCTTCTTCGAGCCATCGCCATGTCTGGACCATAGGTGAAAAAGGTCAGGTATACAGAGCATTTGTCGCCTACTAGAGATTTAATGAAACAGCAGCAGACTAAATTACAGCACATGCGAACTGAGGTTTCACACAAATTCATTTCAGGGAGCCACTGGAATCACTGTAACTCGCATTAACTGTAGCCAGATTTAACCAGCTGCTAAATAGGTGATTTTTTCATGCTATCTGAACAGCTGCCACTCAAAATATTTAATTAACATATTGATATTCAATCAGTTAATTATTTACACATAGAACCACACCTGCCGACATCGAGACGCCAGGGGGGCGGGGGTAAAAATGTTGCCAATCTATTGGCGTGAATAGTCAAGCTTTATTGGTCATTTGAAAGTAGACTTATCGCTGAATTGGACTGCTTTTGCGGTTAAGAATTTTTATATTTACTATATAAATTTAGTATTGACTGGATATGTTAGAATAATCAGCTAGCCTATAAAGAGCAGCATTTTTTCGAGCAACATTCCTAACCAAACACCAGAGATCACGAATGAGATTTAAACGCGGATATAAAACATCACTTTTTGTTGTCACAACGATCGTTGCCGGTGCTCTGCTGGCATCGGGTTGTGTCTCTGTGCCAGAACAGACACAAATCGTAAATAAAGAGCTGAATGAAGACCGCTCTATAAGTGAAAGCAGCTGCGATATCAACCGCGCCAGTCTTTATTCTTATAAGCAGCAAGATAGTGCACACGAACTGGACTCAAGCAATATCACACTGTTGAACTGGAATATCTATAAAGGACAAAAAAAGAACTGGTCCGCCGACTTCCGTGAACTAAGCAATGATAAAGACCTGGTGATCATTCAGGAAGCACAACTGACCTCCGAGGTAAAAGAAACGCTTAAAAAACAAAGCATACACTGGACGTTGAACACCGGTTTTTTTGTTAATGATGAAGCTACCGGAGTACTCACTGGATCCAGAGTTAAGCCTGTATCAAGCTGTGGACTGAGAACTACTGAGCCGTTCCTACGTCTGCCTAAAACAGTTCTGGTTAATAAATATGAACTATCGGGCACTGATGAAAAACTGCTGGTTGCCAATATCCATAGCATCAATTTCACACTTGGCACCGAAGTTTACAGTGAACAAATCAATGCACTCACTGCAGCGATTGCTCAGCATCGCGGTCCAGTTATCGTTGCCGGTGATTTCAACAGCTGGAGTGATAAGCGAAAAGAAATTGTAAACGCCATGGTTCAGGAGCTTTCACTAAAGGCCGTCACCTACAAAAGCAGCAACAGGGTCACCATATTTGGTAATGAAATAGATCATGTCTTTTACCGTGGACTGGAAAGCCTGTCCAGCGAGGCACAGCAAGTGACCTCATCGGACCACAACCCGATCAAGGTGACATTCCGGGCACTGCCTGCCGAACAAAAGCTAGCCTTGAACTAGAGATTTGAGTACATCGTTACGTTTATTTTTCCAGATAAGCCGCTAAAACGTAGCACCTGAAACAACGATCTTTTACCTGCCCTGGTAACGATAAGGTAAAGTATACATCCCAGCACAGGTTTTTCACGGCGATATTTTTCCTGGGACCACTCTGCCATAGTGCAGAAACCCTCTTTGGTTCTACGCATACCAAAGGTACTCGCAACATCCTCATAACCTGCCCGTGTTTTCAGGTAGTCATTGCGTTCAGTGAATGTCTCGATATGAATAATATATCTCGAAGAAAAATTCGGGTAGGAAGTTTCAATCCACCCAACCACAACCAATGATTCATTGCTGTAATTTCGTAGTTCAGTGCGCTGTTAACGGCTGAACATAGAAGCCACATTTGATCTAGCTTTTTACGAACATCAGAGCAAGCCAGGTAATTTATCAGCTTCTGCATCGAGATCGGTGGGCGCCCTGGTTCCAAAAGCGAATGCCTTATTATATCTGTTCAATACTAACGCCTCTCTGTATCCCGTAGGGCGATGACATTCAAGCGATAGGGCGGGCGTGTGCATATTGTGTGCATATAATCACAACCGTGAAAAACAACAACATACAGGCAGATATTGCCTGTATTAGAATTACAAACCACAATTAACCAGAAATGAATCTGAATCTCTTCAATTTCGAAACATAAAAAAGTTTCTCGTCTATGGTCCTTACTGCTTAATGATCTAAATTAAACGCTCGATATTTATGATTGGGTCTGACAAACTAAATATTCTTTCGAAATTTTCCATTTATTTAGAAAATAGAACGCCCTGACATCAAGATGACATCTGGAAAAATCTTTACAATCATATTCAGGGTTATTGTGATTCCTGTCGCACTGATCGGCACACTTATTGCGATATTATCATATGCCAATATTTCCATACCTCTAGAGGTAGCACGAAAACAGTTCGTTTCAAAAGCCACAGACGCCGTAGGGCATGATGTCCGTATAGATGGCGAGGTGCGCCTCGCTATCAGCTTTTTCCCAACCCTGGTCGTCGATCAACTTCATATCAGCAATGCTCCACAATGGTCAGCAAAAGACATTCTCAGAATTGGCGAAGCCCGTGTGCAGCTTGCCCTGCTGCCAATATTATCAGGCAGATTTGAATTTGTTGAAATTTCAGCTTCAGCAGTTCAGGTGAACCTGGAGCAGGCAAGCGATGGAAGCCAAAACTGGGCGACTCTATTCAAATCAAACAACAAAACTGAACAGCCCGATGGTAGCTCAGTGAATGAAAGCGCAACATACCGTAATTCAGAACAAGAGAAAGGACGCATATGGATCGAAGAATTCAGTTTATCTGATATCGATGTTCATTACGTAGATGAAACTCTCAAAAGAAACTTCAACAACAGCATTGATAAACTGGTGATATACACACATGAGAAGGATCACCTGACTGCAAGTATTCAAGGTAATACTCAAGATATTCCTTACTTTTTTACAGCCAAATCTGATCTACTCCGGAACCTGATCAGTCAAAAGCCCTGGAATATGGAACTACAGGGACGGATTGCAGATAAACCTGTAACTCTTGATATACAACTTGAGTCTGGCAAATCCCTTGATGGAACCATCAGCTTGAATGCACAGGAAGTGGACGCCGGAAAGACATTATCCTGGCTCGGTTTAGTTGATGGCCTTGATGCGTTTAGTCACACCCTGGTACTCAATGCTGAACTGAAGGGCGGAACCCTGAAAGAAGTCCTTGATCAATCAACTTTCAAAATTAGCATGAAGGAGGGGTATTGGAACCTGCAGAATCCGGCGCATGAAGCAAGTCGCAAAATCACATATTCAACAGCGTCACTGTTTGCTGAGCCGGGTAAGCCCATCAAGCTGGAATTTTCCGGAAAAATCGATAATGAATCCCTGCTACTGGAACTAACGTCAAACAAACTCGGCGAGTTTTTCAGCACACTGGATAAAATTCATTTGAATCTAAATGCCGACTTCACACATACGACGATAAACCTCGATGGCGATATTGACTTGCCGGTTAGTCGCGAGACGTTCAGGACTGATCTGGTTGTTAATGGAAAAAGTCTCGATAAATGGAAGAGATTACTGCAAGCGGATATCCCTCCTTTCGGGCCGTACCATCTGAGTGGAAAATTCAGCATTGATGCAAAAGGTTTTCGTGTAAACAATCTGAAGACGACAATTGGCAGCAGCGACCTTAGCGGTGAGATATTCATTTCTACCGAAAATGAGAATACACACTGGGATTTGGATCTTGTCAGCCAGAATTTCCAGATCGATGATTTCAGTGTTGAGGGTTTTTCATTAATCCCCGAGGGCAATGTTCTGCTGAGAACTCCAGTAACACCTGTACCCAAAAATATCATGAAGGAGAACAGACAAAAAGCATCGAGACAAAGCTTCCAGGTGTCTCACAATTATCCCGGCCTTGATGTTAATTTACAGCTTAAAGCCAACAAAGTTCTCTCCGGCAATGATCAACTTGGAGGGGGGAAACTTCAACTTCGTGGAGATGAAAACTCCTTGTTTATTGATGCCTTTCATCTAGACCTTCCCGGCGGAGTGATTGATGGTGGTCTGGAACTGCAGTTACAAGATCAGGGTATAAAAGGGCGGCTCAAATTAAATATGGATAAATTTAACTATGGCATACTGTATAGACATTATTATCCTGACTCTCCTGCTGATGGCCTTATAAGCACAAGAGTAGACCTTCATCTAGCAGGTCGTAATTTCAAACATGGCCTTGAGCATGCGAGTGGCATAATTGATTTTGCATTCTGGCCTGGGAATATAGATGCCAGCGTGATCAACCTTTGGGCTGTTAATCTGTTTCTTGCCATCCTGCCAGAACTGAACAAGAAAGAATCCAAATTTAACTGCGGTGTAGCACTGCTTGACATCAAAGATGGGAATCTATCTGAGGAATTATTATTAGTCGATACCAGTAAAATTTGGATGCAGGGGAATCTTAAGATTAATTTTCAGAAGGAAGAAGTATCACTATCGCTGTTTCCAAAAGCGAAAAAAGCCAGGTTATTTGGATTGCAGGCACCTATTCGCATTAAAGGTAACTTCACTGACCTTGGTCTATCTATAAAACCCTACGATATTGTGTCTTCTTACATTTCATTTATGGCCAGCCCTTTAACCGCTCCCTTCCAACGCATCTTTAGTAAAAAAATTCCGGAGGACGCTAGCAGTCTATGTGGTGAACTTCTGGATCGAGATCATCTAAAAGAGGTTTTGGCGGAGATGAGTAAAAAAAGTCCCAGTTTAGATGAAATGTATAACAATGATTGAGTTATCTGTTGTTTCTTTTATTGTTTATGTTTTCACCCATAAAGAGTGAATCCAGTGGCCATACGCTAGCACAACACAGAAAAAATAATCGACTTACGCAACAATGAGAAAAACTTAAAAGAAATCAAACCTCAAAAAAAAGGCCCCGCCCATCAAGGGCGAGACTGTTATTTATGCGTAAGTCATAAAAAGATAATTACTTATTAGCCCTGTTCTCAACCAGGTGATCGACTACCGCCGGATCCGCTAATGTCGATGTATCGCCCAGGTTATCTATCTCATTTTCTGCAACTTTACGCAGAATACGACGCATAATTTTTCCTGAGCGTGTTTTTGGCAGTCCCGGAGCCCATTGCAGAATATCAATAGTTGCTATCGGCCCGATTTCCTTACGCACGAACACTACCAGCTCTTTCTTTAGATCATCAGACTCTTCAACCCCTGCCATAAGTGTTACATAGGCATAAATACCCTGGCCCTTGATGTCATGTGGATATCCAACAACGGCTGCTTCAGCGACACTGCTGTGGAGAACCAGTGCTGATTCTATTTCTGCTGTACCAAGACGATGGCCGGAAACATTCAACACATCATCAACACGGCCCGTTATCCAGTAATAACCATCCGCATCGCGGCGGCAACCGTCACCGGTGAAATAATAGCCCGGATAGGCAGTGAAATACGTATCAATAAACCGCTGGTGATCACCATAGAGTGTACGCATCATACTTGGCCATGGTGCTTTCATCACCAGGTTACCAGAGCATTCGCCTTCCAAAACATTGCCCTGCTCATCAACGATCTCAGGCTGGACACCGAAGAACGGCTTCGTAGCCGAACCGGGTTTCATATCTATCGCACCGGGTAGAGGGGTAATCAGATGCCCGCCTGTTTCAGTTTGCCACCAGGTATCAACAATCGGGCAGCGGGAATCACCAACCACATGGTAATACCATTCCCAGGCTTCCGGATTGATCGGTTCACCTACTGTTCCAAGCAACTTCAGACTGCTGCGGGAAGTTTTCTTGACAAGTTCTTCACCGGAACGCATCAAGGCACGTATTGCCGTTGGTGCAGTATAGAATTGATTGACCTGGTGCTTGTCGATCACCTGCCAGAATCGAGATGCATCCGGGTAGGTGGGAATACCTTCAAACATCAATGTCGTCGCACCATTCGCCAGTGGCCCATAGACAATATAAGTATGACCTGTTACCCAGCCAATATCGGCGGTACACCAGTAGATATCACCATCATGATAATCAAAAACATATTTGTGCGTCATTGCTGCAAACAGTAAATAGCCGCCGGTAGTATGTAGCACACCTTTTGGTTTACCGGTCGATCCAGATGTATACAGAATGAATAGAGGATCCTCAGCATCCATCTCTTCTGGAGGGCAATCTGTAGATGCTTCGGCCATCATTTCCTCGTACCAGACATCCCTGCCTTCCTGCCAGGCAACATCACCACCAGTGCGCCGGACCACAACACATGTCTTGACGTTTGGACACTCCGTCAATGCCTTATCCGCATTGACTTTCAATGGTACAGACTTGCCACCACGCACGCCTTCATCAGCGGTGATAACTGTTTGGCAATCAGAATCAAGTATGCGATCACGTAGCGAATCTGGTGAGAAACCGCCAAATACAATGGAATGTACTGCACCGATACGAGTACAGGCGAGCATCGCAACCGCCGCTTCAGTAATCATAGGCATGTAGATGCAGACACGATCACCCTTTTTAACACCACGCGACTTCAGCACATTGGAGAATTTACAGACATCTTCATATAATTCGCGGTAGGTAACCTTTTTATCCACTTCAGGATTATCCGCCTCCCACAGCAATGCCACCTGATCACCTCGTGTTTCTAAATGGCGATCCAGACAATTGTAGGAAACATTCAGCTTACCGCCCTCAAACCAGCGTATATCACCTTTTGTAAAATCAAATTCCTGAACCTTGCCCCAGGGCTTCATCCAGTCGAGGAATTCGTTTGCCTGATCTGCCCAGAACCCATCGGGATCTTCAATCGATCGTTTATACATGGCCTCATACATCTCACTGGTGATGTGGGCATTTTTGGCAAATTCTTCGGGAACTGGGTATATTTTAGATTCAGACATGGTGATCTCCTTTGGGACTGTTTTATTATTCAGTGTGGCTCTAGTTATTCATCTAATCTATTCGATGTTGCTTGAACTTGCCGAGTGTGTCAAAGGCTGATAGCAATAAAAATGAAAATTTACGATAAAAACTGCTTCAGAGGCAAATTCTGACTACTATCCATGTGCCCTATCTGAGCCTGTAACAACTCTGCAGTAGCAATTGCATCACTCAAAGCATTATGCGCCTGGTACATTGGTAAACCATAGCGTTTTCGCAGATTAAAAAGGCGAAGATCACCCTGTTCTATCTCCTTGTTTCGCCGCTCCAGCCATCGCTTTGCTATCCTCATGGTATCAATAACAGGAAAACGTGGACTTACTCCGTACAACTTCTGGCAGGCCTGGGTTAAAAAGGTAAGTTCTATCTTTGCATGATGGGCAACCATTATCTTGCCTGCAAGAGCATGCAACAGGTTGCCTACCACCTCATCGAGTGGCAGGCCAGCGGAGACGTCATCATCGGTTATTTTATGGATGACTACGCTTTGCTCTGTCAGTGATCCGCCGAGCTTTACCAGTTCATGACGGGCCGTTGAAAGCTGAATCATGCCATCTTCGATAGCAACATAACCAGCGCTAACAATATGATCCTTGCTCGCATCGAGCCCGCTTGTTTCAAAATCCAGTGATAACAGAGGCACTGCATGAATATCCCTGCTTCGATCAATCAGCGGGGCTGATAGATACTCACTGATGGCGCCTTCCGGTGCGTCTTCAAGCATCTTCCTGCGCCTGGATTCTGCACTAAAAAGAAAGTCAAACATCAGCCTATACGATCCGCATGGTAGCGCTGAGACAGTGATTCCTGCATCGTCTGAATGACCTTGAACGCATCTCTTAAGTGCGCCCGCTCAAGCCTCGACAATTGTTTCGGAGATAAAAAATTATCCGCTTTTTCTCCTTTTTTGATTTGTGCCGCCTGGTGCTCGATTCTTAGCTCGCCGATAAACTCATAGGCATCAAGAAGATTCGCAGCCCCATCCTTACTTAAAGATGGAGTCCCGGCAGCCTGTTTAAGGCGATCAATAGTACTCACCGCGGTAAGCCCTTCTGCCAGCGCATAAATCCTGGCCAGGTCTATAATTGGCACAATGCCGTTATGTTTCAGATCCAGTGTATGTTTGTGTTCACCGTCGTCAATTAAGACAAAATCACGGAAGAATCCTAGCGGGGTCCTATGATGTAAAGCATTAACAGTCATCAGTGCAAGAAACAGCTGATTGTTTTTTGTCAGTTTGGATATTTTTTTCTGAATTTTGGTCAGTAGTTTTTCTTCTCCGTAAATCACACGGATATCAAAGAAAATACTCGATAACATTAGTGATTTTGGCTTCGGAGTATTGATCCACTTAGTAAAATAGCCGGTCCAGACCTCTTGCGTCTGGCACCATTCCGGATTCATCGCCATGGCGTTGCCAGGACAATAAATAAAGCCACAGGCATCCAGACCGCCGCAAACATATTCAGCGAGTTGACTGAACCACCCGGCATCCTCAGGCTTCATCTCATTTGAGATGATCAGGCCATTATCCTGGTCTGAATGAGAAGACTGCTCACGCCGGGCCTGTGACCCTGCTGCAACCCAGGCAAAGGGGACCGGCGCCGGTCCAAATTTCATTTCTGCTAACTCAATCAGTCGTCGTGTGATTGCACTGCTGACAGCCGTTACCGCCCTGCCAACATGCTCCGCAGACCCTCCTGTGCTGACAATCTGCAACTGCAGGTCAGGAATCATCTTACTGACTTCTGCTAAAGCTTCAACCGTCTCGGCACGGCTTATTGAGCGGGTGATATGAACGGCATTTTTTCCCTCTTGCCGGATCAGGTCGGTTGCCGTAACAATACCCATAGGCTTTCCATCATCAATAACAGGTAGATGGTGAAAATTCTTGCGCGTCATCACCATCAGCGCATCAAATGCCAGTGAATTGCTGCTCATGTGTATCGGATCAGCAGTCATGATGGCACTTACCAGAGAGTCAGGTGACAGTCCCTTTGCCAGGCAACGCGATCTAATATCGCGGTCAGTAATGATTCCTGCAAGTTTTCCGGCATCTGTAATAAGCAATGACGAAACGCCTTCTTCAGTCATTTTAACCGCCGCTTCATAAATTGATGAATCATGCTCAATATCGATAATGTCTTCGCTTAATAACTGACTCAACGGTGTGTTCATAAGCGTAGCGGTCTGTGACGCTTTTTGCTGTGAACTCCTTACTGCATCATTCAATCTTCTATGGGGAGTATCTTTAAGAAATGCGACTACCTCAGGGTGCTTTGCTACGATATCAAACAGCACGCTGCAGGGAACAGAATAAACCAGGGTATCTTCTGTGGTCCTGGCTTCGAAAGTATCACGTCCCTCGTCTACACAGAAAGTGGTACATAATTCACCTTCAGTCAGCATGCCGTAGAGTTCATTGCCTGCGGTATAGAGTGACACTGAACCCTGTCGGATAACAAATAAAGATGAAGGGCTTTCGGTATCTACCGGCAGGGCGTTGCCTCTTCTTATATATCGAATCCCAATTTTACGCACAAGACTATTCAAAGCCTCTTCCGACAGTAAATCAAACGGTGGAACCTCTGCAAGGAAATCACGAATTTCCTGTAATTCTATTTCCATTAATTAGCCCCCCATGGCCCGGAATGTGATATTGGGAATTCTGCATAATACCTTTTCTGGTCTGTTTCCAATGCAATACGTATTAACAATTGGTCATCGGCTTTAAGATTACTCAGTTGCCTGAGAGGTGCTATCCAGTGAGAAGAATCTGTAACTCTTTGCATCACCATACCTTGTGTTACTCTATCCGATTGTGCAAGACCCATTGTTACACCGTCAAGATGACGATTTGAATCAATAAAAAAATGCCTGTCATCGGATTTCAAAGTAATGACCAGCCCGTCTTTTTTCAACATACAGGGCTCTTCTGGCATCCTGCAGTCTGACACGAGTTTTAATTCATGGGCAGCAGTGTTTTGCGCCTCAGAAGTCAGCAGTTCCTCTTCTTTAGACGACTGGTAGAAATCAGCGGCGATAAAACCACCAATGAGTAAAAATGGAGCGATGATGGTTGCAGCTTTAGTATGGGGTGTCATGGAATAATGTTTTAAGTTTTAAGTTTTTCATGTTTCATATAGCTGAAGCATAAATGAAAAAGGCTCCCGAATGGGAGCCTTTTAACATCAACCGGTTAAAATTAATGCCCGGTTGCAGAGCCTGACCCAATAGGGACACGAATGTCTTCTACCAGATGCTGAATATGCTCTGGGGGTGGTGCTGTCATCTTTGACACAATAATTGCTACGGTAAAGTTGACTACTGCACCTACTGCACCAAAGGCATTTGGTGAAATACCAAAGAACCAGTTAGCTCCCATGTCACCAAGGAAATCGGTGCCTGGGATAAACATGATGCCTTTGTGCTGGAACACATAGAGCATGGTTACACTAATGCCGGAAATCATTCCCCAGATAGCACCTGCACGGTTCATCTTCTTATTGAAGATACCCATCATCAAGGCAGGGAAGATCGATGCAGCGGCGAGACCAAATGCAATGGCCACTGTTCCTGCGGCAAAATCTGGTGGATGCAGTCCGAAGTAACCCGCCATTCCGATAGCACCTGCCATCGCAATTCGACCTGCCATCAATTCACTTTTCTCTGAGATAGATGGCATAAAGATACCCTTCAGCAGATCATGTGAGATTGATGATGCAATGGCCAGCAACAAACCAGCAGCTGTTGATAGCGCTGCAGCGAGTCCACCGGCAACGACCAGAGCGATTACCCAGTTTGGCAGTTTGGCAATTTCCGGATTGGCAAGTACCATGATGTCACGGTCAACCTTGACCATTTCATTACCTTTCCAGCCAAATGACTCTGCCTTGGCAGCAAACTCTTCACTTTTGTCATTATAATACTGGATCCTGCCGTCGCCGTTTTTATCTTCATACTGCAGCAAACCGGTTTTTTCCCAGTTTTTCATCCACTGCGGACGTTCTTCGTAGACGAGGTTTCCTTCAGGAGCACCCACTTCGCCTACCTGGATGGTTTCCATCAGGTTCAGACGAGCCATGGCGCCAACAGCTGGAGCAGTCGTATAAAGAATCGCTATAAAGACAAGCGCCCAGCCTGCAGTAGAACGGGCATCTTTTACTTTAGGAACGGTAAAGAAACGCATAATGACATGTGGCAGACCGGCGGTACCGATCATCAGTGTCAGGGTATAGACAAACATATTCAGTTTGCTGCCCATTACCTGCGTCGTGTACTGCTTAAAGCCAAGGTCAGTCACTACCAGGTCCAGCTTGTCCAGCATAGACATCGAACCATCTACCATATTAGAGCCAAGTCCGATCTGTGGCAATGCCACACCGGTCAAATGCATGGAAATAAATATAGCCGGAACTGTATAGGCAAAAATAAGGATGACGTACTGTGCAATCTGCGTATAGGTGATACCTTTCATGCCACCCATTACAGAATAGATGAAGACGATACCCATACCAATGTATAGACCGGTGTCATAATCCGTTTCAAGGAAACGTGAAAAGGCAACGCCAATACCTTTCATCTGGCCGATAACATATGTTATCGATGCAAGAATCAGACAGATAACGGCAACCACGCGTGCAGTTCTGGAATAGTAACGTTCACCAATAAACTCCGGTACTGTGAACTTTCCGAATTTCCGCAAATATGGTGCTAGCAACATAGCCAGCAGTACATAGCCGCCGGTCCAGCCCATCAGGAATACAGATGCGCCATATCCATTGAAGGCGATGAGTCCTGCCATGGAAATAAATGATGCGGCGGACATCCAGTCAGCAGCTGTGGCCATCCCGTTTGCAACAGGATGAACACCCTTGCCTGCCACATAAAACTCACCGGTGGTGGCTGCTCTTGCCCAGAAGGCAATGCCGATATACACCGCAAAGGTGAATCCGACAACCGTGTAGGTTAATGTTTGAAGATCCATAATGCCCCCTTAATCTTCTTCTACGTTGAATTTCTTATCGAGCTGATTCATACGCCAGGCGTAGAAGAAGATCAAAAAGACAAACGTGTATATCGAACCCTGTTGTGCAAACCAGAAACCCAGTTTATAACCACCCACGCTTATGCTATTCAGTGGTTCAGCTAGAATGATGCCGAACCCGAATGACACAATGAACCAGACAACAAGACATCCGGCAACCAGGCTTATATTAGCCTTCCAGTACGCCTCTCTATCACTCATAATATTATCCCTCTCTTGGTGCAGATGTTGTAAATACAGTAGTAAAACCTGTATCAAATAATAAGGATTATTTTTTATTAATCCTGTTTTTACAGGATCAGCCGATTATAACTACTTATACCCAAATAACAATTGAAAATACGAATGAGTTAGCACCCTACAATTTTCTGGGTTATACCACCAGCAGAATCAAGTCCCAACAAAGCGCCTTGATATTACGTGCCACGTCTTATTCTACACAGCCACTTGAGACCTAATAATAGCGGGCGTAACCTGCACTCATCGAAAACTATAGTCACGCCTGATTAGTGAATCTGAAAACAACTTTTCACTCATGGCAACGGACAGGAAAGCACTACAAAAGCTGGTCCCGACTAGAATGCCATGTGAGTCAAGCCTCGAGGAAATCATCAAGGCAATGCAGATTTTTCATGTTTAAACTGGTGAAATCTTGTTTATTCAGAGCGTTAATGAATCAGAAGAGGTCTATCTACTCCAAGGTGCAGTAGAATAACTTCCGGCAACCAGACTGGACCACGAGTTATCACATCAAATATTAATATGGCCCGCTATGCAATAGCTCAGTTAAAACCACGCATTCTACTACCAACAACACCCTCCACCATTTCACGGGGTAACTATAATATCCTTGATCATATTGTCTTGATGGACGATGGCAGTGTTATCAAAGTCATCGAGATGAATGCCGATGAAGATGCGGAGCAGGTGTTTAATCTCCTTTCTTCGCCCACTTTTGCCAAATTACCACTAGCAAATGCTAATCAAACGTTAGCGCGTATGGTGAAGTAGATGTTAAGGCGAATATGCTCATCACCACAATTTTGCTCCAGCTCATCTCTCTGGCTCACTAGGCGCATTTTCATCAACGCTGCAGAATTACAGTTATCAACACCAGCAAATAGCTGTAGAAAGCATTTATAGTTCTTATTTGCTATCATAGGCGGATGAACTCCCGCCAAATTACAAAGTAGAGATAGTGTAGAGTTCATGGCCGTGGTGACTGACGAAGGCACCACATCTCCTAAAAATCCGAAATAACAGGAGGTCTTTTGATGAAAAGACTTACACATTTGTTTGCAGCAGCAGTGATTGTCAGTGGCCTTACCCTGGCGCCTGTCGCTGACTCAGAAGCATGGTTCAATATGAATGGGCCATGGAATAACGGCTCTGGCTGGGGCGGCGGCGGCCCGTGGAATAATGGCTATGGCGGTGGCCCCTGGGGCGGTGGCCCGTGGAATAGTGGCTATGGTGGTGGACCCTGGGGCGGCGGCGCACCATGGAATAGCGGCTGGGGCGGTGGACCTAACTGGGGTGGTGGTGGAATGCCGTGGAACGGCGGTTATGGTGGAAATCGCTACTACGGTGGCGGTGCTCCTTACTACGGTGGCGGTGCTCCTTACTACGGTGGCGGTGCTCCTAACTACGGTGGCGACTACGGTGGCGGCGCGCCTTATTACGGCGGATACCCGAACTACGGTGGAGATGTACCCCCTCCAGCTCCTGCACCGGCACCTGAAGATCCTAAATACCCGGCTGTGACGCCTGTAGAGTAATTCCGCCTAAACAGGAAC
>Ga0316192_10001712_pt1 | contig 16200 bp, 11 predicted proteins | sample MerIslwburrow_MG_FD_204931 | JGI IMG/M metagenome (GOLD analysis project Ga0316192, IMG submission 204931) | Coastal sediment microbial communities from Maine, United States - Merrow Island worm burrow | ecosystem: Environmental > Aquatic > Marine > Coastal > Sediment | place: USA: Maine...
GCGTGGCCGCTTGTCGATAGCACCCTGTCCGAGAATCCAGTAGTCATAGGCACGTTGTATCGTCCCCTCGTGCTTCGCGAACAACACCCACTGGTCGACCACCCGGGCAAGATTATCCGCATCCAGGGCCAGTCCGAAGGCCGACTGTCTCTGCACAGGATCCGGTTGTGGTATCACCACCGTGTACTCGGGATGCAGCAGCGTCCATGCCGAAGCATTTTCTGCAGGCATCAGGAAGGCGTCTATGTCAGGATGATTGCCTTCGAAGAACGGGGTCCAGGAATCGAGTTTAACAAATTCAGGATTCGCGTTACCGAAGTAGCGCTCCAGACGGGGCTTGTTGTCTTGCGTGACATCAATTGGTACACCGATGCGGAGGCCCTGGCTCGCGCCGAGGGTGGCCAGGTCCACGAACTCGTGTCGGCGTTCATCGAGCAGGGCAAAGCCCACGGTGATCGTCATGTAGGGTGTTGAAAAGCGCACCGAGTCAAACCAGGTAGGCAGGTACCAGACGCTGGGCATGATGTCGATAATGCCGCTGGCAAGCAAAGTCGGGAATTCTTGCCTGTTCGCCGGCACAAACTCGGCTTCAAGCCCGAGTGCATCGGCCAGATTGACGGCCAGGTCAATATCGAAACCCACCAGCAGGCCATTGTTATTGATAAAACTGAAGGGCAAGTTCGTCGCATCGTAGCCTATTCGCAAGGTGCCGCGCTGTTTGATATCCTCAAGTCGCGTACCGGCAGCGGTCTTATCCTGCTCTACCAGTGTGCGGTCCCTGTGGACAATACCTGATACCTGTTCATGCGGGCTGTGCATTTGTCGCAGCGTTTCGTCCTTGTTGTAGGTGGTGTCGATGGTGGTTATCAGCAGCAGGCGGACCAGTATCACCGTGATAGCAATACCGGCCGCTATCGCCAGGGCTGCACGGATGAGTCGTGCCTTTTTCAGGACTATAAAGCCGCTCATGGCACCGGCCCCGATCAGTGCGAAGGCAAGCAGATTCATGGCTGTAACCATGGAATCGAACTTGCCAGTAATGATCGTGGTTGGGATATAGAGCTGGAACAGGTCATGCGGCAGGCCGAATAGGTCCATCAGGAACGGTAGTGCTACCTGCGCCTTGGCAAAATAACTCGGTACACCGGCAGCGATCAGGGTGGAGTAGTCTGCGCCCGAAAATGAAGCACCGGCAAGCCATGCGGAAAAGGGTATAAATAGCAGCGTGAGCAGGCGGCCCGCATTGGGAAAGGTGAACAGGATCGGTATCAATACTTCCACAGCCGAATCAGTCTCATGGTCGAGCAGGCGATGTTTGCGCAGCAGGATCTTCGAACGTTCCACCAGGACAGGTAGTACGATGAAGGCATTGTTGGCCACGAATGCCGTCAGCAGCGCATCCCTGGCAATAGCAACGACTTCCCGGTAACTGAACGGTGTCACAGCCGTGACCAGTAGCGGCAGCACCCAGAAGGCAAGCAACAGCGAAGCGGCAGTGAATGTTATGAAGAAAACCTCAAGTCGCTCGAAGGTCTCGGGCGTCATGGTGCCCGCCGCGACGGCACCGATCGCAAACACACCAATGGGTGTCAGGCTAATGATGAACATGGTGATGCGTGTGATCGAGGCATTCAGGACATGCAGCGACTTCAGTACATGTTCCCTGTCCTTGAGCCCGATTAATCCGATACCGACCAGTGAACTGAACAGCACGACGGCGGGTACCACACCGTTGGAAAGGGAATGAAACGGGTTTTCGGTGAAATACAGCTCTGCAATCGAGAATGTCTGTGATGGTTCTATCAGTGCAGAGCTGAAAAAACTGGCGCTCTGGTAACCTGGAAAGGTCAATGACATTGCAACGACGACCACGCAGGTAAGTGCCCACGTCAGCAGTAGCAACACACCACCGCGCACAGCCAGCTGTTTCGCCTTGATGACATCCAGTTGCCCAAAGCCGGTGATCAGCGTCAACACCAGGTAGGGTAGCACCATCATCTGCATCATGCGGATGTAGATGTCGGCTATCGGCTGCAGGACCGCGGCGGATTCCCCGAAAAACAGCCCCGTGAAGATGCCGAGACCCAGCCCGATCAGGATCCGGGTAGACAGGCTGAGGCGGGACAGCAGGGAGGCAGCAGTCATGGCGTTCACGTGATAGCGTTCGGATAATCCCCGGCATGCGTCCTGATGGCATATTTCCCGGGGTGCTGCATACTATACTGTTTCCGCTTGCCCGTTCCAGCCGGCGGCTTTCTGTACAGCTTAACGCGAATTGTTATACTTCCGGCCTCTCGGGACCACTTACATACTATAAAGGATTGCTTAATGAAACAGTCATTACCCGGCCTGCTTGTTGCTCTTCTGCTCGTGCTGCTCTCAACCGCGACAACTGCACTGGCCTCCGCAACCGCGGCCGCACCGGCGTCTGCGCCGGAATACCGGCAATGGATCGTGGACATGAAGGCAGCGGAGCGCGGACCTTTTTCCCGGCTGCGCTGGTACTGCAATGACGGTCGGGTCTTGCCGCCCAAGGCCTATGCCTGCGGTACGGAGGGTGGTTATCAGCATGGCGAATGGAGTCCCCAGACAAAGGAGCTGCGTGACCAGGGTTACAAGATCGCCAACCTGCTGGCCGGTATCGATGCCGAAACGCAGATTGCACAGCCTGATTTCAATGACAGCTATAACCAGAGGCTGATCGAGAAGTATCTGATCGCTGCCGACGATGGCTGGATTCTGCGTCGTGCCATGTTCTACCGTGGTGCCATCCAGGAAGAGGACGAGGCTGAGGGTGGTCGGGACCTGCTGGTGGCCATGAGTGGTCAGCCGGAATGGATCGGGTACCGTTACCCGGCACTGCGTATCGGTGTGCGCTTGTTGCCGCACGGCAAGGGCAGTGCATCGGTGCAGAAGGTTCGCCAGGTATCGGCCTCCCTGTCCGACCAGGATGCAGGCTTCAAGAGCCTGCGTGGCAAGATTCACGGCACCCCGGATGCGGGTGATGCCCAGCGGGTGCGTGACTATGCGGTCGGGGTATCAGACCCGGCAATGAAAGCGAAATACCTGGAGCTGGCCGATGAAATCGACCAGGTCTACCAGGCGGCGCCACTCGCGGAGCTGCTGGAGTCCAGTGCGAAGATCTACTCCGCTGCGCCCTGGCTGCAGAAGTTGCTGCGCGATGCTGCCACTGAGTACAGCCGTGATCCGGGGTCCAGCAACCGCTACCATGCGACTGCCGCGCTGCTGGCAGAACTGCGCGACGCCATGCCGAAGATAAAGAGTCCTTCTGCCCGACTCAGTGTGCTGGACCTGAGCCTGGTTGTTGAGGCGGAAAACTTCCGCGCCAGTGCCGAGCTGCGCGAGCAATTGCCGCAGGCTAGCCGCCATCAACGTGTCGAGTGGCTGCAGGCCGCAGTTGATGCCGCTTATGGCACCGGTGCCATCAATCAGCGCGGGCGCCAGGAGCTGCGGCAGTCCCTGGCCAGCCTGGGGGACAAGCAAGTTACCCTCGGCGCCTATCTAGAGGTACTGGGCTATCTCGGCCGCGTGCCGGGCTGGGGTACCCAGGGACTGCGCTTCCAGTTCTACGAGTCGATGCAGACGCTCTCTGATGTCGAACCCTTGTCCATGCACTTTATTCAGGACCAGTTGCGTGGTTCGCCGCTGCTGTTCTATTCGCAGATTATCGATACCCTGCAACGCGATGCGAACAACCTGGCAGGCGTGCGCCACAAGTTGTTTGGCAAGGAGATCGGTGTGGGTTTCCGCGCCCTCAATCCCGGGCTGGCGCGGGGTGTGCTGCGTACGCCTGCTGATTTGCAGGAACTCGCCAGGTTCTCGGCTGACGGCATCTACCTGCTGCCGGAGACTGTTTCCGATCTGCCACCGATTGCAGGCATTATGACAGCCGGTTCAGGTAACCCCCTGTCGCACGTGCAGCTACTGGCACGCAACCTCGGCATTCCCAACGTGGGCGTGGATGAGAACCTGCTGCCTGCTATCCGGCAACACGATGGTGAGGCCGTGGTCATGGCGGTGAGTCCCGCCGGACTGGTGGAATTATCCAAAGACAGTAAAAAATGGGATTCAGTGTTTGGCGAGACGGAATCCAGCCAGGATGTAGTCATCCGCCCCGATCTGGAGAAGCTTGATCTCAGCGTCAAGGATTTCATTAATCTGGATGACCTGAGTGCGGATGATTCCGGACGGACGGTCGGGCCCAAGGCGGCCAAGCTGGGTGAGCTGCGCAAGCATTTCCCCGAGGCTGTATCTCCCGGCGTCGCCATTCCGTTTGGGGTATTCCGTGCGGTAGTGCTGGACCAGCCCTATCGCCAGTCGCAGCAAACGGTGTTCGAGTGGATGGTGGAGAACTACCGCCATATAGAACAGTTGCCGGCCGGTTCGGCAGAACGCAAGCAAACCGCGGAGCGCTTCCGTGCCGAACTCTATGACCTGATCCTGGCGTCGCGCCTTGATGAGAATTATCAGCAGCGGCTGCGCATCGCCATGCAGCAGGCCTTTGGTCCCCTGGAGGGCCTCGGTGTATTCATCCGCTCCGACACCAACGTCGAGGACCTCGCCGGTTTCACCGGTGCCGGTCTGAACCTGACCCTGCCCAACGTGGTGGGCTTTGACAACGTCGTTAACGGGATTCCAAAAGTCTGGGCCTCACCCTTTACTGCGCGTGCCTTTGCCTGGCGCCAGTCGCACATGGAGTCGCCGGAAAATGTCTACCCGGCGGTGTTGCTGCTGAAGTCGGTGCCCAACGACAAGTCCGGCGTGATGGTGACCCAGGACATCGATACAGGGGATCGCGACGTACTTTCAGTCGCAGTCAATGAGGGTGTCGGCGGTGCCGTCGATGGACAGTCCGCGGAGTCGCTGCGTATCGATACGCGTGACGGTTCGGTGCACGTGCTGGCCATGGCGACGGCCTCGTGGCGGCGTAATCCCTCGGCAGGCGGCGGTGTTGACAAGCTGCCGGTGAGCGGTGACGAGGCCGTGCTGCAGCCGGACGAGATCAGGCAGTTGATCCGCTTTGCCAACGAGTTGCCACAACGCTTTCCACCGATCACCGATGACCAGGGTAATCCCGCGCCTGCTGATATCGAATTCGGTTTCCTCGATGGTGAGCTGCAGTTATTCCAGTTGCGACCCTTTCTGGAAAGCCGCAAGGCACGCGGCAGTGCTTACCTGAGCAAAATGGATGAGGCGCTGGATGGATCAATAGACAAAATAGTTAATATGCAGGAGATACCGAATGAATAAGTTTAACCGTCTGTGGACCTTGCTGGTCCTGTCAGTGCTGCTTACGCCTGCCGTGGTACAAGCCTACCCGATCGATGGGTACGAGGAAACCGGTATCCGCCGGGTCGAGGGTGTACGCCGGGTCGAGGACGGCACCATACCCGGCAGCAAACAACCACCCGGCGCACTGTTGCCGACGACGGCGGTCGATCTGCGCCTGCTGAAGTACCGTGACATGGATCTGCCCGCACCCGATCCGGCCTTTACCAAAGAGGTGCTGGGATTGCTCGGCAGCCATGCCAGCCAGTACGGTATTGCGGTGCTCGACCTGTCCAACCCGGAATCGCCGCGTTACGCGGAACACCGCGGCGACCATGTGCAGAACGTCGGCAGTGTCGGCAAGCTGGTGGTGGCACTGGGGCTGTTTCAGGCGCTGGCCGACACCTGGCCGGATGATATTGAAAAGCGCCGTGAGATCCTGAAAGATACCGTCGTTACCGCGGATGAGTTCTGTCACTGGGATCACCACAAGATCAAGATCTTTAATGTCGATACCAACCAACTCACCCGGCGCACCATGAAGGACGGTGACCAGGGCTCACTGTGGGAATACCTGGACTGGACCCTGTCGGTCAGTTCCAACTCGGCCGCGGCCATGACCATGCGCGAGGCCATGCTGCTGCGACACTACGGCAAGGACTACCCGGTGCCGGAAGCCGAGATCCAGCGTTTCTTCAAGGAGACCCCTGCCAAGGAACTCACTGCATTGTTCCAGCAGACATTTTTTGAACCGATTACCCGGAATGGTCTGGACCTGGAGCAGTTGCGGCAGGGCAGTTTTTTTACCCGTGAGGGCAAACACAAGGTCAATGGCGGCGGCAACAGCTACGGCACCGCGCGGGAACTGATGAAGTTTGTGTTGCGCATGGAACAGGGGCGGCTGGTGGACGAGTTCTCGAGCCGGCAGATCAAGCGCCTGTTGTACATGACCGAGCGGCGCATCCGCTACGCATCATCACCTGCACTGAAGGACTCCGCCGTGTATTTCAAATCGGGTTCACTCTACAGCTGCAAGGAGGAGGAGGGCTTCAAGTGTGGCGCCTACATGGGCAACGTCAGGAATTACATGAACTCGGTTGCGATTGTCGAGTATCCGCCGGGTGATAACCGACTGTTCTACATCTCGACCCTGATCTCGAATGTGCTGCGCCAGAACTCGGCGGTCGATCACCAGACCATGGGTACGCGCATTCACCGCCTGATTGAAAAGGCCCATCCGGAACCCGTGGCGGAACCCGTACCGGAAGCGGCGGCAGCTGAGGTGGTGCAACCAGCACAATAGGTGACTGGATATTGCTGCAATGCCTGCTACCACAATACAAACAGAACGTCCCTTCCCCCTCAGGGGGAAGGACACGACTGCAGGGATGCAGGAGATAGGGCAACGCATGGAGCAGTTGCCGAGGAAGAGGGGACATAGATTATGTTTTTTTTCTTTAATTGATCCCCTCTCCCCAGCCCTCTCCCGGAGGGAGAGGGAGTTAATTTGGCTGTCAAGATGCGCACCCTGCTACTGACTCTGCTGTTTGTTGCCATGCTGCCCGCCTCAGCAGAAAACAAGCGCGCTTATCCATCCCTCTGGGACCGTCATGATCCGGTCCTGCAGCAGCAGCTGGACAGGATAATGGGCACACTGGGTTACGACAGGGCGATCAAAGATAAAAGACTGGCCGTTGTGCTGGTTAATATTACCCGTCTGGATAAACCACGGGTGGCCGCGGTGAACGGCAATACCATGATTTACGCCGCCAGTGTTCCCAAGATTGCCATCCTGCTGGGTGCCTTCGTCGAGATCAGGGAAGGAAACATGACCCTGGACGACGACACACGTCAGTCACTGACCAATATGATTCGCTACTCGTCCAACCAGGAAGCCACCCGCATGCTCAATCGTGTTGGCAAGGAACGCCTGCTTGAGATTCTGCAATCAGAGGAATTTGACCTGTACGACCCGGAGGTAGGTGGCGGGCTGTGGGTCGGCAAGGAATATGGCAAGTCACCGGCCTACCAGCGCGATCCCCTGCACAACTTCTCACACGGGGCTACGGCCATGCAGGTGGCACGGTTTTACTACCTGCTTGAAACCGGCCAGGTGGTTGGCAAGAAACTCAGTGCCGAGATGAAGGCCATGCTGGGCGACCCGGGTATCAAACATAAATTCGTCAAGGGGTTGGAAAACTATCCCGATGTCAAAATCTACCGCAAGTCCGGCTCGTGGAGACAGTGGCATGGCGACAGCGCTATCGTAGAGGCGGGGGGTGAAAAATACATTGTTGTCGCCCTGGCGCAAGATGCCAATGGCGGTGCGTGGCTGAGCCGCATGATCAAGCCGATTCATGAGTTGATGGTTCCCGAGCTGCCCGCCTATTACGACCATTGATGGCCATGTTGATTGATCGTTGCCGCATACGCCTGACTCAAACGTCCTCAATGACGTTTCTCTATAGCCTGTTGCTGGCTGCAACGGTAACGATGCAGCTGAGCAGCTGTAGTAGTCAGCAAGCCAGGGTCGATACTCACGAGACCCTGAATGCCGCCTTGTGGACACAGACCTCGGCGGAGTATGCGGCGACCACAATACAGGCCTACCAGCTTGCAGCTGCAAACCTGGACCAGGCACTGGCAGACACGCAATGGACCGCGGCCCTCGAGCAAAGCGGTGACTATGCCGGTCTGCCGCCCGCCGTCATGCTGGATCTGGACCAGACGGTGCTGGATACCAGCCGTTACAATGCGCGCATCATTTTGGAGTACGGCAGCCATGCGCGGGAACACTTTGCCGAGTGGTGCCGGCAATCGACGGCCCCGATCATAGCGGGGACAAAAGACTTTATTGACCATGCAAGCAGACAGGGTATCGCGGTTTTCTATGTCAGCGCACGCAAAGAAGCCTTGCGAGACTGCACCACGAGGAACCTGCAGGCACTCGGCTTGCCACTTCCGGCTCAGGACCGCTTGTTGTTGAATGACGGCACCCCATCGACCAGCAAAACACAACAGCGTGCCGACATCGCTGCACAATACCGTATCCTGCTGCTGGTGGGTGATAACCTGAATGACTTCGTCAGTGATTCCAAAACAGATCCCGACACGCGCCGGGCGCTGGTCAATGAGCATGCAGCCCGCTGGGGCAGGGAGTGGATTATTCTGCCAAATCCCATGTATGGCAATTGGGAGGCGTCACTATACGAGTACGACTACAGCCTGCCGCGGGATGAACGACTGCATCGCCTGTTGCAGCAGCTTGAACAGTAACTCATCACGACAACGGTAGCCGCAGGTTGGGCAAAGCGCAGCGTGCCCAACATGTCAGCCCGGGTGTTGGGCACGTCACCTCGTGACTTTGCCCAACCTGCGTCACTTTGTTACGCTGACGCGGCCTCCGACGCGCGTCGATGCTCCCTGACCAGCAATACACCCGCCAGCAGCCAGCACAGTACCAGGAACACGTTGAAGACAAAGAATTCCTCGGTGGCCAGTGCCAGCAGGTGTACGCCAACCAGTACCGTGATTGCCGCCAGGCCATCCCCTAGCCGCACGTAAAGAGTGTCGATCGCAGGCTTTCCCCGAAATTTCATTGCTGAGCTGACCGGCAGCCATAGCACGTGGCGAGAGGTATTGTTGAGTGAATAGTCGGTGGCATTCTCGGCGACCTTCATCATCTTCACGACCGCCAGCACCGGCAGCAATGCCATCACCGTGTAAGACGCCAGGGCAATGACCGGCAGGATCAGCAGGATGGCGGCAAAGCCGCCGTACTTTAATAGTCGTGAGGCGACGAAGGCCTGCAGCAGCAGTGCGACGCTGTTGACCCAGAAATAAAAATTACCGTAAAAGGCCGTGGTGCCGTCGCGGACAAATGTCAGCAGGGTGCGGCCCTCCGCAAGCCCCTGTTCCTGGGCCTGCACGGCCAGTGTCTCCTGCACGACGCGGAACAACAGGTTCTCGCCGTTGGTGTTGACCCAGTTGGTAAGCAGGGTTACCACGGCGGCCAGCAGCAGGAACTTGCTGACCAGCACAAGTTTTGCGCCACTCCAGATGCTGGCTTTCTCCGGCGTGGCATCGCCAGCGGCATCCTGCTCGGCCGCTTCTGCAACGAGACTTGCACGCTGGCCTTTGCGTTGCTCGACAGCACGCACCAGCAGTATGGAAACAAACAGCGGTGCAGTCGCCACCAGCAGCAGTGCCTCGGTCGGCACTATTCCCGAATCCACCAGTTTGTCCACCATCCATGACCCGGTAGCGGCGCCCGAGGTCGCGCCAATGGCGATGAACGGCAACATGCGCTTGCCGCGCTCGTCGGTGTAGATGTCAGCGCAAAAGGTCCAGAACTGCGCGACCACGAATACCCCGAACATACCAACCCAGAGGTAGTAAACGATGCCCGAGAGTGGTAATTGATCAAAAAAGAAGTTCGGTTGCAGGAACCAGAAAATCACCATGTTGGAAATGCAAAACAGCGTGGCGCGGGTAAACAGGGTGACGCGGTCCCAGCGGTCTGCCAGGCGCGCATACCAGCCGACGATAAACAGCAAAACAATACTTTGTGCGAAGCTGGAGTAGGCCTTGACCTCCATCTTCGTCAGTCCCTCGATATCCGATATCGCAATCCATCCCTCGCGCAGTGGCTTGATGAAATAGTAGGCCAGCAGGATCAGGAAGACATTGGCGAACATCATTACCGCGGTAGACCCCTCACCGGGTCTTACCTCGGTGAATACGCGCAGAATTCGTTCAGTTGTCGAGAGTTGGGGCATTGTCCGGGGTACCCTGACGGTACTTCTCCACGATAAGAATGGAGGCCATTATAGGTGACTGTACGACTGGCGTTCCATTTAATAGCGTCAGCGCATTATACTTCACGGCTATCTGACGAGCGGAGAAAAGGTAGCATGGGGTCAAGACGAATGCACTGTCCATTGTTGTTGGTCCTGCTGCCGCTGCTGTTCCCGGGCAATGCAGGTGCCGAGGCGGATGGTCCGGATAACTACAAGGTTCGAGACGTCAGTAACGGCGACACCCTGAGTATCCATGCGGAGCCCCATCCTGATGCCGCCCGGCTAGGAGAAATCCCGCCGCAGGGTGACTGCATCCGTAATCTCGGTTGTCAGGGTGGTCTGACCTTTGAGGAATTCACCACCCTGTCGAAGGAGCAGCAAGCGCAGCGACTCAGGGAAAATCCCCGCTGGTGCAGGATTGAGTACCAGGGCATCGTCGGCTGGGTGGCCGGACGTTATCTGGCAGAGGGCAGCTGTGCGGACGGTGGTGCCCAACGACCTGAACAACAGTAGCCCGCGTGGTAATTTTTATTCGCGCCTGCGTTGACAATGCATTACCGTTCCGGGATGTTCGCGTAACGATCGATTGGTGGGGGAAACACCTGTGTTGAAAACACTGTTTGGCGAGGTTCGCAACGGACGTATGAAGCGCCTGCAATACGTGGGGTATTCACTGTTGCTGACCTTGTTGATGATGGGCGTCGGCCTTGCCATCGCGATGTCTATCGGCCTTGCCGAGGATGTCATCGGTGGTGACCTTCAGCAGTCCCGGGACATACTTCGCGAGCGGTTTACGCTGCCCTACATTGTCGTGTTTGCGGCCGCTACGCTGCTGTTCATTTTTTCCGGGGCCAACATCATGGCGAAGCGCATCCGCGACATTGGCCTGCCGGGCTGGTGGTCGGTGCTGGCGCTGCTGGTATTGTTCGCTATCCTGGCTTCCGTGATCCCGGATCAAGTCACTAGCGGCCTGCAGAGCCTGGTCTGGATTGTGCTGTCGTTGATCCCGGGCAATGCCCTTGCCCGCGGGACGCAGCAGACCCGTTAACGTCTGTCGGTAGCCGGCCTGGTCTTCCCGGGTGAACACCTATTATTTACAGCCGCCATTGCGCCGCTGACTGAAAACAGAGGAGAAAAAACCCATGTCACGAACACCGTGTAGTTTACGAGCAGCCTGGCTGAGCGGATTTATTGCATGCATGCTTTTCATGCTGACGCCTGTTTCACACGCGCAGCAGGGCTACGGTAAACCCGAAGACCCGGTCGCTGCCGATGTCCTCGGGGTAGAGATCCGGACAAGCAATCCCGGCGAGATGGCCTATGTCATCAAGCAGATGCTGACGGTGAACTATGCGAAAACGCACAATCTGCGGGCCACGGATGCAGAGATCGAACAATTCATCGCAGGGAAACAGGAAGCAGATGATCGTGTGCGTAAGGAAGTGGAAGCCAGACACGTCGAGATACAAAAGGCACTGCAATCAGAGACCTTGCCGGATGCGGAACGCACGCAGCTGGAGGGTGAACTCCAGTTTCTGCAGCAGATGCAACAAGCAGCCCAGGATGCGGACAAGCAAAACGGTGACTCCCGACGAGCGGCGGCAGAGACGCAGATGGCGAGGGCAATTATCGGGCCGTGGAAGGTCAACAAGGCCCTGTACAAGCAGTACGGGGGACGGGTGATCTATCAGCAAGGGGGTGCCGAGCCCCTGGATGCCTACTACAAGTTCTTCAAGGCTGCGCAGAAGGGCGGTGAACTGAAGTTCGTCAACAGTGATCTTGAAACCGCCTTCTGGGGCTACTTTTCCAGCGACAGCAAGCACAAGTTTTATCCCGAGAATGAAAAGGATCAGGCTATCAATACACCCTGGTGGCAGAGGGAGCCGCAGTCCGGGAAATAACCCGGTCGATTAAATAGTATTGCACCATAAAAAACGGCTGCACTGGTGCAGCCGTTTTTTATGGTGTGCTGGATTGGCACCAGCAACATTGTTACCCGTAGTTGAGTTCTATCTGCTCGACTACTGTGGCACAGGCATCGGCACAGGCCTTGCACTCGATGTGTTTCTCGTGTTTTCTGCACTCCTTCTCGCAGTCTTCGCATACCTGCTTGCAAACACCGGCATAGGCCTTTGAATATCCCGAGTTGGCAGCGAGCAGGTAACTGTAGGCACCACAGATCGCCTGCATCTCGTGGACCTTGGCGGCACAGTCTGCCAGTTCCAGGTCACCTTCCTGGAAGGATACGAGGCAATGGGCAATACAGCGTTCGCCCTTGTCCGTGCACTGGTTGACTGCATTCAGCATGTCAGGTTGCTGTGCGGAATGTTTGCTGTGGTCGTGTCCGGGCATGGCGGACACGGCACTGCCTGCATATGCGGCTGCCGCGGCAGCACCCATGCCGATCAGCAGGTCACGGCGGCTGATCTCTGCAGGTTTCTGTTCGCTATGGTCTAAACGGCTGGATTCAGGTCTCGGCATAGTGTCGTTCTCCTTGTTGATGGTTGTTGTCTACAGCGGCCGGTGATTTGTTACTCGAGGCGCTCGATGCCCAGGGCCTTGAGAATGTATTTCTCATAGACGGGCTCCGAGGTGCCTCTCTTCATTTTGCGGATGAAATATTTTTCAAAGGCAATCTTGGCATAGTGCACCCACTTGCCTTTTTTCATCCAGGCAACATTACGCGGCGGTATTTGCGGCAAGGCCACAAAGGCGGCACCGGTGTCCCCCATGTCCGCAAGGCAGATGGCGTTCCAGGTGGGCTTGAAAGACAACTCCCTGCCAGCAATCGCGTCACGAATATTGTGCACAATCGCCGTCACCATGGACTCGATCATGTAGCCGGTCTTTGGGGCGCCGGTGGGGACCGGAGTAGCTTCTACAGGTGGGATTGCGATGCAGACACCGGCTGAATAGATATTCGAATACTTCGGACTGCGCTGGTATTCATCCACCAGCACGAAGCCGCGCGGGTTGCACAGGCCTTCAACCCCGGCTACGCAGTCAACACCCTTGAAGGCCGGCAGCATCATGGAATAGTTGAAGGCCAGTACGTGGTTCTTGATAACCGCGCCCTCATCGTTGCATTGCTCGACATGCATGGTGCCGGCTTCCACCTTCGTTACCCTGGCGTTGGTAATGAAGTTGATGTCGTGCTGACGCAGTTCTCTCTCGAGCATGCCCCTGGAGTCACCGACGCCACCAAGACCGAGGTGTCCGATATAGGGCTCGCTGGTGACATAGGTCATGGGGACCTTGTTGCGCATGCGTCGTTTGCGCAGGTCGGCATCCAGGATGAAAGCGTATTCATAGGCAGGACCGAAACAGCTGGCAAAGGGCATGGCGCCAATAATGACCGGGCCGGGATTCTCCAGCAGTTTCACGTAACCATCGTGGGCCTTTTCGGCATGGTCGATGGTGCACACGGAAACCGTATGCCCCTCCGGCCCGGAGCCGGGGACTTCCTCAAAGGCCAGTTTCGGTCCGGTGGTAATGACGAGATAGTCATAGTCCACGGTCTTGCCATCGGCCAGCTCGAGACGGTTACCCTCGGCATCGATGCGCGAGACGCTGCCGGCAATAAAATCGATGCCCTTGTTCTTCAGCGCCGGGCCAATCGGGAAGGTGATGTCATTACGCTTGCGCCAGCCCACGCCTACCCACGGGTTGGACGGTACGAACTGAAAGTTTTCGGATGCATTAACAACGGTTATCCTGTGATCCTTGCCGAGTTCCGCCCGTAATTCATAGGCGGCCGGCATCCCGCCGGTACCTGCGCCCAGCACGACAATGTGACTCATGACTTCCTCCTGTTTATTACTACTAGCCAGCCGTGAAACGGTGGCCGCTTGAATTATCCGGAAAGCGTAGCATATTTATGAAGCCACAAGGTCTTCCTCGAGTGGTAAAAACAGGGTTTCTTCCGACGGATTGGTGGTGTGACCGGTGATGTCTAGCGAGGAAAGATAGCTATCTGGGTTGCTGCCGGGATTACCGGGACGCTAGAGGGTTTTCGAGCCCTGATCGTTGCCTGAAGCGGCTTCCTGTTGACGTCTCCAGATGCCTGCCAGTAGTGAACCGGACAGGTTGTGCCAGATACTGAACAGGGCGCCGGGGAGGGCAGCGGTCGCCGAGAAATACTTCACCGCCAGTGCCACGGCCAGACCGGAGTTTTGCATGCCGACCTCGATCGCCAGTGTCCGGCACTCGCGCTTGTCCCTGCCCAGCCAGCGTGGCAGCCAGTATCCGCCCAGCAGCCCGATGGCATTATGCAGGATCACCACGGCGGCAACGCCGCTTGCAACAGTGGCGAGGCTGTCATGATTCAGGGCGACGATAATCATAATGATAAGGACGATCGAGAAAACGGACAGCAGTGGAAACACCCTGTGCAACGGTGACAGTGCGCGGTGGAAAAAATGGTTTGCCATGACACCCAGCAGCACCGGCAGGAAGATGATCTTGAAGACGGTGATGAGAATGTCCAGCGCGGGAACCGGTACCGTCTCGCCGGCATAGAGCAGGGTCAGCAGCGGTGTCGCTACGACCGCCAGCAATGTCGACGCCATCGTCAGCGTGATCGACAGGGCAACATCACCCTTCGCCAGATAACAGATAACATTTGAAGCTGTGCCCCCCGGGCTGCAGCCGACCAGGATCAGTCCCACCGCCAGTTGTGCCGGCAGGCCGGCTGCGCTAGCCAGTGCCCACGCCGCCAGCGGCATCAGCAGGAACTGCATTGCAACGCCGAGCAGGACAGGAAACGGGCGACGCAGCACGTTCAGGAAATCATTGCCCGTCAATGTCATGCCCATGCCGAACATCACCATGCCCAGGAGCGGGACGATCAGCGCCTTCAGTGGAATAAATCCGGCCGGTATCATCCAGGCCAGCAAGCTACCCAGCAGGGCCCAGAGGGGAAACAAACTCGTAATGACGGTGCTGCTCATGGTCCTGGAAGTTCTTGGTGTTGCTGTTGGTTGAAGCGTATTGACTTCGCGAGTGCATCATAGCGCATTCAGTTATTATTGAGAAAAATTATGTAACTCCTTGATAAGGTAATGTTAAAATATGTCCCAGAGTGGGTAGAGCTTGTCTCGTCCTGAGTGCTCAGCGTGTAAGTCCGTGCTAAATGAATATCACCCCCCCCCCTGAAAAGTCGGAATGTGGTTTGAATGGCTACGGGTTCTGGTTTACCCTTGCGCGCTCTGAAATTCAGGCTAACACGGCCTGAATGCAGAAATCCGGAGAGGTGTCCGAGTGGTTGACTTGAGGCGCAGCCGAAAGAACGTCGGAGCGTTAGCGACGGCGGCCACGAAGGGGTGAGACTGCGAAGCAGTCGAATAACGAGCACGCCCGCGGGCTCCGCGTATGAGGAAACGCGGAAGTATATAAAATTAGTTGAAGTAAGAAATCTGGAGAGGTGTCCGAGTGGCTGAAGGAGCACGCCTGGAAAGTGTGTATACGGCAACGTATCGAGGGTTCGAATCCCTCTCTCTCCGCCAAACAGTCTGGTCTCTGTCCTGCGTCTCCGCAGGGCAGAGCTATTCTCACAAGAATTCAGCTGCTTACGCAGTATAAGAGGGCTGGTTCAGCCCCTAAAACCGAACTTCATTTCTCGAAATCTCGCCAATATCCCGGTTTATCTCAAACGCCGAATTTGCTAGTTCGGTGTCATGTTTTTTCAGGGTAATTAACGCGTTAAGTAGTGGTCTTCTGCTCGAATTGGAAAAAGCGAAAATAGACGATTTGAGACAGGCATTCCGGCAGCTGCGAACTCTAAGTACGGGTTAGAGTGTTAGCAGTTCGATGTCCGCACGAATCAAATACAGGCACAATTCAGTGCAGCATTTGGCTTCCTGAGCCGCAGCACTTTTTGTACTTCTTGCCGCTGCCGCACGGGCAGGGGGCATTGCGACCAACTTTGGGGGAGTTGCGAACGACGGGATCTCTGGGAGGTGAAAGCTGGCGCCGCTCGAGCCAGAAATCGTGTAGTTGCAACAGGGCAGGCTCTACCTCGTTCATCCAGTGTTCGGCATCCTCCTCCTTGTTGGTGATCGCCAGGCCTTCATCCGTGCCGAGGCGCATGAATGGTGTGAACCAATCGGGGTGA
>Ga0316192_10001713_pt1 | contig 16197 bp, 19 predicted proteins | sample MerIslwburrow_MG_FD_204931 | JGI IMG/M metagenome (GOLD analysis project Ga0316192, IMG submission 204931) | Coastal sediment microbial communities from Maine, United States - Merrow Island worm burrow | ecosystem: Environmental > Aquatic > Marine > Coastal > Sediment | place: USA: Maine...
TGCCCAGCTCAAGCTAATTTACTCTGACAATGCCCATCGCACGCTTCAGGAATCTCAGCGCAGCCCTGCGATCCCGGCGCTTCGTCACAAAGACCTCAAGCACTTCGCCTTCGTGATCGACCGCTCGCCAGAGGTAATGCGTCTCTCCATTGATCCGAACGAAGACCTCGTCCAGGTGCCAACGCCAGTGCGAAAACGACCGATGATGAAGGCGTCCCTTTCTAATCTCGTTGGCAAACATCGGACCGAAACGATTCCACCAGAACCGTACCGTCTCGTAACAGATGTCGATGCCCCGCTCGAAGAGCAGATCTTCGACCTGTCGCAGCGACAGCGGATAGCGGATGTACATCATCACCGTGAGGCGGATCACCTCAGGCGAGCTGTTGAAACAACGGAAGGGATTACGCATCGCCGGACGCTAAGGAACGCCCCTGACCAGCTCAAGCTAATTTACTCTGACAATGCCCTCTATGGCCATCGGCCCTTCCGCACTTGATCAGCCTCAAAGACGCAATATCGCTTTCGGCAGTTCATGAGCGTGTCGCGCGAGGCGTCGTCGACCACCCATCTTCGACGACGCTAATGCTGTCGGCAGGCCCGGTTTGCTCGCGCCAGCAGGCCAGGCTTTCTAATGGGCTCTGGTCGCCGCCTTTGGTCCCTGCGATGCTGTGTCATTGAGGATAGGCGATTGAGGGCTCCCAGAAGCCAGATCGTTTTCAGCGATTAGGAGTACGACGTGATTAGATTTATTGTCGCCTGCGCGATGGTCCTTGGTATCTTTGCGTTTGCGCCCACGAAAGCGAACGCGGGCGTCTATGTCAGAGCACCCGGTGTCAGCGTCAACGTAGGCCGTTCCTACTATCGGCCCTACAGGTACTACAGGCCATACGGATACTATGGCTACCGGGCCTACCGTCGGCCCTACTACCGGGTGCGACCTCACAAGCGACGTTGGCGTCGTCGTTGGCGGCGTGCCTACTATTGGTAGACGCTGTTGGTAGGGCGGTGCGACGTTGATAGGTATCGCGGCCAGCCGGTGAGCCACCAAGTTCTGTTCGCGCCATTGATCCGCATCAACACAACGATGCTTCTCTCAGAAGCCTGATAGTAGTGCCGCGCTAGGCGTCGTATTCGAGACAATAGCAGCGACGCCTATGCTGTCGGCAGGCCCGGCTCGCTCGCACCCGTAGGCCCGGCTTGCGTGCGAAAGCAGGCCAGTTTGCACCGCCATGGCAGGTCGAGCAGATACCGGGCGGCTACAAGGTGCTGGACGCCAACGGCCAAGCCTTGGCCTACGTTTACGCGATATATACAAAAGCCCAAGCCGACATTGCAAAGGTCCTGACCTTCGATGAGGCGCGGCGGATTGCCGTGAATGTTGCTAAGCTGCCGGAGGTTCTACGGTCAGGGGAGTAGACCCATGCGCCGAGCCATACTGGCTGCCGTCAACCACCGCGCATGACCTTAGGCTGCCACGCACCGTGCTGCCTGCATGATGGTCGAAGTAGACTTACGTAAGGCGTAATGAGCTGCGAGGTAGCTACGGGGGGCTATCAGATAGGGGACCCAACGCCCTCACTGTTGGCGGATGGCAGGAAGAAGCGAGGCAAGTGAGGCGTTTAGCTGATTGGCTTCAGTTAGGAGCTTTTGCAACTCGCCGAAGACTTGCCTGCCTAAAGCGCTCATGTTTAGCCGTTTAGCTTCAGAGGGCTGGAACCAACCCATTCCCTGGCCTTCGCCCAACACGAGTTCACTTCCATCGTATCTATCGAGGAAGAGAAAGCTTACGTAGTTTGCCTCTCTATGGGTAAATCGTTGGGAAGTCCAAAAGCGGGGATCATTCAAGCTGTAAGATAGCTCCTCAAGCGCCTCCCTCTTCAAAGCCTGTTCGGGCGTCTCGTTCCTTTCAATCTCGCCGCCAAAGAACGACCAGCATCCCGGAAAAGTAGGCGCGTCTTCTGTACGATGTTGGAGCAAGAACCTGTTCTCGTGATCGTACAAGATCAAGCCGGCTAACTGCTTAGTCATAAGCGGTTCCGCTGGGTTTCCAGCGCCGGTTATCACGACCCGCGCGCCGGCGATGATCCGAGCGCCCTATAGACAGACGCCTTCGACAGGGAAGTCTGCCTCATAATCTCAGGCACTGTCATGCCTGACTTCCTCAGCTTCCGAACTTGTTTGATCGTCTCGGGTACGAGAATGGGCTTGCGTCCAAACTTCACGCCACGATCCTGGGCTTTAGCAATCCCGTCCATCTGCCGCTCGCGGCGTATGTCATTCTCGAACTCTGCGATAAGAGCCAGGATGCCTATCACCGGCATTATCAGACTAACTAATCATGAGCTGGCCGATTACAATCGGTCAAGACTCTCACGCTGCGAGTTGACGCCATTCCGCGAGTGCGGCAGCACGGTTCTGCTTGAAGACGTCGCGGCGGTTGACATGGCGGCCGTGGTTGAAGTGGTTGTGGACTGATGCGTGGGCGGCGGCGAACTTTTGGAGTGTTTTCATGTCTCTGAACTTCGCCATCGCTCGTTCTCGTCGTCGGAACGGCTGGTGTGAATTCTCAGCCCGGTTGTTCAGCCATCGACCGCACTCCTGATCGGCAGCATTGCCGATGACTCTCATCGCGGATCGGTACGAGCGTAGCCGGTCGGTTACAACTGATCGCGGTCGGCCGTAACGCTTCATCGCACGCTTTAGGAACTTCAACGCAGCCCTACGATCCCGGCGCTTCGTCGCGAAGACCTCAAGCACCTCACCTTCGTGATCTACCGCTCGCCAGAGATAATGCGTCTCTCCATTGATCCTGACGAAGACGCAACGGGGAGCAACCCATGCGCTCCGGCATGGGCCGAAACTTCTACGACGCTATAGGCCGCGCGCCCAGGCTGGCCTCAGCGGGGCCGCTTCAGGCGCGGCTATAGCCGCACGCAATTCTTGCAGCAGCCGCGGCTTATCCACTCCCAGCGTCCCTTTCAGAATCAACCAGTTCGAGGCGTGGTCGCTGCGGAATATGGTCCGTTTCAGCTCCAGTTGGGAAAGGAACCGCTCCATTTCCTGCATCAAGCCCAGCACACTGAGCGGCTCCCAGCTGGGAAAATTTTCGCGCAGCCGCGACTCGCCTTTTGGGAAGCTCACAACAAGCGTGGCGAGATATTCGGGTTGCGCGGCGTTCATCAGCGCCGCCGAGTTCAGCGCATGCTGACGTGACAGCGCCTGGCCGCCGAGGCCGTTGAGGACCATCACCGAGCGTTTGATCCCCGCCTCTTGCAACTTTTCGAGCGCCTCCCGCGTAGTCGCGAAGGTTTCCCCCTTGTTGACCCGCGCCAGCACTTCGTCGTCGCCGGATTCCGCCCCCACATAGACGAGCGACAGGCCAAGCTCTGCCAGCTCCCGAAGCTCCGCCGCCGATTTCTTGCGCAAATTGCGCGGCAGGCAATAGCTCGACACCCGCCGTACGCCGGGCAGATCGCAGCGGATCGCCTCAAGTACGGTCGCGAGGCGACGGGTTGAAAGCGTCATCGCATCGCCATCGGCCAGGAAAACGCGCTTGACGCCCTCGCCAAATTGTTCGCCGCAGCGCCGGATGTTTTCGAGCACTTCCTCCTCGCTACGGGGACGGAAGCGCTTCTGCGGGGCGGTGTACATTTCGCAGAATGTGCACCGGTTCCAGGAACAGCCGTCAGTCACAGGCAGGATCAGCGAATCCGCTTCGCTCGGCGGGCGGTAGACGGGTTCGACATAGCGGATGGGGATGACGGTCATGCGTGAGCGACAGACTTTCCGGAACGGACGAAGGGGCGAAGACAAAGTTTAACGCAACAGAAGCGATAATCGAAAACTTTTGCCGGCCGATTGTCGGTCGCGGCGGGGCGAAAGGGGCGTCAAACCGGTTGAGTTTTTCCCGTCCGGCGCATCCGAGTAGCCGGTGGGAGCAGGCCGCGCCCGGCCAGTGGGTTACAGCCCACTGCATGGTACCCCCATAGAAACTCGAAGAGGCTCCGTCCCGGTATTGTCAGACAAATCTAACCGGGCCTGCGAAGGGTGCTGATCTGAAGCGTTCAGGCTGCGAGTTGACGCCATTCCGAGAAAGCGGCAGCGCGGTTCTGCTTGAAGATGGCGCGGGGTTTGAGGTGACGGTCGAGGTTGAAGTGGTTGTGGATCGAGGCATGGGCGGCGGCAAACTTTTGGAGAATTTTTATGTCTCTGAACTTCGCCATCGCTCGTTCTCGTCGTCGGAATGGCTCGTGTGAATTCTCAGCCAGATTGTTGAGCCATCGACTACACTCCTGATCGGCCGCATTGCCGATTACTTTCATTGCCGCCCCGTAGGAGCGAAGCCGGTCAGTCACGATCGAACCTGGCCGGCCATAGCGTTTCATCATTCTCTTGAGAAACTTCAGTGCCGCTTTACGGTCTCGGCGCTTCGTCGCGAAGACCTCAAAAGCGCCTCGCCTTCGTGATCTACCGCGCGCCAGAGATAATGCGTCTCTCCATTGATCCTGACGAACACCTCGTCCAGGTGCCAGCGCCATTGTGAAGACGACCGACGATGAAGGCGTCGTTTCCTGATCGCGTTCGCGAACATCGGACCGAAACGGTTCCACCAGAACCGTATCGTCTCGTGACAGATGTCGATGCCCCGCTCGAACAGAATATCCTCGACCTGCCGCAGCGACAGCGGATAGCGGACGTACATCATCACCGTGAGGCGGATCACCTCAGGCGAGCTGTTGAAATAGCGGAAGGGATTGCGCATCGCCGAAGGCTAAGGATGCCCCCTGCTCGGCTCAAGCCAATTTGCTCTGACAATGCCCGTGGAAGCGTCGCTCAACTGCTTCCCCCCGCACTGATACAGGGCCAACCACGACGAAGGCGCGTATCGGACGCCAACCTATTGAAGCGGTCTAATCCATCATTTGTAGCGCTATGTCCTCGGCATTGGGCAAAACACCTTCACAAGCCTTTTTGACCTTCTCAGCTGCATCGTTCCGAGCCCTAAGGTTGGAGTTCCTAAAGTTCAGGGCACTCATACTGTCACCATCACGGCTAATGAAGACTGCACCTTGCTGGCGAGCCAACTCCTCAAGCGCCTGTCGACAATCCTTTGCCTGTTGCAACCCCTCGCCCTCGAGCCCCTCCCGGTCGAGCTTCACAGCATAGTTTCCATTTTCAATGGCCCAATTGACCGGATAAGTGATTTTCGCAGTCGCCCCTCCTTGGCTCTTCCTTTTCTTTTTCTTTTTCTTCTTTGGCGGATCGACGATCACCGTGTGCGTGCCGTCTCCGTTGTCAATGAACTCGCTTTCGGCAGCGGCTACCGATGGGTGATAGGCCGACAGGAGAGAGGCACCCAAAAGCAAACGGAGGAACCGGGACATAAAGTTCATAACTCCCCTCATAAAATAAGACGGATACAAAGGAATTAGCCAACGCGTCGAGAACCGGCGTGATGTCATGAAAACCTCTCTCAAGGCCCCCCCGCAAGTAGAGCTTAGCAGCCTGGGGGGCATTGTCAGAGTAAATTGGCTTGAGCCGAGCAGGGGCATCTTTAGCTTTCGGCGATGCGCACTCCCTTCCGATATTTCAACAGCTCGCCCGAGGTGATCCGCCTCACGGTGATGATGTATGTCCGCTATCCGCTGTCGCTGCGGTAGGTCGAAGATATTCTCTCCGAGCGTGGCATCGACATCTGTCACGAGACGGTACGGTTCTGGTGGAATCGTTTCGGTCTGATGTTTGCGGGGGAGATCAGGAACCGACGCTTTCATCATCGGTCGTATTCGCACTGGCGCTGGCACCTGGACGAGGTCTTCGTCAGGATCAATGGAGAGATGCATTATCTCTGGCGAGCGGTAGATCACGAAGGTGAGGTGCTTGAGGCCTTCGTGACGAAGCGCCGGGATCGCAGCGCTGCGTTGAAGTTCCTAAAGCGTGCGATGAAGCGTTACGGCCGACCGCGATCAGTTGTAACCGACCGGCTACGCTCGTACCGATCCGCGATGAGAGTCATCGGCAATGCTACCGATCAGGAGTGCGGTCGCTGGCTGAACAACCGGGCTGAGAATTCACACCAGCCGTTCCGACGACGAGAACGAGGGATGCAGAGGTTCAGGGCCGTAAGGACCCTACAGAAATTTACCGCTGTCCATGCCTCGATCCACAATCACACCAACCACGACCGCCACCTCAACCGCCGCGATATCTTCAGACAGAACCGTTCTGACGCCCTGGCCGAGTGGCGTCAGCTGGCGGCTTGAACGCCTCACACCAGAGCACCCTTCGCAGCCCCGCCTAAGTTTGTCTGACAATGCCATCAAAACCCTCTCTCACTGCTAACCACATAGTGGTCCAGTTTTAGGGGGCCAAGACACGGTCACACCCGAATCCTGGCGGACTCCATCACCAACACGTCGGAGTCTAGGTTTTTGGTACACACAGGTATTGCGCGGTCCGGGCAGGCCTTAACCCTGCCCGGACTTCCTCTTGTATCAAGACATAAGGTCGAAACGATCTGCGTTCATCACCTTCGTCCATGCTGCTATGAAGTCGCGAACGAACTTTGCTTCATTGTCGTCCTGTGCATAGACTTCGGAAAAGGCGCGCAGGATCGAGTTTGAACCGAAAACCAAGTCCGCGCTCGTCGCGGTGTACTTGACCTCGCCCGTCTTGCGCTCCTGCAATTCGTAGGTTCCGGCCTCTTCCACCGGGACCCACTTATAGGTCATGTCGGTGATCGTTTGGAAGAAGTCGGTGGTCAGCTGGCCTTCACGCTCGGTGAAAACGCCGTGCTTCGAGCCGCCATAGTTGGCCCCGAGCACCCGAAGACCGCCCACGAGCACTGTCATCTCCGCGCCGGTCAGGCTCAGAAGCTGCGCCCGGTCGAGCATGAGCTCCTCAGGGCTGACTGAGTACTCCTCCTTCTGCCAGTTGCGGAAGCCGTCGGCATAGGGCTCGAGCACTGAGAAGCTGTCGGCATCGGTCTGCTCATCGGTCGCGTCGCCCCGGCCGGGTGCAAACGGCACGGCGATATCATGACCCGCGGCCTTGATCGCCTGCTCGATGCCGACATTCCCGGCCAGCACTATAACGTCGGCCACCGAGGCACCGGTCTCGGCTGCGATCGGCTCGAGAATGCCGAGCACCTTGGCCAGCCGCACGGGCTCGTTGCCCGCCCAGTCCTTCTGCGGCGCAAGGCGGATACGCGCACCGTTGGCACCGCCGCGCATGTCTGAGCCGCGATAGGTCCGGGCGCTGTCCCAGGCTGTGGCGATCATCTCGCCGGTGGTCAGGCCGCTGTCCGCGATCTTGGCCTTCACCGTCGCAACGTCGTAATCAATCGGACCAGCCGGGACCGGATCCTGCCAGGTCAGGTCCTCGGCGGGCACGAACGGTCCGTAGTAGTTGGCCTTTGGACCCATGTCGCGGTGGGTCAACTTGAACCATGCGCGGGCAAATGTATCGGCGAGATACTCCGGGTCTTTGTGGAAGCGCTTGCAGATCTCGCGATAGATGGGATCGACCTTCATCGCCATGTCGGCATCGGTCATTATCGGGTTGTGTTTGATCGACGGATCGGTCGCATCGGGGACCTTGTCTTCCTCGGCGATGTCGATGGGTTCCCACTGCCATGCACCGGCGCGGGACTTCCTCACTTCCCACTCGTACTTGAAGAGCAGGTCGAGATAGCCGTTGTCCCACTTGGTCGGGTTGCTCGTCCAGGCACCTTCTAAGCCGGACGTGTGCTCAGTGTTGGCATTGCCGTCAAAGCCCGGGTCTGCCCAACCGAAACCTGCGGCTTCCACACCGGCTGCCGCGGGCTCGGGGCCAACCTGGTCGGAAGCCAAGCCACCATGGGCCTTGCCGACGGTATGGCCGCCAACGGTCAGCGCGGCGGTTTCCTCGTCGTTCATCGCCATCCGGGCAAAGGTCATGCGGACATATTTCGCTGTCTCCGCCGGGTCGGGATTGCCATTCACGCCTTCGGGGTTCACGTAGATCAAGCCCATATGCGAGGCGGCGAGCGGATTGTACATCGAGTTTGCGTCGTCGAGCTCGGTCACGCGCTCGTCCGTCGGTGCAAGGATCTCGCTGTCGTTGCCCCAGTTGATGTCGATCTCTGGACCCCAGATATCTTCGCGGCCGAACCCGAAGCCGAACACATTCAGACCCATGTTCGCGTAGGCGACCGTACCGGCCAGAACCAGAAGGTCCGCCCAAGACAAGGCGTTGCCGTACTTCTTCTTCACCGGCCACAGAAGGCGCCGCGCCTTATCAAGGCTGGCGTTGTCTGGCCAGGAGTTCAAGGGCTCGAAGCGAATGTTGCCGGTGCCGGCGCCGCCGCGGCCGTCACCAAGACGGTATGAACCGGCGGCGTGCCACGACAAGCGGATGAAGAGCCCGCCGTAGTGCCCCCAATCGGCCGGCCACCACTCCTGGCTGTCGGTCAGTACTTTCTCGACGTCATTCCAAACGCCTTGAAAATCTAGCGCCTTCACGGCCTCGCGGTGGTTGTAATCCCGGTCCATCGGGTTCGAGCGGGCATCGTGTTGGTGCAAGATGTCCAGATTCAGGGCGTTGGGCCACCACTTGGTCGGGTGGTTATTCATTTCGGTGTTGCCGCCATGCATGACAGGGCAGCCACCACCGTTCATCACGCTTTTGTCCATAACTTCCTCCGTGTCCGGTGACGCCACGACGTGCTCATGGCTTACAGCTGTTCTAACTTGCATACCCGATAAGGGCCAATTGATTTTCCTTACTGTAATGATAACCTGCTCTGATGATTGGATTGACGCTGAAGCACCTGCGCTACTTTGACTCGCTTGCACGCAACAAGCATTTCGGTCGCGCAGCACAATGTTGTGGGATCTCCCAGCCGGCCCTGTCCATGCAGATTAAAGAGCTTGAAGCTATGATGGGCGCCCCTCTCGTGGAACGCCAGGCGCGACAAATTCGACTGACTGGCCTCGGTGAGGATCTGCTGGATCGGACACGCAAGATTTTGGTGGAGATCGGTGAGCTAAACGATCTCGTCCGGTCGGCTGAAGGCCCGCTCGCGGGACGACTTCGCCTTGGCGTCATTCCGACAGTCGCTCCCTATTTACTACCCCGCATCATCAAAGCGCTTTCAACAAAGATGCCGGCGCTTGAGCTTCAGCCAAGGGAAGCGATCACAAGCTCGCTGATTTCCGACCTTCTGGACTCGCGCCTCGATACCGCGATCGTGGCGTTACCGGTCTCGGAAACGGCCTTGCAGGAGTTTCCTTTGTTCGAGGAGGATTTTCTCTTGCTGCGTCCGATGGCAGAGGCCGAAAAGCCGGTGCCAAGCCCGCAAAGCCTGCGCGAAATGCGGCTCTTGTTACTGGCAGAAGGACACTGTTTCCGTGACCAAGCGCTGAGCTTTTGCGAGATGACGACGACTGAACCGCGACATTGGATGGAAGGCAGTTCACTATCGACCCTGGTGCAAATGGTGGGCGCAGGGATGGGCCTGACACTGATACCTGAGATGGCTGTACAACTAGAAACCCAGTCGGCGCCTGTTTCGGTCGCGCGTTTCGCGCCACCATGTCCATCCCGTACAATTGGCATGGCCTGGCGCAAAACGAATCCGCTGGCAGAGCAACTAATGGAAATCGGCGGACTCGTTCGTCAGGTGGGACAAGTGAAACATGATGAAGTCAGCCCAGAGACCGGTTAGAAAGCCTCGGACCAGTTAAGGGCACAAATGCGTAAGTTCCTCAATTCCAAATAACTGTAAGGCAGAACCCGTTCTGGATTTTTCAATTGGCTTGCATCCCAATGTCCGCTTCGGGTCGACGGCACCGACAAGCTCAGCGAGGCTGTCAGCGCGCTGTACCAGATTGTCGGCGAACAGACGGCCAACTAAATGCCAAACCCACGAACTGTTTTGCATTTGCGTGGCTGCATTGGATCACTAGCTGACCTCGGCTGCCGATACAGCATGACCGCTTTACATCCGTAAGCAGACATCCCCGGCCTCGCGATTGAGGTCCGCTATGTGCCAAAAATGTTCCCGTACACCTGGGTCGCGGAGAAGGCGTTGCCTCAACTGACGGAGCATCGGGCATCGTTCAAAAAAGTATCCGCCGATCCCACCTGGCACACCTGATCCGTATGTACCGCCGAAGGCGGACTGACCGCAGTTTCGTCTGAATTAACCTCAGGGTGGATAAGCTGGATTTGCAGGGCAACAATCGCGAGAAGGCAACCGCTCCGGCGAGCTCATTGATATAATGCTTGATCCGCTACAGGGCTCTCCTCGGGCATCGCCAGTAGCTATGCGTTTCAGCCTTCTTAGAACATTGGGGTACTTCGCCGGCGGGCTCTGGACAGCCTGGGGTGGACGGAAGCGAATCGAAGCCAGGCAGCTCCGCAACCTGCGGCGTCTCGTGGAAAAGGCGCGGCGCGACTCCCCCTTGTTTCGCAGGCTTTACGCGGATCTGGGACCATCAAGCGAGGTCGAACTGCGCGAATTGCCGGTGACCCGCAAACCCGATCTCATGAGGGAGTTCGACGACTGGCTGACGATTCGTTCTCTTCCCCTCGACAGGGCCCGCGATCATCTCCGGGATATCCGGAAGCTTGGCGTGCCTATCGACGATGTCGCCATTTTCCGGACCTCCGGGACATCAGGGGAACCAGCGGTCATCGTATTGCCCTCATCCTTTCTGGAGTATTCCTATGGAATTTCGATGGCCCGCTTCGAACGATACCACTGGAAGCTCGTCCGGGAGATGCGCAAGCGCGGCATGAGGGTGACGGTCACCGGCGGCAACGGTCACTTTGCCGGCGTCGGGTTCAACAAATTGATGAACCATCTGCATCCGAGGCTGGCGAGGGGGTTGACCTTCATCGAGGCCGAGCAGCCGATCGGCCGGCTCGTTGAACAACTCAACGCGATCCCGAAGGTCTCCTGCATCGTGACCTACCCAAGCATGCTGACGATCCTCGCCAAAGAAAAGGAGGCCGGGCGACTGCAGATCGCGCCGGTGCTCTTCAACACGGGGGGCGAGACCCTCACGGATGATCTACGCGCGCGGGTTCGCCGGGCCTTCCCCTCGCTGAAATACGGCATTCTCGACACCTACGGCTGCACCGAGTGCCTGGTGATGTCGTTCGTGTGCAGCCATGGGCGGAAGCATGTGCACGAAGACTGGGTCATCCTCGAAGCGGTCGATGAAGCGATGCGGCCCGTTCCCGACGGCACGCTGTCCGCGACCGTGCTGCTGACGGTGCTCGCCAACGACGTTCAACCCTTCATCCGATATGACCTCGGCGACTGCCTTCGTTTCCACCCGGACCGCTGTCCCTGTGGCTCGCCGTTCCGCAGTTTTCAGGTGGAAGGGCGCGAGGCGACGCTCGTTCATGTGGGCGAGGTGACGCTGTCGCCGCTCGTCTTCGATCTGGAGCACGAGCACGCCCGGCGCATCCAGTTGGTCCAGACCGGCAAGAGAGATTTCGAGGTGCGAATAGAACCGGCCGATGAGGCGGCGGCAGGGGTTGTCTTTCAAGAAGTCATTCAGTCGGTGAAACAAGTGTTCCGCGATAACGGCCTGGAGGACGTGGCGGTGCGAGAAAGCCAGGCACCGCCCGAATTTACCGCGAGCGGCAAGTTCCATGAAGTTTTGCCTTTGCGAGGCGCCAACTCCTGAACACGACATGAGCCCAGACTTTGATGTCCGGTTATAGCCAAAAGCGGAGCACGTTTTTCCTAATCCGGCCAGAATTATCCCCTGCTCGTCGAGAAGAATTCCCTGTTCCCGTGTTTAGGGAAATGGCTCCCTACCCGTTGATCTACTTGCAGAAAAGCCGCAACTCGGCTCACTTCCTGCGCCAGAATTGGCAAACTTCCCTGTATTTTCCCGATGGACAGGGAACGGGCGTCAGAGACGGGTTCGCAGATGACTGCCCCCACCGCCACAATCTGCAATTTTATCAGGTGGTTGGACAACGCCGGTACTTTCGCCTAGGTCGGCGCAAAGTCACTCTTTCAGGCGGTTTGCAAACGGATTGCAAACGTAATCATTGCTGAATTGTTCTCTTCACCGTGCATCCGAGGCTCGACGACGAAGGCCCGCCGTCTTCATCACCGCGACGCTCCAGCGAACTAATGTGCGATAGTATCAGTATTACACGCGCCAGCTTATGGGCTGCCAACCGTCAGAGGGCCTTTGAAGTTTAGCTCTCGACAGAAATTAGCTCATTCAGCTCCTCGTCGGAGGCAGTAAACTCCTGCGTCTGGGCTTCTTGATACGAAACCCATCGGAAGCCATCAGCCTCGACGCGGTTGAATACGTAAATGCTTGTCTCCTTAGGCGCCTGGGGGGCACCAAGCCGAAGTATTGGTATGGCTGGACACATAGACCTCGAACCGGCGCTCCAGAAAGCCAACGCATCAGCCTTTATGGGCCGGTCCAACTCGACAATTTCTGTCTCAAAAGTTGGATCGCTCCCAGATAGTTTCTCGATCTCATACTTGAAGCTGATACCATCGTACTTGTTGACCCCCGGACGGACTAAAATTACGCGCCGAAAAACGCTTGAGGTAGCCTCATAAAAGTTCCTGAGAGTCTCCTGTAACTCTTCATCGAACCGAGCTGCATCCGACGCCTTGATGCGTCCACCATGCGCCTTCTGCAAATTCCGCAGACGCAGTGGAACATTCAGTAGTTCTGCGCTCTTGCTCAGTGACGCAACGGCTCCTGCGTTGAAGGCCAGTTCCGGTCCTGCTCTTTCAGCCCCCGCTTTTTTAAGGTCCGGATTGCTGACAATCCGGCTCGTATCCTTCAGACTTGCTCCGGCGAGACTGATCCAAAATGCGAAGTCGGAGCGTTCGATTCCTGCCGAACCGCTGGGGTGGAGCCACTTTGCAAACAAGTCCTGATAGTCGGGCCGAAGCGCCCTTACGTAACTGGTTCCAATTGCTGCCAGGTAGATTGCTGCTATCTCGAAGAAATGAAGTAGCGTCTCAAGGCGCTCCTTCGGCACGGTCGAAACACGATAGAGACGATACACGGTGGCCAGAGGGTAGGGTAGCTCTTGCCACCAATCCTTGATGCGTTGCTCTATGTCGAGCACCGACTTTAGGGCTTCAACTTTCTCGTTGACCTCCGCAATGGCTGCCCAATCCTTGTCGATTGCCCCCTGCATTTCGTTAAAAGCAGAGCGCAGCAAGGATAAGTCGCCGCCGATACGGCTAATTTGATCTTGGATCGCCATCTCGGGGATAGGAACGCGCAATTCAAGCAGCGCCTGAGCGCCTATGCGTTGAATAGCCAGTCCATGCGCGGCGGACGTACGGAGTTGCTTCCCATAGGGGCTGTTGAGCAACTGTAGCAAAAAGCGAGGATTTACTTTGGTTGTATCAATCTTCAAGCGGTAGATGGCTCTATGTTGCTTCACCGTCTGATCTTCCAGATCTGCGGTGACGCGGCTGCCGGGGAATTCGGGAACGTAGATCAGTTCAGCATTGTCCGCGTCGTCGGCGATTGGCTTGTGCGCCCTCTCCACTGCACCGTTCGCAAGCAAAGAACTGAGAGGGACTATAGTGTGCCGTCCATGCGGCGTTAAACTGCTGAGCAGTCTTTCATTCTCCAAGTCTGCGTATGACTGCTTGTCGCCGGGCTCCAACCAGGCCCAAGCGGGTCCTGAGTGGCGTTTTGAGGGGCCAGAAAGATACGCAGCAGCCAGTTGTGCCGCTGTGTCTTGATCATAGAGAGCCCCGACAAATCTACGGGGCATGTCTTTTCGAGTGAGAGTTATAAGCGCGCCCGGGAGTGCGGCGCCTGCGAGAGCGCCCGGCTCTAAATCAATAGCCGCGCTGACGTAGAAGCCGTCGTTCTGGAAATCGTCGAGCGTTTTTTTTGCCGGAGCATCCGCAGATAGCACGCTCCTCGCCGTCAGCCAGTGTAGTTGACCATCATCTGCCAAGAGCGGGAGGAGCTGCTTAATTATCTCTCCCCCGAGACCGTCGGCGTGAGGCTCTTTCGGCGTCTTGAAATTGATCGGGGGCTGACAGACGATCATGTCGAACCGATCTGAAGAGCCGAGCTCAGCGGGCGATCTAAACCCATATTTCCCATATGGCTCCATTAATTGATGCGATTGTTCATTGATTATGTTATAAGAATCAATGCGTTGATCGCATTTTGAGGCGAGGCATATGGCGAACCCGGCGGGTGACTCAGTTGATGGCCCTCTGAGGCTCGATTTCGACCGCCGCCTGAAGCTTGAGTTCCACGGTTCCAGGATCACCACCGACGGCGGATTACTTGCCTACCGTGAGCTCGATGACGCGCTCGGGTTGACCGACATGGTTGGCGATGAGCTGGTCGATCCGCGCACCGGCAAGAACGGCCAGCACGCGATGACGGGATTGTTTCGTCAGTCTGTGTTCGGCCGCCTCGGTGGCTACGAGGACGTGAACGACGCCGACCGTCTGGGACGCGATCCAGCGATGCGTTTGGATTGTCGGTTACTGTGGCGGAGGAGCGGTGAAACGTCAGATCGAATATGTCATCATTAACAACGCACAGGACGAATGGGACGTCCGGGTCACTATCAATGGTGAAACCATTCGGGCTATGACCGCGTGCAGCTATTTCGATATCAACCAACAGCCACCCAATGGTTTCGTGGTTGCCTTGTTGGGCGAGGACCGATCAGAGATGCTTGTCTTCCGCGAAGGAAACAAGGATTGGCTGGAGTTTGGCGACTACACCTATCGCAAGTGCAATTGAGGACTGGCCGATGATGTCGGATAGCGCCAATCCGCCTTACCAGACCTCTGAAATTGGCACGCCGCTAGACTATACGGAGAACCTTTACCGTTTCTATTTTGAGATCCGAGATACAGACGGAACTGCAGAACGTTTGCTAAAGGAATTCCTGGGGGACAAACGCGCAGAACGGATGCAGCGACTTACGCACGGCTTTGAAATGGATTTGCCCATCCAGAGCGTTCCAGACCTCATCAGGATTATCTCGGCCAAGAATATCGCTATTTATCAAGTTGTTCGGTACGCGAAAGTTGACGGAACCTGGCGATGAGAAAGGGTCGGGAACCAATGTCCAAAACGGCCTTTGTGGGCATTGGTCTGGTGATTGTCGGCGTCGTGTGTGGTGCCATCGAGAAGATATTTTATGGCAATCGGCTGGACGCAAACAATGTCCTTCAGGAAAGTTTCTTTCTCCCACTTTCGATTTTTCTCACGTTAATCGGTATTGTTATTCTTGCATACGCTGGGGTGCGTTTTTCGTGGAAACATATGAATTAAGCCGGTCTTCTTCTGCCGAACGGTTGCGCGATCGACAGCGTACCCATTGGGCGCAGCGTCGGCGACCCTGAGGTTTACACCCGGATCTCCCATTTGGCTCCGTCAATTGATGCGACTGCTCGTTGATTCTGTTATAAGAATCAATGCATTGAACGCATCTTGAGGCGAGGCATATGGCGAACCCGGCGGGTGAATCAATCGATGGCCCTCTGAGGCTCGATTTCGACCGGCGCCTGAAGCTTGAGTTCCACGGTTCCAGGATCACCACTGACGCCGGATTGCTTGCCTACCGTGAGCTCGATGACGCGCTCGGGTTGACGGACGTGGCTGGCAATGAGCTCGTCGATCCACGCACCGGCAAGAACGGCCAGCATGTTTTGACAGGATTGTTTCGTCAGTCTGTGTTCGGCCGCCTTGGCGGCTACGAGGACGTGAACGACGCCGACCGTCTGGGACGTGACCCGGCGATGCGATGGATTGTCGGCGGCCGCGCCGTTGCGAAGCAGGCCGCGTCCACCAGCCAGATGGGGCGCTTCGAGACGGAGTTTCTTGCCGCCGACGAGAACCTCGCTGCACTGGTTGATTTGTCAGGGCAATGGATCGACCGGGTACACGCCCGGCATCCGCCCAAGGCCATCGTGCTCGACATGGATTCCAGCGTCAGCCCAACCCATGGAGATCAGGAAGGCAGCGCCTACAACGGCCACTTTGCCTGCACCTGCTACCACCCGCTGTTCGTGTTCAACCAGTTTGGTGATCTGGAACGCAGCGAACTTCGTCCCGGCAACGTTCACAGCGCCGACGGATGGCGCGGCGTTCTGGAGCCTGTCGTTGAGCGTTACCGGAAACGGGACCTGCGCCGCTATTTCCGAGGCGATGCCGCCTTCGC
>Ga0316192_10001716_pt1 | contig 16177 bp, 22 predicted proteins | sample MerIslwburrow_MG_FD_204931 | JGI IMG/M metagenome (GOLD analysis project Ga0316192, IMG submission 204931) | Coastal sediment microbial communities from Maine, United States - Merrow Island worm burrow | ecosystem: Environmental > Aquatic > Marine > Coastal > Sediment | place: USA: Maine...
AGTTGGCTCAGGTGCGTCATCATTGTTTAATTGCTAATCAAAAAAGGCAACATCAAACCGGGGGGCGTTATCCTCGGTGGGTTATTGCGGCTTTAGAGGATGGTATAGGGCTGGTTAGTCAGGTGTTGAATGGGCTAACGTTGATGGAAGAAGCTTATGCTAAGAGAAATTGGGAGTTGATAGAGGAGGTGGTTATATTTGTTCATGATGATATGCTGAAGGTTCAGCAACTTGTTCAATTTGGCCCGCCGCCAGAGGTGGAGGCTGTTGATGTGGTGGACATGCTTGAGATTGAAGTTTTAACGGAAGATGGTTGGCAATTAGTTAATTAAAATTTTAGTTTTTATTCTAGGAGATTTATAATTATGAGAGAACAGATTGTACAAAATATGGGTAATGTAGGCAATATAATAACAATATTTTTTGCAGGCGATAAAGATGGTTTAAATGAGCAGGCTATTGGGGCAGGTAAACGGCAAAGTTCAGCCAAGCAACGGGTTATTGATACGGGGCTGTTTAAGCTGCATAATGTGGCGACCGCAGTAAATAATTTGATTGCTTTTATTGAGGATAATCGCCATAAAGATAGTGCTGATGTGGATGGCAAAAAATTGATTGCTTATGAAGAGGCTCTTTATTATAGCTGTGATACGTTGCTTAATGAAATGGATGTTTTGGCTTTTGATGAGTTTGTTAGGGCTGTTACGGGTAGGTCTACGTGGGAGTTGATTATAGAGGCTCAAATAGAAGCGGGTGAAGGCGATTATGAGTTTTGGCAACGTGAAATTAAGGATATTGCTAAGAGGGATCCATTGATAGCCACTGAGTTGCAACGGTTGTTAAATGAACGGTTGGTTGTGGTTTAGGTTTTTAAGGTAACAACCTAGTTGGTTATGTAAAAGGCTAGTGCTTTAATTTGGCACTAGCCTTTTTTGTTTGCACGCAAACATTGGAATGTGGTACGTGGTACGTAAAAAAACAGTTTAGCACTTAATAGCGTAGATTTAGGGCTAATTTAGAGGTCAGTAGAAAAAGGGGTATTTAGGGGTTTTAAGTTAAATTGGCGGCGTACCCCTAATCATACCAGTTTTAGTAGTACTAAGTAGAACGTTATTTTTAGGGAATGTTAGTTATTTACGATACCTAGTACCTTTTTATTTTTTTAGCTAGAATTATGGTTATTTTAGCCTAAGTAGAACAAGTGTTTTTTAGGGGTTTACGGGGGTATTGGCGGCGTACCCCTAATCATACCAGTTTTAGTAGTACTAAGTAGAACGTTATTTTTAGTTGTAGGTGGATTAGGGACGATTAAAGGGGAGGTGTTTTTATTAAGTAGAATTGGGTTAATTTTTGTTTTGTTATTTTTACGCTTATCTATTGTACAAAATAAACATTTTGTAAAATAAGTAAATGGTTCTTAACTTGACTTAGAACCAATGTTCTGGTATAATGTTTTTGGTTTTTACCTAGCAAGGGGTTGAATTCTTGGGTCGCCGCCTGAACTTCAACCCCTTCTTTTTATTGCAATTAACATTTCAGTTATTTCCCCGTTTCAATTATCAATCTTACTTTATTAGCATGATAAGGGTCGTTGTTTGCTGGCAACCTAATGTTAAATGTTTCCATTTTATTTATGAAACAAATAGGCTTTATATCTATATCTACTGGTACAATTTCGTTAAATCTATTGAATAGTTGTATTGTTAGTTCTTTTTTCATCAGTATATTTCCTTTAAATTTAAGGTTTCTTCATTGGGCTTAATATATAAGGCTGAGAAAAAATATATTTGTTTTTTGGTTATGCTGCCAATGAAGGTATGCCATTGTTGTATGCTGCCGTTTAGTGTTTTGAAGTTGGTTTTGAAGAAGCTTTGGAAACTATCAATGGTTGTTTGGGTGTAATACTCTGTGCCTTGATAGGGTATTATTACTCGTATTTCTTTGATACATGGGAAGTCTCTGTTACACTCTGGCGGTTTCTTGGATTAGTTTTTTGTATAGATATGGTTGGGTATTAACAAAGCCAGCTTTAAATACTACTGTTTTATCTAGGAAGCTGGTGCGGTTTATATCTATGTAGGCACTGTTTTCACGTTGTCTCTTTAAAAATGTTTCTTCGTTGCAAGTAAGGCTTTTAATTTTATTGTTTATTAAGGTGTCCATGTGATACATCTCCTTTTATGGTTCCTTTATAGTTGATTAGGTTGATTAACTTTAAGGTCTGTGGTGAAGAATGACATTTGTCCTATTTTTGGGCGTGGTCCGGTCCGTTGTTTTATAACGGGGGTTACGCCTAGGTCTTTTGTGCGTCTACCTTTAAAGTGGAGTAAGCGGGGTTTACCTAGTACTTCGCTGACTACATAGAAACGACCCTGGGGCAACGATGCAAAATGATGGAAGTTTATATTGTGGGGTAGGTTTGGTTTGATGTATTGAAAATCTGGGGGGTGGTTGATTTTGCCAAACATTTTTAGGTTCATGCCAAACAGGACGTTTTTGTTTAATAGGGCTAGGCGTTGGGTGGCGGTAACAAATAAGCCCCCGCGCTTTCTGCCATCGCTAATAAATAGTTCCATTATACTAAGGCTTTGTTTTTGACCTGCTGAACTGCGCCCTTGTGGTGCAAATTCGTGAGCTTCATCAATGAATATAAAGGCAGGGGTTGGGTTTTCTTCTGCTAGTTCGTAGTGGGCATTCATTAGTTTGGCTAGGGCAAAGGCTCGGTCATCTATTGTTTGGCCTGATAGGTCTATGACTATGTTGAAGCCTTTTGATAGCATTAGGTCTATGTATTGGTGGGGGTTGGTTAATACTTGGGATATGTCGTAATGGGCGGTTTGGTTGCGTTTGCTTTTTTTGCCTATTACAATTACATCTTCTCCTAATTGACTTAAAGAGGTGGCGTTTCCGTTTTTATCGTAGAAGATGAAGGGGATTCTTGTTTTGTGGGCCTCTTCTGCGATGATGGCCATGGCGTGTGATTTGCCACCGCCGCTATTGGCTAGGATGCTGAGACGCAATCCTTCACCTTCACCATTTTGGCCGCCATACGGGGGGCGGTCAAGGTAGATGTGTAGGTCTTCACCTAGTTTTTCATCTTTGAATTCTCTACCTAGTTGTATTTTCATTATTTTAGTCCTTTCTGTTTGATGTTTGCACGCAAACATTGGTTTATTTGTTTTTTTCAGTTGTAGAAGGAAATTCATTGTGTTTTTCATAGGTATTGTAGGATGAAACTATATTACTCAATGCCATGTACCATAGTTTTCTTTTGAGGCCAAACCATGTTGATTTAAACCACCAAGTATAGAGGATGAACCATGTTAGTTTTCTGGCATCTTGTTTGGTGTATGATACGCAGTGTTTTCTGCCTAGGTATAGCTGCAGAAAACCATTGTTAGTTGTGGCTTTATATGTGGAGTCATTATCTTCTATATCTCCAAAATAAACTTGACTCGGTTTTTCCCACCATGTCCGGAGGATGAACCAAGCTAATTTTCTAGCTTCTTTATTATTATAATGTATGTGCCATTTATCTGGTTTACCGAGCCATAGTTCAAAGCCATCGTTATTGTAGGTGGTAGCAATATATTTATGTTTATTGTTTTGGACATATCCAAATTCCAGTTTACATTCACTACCAGGTGGTGATGGTGTACCACCGTAATCTGGGCCGAGTTTATTGTGGATGAAGTTTGATAATTTTAATTTTAGTTTATTCATTGTTAAGTCCTTATAATTTAGTTAGTTTTTAAAATAATAGGTTGTACGGTAAGCAGAAACCCAAAGCTTCATTTCATTACACTTTGGACTCCTTTAAGTTTATTTCATTAAGGAAGTTTCTTATTGCATTGGCTACTGCTATTCCCATAGGTAATGGTACACCGTTGCCTAGCATCCGTTGTTGGGCTTTAACGGTGAAGGGTGAATGTTTGAAAAAATCGGGGGGAAGCCCTTGCAAACGAATTGCTTCAGCTACGCTTGCCCGTGAAGCTCCGTTTTTGTTGAGCCATCTCCCTGTTTTGGTGCGGTAGCCACTGGCTAGTACTGCTGTTGATTTTTTAGGGTTTTCTAGGGCTACTATATTAAGATACTTCCACCAGTTTAGTTTAGTTGTTCCTTTTAAGCCAAAGTTAAATACTCTATTTCTGTTTTGCTCACCCCCAAACCAACGATTGTTTAAAAGTACGGAGGATATGGTATAGCCTGTTATTTGAGGCACAGGGGCGGCTTTAACATTTTCCATTAAAAACCAGGTTGGTTGAGCTTCGCAAACGCAACGTTGAAACTCTGGTATTAAATCTTCTGCTACTTGATAGCCGTTGTGTTTGACTAAGGCATTTAGTTGGCTAAATGCTTGACAAGGAGGGCCACCAATAAGCCCTCCAAATGTATTAGCTGGTGGATGAAATGTTTTTATGTTGCCACCCCAAAGCAAGTCTGGGCCTGCTACGATGCAATACCCCACTTTTTCAAAAGCTTTATCTAATAATCCAATTCCCCTAAAAAGGCTTATAACTAAATTGTTTTTATCCATTAGTTGATACTTTCTGTTTATAGTCTGGATAGCAAGTTTTATTGATTGTATCTATGAGGTCATCATTTGTAAGGTATTTGTTTTGGGTCATTGTTTTTATTAGGGCTAGGGTGGCTTGGCAATCGCCTAGGGCACGGTGGTTGCCGCCGCTTAGTTTTTGGTATTTGTAGTTTTCATGGTAGTTTGACCATTCGCCGTACCATTTGGCGTAGTTTTGCATGGCACAGGTTGTTTGTTTCCACATTATGCAGTAGTCAGGCTCTTTTTGTTCCTCATGATTTTCATCTAGGTAGGTTAAGCCCTCGATTATATCTGCGTTGGGGTAGAAGGGGAGGTTATAGGCTCGTCTGGCGTTTTCTAGGATTAAGACATCAAAGTTTGCGTTGTAGATTATTGTTTGGGATGCGGTGGCTAGGAGTAGGCATAGTTTGGGATAGATTTGGGGAAAGGTGGGGGCATTGTTTAACATATCTTGGGTTATGCCATGCAAGCCTATAGCTCCTGATGAGATGGGAACGGTTACTTGTACGAGGGTGTTTAGTAGTATTTCTCCGGCGGTGTTGATGATACTTATTTCTAGGGGTTGGTCGTTGTCTGTTTTGTTTAGGCCAGTTGTTTCTGTATCTAGGATGATGGCGTTTGGGTCTGCTAGGGTTTTGGTAGCCCATGCTATCATATCTAGGTGGTCTAAGCACCTCTCACAATGGGGATATGTTTTAAGGGGTTTGGGGTAGGTGGTTTTGCATTGTTGGCAGATACTTTTTTCTTTGGCTACCGCTCTGGCTTTTTCTAGGTTGGCTAGTTGGGCTTTGGTGGGGCTTTTGGCGGCGGCTTTGTTAATATCATAGAGATGGTAATAGCGGGGATGACGCTTACCATAGAAGTGGCTACAGAACTTCGCTTCATGGGGCTGGCCTTTGACTGGTTTTTTGCCTAGTTTGTTGAGTTGTGTTTTTGTTTTTAGATGGCTTGGTACTTTATCCCAAGCGGTGTAGGTTTCTGTTTGGTCTGTTTGGTCTGATTGTTCTGGTAATGTTTTTTTGTCAGTCATTTTGTTATCCTTATTATAGGTTTATTATTTTATTGCTATCATCTTCTTTGAAGGTGATAGGGGGTAGGTAATTTTGGTTAGGTATGGGTGTTTGGTTAGATTTTGGTGTTGGCTTTGGTTTTTGTTGGGTTATTGTTACGGCGTGGAACATTTTTGTTATGGCTCCATCTATGCCTTTTAGGTAGCCGCGCGATTCTGTATGACCAAGCCACCAGAATAACCAGGCGGTTGATGGTACAGCTATGGTGGTGGTGATGGCGTAGATTTGTAGGGCGGTGCGGTTGATGCTGTTTAATACAATCCACAAGAGGGCAATAATTATTGTTAGGGTGATAATGGCTATTGCTATGGTTGCTATTTTGATTTGTGTGTTTTTATTCATTAGTTTTAGTCCTTTTATTAAAAGGTTTAGATTCCCACAAGTCGGGAATGATATGAAAATGGGTTTATGTTTGCGCGCAAACATTGGTTATTTTTGGCTGTGCCTGCCTGCCTGCCTGCTTTAGATACGCCCCTATTTTTAAAAATAGGGGTTTTATTAAGTAGAGGGGGCGTTTTTTACCCAGGCAGGCAGGTGTTTTTATTTTATGGTTAGGCTTGCTCCTACTTGGTTTAGGTGGTTGTATGTTTCTCGGCCTAGGGTTAATAGGTTGGTTGCTTTTGAGTTTCCGGCTGAGATGTTAAATTGTTTTAGTAGTTTTTGTAGGGTTGGACGGCCATGGTTATGATGGGCCGCCAATAGTGCTATGGCAATTTCCTTGCCGCTGAACCTGGTTAGTTTTTTTGGTGTTGGGGTTGGTAGGTTTCCAAAATCTTCTAGGTTGTAAGCGGGCCATTGGGTTAGGGTTGGTTGGGCTGTGTTGTATTGGTCTAAGTCTGTGGTGGGTATGTAGGCTAGTTGGGCCCGTTGGGTGGCTGATGGTACTACGGCGAAGGCATCGCCTTGGCCAAGCAGGTGGTCAGCTCGGGGGCTTGAACTGCCTAATACTACACGGCTTTCATCGTAGCTGGCGACGTGGAGGGCTAGGCGACCGACTAGGTTGCCTTTGATTGCATCTGAAGAAAAGGCTTTGTGGGTTGGTTTTTGGGTGCCTATTATTAGATGTACTTTGGCGGCTCTGCCTTGACTGGCTAGTTTGCGTACCATCCATACTATTTCGTCATCGCTATGATGACCCGTTAGCTCTTGAATTTCATCAAAGAAGATGATGAGACGCTGGGTATAGTCTTGGGTTTGGTAGCGGCGTTTCATTTCTAGGCAGGCCCATGCTAGGGCGTTTTTTATTTGGTTGGGGGTGGTGGCTAGGGGCCCTACTAGATTTTTGATGTTGGCTAGGGGGCCTAAGCCTTGCCCGTACTTTGCATCTAAAAGGATGATTTGGTTTTGGGTATCTTGAGATAGTTGGGCGATGGCTAGGCACATGGCGTAGGATTTACCGCTACCTGTTTGGCCGCCTATCAGCCATGATGGGACACCATCACTAAGGCCGAGTGTGATGGTGGCTCCACTTTCGTTCTTACCTGCTATCCAACGACCGTTTCCTTTTGGGTATGGTGATAGGCTGGATAGTTGTATGTTTTTCTCGGCGAGGTGGTCAGGCCAGCCGGCTTCTAAGCGGAGATAACGTCCGGACATGTAAATGCTTGGTTTGCCGGGGAACTGCCAGGGGATAAATTGGCGGTGTAGGGCAAACTCGTTTATTTTTAAGGCTTTTAGTAGTTTGCCTGTGTTTAGGCCAGCGTCTATTTGTAATGCACCAGCACGGGGGCCGGTGATGGCGTTTATTTGGTTTATTGGGGCTGCCCCCCTGGTTAAGATGCCGTTTTGGGCGGCTAGACTTAGGGAGGTGGCCCATTGGTGTAGTAGTTGTTTTTTTGTCATTGTTTATTACCTGTTATTTGTTTTTAATACCAGTGTTTACAAGGTCCTGTTGTAGTTATTGGAGGGACTTTTGTTTCGTTAGGTTCTCTGATTTTTAGTTGCTTGTATATTTCGTATTCATCGATTAATTCTACTTTTAGACGGTTCATAACTTCTAGTTCTTGTTCTAACTCAGATACATCAGGTTGAGGAACCATTCTTCTAAGGTAATTGTGATATCTATATGCGTTGTTAAACGCTGTCGCTAGTTTTCCTGTAAATGAATGACCTGTTTTTTTGTTTTGTTCCATTAAAGTTTTAAAAGCGTCTTCGGTTATTTCTTCAGCTTTGGTGAGTGCTGCGTTGTTTTGTGGTACTGGTATAATGTCTAAGCGTTCTTCATTAGCGTTATACCAATTTCTCAAGTATCTTTCTGTTAATGTTTCTGTTTTTGTTATCATGATTTTATCCTTTATTCTTAATATGATTTTTAATTTTAGAAGTAATGACAAACAAACTTCTACTACACCTAATGTGATGTACCGTTGCTATTACCGTTTTGTTTTAGTGATAGTTTATCTGATTTTACGGTACTGAGACTGACCCCTAGTTGGTTGGCTATTTGGCTGTTGGTTAGGTTTTTTTGGATTAAGGCCAAAACTTTTTGTTGGCGGGTGGCTATTTTTTCTTTTGGTGGCTGGCTAGTGGTTGGTTGGTGGTTGGTGGCTGGTTGTTTTTGACGTTGGGTTAGTTGACCGTTAAGAGTTGTTAGCTCTTTTTGGGTATGGTCTATTTTGCTATTGAGGGTGGTTAGTTGGCTTTGGCGTTGGGTCAGTTGACCATCAAGGTTAGTTAGCTCTTTTTTGGTGTGGTCTATTTGGCTTTGGCGTTGGGTCAGTTGACCATTAAGGCTGGTTAGTTGTTTTTGGCGTTTGGTTAGCTGGGTGGTTAGGGTTTTTATTTGTTGCTTTAATATTTGGATAGCTTTTTTGGCGGCTGATTCCGCGATACCGTCTTTTTCCCAAGCGGTTAGGTTTAGGGTGGTGGCTAGGGTGAAATAACCTATGCCGGCTAGGATGAAGAATAAACCGGGGGCATAGATGGCTAGGGTGGGGGCAACTTCTAGGCCAACGGCTAGGCCGATGCCGATTAGGTAGCTAGTTAGGGTTAAACCTAACATTGGGCCATAAGGGGCTAAGGGGTCGGTTTTGCGTTTTGTTTGGTTGTTCCATAACCAACAACGAAGGGTGGTTTTTGTGGTTGTTACGCCCAAAAATTCTAGGGCTATGGCCATTATTATGGCTACTATTAGGTTGGCTTGAAGGTGGTTGAAAACGGAGCGGCCAACAAAATAAGCGGGCCCAACGGGGGCCAGATATGGCCCTAAACGGCTGGCAAAAGCCAGGAATATTTCTTCTATATCATCTAGTAAGTTTATTGTTTTAACCTTATAATTGTCTGTTTGGTTGTTATGTGTTATACTTTGTTTATCCATTGTTCATTCCTTTGTATTGGGTTAGCCGTAGTGGTTTAGGTAGACAGCTACGGCTTTTTTATTTTTAAATCTTTTTTGAGTTTAATGTTTGCGCGCAAACATTATGGTTGTTGATTTGGCTTGACGGTGGCTACCATTTTGGTGCCATGGTCCATAAAACTTAATTGGGTTTTACTAGGCCAATGTAGGCGTATGATATGCCAGCTTATATCGGCCATTTGTTTGGTGGCTTTTTCTTGGCGGCATGAATCGTTTGGTATTTTGAAAACACGCTGACAAACTTTTGTCTCCGATTCAGACGGGTAAATGTTTGGCCTGATTAGGGATAGTTGCCAATGGGTCAGTCTGTATATTAGGGTTAAGTGTAAGCCGCCGTTTAGAGCTTTGCGGATTGGTGTTTTGGGAGCAGCTAATGCTTGATTTTTCATTAAGGTGGCGATGTTGGCCAGGCTGTTTTTTTTTGGTTGACCTACGTCTTTTAATGGTGCTTTTAGTGTTTTCATTTTTGTATACCTCTTTACCGTTTTGGGTGATGGTTACTATTAGCTGTTGTGCTAATATTGGTAAACCATCTGCTTTAAGGTGTTTGGCTATGTATTGTTTGTTATGTCCTAGTTTCGCCGCTAGGTGGTCTGTTAGGTTTTGTTGCTGCTGTGTTGTTAATGCCTCTGTATCTAGTTGGTAGGCTATTTGTTCTGTGCCTTGTATTATAAATGGTGCTGGTGTTTTCAAAGGTACCGTATCTGTGTTAAATAGTTGTTGCCACAAGACTATTTGTTTTGGGTCTGTGGTGGTGGCTGTGGCTTGGGCGTTGTAAAAATCTTCAGGTAGGTTTAGTTTTGAGCGTACTGCCTGAATGTTTATATCTAGGAAAGTTAGTAGTATTTCGGCGCGTTTGCTGAATAAGAACATTTGTGCTGTTTGCTCCTTTTGCTGTGCTGACAATACGGCTTGGCGTATTATGTCTGCGGCTAGTTTCACAGGATGTATGTTGGTCATTGTATTTCCTTGTTAAAAACGGTCGCCGCCTGTTTTTTTTATTTTATAATAAAGTTGTCGTATTCTTCTTTAGTATACCATGTTTTAGGCTCTTTTGCCATTTTCTTGGCAGGTGCTTTCCATTTATCCTTTAGGCTTTTGATGTATAACCCGATTGGGTTTTCAAGGCCCCTGGTGCTTTTTAAGGCTCCGTGTTTGCGTTTGGGCCAGTGTTGTAGTTGGGTTTGGCATTGGTCAGGCCCGTATTGTTCTATTAATTTGATGGCCTCTTGTGTTGCCTCGGTTGAGGTGAGACCGGATTCGGTAAATATTTCAGCGATGGCTGTTATTAATGGTTCATGTGCATGGGTGTGTTCATGCATGGGTGTGCTGTGCGTTTCATGTTTATCATGTTGTTGTTTATTTAAAACATGTTTATTTAAAACAACAGCATGTTTTAAAACATGGTCATCTGAACGGCGGTGGACCGCCGTAATTTTGGGTTGAACGGCGGTGGACCGCCGTAATTTTGGGTTGAGCGGCGGTCCACCGCCGTAATTTTGGGTTGGGCGGCGGTCCACCGCCGATTGCTTTGGGTTGGGCGGCGGTCCACCGCCGATTGATTCTGCTGAGCGGCGGTCCACCGCCGTTGGGTTTGGGTTGAGCGGCGGTGGACCGCCGATTGCTTGGCTAGTGAATTGGGTTTGGGTGGGTTTACATTGACCTGCTGTGTCATTATCTAAGGTAATCGCAGCACCAGTTGGCGGTTGTTCGCCATTCCCCAATCGAAGTGGGTGGATAATGAAGCTGTTGCGGTCTATGTTTTGTTTGGTTATGTAGCCATTTTCTTCCAGTTTGGTTATATGTTGTCTGATTTGCCTTTCTGATAGGCGGCAAGCTTGGGCTAGCTCTGCTGTGGTGGTAAGGGGTAATTGTTCCCCCCCACTTTCCCAGGCTAGGGCGTGTAGCTGAGCTAGGGTATAGCTTTCTGAGCGGTTTATTTTTTTATCGGAAACTACATGGGCTGGCATGTGGATGTAGTAGGGTGGATAGGTTAGGGCCATTGTGTTTCCTTTGTTTGGTCTGTGAATAGGGCATCGGTAAATAATGGCAGTTGAACCTGGTTGGTTTGGTAGCGGATGGCGGTGAGCATGTCTAGGATGGTTTTGATGTTGTTATCTAGGTTATTTGTGACTGGATAGATGTTGTAGGTTATTTGGTTTATTTCTTCTTGTTGCAGGCATGGGGTTAGGGCGGTAAATAATTGTGATAGGGGGCTGTTTGTTTGGCATAGTATTTGCCAGCCGTTTTCTCCGATGCGTACATATAAGGTGTGTGGGGGGTGGGTTATTTTTTTCATGTTTATTGGTTGTTGTTCTGGTATTTGTTTCATTAATTATCTTCTCCTTGGTCCCAAACTTGCCAGGCTATTTCTGCTATGTTTGTTAATTGGTTTACCGGGTTAGGCGGGTTGGTTGTTGGTGGTGGACCTGAGAGGATGTTGGCTTGCAGGTCTAGGGTATCACGCTGGATAAGATGGGCTAGGTTTTGGATTAGTTCCCAATTTCTCTTAGCATAAGCCTCTTCCATCATGTTTAAACCTTCTAGTATTTTATCGGATAGGGTGATGGTATCTTCTATTGTAGCTACAACCCATTGGGGGAAGCGTCCGGTGTTGTTTTGATGGCTCCGTTTTTGGTTGGCAATGAGGCATGATTGTTTGATACGCCGCAGTTCTACGGGTATTAATTGGAATAGGCTTTCTAGTAGGCAGGTATTTCTTAAGCCAAATACGGCTCTATACACCATTAGGTGTGTAAACTGATTGAGGCTGTGGCAACTGGCGGTTAGGGTGTGATATTCGGTTGCGGCGTAATCGGGCCATGGTTTACGGATCATGATAAGTCGCTATTGTGTTTTTTGTTGGTGCCGCCATTTCGGTAAATGGCTAGGATTGTTTTATTATCGTAATCAAGGAACTTGTGTTTTAATATTTGACCGAGTATCATGGGGATACCTGTTAAAAAATGTCCGTAAATTGGCATTATGGATGTGAGTATATCGTGGGTTAAGGTATATATCAACAAGCTGGTGCCAATGTCTGTGCAAGCATCTCCAATTACAACGCTGACCCAGGTACTACGTGATTTAAATGGTTTGATGGCGATGTAGTAGGCGTATAAAATTCCAAAAATTAGCATTGCTAGGCTGATTAAAATTAGGTGTGTTATACTTATATTTATAGTTATCATTATGTTAGTCCTTTATATGTTTTTTTATAGGTTATGTTTGCGCGCAAACATAGTAATTTTAATTTGTTTCTGTTTTGACAGGCTCCCCCCAATCTTCTTGGATGCTTTTTATAAGAAATTCTTTTTTGTCAACTACATTATTAGCTGTTTTTATACGTTCAGGCCAGTAGTCTATTTGCCGTTGGCATTGTTCTAGGCCATATTTATCTGTTAGTTGTTTTGTTTTTCGAAATGCTATGTCTACAGATAGACCTGTTTCTATTAATAAGTCCATTAATGTTTCTGGTGTGTTGAATTTTTTAGCAAAGGCATCTTCTTTAAGTTTTTTGGCGGCGATAGAGTTTAATGATTCTTGGACGTTATCTAGGCCACATCGTTTAATAAGTTTCTTTAATAATTGATAGCCATTATCATAGTGTGCTTGAATTATTATATCTGTTAGTTTTGGTTTCATACTGGTACTACTCCTTTTGAGCGGCGGTGGACCGCCGTAATTTTAAGGTACTGGTTGTTAAGTGGCCGTTAAGCCATCGTTAAGTAGCCGTTAAGATTTTTTTCATGTTAAGCCACCGTTAAGTGTTTGTTTAGATGGCGGTTTGTATCTATTGGATACGGTTTTCTTGTTTTTAGTTTATACTTATCTTAATGAATTTTTTATTAAGATAGGAGTGTTTTATATGAGATTAGATACTGCTTTTTCAAGTTTTGATGTAGCGATGGCCGGTGTTAGGGCTGAGGCTACAAGACGTAGTTATAAACAATCTGTTGATTTGCTTATTAATTTTGGGGGTAATGTTGATATTATGCTGATTACCCTAAACGATTTACGGGCTTGGCGGGCTGAGTTGGCGAGCCGTAAAAGCCGATTTGTTGACCATCCTTGTAAGCCAGTGTTGTGTTGGGAGGCTGTTGATTTGGAACGCCGCCATGCCTTGGTTAATGAAAAGGGCGATAAAGCGCGGCGGGTGTTTTTTACACGGGAAACTGCTGAAGCGTTGCGTTGTTATAAAACTGAACGCAATGGCTGTGATCGCGGTTCTGTTTTTGTTGGACGGTGTGGCCCCCTAACTGAGAATGGGATATACCAGGTGTTTAAGCGTTTGGCTAAGTTGGCGGGGGTTAAGGGTCCTTTTAACCCCCACGCTTGGCGTCATGCTTGGGCTGGCAGAGCTTTGCGCCGAGGTGCTAGGCTTGAGCATATTAGTGAAGCTTTGGGCCATAGTTCCTCGGTGGTTACTAAGCAATTTTATCTTGTTTGGGATGACCGTATTAGGCAGGAGACTCATGAGAAATTTGGTTATTTAGAGTAAGTCGCCGCCTGAAGACTAGAGGCTTCATAAGCCTCTGGTCGCGTGTTCAAATCACGCCGTCGCCACCTTGTTGTATTTAGTATTTAGTTTTTAGTTTTACCTAGTGCTTAACTTCTTCCCAAGTTAAGCGTTAATACATGAGTTCTTTATGAGTTTCATAAAGATGAGTGATAAAATAACTCCATTTTGTAGATGGGGTTATTTTAAGGGCTTAAATAGTCCTTGATTACCAGAAAGAACAATGTCACTATTGTGGTGTTGTTCTTTTTTTGTTGCATAAAAAGTTTAACTTGGTATGTATTCTAACAAATCACCAACTTGACAATTAAAATACTTACATAAATTGCCTAGTGTATTTGAATAAAACCGCTTTGTCTCATTATTAGCAAATCGTGATAAAGTTGATGGTGATATACCAGTTTCTTCACATATTTCATCGTATGTAATTCTACGACCCTCTTTAAACTCTTTATCTGCAAGCAAAATCTTAAACTTGCTTCTGATAACCATGAAGTTCATTAAAACCTCCTTATAAAATTTACTATAAATATAATAACACAAAAACATTTGTTTGTCAATACCTAATAATAATATATTGTTGTTGGCATCTATTTCAAATTGCCTCTTGACAAAAAAACAAAACTGTGGTATTATATTATCGTAAACAAAAACATATTGTTGTAGATAGTACTTTATTGCAACACGTTGTTTGTCAATTAAAAACAGCTTGACAAAATTGTTTTACAAGGTATATTAACAATAGAATACGGCGACCCAAAACAATGGACAATGGACAATGGACAATGGACAATGGACAGTGAATAGTTTATATATGGCGGCTAAAGGTATCGGGGAGACTGGCAGTTTCTTCGCAAGGTTCAATTCCTTGGGCCGCCATTTGGCACCATCTCTCTCAGTGGTGTCATACTCCTTTTAGGGGGAGGGAGGTTTTAAGACATAGTAGTACCCTCCCCCGCTAAAACTAATGGATAATGGATAGTATGAATAATATTAAAAGAAATACAATAACTGAAGAAGATTATCAAGGCGAGTTTCAAGTATTTTTAGCTTTACCAAATAGTGATGAGCAATGTATGGTTGTAATACCTGGTAATTTATGTGAAAATATCACAAAAAACACAATTACAGTTGATGGTAAAGTGTGTTATTTTGGTTTAGATATTATTTATGTTTGGGATACATTTACAACTTATGCATTAGTTATGAATGTTACTGCACCATGCCCATACGCTACCCCTAAAAACGTTCTGAAAATGTACCAGACAGGTGGGAAATAATGGGTAATGGGGAAAGTACAGAGTTAAACTTAGGTGATAAGTTTAGTTTTGAGATTAGAAGAGAAGCGTTGGTTGTTGAGATTGGTATTGAGGTTATTAAATTGGGGCGTGATTGTTTTTTTATGGTTAGTGGGCAGGGTGTTTGTAAGGATGACCAGCCTAGGGATATGCCAGTTGGTGCATTTTTGATGTATTTGAATTTGATGGGTGCTAGGAAGGTTGTTGACAATGGATAATATAAAAATTGTAACTCCTGATGAAATTAAATTAGCTTTTGATTTGAATGCTGTTGTATCTAGTAGTGCTAGTGGTGGTAAGGATTCGCAGGCACAGCATTTGGAGTTGGCTGAGTTGTGTGATAGTACTGGTAATACTTTAGAAATAATTCACGCTGACCTTGGTCGGGCTGAATGGCCGCAAAGTTTGCCGATGTGTGAACGGCTGGCTAGGGATAGTGGTTTATCGCTGGTAACTGTGACTCGGCCTCAAGGTGATATGGTGGATCGGTTAAAACAACGTTTAATTAAGGTACAAGGTACAGGTAAACCATTCTGGCCTAGTGCTAGCAATCGGTATTGTACGGGTGAATTGAAGCGTAATCAGATTGACAAACATTTAAGAAAATATGAGGTTGTTATTAGTGTGCAAGGGCTACGGGCTGATGAAAGTAAGGCTCGGCGTGAAAAACCTGTTGTTGAGTTACGCAAGCAATTATGTAGTAAGCCGTTGAAGGATTTGTCGCCGATGGAGGCTTTGAGGCAATGGCGGCCAGGTCAACGGGTGGCGTTAAATTGGTATCCATTGTTGCCTTGGTCTGAAGAAATGGTTTATGCTAGGTGTGGTCATAGTGTTGCTGATAGGAATAAGCGGAGAGATTTATATAAGGCTGGCAAACGGGTTGAGGCGTTGGCTGGTTGGGAGATGCATCAGGCTTATGTTTTTGGTAATAATCGGGTAAGCTGCGTGTTATGTGTTTTAGGTAGTATAAATGATTTATCGGTGGGGGCTGCTCATCATCCTAATTTGTTGGCTGATTATATTACTTTAGAGGATGAAGGAGATGCTACTTTTAAAAATGGTTGGTCTTTAACTCAACTAACAGTTAATAATGGATAATGGAGTTGTTATGGCTAGAAGTAGAAGAGAACGTCGGTTTATGTGTATGAGTCGGGTGTTTTTTCAAAAACGGTGTGATGATACGGGTGAATTGTTTGTTACGGATACGGATAGTGATGCTAAGATTTATTTGTGTCAGGTGTGTGTGGTTAAATACCTGTTAAGATATCACCATATTGAAGTTTATGCTCAATTAGTTATGGATGGCTTAAAAGATGCTACGTTTGATTATAATCTAACGATTATTAAGGTTGTTTTATTGGCTCATTTAAATGACAA
>Ga0316192_10001718_pt1 | contig 16165 bp, 15 predicted proteins | sample MerIslwburrow_MG_FD_204931 | JGI IMG/M metagenome (GOLD analysis project Ga0316192, IMG submission 204931) | Coastal sediment microbial communities from Maine, United States - Merrow Island worm burrow | ecosystem: Environmental > Aquatic > Marine > Coastal > Sediment | place: USA: Maine...
CCGGCAGTGTTTATGCCAGCGGCCTGGTGATTCGCGATGCTTCGCCGCTGATGAGCAACTGGCGCGGTCAGCAGAGCCTGCAGGACTATCTGCAGGCAAACAGGGTTGTTGCCATCGCGGACATCGATACCCGCAAACTGACCCGGCTGCTGCGTGACAAGGGCGCGATGAATGGCTGCATCATGGCCGGTGATATCGATGTCGATGCGGCGTTACAAAAGGCGCGTGAGTTCAGCGGGCTCAAGGGGCTGGACCTCGCCCAGGTCGTTAGCGTTGAGAAGGGTTATAGCTGGAACCAAAGCGTGTGGAACCTGGATACCGACCAGTCGGATGAAATCGATACCTCAGCATTGAAATATCATGTCGTCGCCTACGACTACGGTGTCAAGCGCAACATATTGCGCATGCTGGTAGAGCGCGGCTGCAGGGTTTCCGTGGTTCCTGCAAAAACACCGGCGAGTGAAGTCATGGCGATGCAGCCGGATGGCGTTTTCCTCTCCAATGGACCAGGAGACCCAGAGCCTTGTGATTACGCCATTTCGGCGATCAGGGAAATCCTCGAAACGGATACGCCGGTATTCGGCATTTGCCTGGGCCACCAGCTGCTGGCGCTCGCCTGTGGCGCAAAAACCGGGAAGATGAAGTTTGGCCATCACGGCGCCAACCATCCGGTACAGGACCTTACCGGCGGCCAGGTCATGATCACCAGCCAGAACCATGGCTTCGCAGTGGATGAATCCAGTCTGCCGGCCTACATGCTGGCGACACACCGCTCGCTGTTTGACGGTTCATTGCAGGGTATACACCGAACCGACAAACCGGCCTTCGGCTTCCAGGGCCATCCCGAAGCAAGTCCCGGGCCGCACGACATCGCCCCGGTGTTCGACCACTTTATCGAGTTGATGGAGACGAATTAGCCGCAAATCACGCAAAAGGCGCGAAGGTATATTGAATGTAGAAAAACAGGGATGGTTGATATGTCTATGGAGAAGAGACTAAGTGAGCGAGTTATTGGATGTGCTCAGAATGTAAGTCATGAGCTTGGAGCGGGATTTCTGGAGGCTGTTTATGAAAATGCACTTGTTCTGGAACTGGAACAAGAAGGTATTATATTTCGGAGGCAGCACCAGCTAGATATTTATTATAAGAATAATAAAGTAGGTCAGTATCAGGCTGACCTGGTAATTGAGGATAAATTAATAGTTGAGTTGAAAGCAGTGTCCTCCTTTAATGCAAGTCATAAGGCGCAAGTCATAAATTACTTGCGAGCAAGTGGGTTGAATGTTGGCCTGTTGTTTAATTTTGGTATGTCGCGATTGGGAATACAAAGAGTAGTCTGGAAATATAATGAAACAGAAGGTATTTAAAATAAGATTTTGCGCCCTTAGCGTCTTTTGCGGCAAAAGCACTTTGTTGAATGTTCATCTGCGTTCATCTGTGGACTAAAAATGCCTAAACGTACCGACATTAACAGCATCCTTATCATTGGCGCGGGTCCTATCGTGATCGGGCAGGCCTGTGAGTTTGACTATTCAGGCGCGCAGGCGTGTCGTGCGTTGAAAGAAGAGGGCTACCGCGTCATCCTGGTGAACTCTAATCCTGCAACCATCATGACCGATCCGGCAATGGCTGATGCGACTTACATCGAGCCCGTAACCTGGCAAACGGTTACTCGCATCATCGAAAAGGAAAGGCCGGATGTTTTGTTGCCGACCATGGGTGGCCAGACAGCCCTGAACTGCGCGCTGGATCTTGATCGCGAAGGCGTGCTGGAAAAATTCGGTGTGGAAATGATCGGCGCCAAAAAAGAAGCGATCGACATGGCTGAAGACCGCGAGCTGTTCAAGAGAGCGATGGAAGATATCGGTCTCGATATGCCGCGTGCGGCTATTGCGCACAGCATGGAAGAAGCCTACCAGGTGCAGGCGCAGGTCGGCTTCCCGACCATCATCCGTCCTTCGTTTACCATGGGTGGCAGCGGTGGCGGTATTGCCTACAACCGTGAAGAGTTCGAGGAAATCTGCCAGCGTGGCCTGGACCTGTCGCCAGTGAATGAATTACTGATCGAGGAATCCATCCTCGGCTGGAAAGAATATGAAATGGAAGTGGTGCGTGATTGCAAGGACAACTGCATCATTATCTGCTCGATCGAAAACTTCGATCCGATGGGCATTCATACCGGTGACTCCATCACCGTGGCGCCATCGCAAACGCTGACTGACAAGGAATACCAGCGCATGCGTGATGCCTCGATCGCAGTGCTGCGCAAAATCGGTGTCGATACCGGCGGCTCCAATGTACAGTTCTCGGTGAATCCTGAAGATGGCCGCATGACCATCATCGAAATGAATCCGCGCGTGTCGCGTTCATCTGCGCTGGCTTCAAAGGCGACCGGATTTCCGATTGCCAAAGTGGCAGCAAAACTTGCCGTGGGTTATACGCTGGATGAACTGCAGAATGAAATCACCGGTGGTGCAACGCCGGCTTCATTTGAACCCACCATCGACTATGTCGTTACCAAGATTCCGCGTTTCACTTTTGAAAAATTCCCGCAGGCAGAGAACCGTCTGACCACGCAGATGAAATCTGTCGGTGAAGTCATGGCCATCGGGCGTACTTTCCAGGAGTCTTTGCAGAAAGCCTTGCGTGGACTTGAAGTTGACATCGATGGCCTTGCTGAAATTCTTGATCCCGAATTGTCCGACGACGAAACGGAATCCCTGCTTAACAAGGAACTGAGTCTGCCGGGAGCCGATCGCCTGCTTTACCTGGGGGACGCTTTCAGGAAAGGCATGGGTCTTGAACGGGCTTTCGAACTGACCAGGATCGATCCCTGGTTCTTGATCCAGGTGCAGGAGCTGATCAATATCGAGCAGTCGTTAAGCGGCAGGGATTTGCAGTCGCTGGATTACGACGCCATGCGCGAACTCAAGCGCAAGGGCTTTTCTGACAGTCGGCTGGCCTATTGTATCGGTCGCAGCCAGCAGGATGTGCGTGCTCATCGCCATGCCCTGGGCATACGCCCGGTCTATAAGCGAGTAGATACCTGTGCGGCCGAATTCGCAACTTCGACAGCCTACATGTACTCCACCTATGAAGACGAGTGCGAGGTCGAGCACAGTGATCGTGACCAGATCGTGGTGCTTGGTGGCGGCCCTAACCGAATTGGCCAGGGTATAGAATTTGACTACTGTTGCGTGCATGCAGCACTGGCGATGCGCGAAGATGGTTATGAAACCATCATGATCAACTGCAACCCGGAAACGGTGTCTACAGACTATGACACTTCCGACCGGCTCTATTTCGAACCCTTGACACTGGAAGACGTGCTTGAAGTTCTGAACAAGGAAAACCCGAAAGGCGTTATCGTGCAATACGGTGGTCAGACACCGTTGAAACTGGCGCGCGACCTCGAGGCTGCCGGCGCGCCGATCATAGGTACAACGCCCGATTGCATCGATCTGGCTGAAGACCGTGAACGATTCCAGCAGATGATAAACGAACTTGGACTTAAGCAGCCGCCCAACCGTCTTGCGCGTGCGCCGGAGCAGGCCGTCAAGCTGGCGGAGGAAATCGGTTATCCACTGGTCGTCAGGCCTTCATACGTACTGGGTGGCCGCGCCATGGAGATCGTCTACAACGAAACTGATCTCAAGATCTACATGCGCGATGCCGTTCGTGTATCCAATGACGCCCCGGTGCTGCTTGATCGCTTCCTCAATGATGCGGTTGAGGTCGATGTTGATGCGGTGTGTGATGGTAAACAGGTGCTGATCGGCGGCATCATGGAGCACATCGAGCAGGCCGGCGTACATTCGGGTGATTCAGCCTGTTCGTTACCACCGTACTCGTTATCGGCTGAAATACAGGATCGTATACGCGAACAGACACGCCAGCTGGCCCTGAAACTTAATGTGGTAGGACTGATGAATATTCAGTTCGCAATCCAGGGTGAAGCTATTTATGTGCTTGAAGTCAATCCCCGCGCATCGCGAACCGTGCCTTTTGTATCCAAGGCGACTGGCGTACCGCTGGCAAAAGTAGCAGCACGCTGCATGGCGGGCGTGTCTTTGCAGGAACAGGGACGTACCGAAGAAGTCGTGCCACACAACTTTGCCGTGAAGGAATCGGTATTTCCTTTTGTAAAATTCCCGGGAGTGGATCCATTGCTTGGGCCGGAAATGAAATCCACCGGGGAAGTGATGGGTGTTGGCTCAAGCTTCGGTGTTGCATTTGCCAAGGCACAACTCGCTGCCGGTGTTGTGCTGCCAACTGACGGGCGCGTGTTTCTCAGCGTAAAGGAGCCTGATCGTGATCACGCGGTTGAACTGGGCCGTGAACTTACAGAACTCGGCTTTGAAATTGTTTCGACACGTGGTACTGCCAGTGCCTTGCAACAGGCCGGCGTGAACTGCGGGATTGTCAACAAGGTATACGAAGGGCGTCCGCATATTGTTGATATGATCAAGAATAATGAAATCGACTTCATCATCAATACAACGGAAGGCAAGCAGTCGATTGCAGATTCCTATACCATTCGCGCATCGGCGCTGCAGCAGAAAGTGAGTTATACAACCACCATCGCCGGCGCGCATGCGACCGTACGTGCGCTGACAAGACTCGATAATGACGTGGTTAATCGGCTGCAGGATTTACACGCAGAAATCAAACAAGGGGAAGCAGCATGAGCAAGGTGCCTATTACTGTACGCGGTGCAGAAAAACTGAAAAACGAATTGCACAAATTAAAGACCGAAGACCGTCCCAGAGTAATTGAAGCGATTGCGGAGGCGCGTGCACATGGCGACCTTAAAGAGAACGCCGAATACCATGCCGCACGTGAACAACAGGGCTTTATTGAAGGACGCATCAAGGACATTGAAGCCAAGCTGAGCAACGCGACCATTATCGATGTCACAACACTGCAACAAAGCGGTAAGGTTGTATTCGGAGTCACCGTTGATGTGGCCGATGAAGAAAGCGGGGATGAACTGACTTACCAGATCGTTGGTGATGATGAAGCGGATATAAAGAACAACATGATCTCAATCAGCTCGCCAATTGCCAGGGCCCTGATCGGTAAAGAAGAGGGTGAAATTGCTGAAGTCAACACACCCGGCGGAATACGTGCGCTGGAAATCATCGAAGTTAAATATATTTAGCTAAAATCTTTTGCCGCGAATAACGCTAAATACGCAAAATTATTTTGAAATTATAAAAAACTATTTGCGCTTTTTGCGTTATTCGCGGCTAAATACAGCCTTAATTAATTGACAGATTATTTTTGACGCGAAAAACGCTAATAGCGCAAAATTATTTTGAAGAATAAACTATTGGCGCCCTTTGCGTTGTTAGCGGCAAAATTATCTTAATATGTCTTTATCAAAAAACCAGATCAAATTCCTCCGTGGTATGTGCCACGATCTAAAGCCCGTGGTCATGCTCGGGCAAAAAGGTTTGACCGAGGCAGTGTTGAGTGAACTTGAGATCGCACTGGATCACCACGAACTGGTAAAAATAAAACTGTCCGTGGATGACAGGGATGCAAGAAAGCAACTGGTTGAAGAAATTTGCCAACGATGCCAGGCAGAGGTTGTGCAATCAATCGGAAAAACCTTGTCTATTTATCGTGCGAATACTGATAAAGTCATTATTGCACTGCCTAAAGACTAATTTATTAGCCGCAAAAAACGCAAGTAACGCAAATTTTATTACCAGCTTTTCATATCTCCTGTCGTCTAAAGTGTTTTCAACTTTATTGCGTAATTCGCGTTTTTCGCGGCTAGGTTATTAAGTTTTACCAACAGTGAATCTGGAATGGCACGAAGCAAAAGCAGCAAACGATGGTTGAATGAGCATTTCGATGATGAGTACGTGCGGCGTGCTCAACAGGAAGGCTACCGTTCGCGTGCCGTTTACAAGCTGATCGAAATTCAGCAAAAGGATCATATCCTCAAGCCCGGCATGACAGTCATCGATCTTGGCGCAGCGCCCGGGAGCTGGACTGAATATGCCGTCAAAAAGCTGGGCAGCAAGGGCAGGATGATTGCGCTGGATATTCTTCCGATGGAGCCGATTGACGGCGTGGAGATTATTCAGGGTGACTTCAGGGAGGATGCGGTACTGCAGCAGCTTATGGAATTGATGGGTGATCTCAGGGCAGACCTTGTAATTTCCGATATGGCCCCCAATATCAGTGGCATGGAAGTGGTTGATATTCCGCGTTCCTATTATCTGGCCGAACTGGCGCTGGATCTTGCCCGGCAGGTACTGAAACCGGGCGGTGGCCTGTTGAGCAAGCTGTTTCAGGGCGAGGGTTTTGACGCTTACCAGAAAGAACTCAAGCAGAGTTTCAAGCGTGTAGTAATACGCAAACCAAAAGCATCCAGGGCGCGGAGTCGAGAGATCTATGCGCTCGCCACGGGGTTTAAACCCTAGACATATCAAGGATTAATGTTAAACGAAGTAGCAACGGATATTGAACTATAGTATTGTTGGTACAGTCTTTAATTAGAAATGACCGTAAATAGACACCCGGAGTGTTAAATTGAACGACGTCGCAAAAAATATTCTTCTGTGGGCAGTGATCGCAGTTATCCTGCTCTCGGTATTCAGTAACTTCAGCAAACAGAGCACTACTCAGGCGCCGTTGTCGTACTCCACTTTTATCCAGATGGTGAAGTCGGGTGAGGTGTCCCAGGTGACTATCGATGGCCGTGATATCAAGGGCAAGCTTGGTACCGGCAATATGTTTTCTACTTACAGTCCGGAAACCGATAACCGTGCATTGGTCGGCGATCTTCTTGAGCATGATGTTGATATCAAGGGCGTGCCGCCGGAAGGCCAGTCTGTGCTGATGCAGATTTTCATTTCATGGTTCCCGTTCCTGCTGCTGATTGGTATCTGGATATTCTTCATGCGCCAGATGCAGGGTGGTGCCGGTGGCCGTGGTGCGATGTCATTCGGCAAGAGCAAGGCGCGCATGCTGGGTGAAGACCAGGTTAATGTGACTTTTGATGATGTGGCCGGTGCGGAAGAAGCTAAAGCAGAAGTGGCCGAACTTGTCGATTTTCTGCGTGATCCGGGCAAATTCCAGAAACTGGGCGGTCGTATCCCCAGTGGTATTTTGATGGTGGGTTCCCCTGGTACGGGTAAAACCCTGCTGGCAAAAGCGATTGCCGGTGAAGCCAAGGTGCCGTTCTTCACTATATCGGGCTCTGATTTTGTAGAAATGTTCGTCGGCGTTGGCGCCTCCCGCGTGCGCGACATGTTTGAAACTGCGAAAAAACATGCACCATGCATCATTTTCATCGACGAGATCGACGCTGTAGGCCGCCATCGTGGCGCAGGCCTGGGTGGTGGACACGATGAGCGTGAGCAGACACTGAACCAGTTACTGGTAGAAATGGACGGTTTTGAAGGCAATGAAGGCGTTATCGTTATGGCCGCAACCAACCGCCCTGATGTGCTCGATCCGGCACTGCTTCGCCCCGGTCGCTTTGACCGCCAGGTTGTCGTTCCGCTGCCGGATATACGTGGCCGTGAGCAAATCCTTAAAGTACATATGCGCAAAGTGCCTAAAGATGACAATGTCGATGCATCGATTATTGCGCGCGGTACGCCCGGTTTTTCCGGCGCTGATCTTGCAAACCTGGTGAATGAGGCTGCGCTGTTCGCTGCCCGTGAAAGCTGCAAGGTCGTGAACATGTCACATTTCGAGCGCGCCAAGGACAAGATCATGATGGGTGCTGAGCGTCGTTCCATGGTCATGTCTGAAGATGACAAGAAACTTACCGCCTATCATGAAGCCGGACATGCAATTGTTGGCCGTCTTGTGCCGGAACACGATCCTGTCTACAAGGTCAGCATCATCCCGCGTGGCAGAGCGCTGGGTGTAACCATGTTCCTGCCGGAAGATGATCGCTACAGCTTCACCAAGAAACGGCTGGAAAGCCAGATCTCCAGCCTTTTCGGCGGCCGTATCGCAGAAGAGCTGATTTTTGGTGCAGACAGTGTCACCACCGGTGCCTCCAACGACATCGAGCGTGCAACAGATATTGCCCGCAACATGGTGACAAAATGGGGGCTGTCGGATCGGCTGGGTCCGCTGTCTTACTCGGAAGATGAAGGCGAGATTTTTCTGGGCCGCTCAGTAACCCAGCACAAGAACGTCGGTGATGATACAGCACGTATCATCGATGAAGAGTTGCGTAACTTTATCGATCGCAATTACGAGCGTGCTGAAACCATTCTCAAGGAAAATATCAACATCCTGCATATGATGGCGGATGCATTGATGAAGTATGAAACCATCGATGCTGCACAGATCGATGCCTTGATGGAAGGCAAGGTACCGCCACCACCCGAAGACTGGACAGACCCGGGGACTTCGCCAAAAGATTCAGGCGGTGGTGCCAGCGCCAAGGAATCCAAGACTGATGGCTCGATTGGCGGCACGGCAAGCCAGCACTAAACTCCAAAGCCGCGCACCGCGCGGCTTTTTCTTATCAGGAAGATATGTTTTCAACGCAAAGGCGCGAAGACGCTGAGGACGCAAAGTTTATTGATAATAATTCAGCCGCAAATGACGCAAAGTTCGCGAATGTTTTGTTTTCTCCAAAATAAATTTGCGCTATTTGCGTTATTCGCGGCAAAAAAATATATCTGTTACTAAGCATTATCTCTTCTCATGACCAGGCATCTCACCATCGGTAACCAGCAGTTCGATCTGTCGCGCGCGATCGTGATGGGGATTCTCAATGTCACGCCCGATTCATTTTCCGATGGCGGCAGGTTCGATCGCGTCGAGCAGGCGCTTGAGCATGCCATGCGCATGCAGCAGGAAGGTGCGGATATCATTGATATTGGTGGCGAATCGACGCGCCCGGGTGCAAGTTCGGTCACTGTTGACGAGGAGCTTGAGCGGGTGATTCCGGTCATTCGTGCGATCAGGCAGCAAACCAGCCTGCCGATTTCCATTGACACCAGCAAGCCGGAAGTCATGCGTGCTGCAGTGGGCGAGGGTGCGAACATGGTCAATGACGTCAATGCGCTGCAGGCGAAGGGAGCGCTGGAAGCCTGTACCGAGCTGAATGTTCCGGTGTGCCTGATGCATATGCAGGGTGAGCCGAGAACCATGCAGCAGGATCCAAAGTACGGTGATGTTGTGCAGGATGTTGCTGATTTTCTGCAACAGCGTTGCCTCGAATCTATGGAAGCCGGAATTGATCGCAGCAACATCGTGATCGATCCGGGTTTTGGTTTTGGCAAAACCCTGCAGCATAATCTGAGTCTTCTGGACGGGCTTGAGTCGATTTGTGCGCTAGAATTGCCGCTACTGGTAGGTATTTCCCGCAAGAGCATGCTGGGTGCAATCCTCGATAAGCCGGTATCAGAGAGGCTGTATGCCGGTATTGCGGCAACGGTGATCGCCTACAACAAAGGTGCGCGTTTATTCAGGGTGCACGATGTGGCGCCTACCAGAGATGCACTGGCGGTATGTGATGCGCTTCAACACACAACAGGTAGTTAGATGACTAGAAAATATTTTGGTACCGATGGTATTCGCGGCAAAGTCGGTGAAGGCATGATGACGGCTGACCAGGTGCTCAAGCTTGGCTGGGCGGCAGGTCGAGTATTTGCCAGCAACGGCACCAAGCTGGTTGTAATCGGCAAGGACACCCGAATTTCAGGCTACATGCTCGAGTCTGCACTGGAAGCGGGGTTATCTGCTGCCGGTGTCGATGTCCGCCTGCTGGGGCCGATGCCAACACCGGGCATTGCCTACCTTACCCGCACCCTGCATGCATCAGCCGGTATCGTGATCAGCGCATCGCACAATCCTTTCTACGACAATGGCTTGAAGTTTTTCTCGTCAGCGGGCACAAAGCTGCCGGATGAAACCGAAGAAGCCATCGAGGCCATGTTTGATAAACCCATGAAAACGGTGGATTCAGCAGAACTGGGCAAGGCCGCGCGTGTGCATGACGCGCAGGGGCGTTACGTTGAAGCCTGCAAGGCCACGATTCCGATTACGACCCATTTTAACGGTCTCAAGATTGTGCTCGATTGCGCAAACGGCGCTACCTATCATATTGCCCCCCACGTTTTTACCGAACTCGGTGCAAAAGTCATTATCACGGGCGCAGAGCCGAATGGCCTGAATATCAATGCCGGCAGCGGTTCAACCGAGCCTGAAGCGCTGAGCAAGAGGGTGATGCAGGAACAGGCGGACCTGGGAATCGCTTTTGACGGTGATGGCGACCGCGTCATCATGATCGACAACGAGGGTGAGGTGGTCGATGGAGATGAGTTGCTTTATATCATTGCGCTTTCGCGGAAAAAGTCCGGAGTGCCCATCGATGGTGTCGTTGGCACGCAAATGAGTAATATGGGGCTCGAGCTTGCGATAAGAGAGCTTGGGCTGGAGTTTGAACGCGCTGCAGTAGGCGACCGCTATGTGCTTGAATTAATGAAGCAAAAAGGCTGGAACCTGGGTGGTGAATCATCAGGACACATCATCTGCATGGACCGTACCACCACCGGTGACGGTATCGTATCAGCACTGCAGGTCATGGCCTATCTGGCTGAAAGCGGGCAGACACTGCATCAGGCCAAGTCCGGTATGAGCAAGATGCCGATGCAGATGATCAATGTGCCGTTGTCACCCGGCGCTGATCCGATGTCGTCGGAACAGGTCGCAAATGCCGTTTTGAAGGCCGAAGAAGAGTTGAACGGCAAGGGCCGGGTTCTGTTAAGGCCGTCTGGAACAGAGCCCCTGATCAGAGTCATGGTTGAAGGCAGTAACGCGGCATTGGTGCAAAAGCTCACTAAAAACATTGCGGATACGGTGGCTTCTGCGATCTAGGGCAGGGTTGCGCGTTCGTTCAGGCGTTCTTGGAAGAAACGCAGAGGCCGCAGAGGCGCAGAGCTTATTTATTTTTTTAGCCGCAAAAAACGCAAATTACGCAAAAGTATATGATGTTGATAAATCAAATAAATGTTCGCGGCCTTTGCGTTATTTGCGGCTAATCAGTTATCTCTAGGCACAATCAAACAGCAATTCCTCCGTGTCCTCTGCGACTCTGCGGCCTTTGCGTTTAACAAGGTCTGACTATTAACCACTCAATCATGCGGACTATAAATCCCCTGTTATCACTAAAATCAGGTCTGTTGAAGCGTTATAGAGATAAATCGGACGTAACTGACTGATTTTATATGTCTTCACTGTCGGGCCACTTGCCGATATAACCCATCATCGTCATTGATTTATTCAGTGCTGACAGGTATGCTTTGCCCCTTTTGAAAATCGGCGGAGTGAGTAATGCGTCAAAAGATGGTAGCGGGCAACTGGAAGATGAATGGAACCAGTAATAGCGTTCGTGAGCTGGTCAGTGGAATCAAGGCAGGCCTCGATGGCCAGTCCTCAGAAGTAATCGTTTGTCCTCCGTTTGTCTATTTGCCAACCGTTGCGGCAGAAACCGCCGGTTCCGCGATTAAACTGTCTGCGCAGAATATGTGTGACCAGGATGTAGGCGCCTATACCGGTGAGATATCGGGGCCGATGCTGAAAGACATTGGTTGTGAGTATGTCATACTTGCGCACTCGGAACGCCGCGCCATGTACGGTGAAACCGATGAAGTTGCCGCCAGCAAGTATGCCGCAGCGCTGAAAAATAATCTCAAGCCGATATTCTGCATTGGCGAAACCCTGGAAGAACGCGAACAGAATATTACAGAAGATGTGATTGCACGCCAGATCGATGCCATTATCAACACGTCCGGTGTGGCCTCGCTGGCAAATGCCGTGCTCGCCTACGAACCGGTATGGGCGATAGGTACCGGCGAAACCGCAACACCGGACCAGGCGCAGGGTGTTCATGCCTTCATTCGCAACAAGATAGCCGGGCTTGACGCCGGCATTGCTGAAAGCCTGCGCATTCTCTATGGTGGCAGCATGAACCCGGCTAATGCAGCCGATTTGATCGCACAGCCCGATATCGATGGTGGACTTATCGGTGGCGCGTCTCTCAAGGCCGAGGATTTTCTCGCCATAATTAATGCGGCTGGATAAGCAAACGTGGATATTATTCTTCTAGTTGTACACGTAGTACTGGCGCTGGGCATCATTTCGCTGGTATTGCTGCAAAGAGGCGCCGGTGCAAATGCCGGAGCGGTTCTGGGTGGTGGAGGTGCAGGCAGTGTGTTCGGCGCCAGCGGCTCATCCAATTTTCTGAGCAAGACCACGGCTGTACTGGCAACGGCATTCTTTATCAATAGCCTGGTGCTTGCCTACATGGCTTCGCACCATGAAGGGCCGGCAACAGTGATCGACGAAATCGAGCAGGCCCAGCAGGTGGAAACTACGACACCTGAACCGGTGATGCAGCAACTTAATCAGGCTATCGACGAGACGGTTCCGTTACCATTCAACGAGCCGGTTGAAGGTGACGTGCCGACACCGGAAAGTGAAGAAATACCTGCTGAGAGTGATGTACCTGCACCGGCGAGTAAAACAGAGTAAATCCGGGACATAGTCCTGGCCCGATAAGGACTCAGGGAGACTGAAGATAAAAATCGGCCGATGTGGTGGAATTGGTAGACACGCTATCTTGAGGGGGTAGTGGCGAAAGCTGTGCCGGTTCGACTCCGGCCATCGGCACCATTCAAGGAATATTGAACAAATAATTAAAATATCGGTTGCATCACTATTGTTATGCAGCTGTGGAGCAAGTAAATGCTGGAAAATTATCTACCGGTATTGATCTTCATCGCAGTCGGCCTGCTGGTCGGTGTAGGCGCGATGTTTGTAGGGGGCTTCGTGCTGGCTCCTTACCGTCCGGACAGTGCAAAGAACTCTCCTTTCGAATGCGGTTTCGAAGCATTTGAAGATGCGCGCATGAACTTCGATGTGCGCTATTACCTCGTGGCCATCCTGTTTATCATTTTCGACCTGGAAATTGCGTTTCTGTTTCCATGGGCAATCGTGCTCGATGAAATCGGCCTGTTCGGCATTGTCGCCATGGGTATTTTCCTCGGCATCCTGGTCATCGGCTTTATTTATGAGTGGAAAAAAGGAGCACTGGAATGGGAATAGAAGGCAAACTCGAGCAGGGTTTCGTTACCACTTCAGCTGACAAGCTGATCAACTGGGCGCGCACCGGTTCATTGTGGCCAATGACTTTCGGACTGGCCTGCTGCGCGGTTGAAATGATGCATGCTGCAGCATCGCGTTACGACCTTGACCGTTTTGGCGCCGGCGTTTTCCGTGGCAGTCCGCGTCAATCTGATGTGATGATCGTTGCCGGAACACTGTGTAACAAAATGGCGCCGGCCTTGCGCAGGGTATACGACCAGATGGCGGAACCGCGCTGGGTTATTTCCATGGGTTCCTGTGCCAATGGCGGTGGCTACTATCACTATTCATATTCCGTGGTCCGTGGCTGTGACCGCATTGTTCCCGTTGATATCTATGTTCCCGGTTGTCCTCCAACCGCAGAAGCGCTGGTGTACGGCATCATTCAGTTGCAGAACAAGATTAAACGCACCAATACCATAGCGCGTAGTTAAAGGATTCGAGATGTCCAGAGTTCAACAACTATCTGATGATCTGCAGCAGGCGTTTTCAGCAAAGCTGAAATCAAATGTTGTTGCCCATGGTGAGATCACCATCGAGGTAGCATCGGATGATCTTGTTGATGTCTGCACGCAACTTCGAGACAATCAGAAATTCGGTTTTGAACTGTTGATCGATGCCTGTGGTGTTGATTATTCGGAATATGGCAGCAGCGAATGGGCCACCGATGAAACATCTTCTACCGGTTTCAGCCGCGGCGTAGAACCGGGTGTGAATGCGCGCCTCAGGTTTGGTGATGCGCCTGCATATGTCAGCGACAGGAAACGCTTTGCCGCCGTCTATCACCTGTTGTCAGTGGCAAACAACCAGCGAGTGCGTGTTCGTTGTTATGCCGAGAATGATGAACTGCCGATTATTCCATCACTGATCGCTATCTGGAATTCAATCAACTGGTATGAACGTGAGGCCTTTGATCTGTACGGCATCATGTTTGAAGGCCATCCGGATTTACGCCGCATTCTGACCGACTACGGTTTTGTCGGTCATCCATTCCGCAAGGACTTTCCGCTCGTGGGTCACGTGGAAATGCGTTACGACCCCTTGCAGCAACGCGTTGTTTACCAACCGGTATCAATCGATCCGCGCGTACTGGTGCCTCGCGTGATTCGCAATGATGGCGCTAACGCCAACGAGGCAGAAGCAGCGCAAGGTTCTGCAGCGGAGAGCAACGATGCCTGAAATTAAAAACTATACGCTTAATTTTGGTCCACAGCATCCGGCAGCGCACGGCGTGCTGCGCCTGATCCTGGAGATGGACGGCGAAGTCATCCAGCGTGCCGACCCGCACATCGGTCTGTTGCACCGCGCCACAGAAAAGCTGGCTGAAGGCAAGCCGTATAACCAGACCATCGGTTACATGGACCGGCTCGATTATGTATCCATGATGTGTAACGAACACGGTTATGTGCTCGCCATTGAAAAGCTGCTGGGTATCGAAGTGCCGGAGCGCGCACAGTACATCCGTGTCATGTTCGACGAAATCACCCGTATCCTCAATCACCTGCTGTGGATTGGTGCGCATGGTCTTGACGTCGGTGCAATGACGATCTTCCTCTATGCCTTCCGTGAACGCGAAGATTTAATGGATTGTTATGAAGCGGTTTCAGGTGCAAGGCTGCACGCAACCTATTATCGCCCTGGTGGCGTTGCACGCGATCTTCCCGACACCATGCCCAAGTACAAAGAATCAAAATGGCATGGAAAAAGCGCGGTCAACAGGATGAATGAAAACCGTGAAGGTTCCCTGCTCGATTTTATCGATGACTTTACCGACCGTTTCCCTGGCCTGGTCGACGAATACGAAACCCTGTTGACGGATAACCGCATCTGGAAGCAGCGTACCGTCGACATCGGTATCGTTACACCCGAACGCGCTTTGCAGCTTGGCTTTACCGGACCAATGCTGCGTGGTTCAGGCATTGCATGGGACCTGCGCAAGAAGCAGCCGTACGAAGTGTATGATCGCATGGACTTCGACATTCCTCTCGGCACCAACGGTGACAGCTATGACCGCTACCTGGTGCGTATGGAAGAATTCCGCCAGTCCAACAGGATCATCAAACAATGCATCAAGTGGCTGCGCGAAAATCCCGGCCCGGTGATGATTGAAGATAACAAGGTGACACCGCCTTCACGTGAAGGCATGAAAGCCGATATGGAATCGTTGATCCACCACTTCAAGCTTTTCACCGAAGGGTATTGTTTGCCTGAAGGCGAAGCCTATGCCGCGATTGAGCATCCCAAGGGTGAGTTTGGCACCTACCTGGTATCTGACGGCGCCAATAAACCCTACCGCTTGAAGATCCGCGCTCCCGGTTTTGCGCATTTGTCAGCCATGGATGAAATGACCCGTGGTCACATGTTATCTGATGTCGTGGCAATCATCGGAACACAGGATATCGTGTTCGGTGAAGTTGACAGGTAACCGGGAAAGATAGAAATGACTACCATGACAGAAACAGATAACACATTATCAGCACATGCGTGCGAGGAGATCGATGCCTTGCTGAAGCGCTACCCGCAGGAGCAAAAGAAATCCGCGTTACTCGGTGCGCTGAATATTGTGCAGCATGAAAACAAGGGTTTTCTGACAAAAGAACTGATGCAATCGGTTGCCGACTATCTGGACCTTGCAGAGATAGAAGTTTATGAAGTGGCCAGTTTCTACTCGATGTATGAACTGAAACCGGTCGCGCGTCACAACGTTGCGCTGTGCACCAACATCTCATGCATGCTGATGGGTTCGCAGAGTATCGTTGAGTATGTTGAAAACAAGCTCGGAATCAAGCTTGGCGAAAGTACTGCAGACGGCCGCATCTATCTGAAGATGGAAGAAGAATGCCTGGCAGCCTGTGCCGGCGGACCGATGATGCAGGTCGATCATGTTTATTACGAGGATCTCACGCCCGAGAAGGTCGACGAGATCCTGGACGCGCTCAAGTAAATGATGTTTCAGATTGAGCCGCGAATAACGCCAAATGCGCAAAGTACGATTTGTATAAAGAATATGATAACGATAGTTAGTAACGAA
>Ga0316192_10001719_pt1 | contig 16153 bp, 16 predicted proteins | sample MerIslwburrow_MG_FD_204931 | JGI IMG/M metagenome (GOLD analysis project Ga0316192, IMG submission 204931) | Coastal sediment microbial communities from Maine, United States - Merrow Island worm burrow | ecosystem: Environmental > Aquatic > Marine > Coastal > Sediment | place: USA: Maine...
AGGTCGCCTCGATCGAAGCGACCAGCGCGGACAGCTCGGCCATGTTCTTGGCGTCGGGTTCCACTCCGCTCTGGCAGGCGAGATTGGTGCCTATGCCCTCGAGCGTGATGTTCGGGAATCGAAGCGCCTGACGCACGGTGGGCTCGAGCTCACCGGGCAGGATGCCTTCACGGAGGTCCCCCAACTCGACCATGAGTACGATCCCGTGCGTCTTCCCCATCTTCTGTGCGGCGCACGAGAGCTTGCTGATGACGTCGAGCTCGGTGTTGAAACTCACGTCGGCATGCGCCACGACCCGATCCCCCTGACTGAGCATCGGAGAACGGATGAGGGTCATCGAGGCCGGCACGCGTGCACGCCGCATTGCTTCGATGTTCTCGATGCGAGAGTCGCCGAGGGTACGCACTCCCGCACGCAGCAACGCGCCGGCGATTTCGGGCGAGCCGAGGGTCGCCTTGGTAACGCCCGTGACCGAGATTCCATCCACGGCCAGCCGTTCGACCAGTGAGCGGGCGTTGTGCTGGATCTTTTCGAGGTCGATCTCCAAGCGGGGCGCGCTCATCGCGCGGCGGCTATTTGCTTCTCAGCGAGCTCTGGGAACGCCGCCAAGATCATCTCCACCAGATGCTCAGGCGGGCGGGTCAGCGCATCGGTGGTGGGGATGCCGAGCTCGCGCTCGCAGCGTCTTATGGCCGCGGCGACCTCGAAGTCGGTCATGTGCTCATGGTTGATCGTGAGGCCGATGACCTTGGTGTCGGCGAAGGTTTCGATGAGATGGATCTCGCTGGCTGGCGTTGGCATCGTCATCTCTTCGAAATCGCAGCGATGAGGCCGTCCGGGTGCGTGCTGCAGCACGACGGCGTCGGGGCAGCTGCCTCGCAGGATGAAGGCTGAAGTCGAGTAGGCGGGATGACTCAGGGCACCTTGCCCTTCGATGATGATGACGTCGGGGTCCTCGCCCTCGAACGCCTCGATGATGGTCGCCTCGAGCTCACCCGAGCAGAACTGCGACGGGACGGCATCCAGCGCGATGCCGTAGCGGGCACCTTGGATCAGCCCCGTCTGGCCTGTGCCGACCATCACCGCCTTCAAACCGCTGGCGTTGAGGGCATGCGTCAGGATGGTGGAAGTCGTGCGCTTGCCGATGGCGCAGTCGGTTCCGAGTACGGCGATGCGGGGGCAGGTGACCTGGGCGATGCGACCGCTGAACAACCGCAGGTCCTTCTTGGGGCGAGGCTTGCGGACGTCGAGGATCTCCACATGGCTCGCCGCGCTGGCCGCTCTGAACTCCGGGTCGTCGTTCAGGAACTCATGCAGGCCGTTCACGACGTTCATCCCAAGGCCTATGGCCTCGAGCACGAGGCCGCGCTCGTCAGTCGACAATGTGCCGCTGGCCGGCGCAATCCCGAAGATGAAGTACTCGGGCAAATCTCCGGCCTGCGCCAATGCCTCGCCGAGGTCACGACAGATGGGGATGCCGTTCGGCTCCCCGTCGAGCACCGAACCGGCATCCAAGCCAGCCTTTTCGCTGTCGATGACCGAGCGGATCGCGTACTTCTCCGAGTGACGAACGAGCCCATTGGCGGTCTTGCCGTCGCTGGCACCGAAGTTGCCTTCGCAGTACACGACTGCGGTCGCGACGCGCACTTGTCGACCGTTGGCTGGTGTCGCGGACCACGCCGCAGCGGCCTTGGCCGCGCGTCCACTAGGGGGATCCTGTATGTGTGGCGACGTGAAGAGCGGGTAGTGGGACATCGTCCCTCCTCGAGATGGGCTCAGAGGAGGCAACAGAATCTTGCCGGCCAAATTTGGCCGAGTGTCAACGAGAGGTCCCCGCTAAGTCAGTTTACTGCTGCCAAGGATACTACCACGGTAAGAGTTGACTTCCTGTGGAATCGGCTGCTGACCTGCCCCGGTGCTTACCCCTTGACTACCTGGAAGCGTCGGGGATTGAGTCAAGATCTGTAAGTTACTGAAAACAATATAGTGTCCCCAAGGGATTGGTTGGCTTGAAAACGCCGATAGAGCCGATAGAGAGGTGGGTTGCAGTGGCCGTTCCACGACCCGCAGCCTGATTTGACCCCTCAGTGTTCGTCAGTATTCCCCTGGCACCTCAATCCGGTCGATCCAGCGTCCTTACTCCAACTAGCTGCATCGGGCGCCTGCCCGGATCTACTGCCTGGTAAAGACCATTGCGTACTTCTCCGAGTACGGGAGCAAGATCGGCCTCGACGGGGCCTCGACCGGACTTTCCCGCGGGACAGTCTGTGTCGACTCGGCGCGTTCCAAGCATTCCCGTCAGGGTACCCTAATTTAGGTGTGTGAATCTCTCTAAGTGCTTTATATTAAGGAGTTTCTAGAGCAATACTGGCGTCCCCAACAGGACTTGTCGATTTGTACCAGATGGAGATTCGGGTCGGCGCCTGTCGAGCATCATGCTGAGACCCCGCCTTCACTAGAAAGAATCGGATCCGCTCTCTAGGCGCCCTCACCGAACATGTTCAGGATGAATTCGGCCGGCGTGTCGTGCGGGTTCCAGAACTCGTGCGTTACCCCTGCCGGTACCAGGACTGTCTGCTTCCCTTCCAGGCTCATCGCTCTGCCGCCGATTCGGCAGTCCATGGCACCGTCGATCAGGATGAACAGCGAAGGGAACGGACTGGTCTGATCGCTCTCGTCGGCGTTGATGTGCTGTCCTTTCTCGATGCGGTAGTAGCCGCTGCGAAGTCCGGACTGGTAGTAGAACAATGTCGCGTACGCTCCGTGAACGACCCGCGCCTGCTCCAACTCACCAAACGACACGATCTCTGGCTGGCCCTTGGTCCAGAAGTGAAACGTGAACGGCAGCAACGTCGCCATCGCCTCCGGAGTCAGCTGGAAATCGTTCGCAAAGCCGAAGTCCATCGGCGCTGGGTCCGTCATCTTGGCACGCCCCATGGCGGTCATGATGCCGAGCTCCCCTCGATCGATCCGTCGACACAGACAGCACCGAGCCGAACAGGACCACCAATCCACAGATTGCAGCATGTCTTCTCATCCCATCCTCCACTGCTGTCTCTGAGATCCCGCTTCGGAACCGCTCCGGAGTCAATGAATGGGCTAGTGCCCATTGCCCTCTTCCGGTCGCGGGAGTGCTCCCTCCATTTCCGAAAGCACTTTCATCGCGCCTGGCGACAAGGCTATCTCGTTTCTCCCCGCCTTCTCGGCCGCCTGGTTGAATGAGCGAATGAAGGCAAAGGGATTGCCCACATCCTGGCGCAATGCCTCCAATCCGAGCTGCTCCAGAATCAGATCGGCGAGGTAGAAACCGGTCGGATGACCGCTCATCGGCACCAGCTCGGAGATCTCCTTGCTCAGCGCCGACCTTTCCGACTCGTGCGCTTTCCCATAGCGAATCAGGAGCGAATCCAGCGTCTCGAGCAACTCGGGAGTCGCTTCGAGGGATGCCCGATAGCGCCGCACATAATCTTCGGATTTCGAAGGCCGGCCCGTGGGGTCCACTATCCAGCTCCGCTTGTCCAGCTGGTCTGCCATACCTTCGGCCTGAATCTGATTCAGGGTCCAGACGAGCTCTCCGTCGGCCGAATTCAATCTCTCCGGGTCGAAGCTCAACTGTCGGTTGCGGTACCAATGGTGGAGCTCGTGAGCGAGGTAGGGCTCGAAGTCCCAGGTCATGGAAGCGAGCAGGTCGATGACGATGGGATCGTATCCCCTGCCATCATTGGCGAAGATGACGAAGGCGACCGGCGCGTCTGCGGGAACCTCCTCCTGCCTCGGTAAATAGTCGCGAACCCTCTTGATGATCTCTTCGATGTCTATCGTCTCCTTCAGGTGTTCGACCTGCCTTTCGAGCTCCTCACGACGCTCCTTCACTTGAACATAGTGGTCGAGGTAAGGCGCCGTCTTCCCTCCTACAAGAGCCGCTGCAAGGTCCTCCTCGCGAGAGGGCATGAAAGCCAACTCGAAGTTCTCCTTGAAGAAACTCCTATCGAACTCGGACTTCGTAAGCGCCCGATATCCAGGAGTATCCAAGAGAATTGACCAACGCTCCGCCGAAGGGCTCTTATCCATCTCGAGAAGAGCTAGAACCTCCCAAAACGCGTCGATACCAGAGAAATCAAAGCTGGCCACTGAGGAGAGACTCTCTGCTCTGACCGGAGCAGAGGATGCAGCCAGCAGTAAGCCGACAGAGAGACTCTTGACTATCCCTTTCAACATGGTGGCACTAGGGGTGCCCATTCTACCGAACGTATTCAGTGGCTGAGGCGGACCAAGAAGGTGGTGTCCGGTCGACGGGTCTCGCCGAGCTGCCTGACACGGCTACCATTCCAGGGCCGACCTAGCGCGGCCTTCAGAGGGGTTCGGTCAGGAACCCGGCGAGGAGGTTCTCTGCGACGAGATTCCAGAGTGTTTCGGCGTTGTCGCCGCCGGCTAGGTCTCCGAGCCGGTTGGCTATGAGCAGCATGGCGAGGCCGTGGGAGGCGGCCCAGTATGTTAGGACCATCGCTCGGGTTGAGCCTTGGCGGAAGATGCCTTGTTGTTGGCCTTGTTGGATGACGGTTACACATCGGGAGAATGAGGCTTCGGCGGCGGCTTGCATGTTGGCGGTCTGGCTTTCTTGCGGGAGCACGCTGCCGAGCATGAGTTGGGCGCGGTTGGGGTGGTTGATGGCTTCGAGCACGTAGGTTGCTCCGGCTGCGATCATCTGTTGACGGGGGTCATCTGAGTATTGCTGGATTACGGAGTCGAGGGCGTCACTCAGGGCTTGGAATCCGTTGATGGCTACCGCTTCGAGAAGGGCTTGCCTGTTGGGGAAGTGCCGGTATGGGGCTGCGTGGCTCACGCCAACCGCTCGGGCCGCTTCTCGCAGGCTAAAAGAGGCGGGGCCCCGTTCTTCGAGGAGGTCCGTGGCTGCCTTGATCAAGGCGGCGTCTAGGTCGCCGTGATGGTAGGGGCTTGGCGTGGGTTGTGTCATGGGTTCCGGACTGTGGCTAGAGACTCTCTCCTCTCCAAGCCTACATCGTAGAAGTTGACACCGCCATCATTGGTGTTTACAGTGTCTACATGATGGGTGGCGTCTGATGGAGTTATGGCAGTTATCTCTGTTGAAGGGCTACTTCAGAAGTGCCGGTCGGTTCGCACCCGGTCTTGTGGGCCGTCAGGCTTTCAAGTTGTGTTTCACTCCAATGCGGCGTCCGGGGGTTGAGAAGACAGCTCGGGCGTTGCTGGAGCGAGCTGAAGACGTTCCTGTCGAGGTGGAGGGGCGGCGGTTGAGGGTTTACCGCTGGTCGGATCAAACCAGGCCGCCGTCCGGGACGGTGCTGGTGGTGCACGGGTGGGACTCGAGAGCGTCGCGGATGACTGTGTGGGTGGAGCCGCTTTTGGCTCGGGGGTTCGATGTGGTTGCTTTCGACATGCCGGCGCACGGGGACTCGGACGGGAAGCGCACCGACGGCTTGGACATGGCCAGAGCGGTCGTCGCCGCTGCTGAGACTGTCGGTCCTCTCCACGGGGTCGTGAGCCATTCAGCGGGGGCGTTCGCTTCAGCGATGGCGGTCGCTGGCGGGCACCTCCTGGGAGAGCCAGCCGTCTCGGCGAAGCGCCTGGTGATGGTGGCGACGGTCGACAACCCGCTGATTCACGTGGCCGGGTTCGCTTCCGTCCTCGAGTTGAGCGACGGGGTTCGTGACGGTTTGCTCCGGGCCACAGCGGCAGAGTTCGGCCATCCCATGGAGGACTTCTCGCTCAGCCGTATCCCCAACGGTTGGGACCAACCGACACTCCTCGTACACGACCCCGAAGACCGGGAGGTTCCCTACACCGAATCCGAATCGGTGGCGGCTAGCCGACCCAACGCCACTCTCATCCCGATCTATGGGGTGGGGCACCATCGCATCGCCCGCCACGCTCGAGTCGTCTCGCTGACCGCAGATTTCCTCACCGACCCAGACCCAGACTGGAGCACTCGCATGTCCGCAACCGAACCGACGTACCCAACGAATCCGGCAACACCATCGTGACAGCCGTCCCCGATGTCGACACGGCGGCCCTGGGTGATCGCATCCGCAGGATCGCCGACGAGGAGGGCATCCCGGTTCTAGGGGTTGCCGCTTCCGAGGAAATGGAGAGCGAACCGTCCGGTTCTCGCCCATCGGATCTCCTGCCCGATGCCCGGAGTTTTCTCGTGTTCGGCCTGGCTGTTCCCGCCGGCGTCTTTGACACCGACGCCCACCGAACAGAAACCGTGTGGCGCACCCAGAACATCTACTACCGACGGCTCGACACCCTCTCGCTACGGTTCGCAGCCCTTCTTGAAGACAACAACGAAAGCGCCGTTCCGGTGTTCGGCTGCCTGCCAATGGGTTTGAACGCAGCAAGGGAGGTCTACGGCTTCATGAACCAGCTACAGATGGGCGAAGCGGCCGGCATTGGCATTATCGGCCGCAACGGTCTGCTCCTGCACGAACGCTACGGCGCCAGGCTCATGCTCGGGGGTGTAGTCACCACCGCCCCGCTACCGGCCATCCGCCTTGGCGACAACCCAGGACCGGGATGTCCTCCCGACTGCCGGATCTGCGTCGATGCTTGCCCGGTCGGAGCAATATCGCTGGAAGAGCAGAAGGTCAAGATCAACCGCTGCCTGACCTACACCTCCAGGACACCACTTCTGCCAAAACTCAAATTCCTCGTCTTGCGGCGGTACAGCCCACAACGCGCCGAGCGGCTCATGAACCAGCTGTCGGTCGACGAACATACCCTCCACGTCTGCAACCTGTGCGTCTCAGACTGTCCCTACGGCCAGGACATTCTCCCAACCACGTGAGGGGAGACGGCTCGGGTCAGCACTCAGACCGCTGTATCGGACTCGCCTCAACTGGTTCTAGCCGACCGGTAACCGAGCGTATACAAGGGGTGCGAAGGGCGTTGGTGCATGAATCGGCGTCGGCCCCACGCTAGCATCGGCTCGGGATCCCGAATGGTGTCCCCAACGGGAGAGATTCGGAACACCGTTTTCGCCCAACTCGAATCCTTTAACTCACTGAGGAACATGAGCTCAGCCGCTTGAGGCTTTCGCCCTGACGCGTGCTGACAACTGTCCGCATCGCCTCGGAGAGGTCCTAGCCCGGACCGTTTGGAACACCGACGGTAGGAATTCGGGGACTGGCTCGGGAGGGGGCGAGGGCGGACGTGCCTGTCCCCGAATTCCGGTGGAACGAGCACCAGAGCTGGAGCACGATCTCCTGGATCAGATCCGGACGATCCGCCGTGTCGCCTTCACTCACATTACTCGCGCAAGAGAGGGAATCATCACAGCTTCGCTCTTACGGACGCCCTGCAGGGGCTAACTGACCACAGGTCCCACCCATGTAACCCTCAGATCCCCTCTTCGGTACGGAACCTTTCCCTTCTCTGTCCGGTAAGACAATATGGAGAGAGATGCTAGATGAACCGGATCGCAGCCTACTCGACCGTTTTGTACGGGGCGATGAGGACGCCTTCGAGTCGCTGTTTCGGCAGTTCGAGCACGATGTGTATGGCTGGATCCTACGTATCGTCCGCGATGCAGACGCCGCAGAGGATGTCTTGGTGGAGGCCTTCTGGCGGGCGTACCGCGGCCGCGCCCGATTCGATTCGTCGCGGAGCTTCGGCGCGTGGATGCGACGGATTGCCACGAACGCCGCGCTCGACCAGGTCAAGCGCGCTCGCCGGCAGGGGCTCAGGCTTCCGATGGACGATCCACCTGCCCCAGCCAAGCCAGCGACCGAAGGCTTGCGGGATTCGATCCGCAGCTCGTTTCATAGGCTGTCTCCCAAGCTCCAGATCGTGGCGGCGCTGGCGCTCATCGAGGAGCGATCCTACGCGGAGATTGCCGATGCACTCGACATCCCGATCGGCACGGTCAAGTCGCGGGTCTTTCGCGCGACCCGTGCCCTCAGAAAGGACTTGGCCCGCTTGGGCATTCGCGCATGACTGAGGACACTCGGCTGCTGGACTTGCTGCGTTCGGCTGTCCCGCCGGTCGTGGCACCAGCCCCGTCGATCGATCGGTGGCCTTTGGTCGTCAAGCGGCACCGAGAGCGAACCGAATGGTCGTGGCTGGACGCCGGGCTAGCCGCCGCCGTGGTCGCCACGTTACTGACACGCCCAGATTGGCTTGTGCTCCTTGCCTATCACTTTTGAAGGAGAACCTCATGCGACCCCATCCGTATCTTCGGGCTTACATGGCCGGAATCGTTGTTCCGACGCTCTTTCTCCTAGTTGTGGCGGCGATCGACGCGTATCAGAAGTACTATTTCGAAGTCTCCAACCAGTTCGTAATTCCCCTGGCGTCGCGTCCTCTCGAGCGCGCACTGCTATTTCCGATGGCCATCGTTCCCAACGTCTGGGGCCTCTGGAACATGCTGTACCTGCGGCTTCCATCCCGCGTGCATCTACCACTGGGTATGCACGGAGCGCTCCTGGTCGTCTTCCTCATCCCTGGTGGCATCCTGTTGGCTCGGCTCTTCGACACATTCACGATTCAGTGGCAGTTTGCCCTGCCGATGTTCCCGATCGGCATGATCGTCTACTACCTGGCGTGGAAGTATTTCGTCGGGTTCCTGAACGAGGAAATGGGCATCGGGTGAAAGCATGCTGGTTCATGCGGACGTCCCAGGGCTTCTCGGGGAGGGTTCCACGAATCTCCCGATAGGGCACCCTGATTGGACCCCGGCAAGCGTTGGGTCACCCTAACGGGAGAGAAATGGAACCCCGACCGGGCCGTGCTCGCTCTCTCTAACTCTCAAGAAAAAGGTGACTTATTGGATCTGTGCCTTTCGAGAATGCGCACAGTTGTGTGTCGCACGGTTGCTTGCATGGCGTCCCCAACGGGACTTGACGCCTTGCGGATACCGATTGAGAGGTGGTTTCCGGTGGACGGTACACGGCGAACAGCGTAATCCCGCAGCGGGGACGCCCCCCGAAACCTGCGGGCAACAGACGGCCGGGCGCGAGGCCCGGCTGGAAGATCAAGAGGGGCAGAGCTGACTACTGAACCGAGCTGGACCAGGCCGACGTGTCGCCGGACTCGAAGCCGTCGGCAAAGACGCTTGCACCGCTTTCGACCGCCCCGAGATCGCAAACGGCAAGGGTATCTCCATCGCCGTCCAGGGGGCGAGGGTAGCCGCGCTGATCGCTGGTCAATGGCACACCGTTCCTGTCGGTGCAGCCGCCTGGATCGCCCGCGTCGATTGCAGGACTGAGCTTGTCCAAGGCGTAGGTATCCGTGGGTCCACCGTTGTTGGCTAGAGAACCCAATAGCGGGTCGATATCAAGAAGGTTGCCGGTAGGGTCGCCGCTGAACGGGCAACCCGTCGTGTCCCCGACCAGGTTGAATCCAAGGGAACCGAAACTCCCGCTCGAGGTCTCAGTGCAGTCCGGTGACTCTCCGCCCAGATCCTGGTTGTCGGCAATGATGGTGTGGCTGAGCTCGATATAGGTGTGATCCGCCCAGATTCCACCGCCCTCGCCGACACCGTTGTCGTCGGCGTCAGCGATGTTGCCAGAGATCGTTGTGTTGCTGAGATGCACGCCTATCCCGAATGTGTTGTCGGAGTGGATCCCTCCGCCACCACCGCCTGCAGAGTTGGAGCTTATGGTGCTGTTGACGATCGTCACCTTGCCGACGACTCGGAGCCCTCCGCCGTCTCCAACTGCGATGTTGCCGGACAGGGTGCTGTCGAACAGGTACGTAGTTCCCGCGAGCAGGAGTCCGCCGGCATCGACCGGCGCCGAATTGCCGGTCACCGTGCAACGCGAGATGGTCAGAATGGTGCCCCGGTTCAAGATTCCCCCTCCCGAGCCCGTGGCTCGGACTCCATTGCGTGCGGTCAAATCGTTCAGATATACGAAGCCAGCCGTCGCATAGACATCGAAGACCCGGTCCAACCCACCGCCGTCGACGATGGTTTCGCGCGCGCCTGCACCTTGAACGGTCACGTCTGCGGTGATGTCCAGAGAGCCGCCTTCGGGATCGTCTCCGCCAGAAGTTGGCTGGGAGAGATTGTAGATGCCGGCAGGCAGCATGATCATGTCGGCCTCACTGTTCTCGTTGGCAGCGATCACGGCTTCGCGCAGCGAGCAGTCGCCGAGCGCACATTCGTCTGGCACCGGATCGTCGAAACGAGTGACGTCGAAGGTCGCGGCGCCGAGAGATCCCCAGGACCCGAATACAAGAAGACCGAGTAGAAAGACGCGGTAACGATATACAGGTCCGTGGTTCTGTTTTGATTGCATTTAGACCTCCTCCCTGAATGGACACGAGAACCCAGGAGTCGGAAAAGGCCCTGAACCGAGCTGTGGACTCGTCGCCTGGAGCGCCAGTCACTCGGTTGACTTCTGGTCTCGAGGTGCCCCACTGGTATCACGTGGAGCCCCGAGGGACACCACCCGAAGGGGTGGGTTGACTGAACAGAGGGAAAGGGGCGAGACATGTCCCGGAGGTGCTTGCTCGCCCTCCTGAGAGTTGGTCTCTCGAAGGGATACAGGCGTTACAGGTGAGGGGGCCTGGGCCTAGATCCGAGGGAGCCAGAAAACTCAAAATTCGACCCCTGTGAGGGCCTCGGAGCTGCCGCTGGAGGCGTCTCTTTTCCTCGCCAGGGGTGTAGCAAGGGGGCGCGGCTCGCTCCTCTGGCGCTCCTTCTCCACTACCTGGCCTTCGGCTCCAGAAGGCCAAGCTGCCTTCCCCAAGAGCAAGGCAAGGTTGAGCGTCGAAACTCGTACTCATGCTTACCCCCTGCTTACCTGAAGCAGCCTGAGTGGAGGCCAAAACCGCTAACTTATTGAAAACAAATGGTGTCCCCAACAAGATTCGAACACGGAGGGGCAGGTGCGGGGATGCAGTGTACGAAGCACGGGAGGCGCACCAGCGACCAGGGCGGGAGGGCCGGAGGCGAGGCCCACCTCGCCGACAGACCTGGTTCAGATGACCTGAGTCTCCTTCCAGATCAAGGTGCGCAGATCTCACCCCTCATGAACCCCCACCAGCCGCCTGCGTCATCTGCGATTGTGCCGAACCGACCCGAAGCTCCCTCGTAATGTCCTGTTCCGCCACGGATGCTGGAGACTGCCACGAAGCCAGGCCCCGCGATAGCGGGTGCCGAGGAATTCGACCCCGGAACATCGACCTGGCTGCCGAGCATCGAAAAGCCGCCCCTGACTAGCCGAGGCACTGCATGCAACCCTGGGTAGAGGTATAGCGTCCAAAGAAGAGAGCACAGGACCAATCGCTACGAGAATCGTCTTCGGGCTCCGCGTCTACAGCAGCACAAGAACAGGGTGATAGCCATGAGCCACAGTATCGATCGCCGTCATTACGTGTTCACCGTCCTCGCTTTCTCTCTCTCGACCCGGCTGGCTGCGCTCCAGGCGACTCCTGCACAAGTGGATCAGGAGACAGGTGCACTGTTGACGAGGCAGCAAGCCCTGGAAGACATCCGAACCCTCAGTGAGGTGCTGGAGAGTGCCCACCCCGACCCTTATCTCGCCGGCGGCGGCAAGGTTGCCTACCACCGTCGGCTTCAGCAGCTAATACGTGGTATTCCAGAGTCGGGGATGAGCACCATAGAGCTGCACGCTCGCCTACAGCCCTTCATCGCCAACCTTGGTGACGGTCACACCTCCTTGCCGTTCGATACCTCAACCAGGAACAGAGCCGATCCGGGCGGAATCCCGCTCTACTTCGAGGTGCTGGATCAGCGCCTCTGGGTCGCGGCGGTCACCAGTGGCGATCAGCTGGACCTCATCGGTACGACCCTGGAGGCTGTGGAGGGGGTGCCGTTCGCTGAGTTGGTGCAGCGCGAATCGCTACAGCGGGGACACGACAATGTTCATCACGCGCTCAGCAACCTGGCCGGCTTCGGTGCCCTCTACTTCGCAGAGCCCCTGCGGCGCCTGGTTCCCGAGTGGGAGGACAGCCAACAGGTTACCGTGCGTCTCCGTCGCCCGTCTGGGATTCTGGAGGACTATTCCCTCAGACCCGGTCATGGAGTCAGCTATCCCTTGCTCAGGCGAACGTCCAGGGTCGAGCTCCCGAAGGGGGAGGGTTCCTTTGCCTACCACTTCCTGGACGAGGCCAGAGACGTCGCCTTCCTGCGCATCGACAACATGACCACCTACCGAGAGATGTTCGAGTATTCCCGGGCAGTCGGCAGTTCCGGCTGGGAGAGCTGGGCTCGGCGCGTTGTCGAGCGTCTCCATGGCGAGACCGCTCCCTCGGACCTCGGCGAATTGATCGCGGCGATCCCCTCGGCCACCGAGACGTTCAGCAGCCTATTCGGGGCGATGCAGGAGGCCGAATCAAAGACCTTGATCGTCGATCTCTCCCGGAACTACGGCGGCAACGACCTGATGGTGCAGATCTTTCTCTACTTCCTGGTGGGCTTCGACGAGACTGTTGCGCTCGCGGAGCAGACGGCGGCGATCCGGAAGCTCTCACCGCTCCTGGCGACGAGCTCACGGTCCGGGTTGGATCTGGCTGAGATCGAATATTCGGACTCGGTGCCTCTGGCGCTGGAAGACTACGACTTCAGTGCCGACTTCCACTTCATGCCGGAGGCGACCCTCGACCGAGCGGTGCGGGAGCGCTTCCTACGGATGTTCGCCCAGATGCCCTCCTTCTACGCCTTGTTTCGGACGCGTCATCAGGAAGCGGCTTACCGCCCCGAGAGAATCGTCGTGCTTTGCAGCAACGCCACCCAGAGCTCAGGTTTCGATCTGATGACCAATCTCTACCGTCTCGGTGCCCTGATCGTCGGCGTACCCTCGAGCCAGGCAGGAAACGGTTTCGGAGACATCCGACGCTTCGAGCTCACCCACTCCAAGCTTGTGGGCTACGTCTCGACAAAGTACTTCTTTGCCTTTCCCGAGCAGCCCGCAACCGGATTCACCCTAGAGCCCCATCACACTCTGACCTACCCGAAGCTCGCCTCATACGACTTCGACAACAACGCGATCCTGCTGTTGGCCCTGGAGGTCCTCGATCCGACTATCCCGGTGGCAGCACCAGTCCGCTAAGACACGCAGCTCGGTGCCCCCGGGAGCTCCCTCGAGGCACACGAGAGGAGGGCGAAAGTCTTCGGGAGGGAGGTCGATTCGAGTCCCAGCAGAGTCCCGGACTCATAGAGCGCTGCTCTCGAGGTTAGGTCGAAGGGAAAGGCTCGGCCCCGAGGGGCCACTCGATCGCTTCGGGTGCCGGCGGCCGGTAGCCGAGTGAGCTATGGGGCCGCACCTGGTTGTACTCTTTTCGCCATTGCTCGATCAGGACCCCCGCCTCGTCAAGGGTGTAGAAGATCTCCCGGTTCAGGAGCTCATCTCGCATCTTGCCGATCAGGGACTCGACGTAGCCGTTCTCCCACGGACTGCCCGGAGCGATGAAGAGCGTCGTGACACCCAGAGTTTCCAACCATTGCCGCACGGCCTTCGCCGTAAACTCCGACCCGTTGTCGGAGAGCAGATGCTCAGCTGACGTGCTCCCCGCAATGCGGTCCAGGAAGGATGAGAGACTGGGCCGGTCGAGGAGGAGCTGATGCGCAAGAGACGTTACAGCGTGGATCACCGAACTTGACTCACCCGTCAGAATCGTGGCTACCATCACCACGCACGTAGGCGCATTGACCCCTGAGCCAGGTTTCAGAGGGGAGTTGACCGAGAGGAAGTCTCAAGGAGATCAACCGTCCTTCTTCGACTGGTGTGATGCAGTCAAAGCACGCCAAATTCGGACCTGAGTATTACCCAATAGTCACCCAAGAGGTCTCTGATTGGGTGCACCAGATAGAGCTAAGTTACTGAAAAAAAATGGTGTCCCCAAGGGGACTTGTAGATTTGTACCAGGTCGAGATTCACGGCGAGACGCGACGTGCGGCCTGATCCAACCGCCCTTCCGACAAGGCCAGTTGGTAGAGCTGCTGAATCGTGATCAGCGGGTCGGAAGAGCCCTTCGGGCCCGTCATCGGACGGCCTCCTCCAGCCGTGCCATCGTGCTGTCTCGGATGCTCATCGCGACGTCGGCGCCGACCGCCTCGGCGTTGCACACTAGCGAGAACGTCATCCGGCCGCCGACGGTCGTGACGCCCACGACCTTTTCGTTCACATCGGAATACACGAAAGGGCCGTACACCGACTCGATCGTTCGCGAGCCGTACTGCGTTGGAATGTCCACACGGCCGACGTTGGTGATCGAGAACCCGTAGCTCGTCCCACGCCAGCGCATCTTTGAGAGCAGCCGGCTCGACATACGGCTGGTGATCAGTCCGTATTTGGCGAAGTAGAGCGAGTCGAGTAGCGTCGGATGCAGGGCCTCGGCCGTCAGCATGCGGAACAGGTCGGCCGACTCGAGGGCGCGAAGGATCGCGCCGTGGATCCTCCGTGCTCCGTCCCAGAAGCTCGCGCCAGGCTCGTGCTTCAGCTCCGCCGTCAGCGACGAGGCGTAGAACCCCAGGACGTCTCCAACCGGCACGGAGAGCCTGTCGCGTGTACTCACGGCCATGCCGGCCTGGCTGCGAAAGGCCTCGCTGTCACCCTGTACGTGATACTGGGCGGCGAGGAATGCGGTCCACAGCGCGGTGTTTATCGTGACCTGTTCCTGTCTGCAGCGCTCGACGAGCGCAGCCGTTGCGGATTCCGCCAGGTCCCATGCCAGCACCATCGGCTCGCCGTTCCTCCGCCAGAACTTCTCGTGCAGGCGTTCCATGTCCCCCTGGTCGAATGAGATCCCCTGCTTCCGCCATTTACGGTTCAATAGACCCACGAGCCAGCGCTCGAGGAGACGCGTCCCGGGCGGGTCAGGCACGGTCGCGTGATCGATCGGCGGCGGGAGAGGAAGGACCTCGGGCTGGCGACCCGCGTTGGTGAGCATTTCGAGGACGTCGCGAATCAAGAAGGTGAGCGAGATTCCGTCGCAGATCGCATGGTGTCCGGCGACCACCAGACCCGAGTGGCTTGGCGAACGAACGAGGACAAACCTGACGAGCGGCCCCTCTTCGATCGGGAACGAGGTCATCAACTCCTGTCGCACGGCTCGCAGCCAGCTGTTGCTGTCGACCGCGTCGATCACCCGCACCGGAATCTCGCCAACGCCCGCGGCTTCATACCGCGCCGCTCCGTCGTCCTCGAAAACCAACCGGACGGCTAGCAGGGCGTGCCGGCGCCGGAGACTCTCGACAGCCGACCGCAGCTCGCCGGGCTCGATCGTGCCTTGAATTCGAGCGGCCATCAGAGCATTGAGTGGCAGCATCAGAATGACTCGCTCCCCATGAACACTCAGGTCGAAGGCGCGGTCGTAGCGTTGCGTCACCTCGATGTCCTCATCCAGGGCTCTCTCAGCCAGAAGAGCGAAATGGTCGTCTATTTCGCGTGAAGACCTCAGAGTTCCAGGTTATCCCATTGGGGCACCCTGACGGGAGGGAAATGGGACCTCCTTTTTGCTGGCTGAGGATTCTCCCACCCTGGCTCGGTTTCCGGTCGCACAACTGTGCGCATTGGTGTCCCCAAGGGGATTCGAACCCGTTGCGCTAGGCTTGCGGTAATCGAGAGTCTTCCCAAACTGGCCGAGATCGCCGACCATGCTCCTCCCTCTGCCTCGTTCATGCCTCGCACTCGCTGCTACCACCGCAGTCCTGAGCCTCGCGGGTCGCGCGTCGGCACAGGATGAGGACTGGCCCGGGTTCCGGGGTCGCACCGGTTCTGGAGTGGTGGCCGACGCGATCGACCCCGCTGGCCTGGCGCCCACGGTCGTCTGGCGTGCCAAGGTCGGCAACGGATACTCCGCCGTAGCCGTAGCCGTAGCCGTCGCCGGCGGCAAGGCGATCACGATGTTCGAGGACGGCGATCAGTACATCATCGCTTTCGATGCGGCGACCGGCGAGGAGCTGTGGCGACGCCGCACCGGCGCGCCCTATCCCGGTCGCGATGGCTCTTGGAATGGACCGATCTCGACACCGGTAGTACACGGCAACCTGGTGGTGGCGCTCGAGCCCTGGGGCCGGCTGTTCGCGCTCGATACGACCGACGGGGAGCCCGTGTGGTCAGTACACCTGGCCGACGACCTGGGTGCTCCCCGGCCGGCATACGGTTTCGGAAGCTCGCCGCTGGTGGTGGACAGCACGCTGGTAGTGCAT
>Ga0316192_10001720_pt1 | contig 16152 bp, 13 predicted proteins | sample MerIslwburrow_MG_FD_204931 | JGI IMG/M metagenome (GOLD analysis project Ga0316192, IMG submission 204931) | Coastal sediment microbial communities from Maine, United States - Merrow Island worm burrow | ecosystem: Environmental > Aquatic > Marine > Coastal > Sediment | place: USA: Maine...
GCACTCCTGCAATAAAATATTTTTGCAATGGGTGGGTAAACCTGCCCCGATGGAATCCATTCGGGTCAGATCCGGATTCCGATTGCAGAATGCGTGCCAGTCACTGCGCTGCACGTGGACGGCAATCCTGCTAGAATTCCGGGTCCCTGTTCCAGCAAACTTACTATTGCCAAGAAGGCTCATATCAGCGTGCTGAAAATCACCGTCATGAACACCAAAGGTGGTTGCGGTAAAACCACGATTGCCACCAACCTGGCCAGTTATTGCGCCTCCCGTGGTTACGGAACAGCACTGTTCGACTATGACAAACAAGGCTCCAGCATGCGCTGGATGAAAGGGCGCCCGTCCTGCCTGCCACCGATTCACGGCGTAGCTGCATACGAACCGCCGCGCGTGGGCATCACACGTGCCTGGCAGATGAGGGTCCCGCAAGATACCCGTTATATTATTACCGACACGCCAGCCGGTTTCGTCATGGTAGATATCGAAGACCGTGTTGCCGAAGCCGACGTCATACTCATTCCGGTGTTACCCTCCTCGATCGATATTCATTCGACGGCTGACTTCATCAGGGATTTGTTACTGATCGGCAAGGCACGAATCCACAACACCCGCCTGGCGATTGTCACAAACCGCACACGCATCCGCACCCGGGCCGTTGAAAAACTGGAACGTTTTCTCAACAAACTTGATATTCCCGTCATTGCACGTATCCGCGATACCCAGCACTATGTCAGTGCTGCCGAACAGGGGCTCGGCATTCATGAACTGACTGAGCGGGACGCGCAAAAAGACCGTGAAACCTGGGCCGAACTGCTCAACTGGCTCGACAACAACCGCGAGGGGTTCACCGATTTCGAATACGCAATGCTGCAGGACCAAAGCGCCTGAAGTACTGTAGGAGCCCGGTAGACGGCGCGAATCGCGGCGAGAAGCTTGCGCGTCCTGCTCACGCCCCTCACCTGCATCCTGCAGGCGACACCGCTGCTACGACAGGAGTACCAGCTCCGTAATCGGCGTTGAATTCTTCACATCGACCTTGTCATACAGATCATAAAGTGCTGCCTGCAGCGCCTCCTCGATGACCGGATGGTAGAACGGCATCTGCAGTATCTTGCCGACCGTCATGTCCTGCTGAATACACCAGGCCAGCAGGTGTCCGAGGTTTTCACCCTTCGGGCATACCATCTCGGCACCTAGCAGCCGGCCACTGGCCTTGTCCGCATAAACCCGTATCAGGCCGCGATTCTTGGCCATGATCATGGCACGACCCACTGGCCCCATCTGAATCTGTCCCGTGACTGTGCTGGCCGGATCGAGGTCAGCAAAGCGTGTGCCGACCACCACAATATTGGGATCGCAGAAGGTAATGCCGAGCGGCGTCTTTCTCCTGAAGACCATCGGCTCGGCGGAAATCGCGTTGTGACCGGCGATGCGTCCCTCGTCACCGGCCTCGTGCAGCAAGGGCCGCTCGCCGGTCACGTCGCCGGCCATATATATCGAGGTGTCGCCAATACGCATGGTTCCCGGATCAAACACCGGAATACCGCGCGCATCAAGTTCAACACCGATATCAGCCAAGCCGAGTTTTTCAAGATTGGGGGTGCGCCCCATACTGGCAAAGACACGCTCGACCTCGACGGCCTGCTCACCCGCCTGTACACGCAGCATGCCATTGCCGGCCTCGCTGATCTCTGCTGCATGCCCAAGCCACAGCGGCATCTCCTTGCCGATGACCTCGATGGCGGTTTTGGCGACCTCAGGATCACTCAGGCCACCGATCGTCATGAGTTGGTCAATACCTGTGACCTCGAGGCCCATGCGCTTGAGCGACTGGCCGATTTCCAGTCCGATCACGCCGAGTCCGATAACCGCAATCGACTGTGGCAAGTCCTCCAGTTCGAAGAATTCATCGGTTGTAATGATGCGGTCGCGGAAGGGTTCCCAGGCCCGCGGCACCAGCGGCCGCGAACCGGTGGCGATGATGATGTGTTCCGCGCGCAGGCGCTCACCCGTGTCGATTTCCAGCAGATTCGTCTCGATAAACCGTGCATAACCCTGAATGAAGTTTTCCTCGGGCAGCTTGTCGGTACTGTTGGAAAGCACACGCTCGACAAAGACGTCGCGCAAATCCTGTACATATTCCATCGCCTCCGGGATGCTGAGGTTCATGTCCTCATGCCCCTCGACCCCATAGCGATTGAAAACATTGCGCCGGTAAAAATCCTCGGCAACCTGGATCACGGCCTTGGAGGGCATACAACCGACGCGCGCGCAGGTGGTCCCCAGCTCACCGCCATTGATCAGCACAAATGATTTACCCGAGGGACGCACCTTCCCCAGCGCATACAGTCCGGCACTGCCGGAACCTATGATGGCAACATCGACCTTGCGTTCTTTCACATCGACTCCTCGTGCATGAAAAGGTTTGCGATAGCATTTCCGACGCCACGGGCCATGTAGCCTGATGCCCGGACGGGAAGGATAAACACATACTGCACGCGTATCCAGTCGACCGGGCACATGCCTGCAGCGGGACCTGCCATCAAGCACAGGTCCTGCCCGGAAATGCGCCTGGCGCCTTGACAGCTTGCCACCTTCCGGGAACACTGCGGCTTCTCCAGTGACAAGAGAGCAGGCATGAAACGTATTACCGTGGTAGGAACCGGCTTCGGCGGACTAACCGCCGTCAGCACGCTGCGCAAGCTGGAGCCATCGGCCGAGATCACCGTCATCGGCAAGCAGCCTGAATTTTTCTATTATCCAAGCCTCATCTGGATTCCCTCCGGAATGCGCAGCGGGGATGATCTCACAATTAACCTGGAGAATTATTTCCGCCGTAAACAGGTAACCTTTCATCAGGGTGCGGCAAGTGGCATCCGCGAGGGTGGCCGTGTGGTCGAGACCGATAACGGCGAGGTCGGGAATGACGGTCTGATCATCGCTTCCGGCGGGCGCTATCTCACCGGGCTGCCCGGAATTGAACATGCCGCCATCCCCTGCCGTGGCCGCGAGGATGCAGAACGCATTCGCGACCGTCTCAATGAGATGGACGGGGGAACCATCGCCTTTGGTTTTGGTGGCAATCCAAAGGAACCCTCGGCCATGCGTGGCGGACCTGTGTTTGAGTTCCTCTTCGGTACCGATACCCTGCTCAGGCGGCAGGGCCGGCGCGAGCGCTTCAAGCTGGTGTTTTTTGCCCCGTCAAAACGGCCCGGGCAGCGCCTTGGCGAAAAAGCCGTGGATGCACTGCTCAAGCGCATGGCTGAGCGCGACATTGCCACCCACCTGGGTCACAAGCTAAAGGGCTTCGAGGCCGGCAAGATACTCACCGAGGGGGGTGAGGTCGAAGCCGATCTGATTGTATTCATACCGGGCATGAGCGGCAGTCCCTGGCTCGACAACACCTCCCTGCCCAAATCCGGGGGGGGACTGTTACAGGCGGATGCACACTGTCGTGTACCGGGCTGGGAACGGGTCTATGTGGCCGGTGACACCGGCAGCTTCCCCGGACCCGACTGGCAACCCAAACAGGCCCACATGGCCGACCTGCAGGCAGCCGCCGCAGCGAAGAACCTCGTGCATGAACTTAACGGTAGTGAACCCGTTGAGGGCTTCAAGGTGGAACTCGCCTGCATCATCGATTCCCTCGATTCAGGGACACTGGTAACACGCAGCAACAGCAGGACCCTGCTGTTGCCATCAACGCGCCTGCTGCACTGGTCGAAGCGCCTGTTCGAATGGTGGTACCTGCGCCAGTATCGCTAGCGCAATTAGCCGTCCTGTCCGTCTCAGGCAAAACGATTGCTGATCATCACCTCGTCCAGTGACAGCTGCCCGGGCTTCGGCCAGGACTCTTTGGTGCCCTTGCCAATCGCAATCATGAAAGCGATCGTATGGTCTTCGGGCAAGTTGATGATGCGCGCGACTGCCTCGTAATCAAAGCCGTCCATCGGACAGCTCTGGTAGCCCAGTTCCTCGGCCATTAACATAATCGTCATACCGACCAGCCCGCAGGAGCGCATGCCCTCGTCGCGTTCGACCTGGGGCTTGTCCCGATAATAGACGTCGATCGCCGGTACCAGAAAATCCTGTACTTCCTGCGGTGCATTGGTCCAGTAACGTTGCGGCTCGTGTTCCCATGACTTGTTATCGAAGCACAGCACCAGTAACTCGGACGCGTCCGTAACCTGCGCCTGGTCCCAGGCCACGGCGCGAATCGCCTTGCGCTGCTCCGGGTCAGTGACACGCACGAAGCGCCAGTTCTGAATGTTAAAGGCCGTTGGTGCGAGAATGGCGTGTTCCATCAGCGTTGTGAAGGTTTGTTCCGGCATTTGATGCCCGGCGTCATACCATTTGATTGCGCGGCGTGTGCGTACTGCTTCGTTGACTTGCATTGCATGCTCCTCACGGTTGCGATGATAAAATCAATGGAGATCAATGGATCAATGGGGTCAGACACCATTGAACCGACTGTATAACACAAAATCAGTTGAGTCTGGCTGCAACGCTGTCAATCCCACCAGGCCGATCCTTCGGGCGGAACCCTAACCGCAATCCAGGGGTCATAATCTCTCATATGTATGGTAAACAGTCGCCCGGGAAAAGCGGCATCTTCCGTTCTGTCATGAAGTTAGTCATGCTATTGGTTGTGGTTGAGGCGCCGTTACGCTGCGCACCCGGAGAACGCAAACAAAAATGAAAAACAGGCTGTTCCTTAAAGTCGTTGTGCTGTTGTCCTGTTGCTTCGCGCCTGGCACCCTCCTGGCCAAGGGCACCGCTGTGGTCTCGACCGAGCATGCCACGGTTACGTTGCTGAGCGAGCAGGTAAAGGCCGTACCGGACCAGACCCTGTGGCTTGCACTGCGTTTCGAACTGATCCCGCACTGGCATATCTACTGGCGAAATCCAGGCGCCTCCGGCAGTGCACCGCTCATCCACTGGACGCTGCCCGCAGGCTGGAAGACAGGAGAGCTACAGTGGCCGCTGCCGAAGCGCCTACGGGTCGGGCCGCTGACCAACTATGGCTATGAGGATAGCGTCAGTTTACTGGTACCTGTCAAGGTACCCCCGGGGCCATTGCCGGTGGGCCCACAGACCATCATCGCTGAGGCCGAATGGTTGGTGTGCCGGGTAGACTGCATCCCTGAATCCGGTCGCCTCACACTCGAACTCAATAACGACGGCAGCGGTTCCATCGCGGCCACCGAAACCCGTGAGCTGTTCACTGCAGCACGGGCTCAATGGCCAGCGCTGACCACCCTGGCGGGCGACTATCGCCTGGAGGGTGACACGCTGGCGATCTCGGTCGCTATGCCTGGCACGCTGTCACCTGCCGCGGCCGATGTCTGGTTCGCAGCCAACGAGTGGGGGCCGGTTGATGCCAGTGGTGCACAACACTGGGAGCAGACCGCGACGGCAGTGACGCTGACTGTGCCGGCAGGCGATGTACCTCCCGCGGGGGATGTCCCCCTGCAAGGTCTGCTGGTAGTGGAATCGGAACACAAGGGTACGCCGCTGCGCAGCGGCTATCCGCTACGGCTGGCAGCGCAGCCGCCGGCAACGGGAAACCAGCACCTGAGCCTGATGACAGCCCTGGTGTTTGCCTTCCTCGGCGGACTGATACTCAACATCATGCCCTGCGTCCTGCCGGTGTTGAGCATCAAGATACTCGGCTTCGTCAGGGAAGCGGGCGCGAATCAGCGGCGACTGACCACTCACGGTCTGGTCTACGCCAGCGGCGTACTGGCCAGTTTTACCGTACTGGCGACGGTCCTGTTGGTATTGCGTGCGGGCGGCGCATCACTGGGCTGGGGGTTCCAGCTTCAGTCCCCGCTACTGGTGACCCTGCTGGCCTACCTGATGCTGCTGGTAGGGCTTAATCTGTCCGGTGTCTTTTCTGTGGGCGGCAGACTGATGGATGCCGGCCAGTCTTTGACCGAGTCCAGCGGACTCCTGAATACCTTCGCCACCGGCGTTCTCGCCGTCATTGTCGCGAGCCCATGCACCGCGCCCTTCATGGGGGCGGCCCTCGGTTTTGCTATTACCCGCACGGGCTGGGAAGCACTGGCTGTGTTTCTCACCCTCGGTGCCGGCTTTACCCTGCCCGTGTTGTTATTGAGCCTGTTTCCGGCCTGGCTACAGTTCATCCCCAGGCCAGGACGCTGGATGAAACCGTTCCAGCAGGTCCTCGCCTTCCCCATGTTTGCTACCGCGGCGTGGCTGTTGTGGGTACTCAGCCAGCAGACGGATGCACGCGCCTATGCTGGCGCACTGGCGGGACTGGTGGCGGTTGCCTTCGCTGCGTGGTTATACGGCCAGTGGCGACCGGGTCGCTGGCGACTCGGGCTGCTGGCTGCCGGCCTGGCGGCCACCCTGGCGCTGGCCATCGGCCCGATGGTTGCGTCCGATGAAACCGCGTCTTCCCGCGCTGCCGCGCAGGATGAAACTCCCTGGTCAGAAGAACGGGTGCAGGATCTCAGTGCAGCAGGGCGGCCGGTGTTCGTCAATTTCACCGCTGCCTGGTGCATCACCTGCAAGGTCAATGAACAGCTCGCCCTGTCCACGGACAATACCCGGGCACTGTTCGAGGCGCACTCCGTGGCCTACCTCGTGGCCGACTGGACCCGGCGCGACCCCGTGATAAGCCAGCAGCTGGAACACTATGGTCGCAGCGGCGTGCCGCTCTATCTGTTGTATTCACCGGCAGCCGAACAGCCGCTGGTGCTGCCGCAGCTGCTCACTGAAGGCATTGTGGCCGCAGCCATCGACACACTTTGAAAACAGGAGAACAATCATGTGCAAACAGTTTTTCCAGATGACCCTCATTATCCTTACCCTGTATGCCTGCGGGTCGGGCGCCGCGCCGCGCGTCGGTGAACCGGCGCCCGACTTCGAGGGCGTTGACACCCGCGGGGAGGTCCATCGGCTAGCCGATTACCGCGGCAAAATCGTGGTTCTGGAATGGACCAATCATGACTGCCCCTTTGTTCGCAAGCACTACGGCGCCGGCAATATGCAGGACCAGCAGCGTGAGGCGGCCGCACAGGGCGTTGTCTGGCTATCAGTCATTTCCTCGGCCCCCGGCAAGCAGGGCCATGTGAGTCCCGAAGAGGCAGACGAACTCACCCGCAACCGCGATGCACAACCCGATGCGGTCATCCTCGACACCGAGGGCAAGATCGGCCGCAGCTATGCGGCCAAAACCACGCCGCATATGTTCATCATCGATGCAGACGGCACGCTGGTTTACATGGGTGGCATCGACAGTATCAGCAGCGCCAACCCGGATGACATTCCCCGGGCCACGCAATATGTACGTGTAGCCCTGCAGGAAATGGCAGCCGGCAAACCTGTCAGCAGCGCGGTGACAAAGCCCTACGGCTGTTCTGTCAAGTACTAGAACAGCCCTGCAGCGGCGCGGGCATTGCAGGGTGTGTAGCAGTGTATGATGTCAATGCAATTATCTGGCGACGTGGGCAGTACACAGGTGAGCATGGTAGCGGTCGACAATCTGGCCAAGGTGTATTGCTCCGGCAGCACGCGACAAGTGGTGTTCGACAGGCTGACGTTCAGCGTCGGCAAAGGCGAGACGGTCGCCCTGCTGGGTGCCAGTGGCAGTGGCAAGACGACCCTGCTCAACCTGATCAGTGGTATTGACAGCCCGGATAGCGGTAACGTGTCGCTGCAGGGTATCGATGTACACGCACTGGCGGAACCCGAACGCACACTGTTGCGGCGCCGCCATATCGGTTTCGTGTTCCAGTTTTTCAACCTCATCCAGACCCTGACGGTGGCTGAAAATATCGCCCTGCCACTGGAACTGCTGGGCGATGACCCGCACGCTGCACAACAGCGTGCCGACGAGCTGATGGCAGCTGTCGGACTTGGCGGTCTGCAGCAGCGTTTTCCGGAGACACTGTCGGGTGGTGAACAGCAACGTGCTGCCATCGCCCGTGCACTGGCGCACCGCCCTGCCCTGTTGCTGGCCGATGAGCCCACCGGCAACCTCGACGAGGATAGTGCAGACCGGATCATCGAGTTGCTCACCGGCCTCGCCAGACAGCAGGGCACGACCATGCTGCTGGTCACGCATAGCACCGCGGTTGCACAGGCGGCCGACCGCGTGCTGCGTCTGCGCCACGGACAGATAGCGGCAGACTGACTGCCGTGCACTTGTTCTCGCCGTTGCTGTTACGTGCCGGACTGCGCTATATGTTGCGCCATCGCTGGCAGGGCCTGCTGGCCTTGTCCGGCATTGCACTGGGTGTCGCCGTGGTGCTGGCAGTGGACCTGGCCAACAGCGGTGCGCGCGCAGCCTTTGAGCTGTCCGCACAACAATTGCAGGGCAAAGCCACGCATCGCCTTGCGGTGCCCGGGGCCGCGTTACCCGATGATCTCTATGTCGACCTGAAACGCACGCCCGGTGCACCACCCATGGCACCGGTGGTAAATGGCTGGGTCGGGGTCGAGGGCGGCGCGGGTCGTTACCAGCTGGTGGGGTTTGACCTGTTTGCCGAGGCGCCATTCCGCAGCCAGCTTGCCGAGATAGCGACTGACGCCGGCTTCATCGGCGATTGGCTGACACAGGCCGGTTCGCTGGTGCTGGGCGCCGCAACGGCGCGCGCGCTCGATGTGGCTGCCGGTGACAGGCTCGACATTGTCTACCGCGGCAGGCCCGCCACCCTCTATGTGCTGCGTATTGATGAGCAGCAAAGCCGTGTCAGTGACGACCTGCTGCTGGTCGATATTGCCAGCGCCCAATCCATTCTGGATATGCACGGCCAGCTCAGCCACGTGGACCTGATACTGGATGCCGCCGGCGAAGCCTGGGTCAGACGGCGCATCCCCGCTGGCGTGCAGTTGCAGACAGTCGCCGAACAGGCGCAGGGCGTGAAGCGTCTGTCAGCGGCGTTCGAGCTCAACCTCACCGCCATGAGCCTGCTGGCGATGCTGGTCGGCATGTTTCTGATTTTCAACGCCATGACCTTTTCCATGGTGCAGCGGCGTAACCTCTTCGGGCGCTTGCGCACCCTCGGTGTGACGCCACGGGAACTGTTCGGCCTGATCCTGCTGGAAGCCGTGATCGTTGCCGTACTCGGTACGCTACTCGGGCTGTTGCTCGGTGTGTGGCTGGGGCGGGGCCTGACACGACTGGTGGCGGCTACCGTCAGCGAGCTTTATTACAACGTCAGCGTAACCGCCCTGCAGCTGGACTGGACGGCATTGATTATCGCTGCCGGCCTGGGCGTGGCGGCGACCCTGCTGGCGACAGTGGTGCCCGCCTGGCGCGCGGCGCGCACGCCGCCACTGACGACCTTGTCGCGGACGGCGCTGGAGCAGGCCGCGCACCGCGGAGTTTACCTGTGGGGGCTGCTGGGACTGCTGTTGCTGGCCGCCGGTCTGCTGCTGGCATTGGCGTTGCCCGGTGGCGTGATCATGAGCTTTGCAGGCTTGTTTGCACTGGTACTGGGCGCTGCCATGATGACACCACTGGTGATTCGCATACTGCACCGGCTACTGGCGCACGCCGGCTTGCCCGGACTCTGGCGTATGGGCGTGCGCGATCTTGACCGGCATTTGTCGCGCCTGGGGATTGCCGTTGCGGCATTGATGGTGGCGTTGTCCGCCAGTGTCGGTGTCGGTGTGATGGTGGAAAGCATGCGTACTTCGGTCAACACCTGGCTGGGCGACCTGTTGAGCGCCGACCTGTACGTGGCGGCACAAGGCTTCGACGAAGGCGCGATGCTGCCTGCTGACGTCGTGCAGGCCGTGTCGCGCCTGGATAGCGTGGTCGCCCTCAGCCGTTACCGCGAGCGCACGCTGCCGCTGGCCGGACGACGCGTGGAACTCATCGGTGCGCACCTCGCCGCGCCCTCGCGCCGCGGTTTTGCGCTGCTCAGTGGCACAGCGTCCGCATGGAAGGATTTTGACGAGGGAGCGGTGCTGGTGTCCGAACCGCTGGCGTATCACCTCGGCCTGGTGCCCGGCTCGACGCTGATGTTGCCGACGCCTGCAGGACCGCAGCTCGTGCAGGTGGCCGCTGTGTTTCGCGACTATGCCAGTGAACACGGGCGCCTGTTCATGGACGAGGCCGTGTACCGCAACTACTGGCCCGATCAGCAGGTGCATACGCTGGCACTGTTCGCGCGTAACGGTGATGTCGAGTCAATGCGTCGCGAGGTGAGCGAACTCGCCGCGCGCGCTGCCATCATGCTGACCCCCGCGGCCGCCATCCTGGAAGAATCCATGGCGGTCTTCGACCGCACGTTTCGCGTCACCGAGGTGTTGCGCGCAGTGTCGCTGCTGGTCGCCTTTATCGGTGTATTGAGTGCCTTGATGGCGCTGCAACTGGAACGCGCCAAGGAGTATGCCGTGTTGCGCGCGCTCGGCCTGACACGCGGCCAGATCGCCGGGCTGATCAGTGGCGAATCGTTGCTGATGGGGCTGCTGGCCGGGTGTGTGGCCATCCCCACCGGACTGCTGATGGCGTGGGTGCTGATTCAGTCGGTGCAACGGCGTGCATTCGGCTGGACCATGCCGTTCAGCGTCGATGGCACACTGCTGCTGCAGACACTGCTGGTCGGGCTGCTGGCGGCCGGCCTGGCCGCGGTCTACCCGGCGTGGCATTCCGCGCACCGTCATCCGGCGCTGCAACTGAGGGAGGACTGAGCGTGCGTTACCTGCTGTTGCTGCTGGCGTTGGCGCTGTCGGCCTGCGAGTCACAGCAGCCTGCGAACGCGCCGGTGCTGCGCGTCGAGCAGGTGCTGGGTGCAGAACCTGCGGCCGGTTTTGCGCGCGCATTTGAACCACGCAGCTTGCAGTTCCCCGAGGATCATGGCGCGCATCGCGACTATGCCACCGAGTGGTGGTACCTGACGGGTAATCTGCAGACGGCAAGCGGGCGCCGCTTCGGTTACCAGTTCACGCTGTTTCGTGTCGCACTGCGTCCCGGGGAAGCACTGCAGGACTCGACGTGGCGCACGCAGCAGATTTACATGGGGCACATGGCGATCAGCGACATCGCCGCAGCGAGACATTATTCAGCCGAACGCTTTGCACGCGCGGCGGCAGGCCTTGCCGGTGCCCGCGTAGCACCGTTTGCCGTGTGGCTGGGACCCTGGTCGATGCGTGCGGGTAGTGACTTGTTTCCATTGACCGTGGCGGCGCAGCACGAAGACATCGGTTTGACGCTGCAATTGCAGTCAGGTGACAAGCCGCTGGTGCTGCAGGGTGAGCGTGGTCTGTCGCGCAAGAGTGCCACGCCCGGCAATGCCTCTTACTACTATTCCTTCACGCGCCTGCCGACACACGGCGAGTTGCGTATTGGCGATACAGTTTACTCGGTGCAGGGCGCCTCGTGGATGGATCGCGAGTGGTCAAGCTCCGCGCTAGACAGGGACCAGGCCGGATGGGACTGGTTTTCCCTGCAACTGGATGATGGCCGCGACTTGATGTACTACCAGCTGCGCACCCGGCAGGGCGGCGTACATGCGTTCAGTCGTGGCAGCCTGGTGGAAACAGACGGCGAGGTTCGCACCTTGCTGCCCGAGCAGGTCACGCTGACACCCCTGCATCACTGGCAGGCCGAAGACGGTGCGCGCTATCCAACCCGCTGGCGCTTGCAGGTACCCGAGCTGCAGCTGGATCTTGAAGTGCAGGCGTTGTTCGATGACCAGCTGATGGATCACAGTGTGCGTTACTGGGAGGGCGCGGTCGAGGTGTCGGGCAGTCACCACGGCAGCGGTTACCTGGAACTCAGCGGTTATGCCGGAAATCCCGTAAACTGATCGATATATATTCAGTTGACCACAGAGGCACGGAGTACACAGAGCGCTTTAAATTTTCATCAAGCGCCGGGGATATGGCATAAGCAAGGTATCAAGATTCTGTTTATCGTTATTTTAAAAAATATTTTGTAACTATTCAGCTCACCACAGAAACAAAGAGGCGAAAGGCATTTATTTAACATTCTGCCACGGAATCCACGGAAAACACGAAAAAATAAAAGCCTTAGAAGTCATATTTCCGTGTTCTTCCGTGGATTCCGTGGCTAATGGGGTTTTTAGTGATGACATCCTCTGGATAGGTGTCATTTACCTCTGAGGTGAATAGTCACTAACCGGGAGCATAATAGTGCACGCCCGCACCTGAAATCTTGCGATATGCCGAGAAGCAAACAAAATGCCCTGACCGAACAGCGTCCACCCAGCCGCGATCTGCGCATACTGAAACAGCTGTTCACCTTTCTGCGACCCTACCGCCGTGCGGTGCTGGGTGCGGTAGTCGCGTTGCTGATCGCGGCTGGCGCCGTGCTCGGTTTCGGCGTGGTGCTGCAACGGGTTGTCGATCATGGCCTGAGCAGCGGTTCAGGTGCGGCGCTGAACCAGGCGCTGTTGCTGTTCCTGGTGGTGGTCACGGTGATGTCAGCCTCGGTGGCGGCCCGCGTCTACCTGGTCACCTGGATCGGTGAACGGGTGGTGGCCGATATCCGCAAGGCCGTGTTTGCCAAAGTACTCAAACTGGAGCCGGCGTTTTTCGAAGTGACGCGCACCGGCGAAGTCATCTCGCGCCTGACCACGGATACCTCGCTGTTGCAGGTGGTGGTCGGTTCGACGCTGGCGATCGCGGTGCGCAACGCCCTGCTGATCAGCGGCGGTCTGGTCATGCTGACCATCACCAGCGGCAAGCTGGCGTTGCTGGTGTTGCTTGGCGTTCCCGCGGCGGTGATACCGCTGTGGCTGCTCGGGCACCGGGTGCGCAGCCTGTCGCGCAACAGCCAGGACCGGATTGCCGATATCGGCGCCATGATCGATGAAGTGTTGTACGGTATCCGCACCGTGCAGGCGTTCTGTCATGAGCACGTCGACCGGCGGCGTTACGGCGAGCAGGTGGAGGCCGCATTCGCTGCCGCCATTCAGCGCACCCGGGTCAGCGCGCTGCTCACTGCCACGGTGATGTTGTTCACGTTTGTCGCTGTCAGTCTCGTCTTGTGGGTGGGTGGCCATGACGTACTGGCCGGGCGCATCAGCGGCGGGCAGCTCTCGGCCTTTGTGTTTTATGCCCTGCTGGTCGCCGGTTCGGTGAGTGCCTTGAGCGAGGTAGCCGGTGACCTGCTGCGCGCCGCCGGCGCCACCGAGCGGTTGCTGGAACTGCTCAACACCGAACCCGCCATCACCACGCCGGCCACACCCGTGGCACTGCCCGAACCGGCGCGTGGTGAGGTGCAGCTGAGCAATGTCACCTTCCGTTACCCGTCGCGGCCCGACAACCCTGCACTCAGCGAACTGTCACTGACGCTGCAACCCGGCCAGAAGGTGGCGCTGGTTGGCCCGTCGGGCGCCGGCAAGTCAACCGTGTTGCAACTGTTGCTGCGCTTCTATGATCCGGACGCCGGCGTGATTCGTTTCGATGGCGTCGATATCCGCCAGGCCGATACGCAACAGCTGCGTCAACGCATGGCGCTGGTACCGCAGGACCCGGTCATCTTCGGCGCCGATGCCTGGGAGAATATTCGCTACGGTTTCCCCGCGGTGACCGATGCCGATGTACGGCGCGCCGCAGCAGCCGCGCATGCGGCAGAATTTCTCGACCAGTTACCGCAGGGATTCAATACCTTCCTCGGTGAGCGCGGCGTGCGTCTGTCCGGTGGACAACGCCAGCGCATCGCCATTGCGCGCGCCATTCTGCGTGACCCGGCCGTGCTGCTGCTCGATGAAGCTACCAGCTCCCTCGATGCCGAAAGCGAACGCCTGGTTCAGGACGCGTTGGAACAACTGATGCAGGCGCGCACCACGCTCATTATTGCGCATCGTCTGGCGACGGTACGCAAGGTAGACCAGATCCTGGTGATGGATGGCGGCCGTATTGTCGCCAGCGGTCGCCATGACGAACTGGTCGCGGCACACGGTCTCTATGCGCGGCTGGCGGCACTGCAGTTCCGCGATACAGCGGAAGCCCTGGAACAGCCTGCCGCCGGACCGGTATAAACCGGCAGCGACTCCCGGAACCCGGGCAAACAGGGTCAGACCCGACTGGAGTAACGTAACAGCGCGGTAATTTTATCCATGGGCAGTTCGGCCACCTCACGCGCATAGATATGCGTATTCAGATAAAGCATTTCATCCTGTAGCTGGTCTTCCAGCAAGTCCCTGTACCAGGCCTTGCGCTTGCCCTTCTCGCCAGCACTCCAGCGGTAGCCACGCTTCTTCAGGTCATCTTTTTTCTCAAACGGTGCGCCTTCCGCCCATAAACGCACCTCTGTGTGGCGCGCATGTTCGAGCAAGCGTTTCAACACCTTTTCACCCGACTGCGGCAAGGGCCGCGAAAGAATCTCGATCCCTGCCTGGCAATCAATCGTGGCACGGTGGCCCTCAAAGAAAAAGCCGAACTTGTAGGCCAGAAATTCAAGCTTCACCCCTTCTATACCCTCTTCCTGCCAGTTCACGTCGGCAATCGAGCAGGCCCAGGAGATGTCCTTGAACTCATCCAGTAAAGCTTCACAAAACGGCCGGTCAAAGCGTGCATTGTGGGCAATCACAAGCGCCGCGCCCGACAACAGCTTCTTTACCGCTGTAATGTCAATCGACTGTCCCTGCACCATCTCATCGGTAATGCCGGTGATCTGCCGGGCGATCTCGGGAATCGGCATGCCGGGATCGTTAAACCCGTTGTACTCCGGCAGCAACCGATAGATATTCCCGGAGGCATCAAACTCAAACGGCACCATGGCCAGCTCGATGATCTTGTCTGTGTCGACATCCAGGCCAGTGGTCTCGGTATCAAGGAAGATCCCGATGCGTTTGCTGGCCTCGTTAGGCTCACAGTAAGATGCTAGTGGCGTGAAACGCCTGATAATGCGGTAGTCGCCAGTGGCTTCAAGTTGTTTAATGCAGTCGTTCATAATGCTTAACCTGTTTTCTCAAAATCGTGGGCAGCCCCGAAAGGTGCTTATTTAAGCAGTTTCATTAATATATAAAGTACAATTGGCCACGGAAAAACACGGAAATATAAATGATCTTACCGGAAACGGTTCCGTGTCCTTCCGTGTGTTTCCGTGACAGGATTCTTAAATAAGTGCCCTTCGGGACAGACCCCAATAATCCACTGCTCTATCTACTGCGAGGCAAGCACTCCGACAACTTCCGCCAGCCCGCCGGTCACCCGAGCCAGCCCGGTGTAATCAAGCTGCGCCGGCGTATCGTTTGCCGTGTGATAAGAAGGATAACGAAATGGCGCCGTGTCCGTAACCATGATGGCCGGGTAACCCGCCTGCCAGAAGGACCAGTGGTCAGACCAGTGAATGCCTTCTATACCGCTCGGCGCCGCCACACCTTCCGAGGGGAACGCCGTCGATACCCGGAATGCACCGACCACCTTGCGAACCAGAGACCGGGAAGAGAGATTACCCACGAAGCCGATAAAATTACCGGTATCCGGGTATAAATAGCTAAACGGAAACGGATATTGCTGGCTACCCGGTTGATCGGTGAAGTAACCCAGCGTCTCCAGTGAGAGCATCGCCTCAATGTGCTCGCCCTGCGCCTGCGCACGGGCGGCATACAGGTTACTCCCCATCTCATCACCGTAGAAAAACGGTGCCTCTTCATTGGCAAAGGCCACGAAGCGCACACTACGCGACAACGTCGTCCCGGCAAGCATGCGGGCAAGCTCCAGCACTGCGGCCACACCCGAGGCATTATCATCCGCACCCGGACAGTCGGCCACTGAATCGTAATGCGCCCCGACGACAATGATTTCATCCGCTGCCCCGTGACCAGGCAGGACGGCTTCAATATTGCTCACCGTCACGCCGCGGCTGGTGAAAGGTTGAACATTGACCGTATAACCCGCGCCTTCAAGGCTCTCCTGGATATAAGCGGCAGCGGCGGCCATCGCCTCGGGACGCCAGACATTGCGCTCGCCAATCCGGCCAGCCAACGCGGTCACATGGCGCTTGAGATGGTCATGGATCAGCTGTTCCTTGTCCGTCAGCGGCGGCAGCGGCCCCGTCCAGGAACTGCCGGGCATGCCTGTCACGAACCAGATCCCCGCCAGGATGACAAGCGGGACGACAGCCAGGCGGAGAGCCCACGCGAGACGCTTGCTTTCGTCAGTCACGGGAGCAAAGAAGCGATAAGGTCAGAGTGCATT
>Ga0316192_10001722_pt1 | contig 16147 bp, 14 predicted proteins | sample MerIslwburrow_MG_FD_204931 | JGI IMG/M metagenome (GOLD analysis project Ga0316192, IMG submission 204931) | Coastal sediment microbial communities from Maine, United States - Merrow Island worm burrow | ecosystem: Environmental > Aquatic > Marine > Coastal > Sediment | place: USA: Maine...
TCTGGCAGGATATACAGCAGCCATCTACGCTGCACGCGCCAATCTGAGCCCTGTGCTGGTTACCGGACTGGAACAGGGCGGCCAGCTCACCACCACAACCGATGTGGAAAACTGGCCAGCCGGCGTCGAGGGTCTGCAAGGCCCTGCCCTCATGGAGGACATGCGGCAGCACGCTGAGCGCTTCAACACCGAGATTATCTTTGACCACATTAACAAGGTGGATCTTGGCCAGCACCCGATGTGGCTGCACGGCGACAGTGGCGCCTATACCTGTGATGCATTGATCATCGCCACGGGAGCATCCGCACAATACCTTGGACTACCCTCCGAAGACGCCTTCAAGGGCAGGGGCGTTTCCGCCTGCGCGACCTGTGACGGCTTTTTCTACCGGGAGAAGCCTGTTGCCGTCATCGGTGGAGGCAATACCGCGGTCGAGGAAGCGCTGTACCTGTCCAATATCACCTCGCACGTCACGCTGGTTCACCGACGGGACGCGTTGCGTTCCGAAAAAATCCTGCAGGACCGCCTGTTCGAGCGTGAAAAGGAAGGCAAGGTCACCATTGAGTGGGACCATGTACTCGACGAAGTGCTGGGTGATGACACGGGTGTTACCGGCATGCGCATCAAAAACGTGAAAGACGGTACCAGCAAAGACCTGAACCTCGATGGTGTCTTTATCGCCATTGGCCATAAACCGAACACGGAGCTGTTTACGGACCAGCTGAAAATGCACCAGGGCGGCTACATCCAGGTGCAAAGCGGGGTCAATGGCGATGCCACGGCGTGCAGCGTTCCCGGCGTTTTCGCAGCCGGCGATGTTGCTGACCACATCTACCGGCAGGCGGTTACCTCGGCGGGTTCGGGTTGTATGGCTGCACTGGATGCAGAACGCTACCTGGACGCACTGGCACAGGAAAGCCGCTGAACGGCTGATCAGTCGGCGCGGGACACTCCCCTATTCCGACTGCGATTTCACAATATTTTCGTAGACAAAACCGTGCAGGGTGGTCACGGTCTGCTGATCTTTTATATCAAATTCCAGACCGTGGTAGTAACTCGCATCCTGTGCCTGATCGGCGTGCACGTTGCGCAGAATGGCGGGGATTGACAACATCTTCTCGGCACCGGCAAATTTCAGCACACTGGTTAAAACCACCTTGTCGTCCACCTCGCCCAGTTGTTCGGAAGCCACCAGCATGGCGCCCAATATGCTTATGTCGATGATGGTTGCCGAATGCGGCTTCTCGAACAGAAAGTCCGGGTTATCGTTTTTCAGAGAGGCGAATAATTTAACGTTAACGCGTTGCGCCTGGCGCACAATGATCTGTTCCATCTCGTCCGGAAAAGACAGGTGCAGGTAGGGATAGGGACGCGCACAACTGCGCAGCACAGTGCTCGTGAAACCCACGATCCGGTTGCCCAGCATCATTCTCACCACGAAAGGCTGGCCCTCGCGAATGATCATTACCTTGTCTTTGACGCGCGGTGTGGTCACCAGCATGCTGGATCCTGGCAAGTATCCAATGATCTTGCTGTGCAGCCGTCTGCTGCCTTCACCGTCGTGTGGCTGCAACTGGATGGTCTCGCCAACCTGCAGTTTCAGATCCGAATATTCCATAGCCCGTTATTGTAAATCAAAACACACTGATTCCAATACAAATACCGGACCCAGGAATTACCCGTAGGAGCGGTCTCTTTATGCCCGACGGTTTTACGGGTACTGACCGCGAACAAATTAGAAAAACCCTGTTCGCAGTCAGGAGACCGCTCCTACGGGTACACCACAAGGACTCGCTGGCGGTTACAATATCCCCGTGGAACTTAAAATTATCACTTCGATCGATACATTGCAGGCCGAGCAATGGAATGCCGTTGCCGGAACCAGCCACCCGTTTCTGCGCTTCGAATTCCTGGCGGCGCTGGAACGTAACGGTTGTACAGGCGAACAGTTCGGCTGGCTGCCCAGACACCTGGTGGCATTCGACGACGACCGGCGACTGGTCGGCGCCGTACCCATGTACCTGAAAGACAACTCCTATGGTGAGTTTGTCTTCGACCATTCGTGGGCAGACGCCTACCAGCGAGCAGGGCTGGTGTACTACCCGAAATCCGTGGTTGCGGTCCCCTACACGCCGGCGACCGGTCCCAGAATACTGATCGGTGACACGGCAGACAGTGAAGCCGTCGCCGCACAGCTTATCCAGCTGGCGAAGGAATGGTCCCGCAGCGAAAACCTGTCGTCCCTGCACTGGCTGTTCACCGATAAAGACGACACGCAGCGGCTTAAGGACGCCGGTTTCCTGCTGCGCCTCGGCTGCCAGTTTCACTGGCACAACGAAGGTTACCGTGATTTCGAAGACTACCTGTCCGGTTTTAACTCGCGAAAACGCAAAAAGGTACGCAGGGAACGGCGTTACGTCCAGGAAGCCGGCATCGATATTCAGATCGTGCATGGGCATGAGGCAACGGATCCTGAGCTGGAGACCATGCATGACTTCTACCGAACCACCTTTGAAAACAAGTGGGGACAGCCAACACTATCCCTTGGTTTTTTCCGGGAGATAGCCGGTACCATGGGCAAACAGCTGGTCTTTATCATTGCGCGCGACAAGCAGCGTATCGTAGCGGGAGCCATCTGCTTGCGCAGTGAAGATGCCCTGTATGGACGTCACTGGGGCTGTTACGAGGACTACCATTCGCTGCACTTTGAGGCCTGTTATTACCAGGGCATCGATTACTGCATCGACCATGGGCTGAAACTGTTTGAGCCCGGTGCCCAGGGCGAGCACAAGATCAGCCGCGGCTTTCTGCCCACACCGACCTGGTCGGCTCACTGGATACGACACGAAGGATTCCGCGACATCATTGCCCGCTTCCTGGAGCAGGAAACAGACGCCATGCGCGACTACATGACGGAACTGTCCGCGCACTCACCGTTCAGGCAGAGCAAGGTAGCATGATCAAGCAGAGCCCCTACTGGATTGATGCCGGGGACCCGGACCTGACGTTCCCCGATGTCAGCCTTGCGTTACGGGAACCGGATGGACTGCTGGCGGTTGGCGGTGACCTGACCTCCGAACGTGTTCTGAGCGCCTACAGACACGGTATTTTCCCCTGGTACAGCGATCAGCAACCAATCCTCTGGTGGTCACCGGACCCGCGTACAGTGCTCTTTCCCGCGCGTCTGAAACTGTCACGCAGCCTGCGTAAAACGTTACGCAAAGCACGCTTCAAGGTAACCATGGACCAGGCGTTTGATGATGTCATAATGGCCTGTGCAGCGCCGCGCCCGGACAGTTCCGGCACCTGGATCACTCAGGCAATGGCTGATGCCTACCGTGATCTGCATGCACAAGGCAGTGCCCACTCAGTGGAATGCCGGCTTGAAGGTGAGCTGGTGGGGGGGCTCTACGGCGTTGCCATTGGCCGGGTATTTTTCGGGGAGTCCATGTTCAGCCAGGTAACAGATGCTTCAAAGGTCGCCTTTGCCTGGCTGGTCCACCATCTGGGCAAGCGGGGCTTCGGATTAATCGATTGCCAGGTGTATTCAGCCCATCTTGCCAGTCTGGGTGCAGAGGAAATAGCGCGGGCGGATTTCGTAAAATACCTGGACACCCTGTGCGAGGCCGGTGATGCCCCCGGGCGCTGGTCGTTCGATGCAGCTGAAAGCGGTGAATGCTGGCAGGATACTTTCCAATGAACAGAAATGACACAGGTCCGGAAGAAGAAACGCTGCGCTTCTTTGCCACCGCGCCGCGGCCCTGTTCCTATCTGCAGGGACGCGATGCCATCTCGGTGTTCGCTGACCCCGAAGCCAAACTCTCCACCGCACTCTACGACCAGCTGGCGGGATACGGATTCAGGCGCAGCGGCAACGACCTGTATGTGCCCGCCTGTCCGGGCTGTTCGGAATGCATCCCGGTGCGCATACCAGTGACTCACTTCAAACGCAGCCGCAATCAGCAGAAAATCTGGAAGCGTAACCGGGACCTGACCTGCAGCGTGCTGGCGCCTGAATTCAGGGAGCAGCATTTCGAACTGTATACTCGCTATCTGAACAGCCGGCATCCGGACGGTGGCATGGATAACCCTGAAGCCGATGATTACATGCGTTTCCTGACCAGCAACTGGTGCGAAACGCTGTTCATGGAGTTTCGTCTCGACGAAACACCGCTGGCGCTGGCCGTTACCGATCGCCTGCACAAAGCCATCTCTGCAGTTTACACCTTCTTCGACCCGGATTCGGACCGCAGAAGCCTGGGCACCTATGCCGTGCTACGCCAGATCGAGCTGGCGCAGGACATGGGCTGCGACTGGCTGTATCTTGGCTACTGGATCCCCGGCAGTAAAAAAATGCAGTACAAAAGCCGCTTTCGGCCCATGCAAGCCTATTACGAGGGACACTGGCAGCCCATAGAGAACATTCTACCAGGGTCAAGTGATCCATCTGGAGGCCGTTAAAAGACAGGCTCTCGACGGAGCTCAGTGCACGCCCATGCGATCCAGCCCCATCTACCCACAATGGGATAGCTATTCCCCGGCACGCACTATCACGTTATACTTAGCGGCTAAATTTGATTAATGTACGAGTGAGGAAGCGTGGCGAAGGAAGACCATATTGAAATGGAAGGCACGGTTGTCGATACCCTGCCCAACACAATGTTCCGGGTTGAACTTGAGAACGGACACGTGGTTACCGCACACATCTCCGGCAAAATGCGTAAACACTATATACGCATCCTGACCGGCGACAAGGTGACTGTTCAGTTGACACCCTATGACCTGAGCAAAGGTCGCATCACCTACCGGGCACGTTGAGACCCGGAAGTGTCCGGCAGCCCGCTGCCGGCTAAGAAACCTCTTCCTCTTCCCTGATTTCATACACCAGCTTGCCATCCTGTGCGCGGATGACGAGGTCGCCACCGTTTGCCAGGCGGCCAAACAACAGCTCTTCCGCCAGCGGTTTCTTGATGTGTTCCTGAATGACCCGCGCCATGGGACGAGCACCCATCTTTGGATCAAAACCGTGCTCTGCCAGCCATTCGCGTGCAGAATCCTCGACATCGACTACCACACCTTTAGTCTGTAGCTGGGCCTCCAGCTCATAGATAAACTTGTCGACAACACGCGTCATAACAGCCGGATCCAGCGCCTTGAACTGGATAACAGCGTCGAGACGATTACGGAACTCGGGAGTGAAAATCTTTTTAATCGCCTCCATACCATCGGTGGAATGGTCCTGATGGCTGAAACCAATCGAGGGGCGACTCATTTCCGATGCCCCGGCATTGGTGGTCATAACAATCACGACGCTGCGAAAATCAGCCTTGCGGCCATTGTTATCCGTCAATGCGCCGTGGTCCATTACCTGAAGCAGCAGGTTAAATACGTCCGGATGAGCTTTTTCTATCTCGTCCAGCAACAGCACGGCATGCGGATTCTTGGTGACTGCTTCAGTCAGTAATCCACCCTGGTCAAAACCGACATAGCCCGGGGGTGCGCCGATCAGGCGGGAGACCGTATGGCGTTCCATATATTCCGACATATCAAAACGGATCAGCTCTATACCCATGATCATCGACAACTGCCGGGTGACCTCGGTTTTGCCAACACCCGTAGGCCCGGAAAACAGGAAGGAACCGATCGGTTTCTGTTCGTTGCCAAGACCCGAGCGGGACATCTTGATGGCGCTCGCCAGTGTTTCGATCGCTGCATCCTGGCCGTAGACCACCATTTTCAAATCACGCTCCAGAGTGCGCAGTGAATCCTTGTCTGACGAACTGACCGTCTTCGGCGGAATACGTGCAATCTTGGAAACAATCGATTCAATATCCGTTACGCTAATGGTTTTCTTGCGTCGCGATGGCGGCAACAGGCGCTGGTTGGCGCCGGCCTCATCGATAACATCTATTGCCTTGTCAGGCAGGAAACGATCATTGATGTAACGTGATGAAAGTTCTACCGCAGCACGCAGCGCCTTGGCCGAATATTTTATATCGTGGTGTTCCTCGAAACGGGATTTCAGACCCTTGAGAATGCTGAAAGTCTCATCTTCCGTTGGTTCAACCACGTCGATTTTCTGGAAACGGCGCGCCAGCGCACGGTCTTTTTCAAATATGCCGCGGTATTCCTGATAGGTCGTTGATCCGATGCACTTCAAGTCACCGGTCGCCAGCATCGGTTTAAGCAGGTTAGAGGCATCCATGACACCGCCGGAAGCTGCGCCGGCGCCGATGATGGTATGAATCTCATCGATAAACAAAATGGCGCCGGGTTCCTTGCGCAGCTGGGAGAGCACGCTCTTCAGGCGTTTCTCAAAATCACCGCGATACTTGGTCCCCGCCACCAGCGCACCGAGATCCAGCGCGTAGATGGTGCTGTTCAGCAGGACTTCCGGGACATCGCCGTCAACGATCAACTTGGCCAGCCCTTCAGCCATGGCGGTTTTTCCGACACCGGCTTCGCCCACGTAAAGGGGATTGTTTTTACGCCGCCGACACAGAATCTGAATAGTACGTTCCACTTCATACTGGCGGCCAATCAAGGGATCTATCTTGCCCTTCATGGCCATCTCGTTCAGGTTGCTGGCGAAATTTTCCAGCGGATTTTTCTGTGCAGGCTCAGCACTGACTGCAGCCGCTTCGGCCTCGCTATCCGCTTCGGATCCAGGATGCTCGCCAACCGTCTTGGAAATACCGTGGGAAATGTAGTTCACCACGTCCAGGCGCGTGATGTCCTGCCTGTTCAGGAAATAGGCAGCCTGTGATTCCTGTTCGCTGAAAATAGCCACCAACACATTGGCGCCCGTCACCTCTTTCTTGCCCGAGGACTGCACATGGAACACGGCTCGCTGCAGTACGCGCTGGAACCCCAGTGTTGGCTGTGTTTCGCGACTGTCGTCGGGTGGAAGAAGCGGCGTGGTTTCATCGAGAAACCCGGCAAGTTCTTTTTTTATTTTTTCCAGGTCTGCGCCACATGACTTCAGGACATCTGCAGCGGCGGAGTTGTCCAGCAACGCCAGCAATAAATGCTCGACCGTCATGAACTCATGTCGTTTTTCTCTGGCCTCCTTGAAAGCCAGATTCAGTGTAAACTCCAGTTCTTTGCTTAACATCTTGACTACCTCACTGCTTTACTATGCTTCCTCCATTGCGCACAGTAGCGGATGTTGATTCTGGCGCGAGTATTCATTTACCTGCGCAACTTTTGTTTCCGCGATTTCTTTTGTAAATACTCCACAGACGCCTTTGCCCTTTGTGTGCACATGCAGCATAACCTGAGTCGCTTTCGACCTGGGCATGCCAAACAGCTCGCCCAGCAGCATTACCACAAACTCCATCGGGGTGTAGTCATCATTGTGTAACACCACCTTGTACATTGACGGCCGTTTGAGTTTCGGTTTTGCCTCCAGAACCGAAAGCCCATGATCGCCAGTATGCCCGGTCTCCTTACTCATAACCTGATTATAACCGAATTCGACTCACTTGAACGCCAGAAAACCAGCGCTTTGTAAACAGGATACACCTGCTTCAGGAACAAGCAAGTGCTATGCCTAAACCAATTAGTTTCTGAATTTCCAGCAATTTAAGGATACTTGACTAATATGGTGGGCAGAATAACAATAACCGGTGCCGTAAAGGCTGAAGGAGGGGTCGTTCTCATGCCCTAGAGCGTGAAGCGATGCGATCAAAAACAAGCAGGCCTGGACCTGCGGAAGAACGCAGTGAGGATTTAAAGTCATGGCAACAGGAATTGTTAAGTGGTTCAGTAATGCGAAGGGGTACGGTTTCATTTCCCCTGACGAAGGCGGCGACGACATATTCGCCCATTTCTCATCCATTGAAATGGACGGCTACAAAAGTCTCAAGGAAGGCCAGCAAGTCGAATTCGACGTTGCAGACGGCCCCAAAGGACTGCAAGCCAGCAAAATAGTATTTGCTGCAGCACCCGGCTGATTGCAGCCAGGGCAGCTTGACCCCACCCTGCCCGCCTTATGGCCGGCAGGGTTTTGCTGTGTGTTACTGCATATGCTTGACGATGGCCTGACCAAAGGCTGAACAACTCAGTTTGGTCGAACCTTCCATCAGGCGATCGAGGTCGTAGGTCACCGTTTTGGCGGCGATCGCCCCGGACAGCCCGTTTATGATCAGGTCAGCCGCTTCGTTCCAGCCCATGTGCCTGAGCATCATTTCCGCTGACAGGATCAATGAACCGGGGTTAACCTGGTCTTTGCCCGCGTACTTGGGTGCGGTGCCGTGCGTTGCTTCAAACAGGGCAACGTTGTCTGACAGGTTGGCTCCCGGGGCCATACCGATGCCACCCACCTGCGCCGCCAGTGCATCTGAAATATAGTCTCCGTTCAGGTTCAGGGTGGCAATGACGCTGTATTCAGCCGGGCGCAACAGTATCTGCTGGAGGAAGGCGTCGGCGATCACGTCCTTGACGATGATGTCCTTGCCCGTTTTTGGATTTTTAAACGAACACCAGGGCCCGCCGTCGATCTCCTGCGCACCAAATTCCTGCTTCGCCAGTTCATAACCCCAGGTCTTGAACGCCCCCTCGGTGAACTTCATGATGTTGCCCTTGTGCACCAGGGTCACCGAGCTGCGATCCTGGTCGATGGCGTATTGCAACGCTTTGCGCACCAGGCGCCGCGTGCCGTCTGCAGACACGGGTTTAACACCGATCCCCGAAGTCTCCGGGAAGCGGATTTTGGTAACGCCCATTTCCTGTTGCAGGAATTTTATAACCTTCGCAACTTCAGCGCTGCCCGCCTCCCATTCGATGCCGGCATAGATGTCTTCCGAATTCTCACGGAAGATAACCATATTGGTCTTCTCCGGTTCTTTCAGCGGACTGGGCGTCCCGTCAAAGTAGCGCACCGGGCGCAGACACAGGTACAGATCCAGTTCCTGGCGCAGGGCAACATTCAGTGAACGAATACCGCCACCGACCGGCGTTGTCAGCGGACCTTTGATCGATACCGCGAATTCCTTAATTGCCTGCAGGGTTTCGTCAGGCATCCAGGTATTTTCACCGTACACAGTATTTGCTTTTTCACCGGCGTAAATTTCCATCCATGAAATTCTGCGCTTGCCGGCATACGCCTTCTCCACCGCAGCATCGACCACGGCACGCATTACCGGCGTGATATCCACACCAATGCCATCACCTTCGATAAAAGGAACCAGCGGTTGATCCGGAACATTCAGCGACAAATCGTCGTTGACGGTAATTTTTTCACCCTGGTCCGGCACGACAATCTTTTGATAATCCATGTGTATTCCTGACGACTGAGAAAGATCGCGGGATTGTACCAGAGGCTAGTGCTCTGGCAACCAGTACGCGCACAAAGAAAAGCCCCCGTGACCAAAAGGTCGCGGGGGCCGGGGTAGTGCTTACTACGTTACTGCAGTTATCAGATATCGCCGCCAGCAGCGTTGATCAGTGCTTCTTCAATGGCGTTAGGTGCGCACATGATATTGAAGAAAGTAGCACCGGTGTCGCTCTGGATCATCGGCAGGTTAGGCCAGCTGATGGCAATGCGGAAACGTGCATACAGGGCGTAGACATCGCCGTCAGAAACCAGGATTTCATACGGCAGATGAGCAGTGGAGCGAATCGGTGCCTTGTCGACACGACTCATGATGTACTCGTCACCACTGCAACCACTGTCGTTCAGGGCAACACCGAATACGGTCTCATCCTTACCCGGGATGTCGATGCGATAGACCTTGGTGGCGCCGCCACGACCCTCGGCCAGGCCCTCTTCAACCGCAGCAATTGCATCTGCCTGGCTGTCATAGGAAGCCAGTTCGCTGGGATCGTCGAAGTACTCCATTCCGAACATGTAGTGGTACTTACGCAGATCGGCAGCACTCAGCTTCTTATCACCGGTACCGAATACTTCCTTGTTACCCAGTGCAGTCTCCAGGCTTTTCAGTGCGGCGGTGGCACCCGAGAGATCACCCAGCCGATAGGTATTGGCGTAATACTCAGGATTGCTGTAGCTCACCTGAATCTCGTCACCCACCTTGGTGATGGACACACGCTGTCCGGCTTGATAACCACCGAAGTCAGAACTGGCTGCTGATTTTTTCAGATCATCGTTGGTGATTGCGACAATGATCGCACCATCGTAGGGGGAATAGGTACCGACAACCTCAAAACCTGCTGCGTCTACCTTGCCCTTTACTTCATCGGCCACTGCCTGTACATCACCATTAGTGGTGTATGCCAGAATAAATGGTTTCAGTATTTCTTCGGCAAAAGCATTGCCGAGTGAAAGTGTCAGTAACATACCTGACAGGAACAATTGCTTTACGACTTTTTGCATGATGACTCCTCCTCACGTTTTGTCGTGATATATCCAGTTTATCCAGAATCTGCGCGGGGCAATTCCAGCGTTATTATTATGGCCTTGACACTCTGCCGGTTCCCCGGGCCAGAACAACAGCTGCCTGAGGTACCGGAGGCGAACCCGCGCAAAGTGGCGTCGGTCATGGCGCTACTTTATTAACCTCTGGGATAATGTCAAGTCTATGACGCCTACACAAAGCATATTTTTGCAAATCAACATCAAATATATTATATAACCAATTGTTTATACATTAATTCATTAAAATAGCTGGAGACTGCTGCGGGATGGTCTGGAAACCAAGAGTCACGGTTGCTGTCGTCACAGAGCGACAAAACCGGTTTTTAATGGTCGAGGAAGACGTACACGGAGCGGTACGCTTCAATCAACCAGCCGGTCACCTGGAAGACGATGAAAGCCTGATTAACGCCGCTATCAGGGAATGCCTGGAAGAAACGGCCTGCCAGTTCCAGCCCGAGGCGCTGGTCGGCGTATATCGCTGGCGCAGCGCAGAGAGGAACGACACTTTCCTGCGCGTAACCTTTTGCGGCAACTGCAGCGCTGAAGACAGGCAGCGGCCACTCGACACGGATATTATCGCAACGCACTGGCTGACCCTGGAGGAAATTCATTCTCGTGCGCACCTGATGCGCAGCCCAATGGTAATCAAATCCATTGAAGACTATCTGAAAGGCAGACGTTACCCGCTCGAACTGCTAACCGATCTGGGCCAGGATGGCGATTTGTGAAATCACAGAAAGTCATCGTGGGTCTTTCCGGGGGCGTTGATTCTGCAGTCGCGGCCGCCCTGCTGCTCGAACAGGGCTACCAGATCGAAGGCCTGTTTATGAAAAACTGGGATGAAGACGATGAACAGGATTACTGCCCGGCAGAGCAGGATCTTGCCGACGCCCGGGCAGTCGCCGAACGCCTCGGCATTAAATTACATACTGTCAGTTTCTCGGCTGAATACTGGGACCGCGTATTTAAATATTTTCTCGCCGAGTACCGCGCCGGTCGTACCCCCAACCCTGACATCCTGTGCAATCAGGAAATAAAGTTCAGGGCCTTCCCCGAGTATGCGCTGGGGCTGGGTGCCGACTGGATTGCTACCGGCCACTACGCGCGCGTCGAAGGTCCACCCGACCAGCGCCGGTTGTTAAAAGGCCGTGATGAAAACAAGGATCAGAGTTACTTCCTGTATCGCCTGAACCAGAACGCATTGAGTCATTCACTATTCCCGCTCGGCGACCTGTTAAAACCGGATGTACGTTGCATGGCTGAAGACAGCGGCTTTCCAAATTTTAGCAAAAAGGACAGTACCGGCATCTGCTTTATTGGCGAGCGCAGATTCAGTGAATTCCTGGGACGTTACCTCCCCGCCCAACCCGGTGAAATCGTTTCCACCGAGGGTGAGTCGCTGGGCGAACACCAGGGCCTGATGTTTCATACCATCGGCCAGCGCCAGGGACTGGGTATCGGCGGCATACGCGATACCAGCGGTGAACCCTGGTATGTAGTCGCCAAGAACATGGATACCAATCAACTGGTCGTCGCGCAGGGCAAAGATCACCCTGCACTGTTCAAACCCGCGCTGGAGGCCAAAGACCTGCACTGGATTTCCGGGCACGCGCCTGCGGCCCCACTGCACTGTCACGCCCGCATCCGCTACCGTCAATCCGACCAGGCCTGCGAAATCACCGCACTGCAGGGTGATCGGATGCAGATACACTTTGGCGAACCACAGCGCGCAGTGACACCCGGACAGGCCATCGTCATCTATGACGGCGAACTGTGCCTGGGTGGTGGTACGATCTGCTCATGAGCCAAAACAACACAGACCGCACACTGGCATTCGCCGGCATCCTGCAAGCCCTGCATCTGGTGCAGCAGACCGCCAGGGGCAAGCCGTACGACCTGGACGCCTTTCAGTCCAGCCTGAACAGCATCCTGTTGATCGATGCGCCCACTGTTAACGATGTGTATGGTGGTGTGAGCGGCGTAAGCACCGGCCTGCGTCTGCTGCAGGCGCAACTGGTCGGCGGCAAACAGAAACCGGACACAGAACTGAGTCGCTACCTGGTCGTCCTGCTGCATCTGGAACGCAAGTTGAGCAAACGCAACGACTTGCTGGACACACTGGGTGAAGGCATCAAACGCGCTCAGGAACAGAACAAGCATTTCGCTGTTAATCACCCGAACCTGTTATCCAACTTCGCCGATATTTACGCTAATACCGTCAGCACACTGAAACCACGCATCATGGTTAACGGCGATCCTGGCCGCCTGACCGACACCGGCGTGGCGAACCAGATACGCGCCCTGCTGCTGGCCGCGATGCGTTCTGCAGTGTTATGGCGTCAGTGTGGCGGCACCCGGCTGGGCTTGTTGTTTGGCAGGCGCAAACTCGCCGAGACGGCGACTGCACTTCTAAAGGATAGCATTAAAATACATTAAATATGTTTTATAATATATTGTTTTTTAAACATATTTAAATTTACTATACCGTAGGAGCGGGCTCGTGTGCCCTGCCCGTGGGTATGCCCGCGAACCGTTCACGGGCAAGCCCGCTCCTACTATCCAGCTGATTTCAAATAGCCCATAATTGCGCGCTTGTTTGAATATGGTTTGCAGGAGCATTGAATGAGCAACAGTTTTTCGACTCGCGGCAGTTTGTCTGTCGGCGCCAACAGTTACGAGATTTACCGTCTGCCCGCCCTGGAAAAAGACATCTCGCGCCTGCCCTATTCGCTGAAAGTACTGCTCGAAAATCTGCTTCGTTTTGAAGACGACAAGACCGTCACCAGGGACGATATAGAAGCCCTGATCAACTGGGACCCGAAAGCGGAACCGAACCAGGAAATCGCCTACCGACCAGCGCGAGTATTGATGCAGGACTTCACCGGCGTGCCGGCCGTTGTTGATTTGGCCGCGATGCGTGACGCCATGAAGGCGCTAGGCGGCGACCCGGAAAAAATCAACCCTCTGCAACCCGCCGAACTGGTTATCGATCACTCGGTACAGATCGACAGCTTCGGCAACAGTGGCGCTGTCGACCTCAACGCGAAAATTGAATACCAGCGCAACCAGGAACGTTACAGCTTTCTGAAATGGGGTCAGAAAGCGTTCTCCAACTTCAAAGTGGTGCCACCGGACACCGGCATCGTGCACCAGGTCAACCTGGAATACCTGGGCCGTGTAGTCTTCGGACAGGAAAACAATGGTGTGCTGCAAGCCTATCCCGACACCCTGGTCGGCACCGACTCCCACACCACCATGATCAACGGCCTGGGTGTACTGGGCTGGGGTGTTGGCGGCATAGAGGCCGAGGCCGCCATGCTCGGCCAGCCGGTCTCCATGCTGATTCCGCAGGTGGTCGGATTCAGGCTGAACGGCGAACTGCCGGAAGGCGCCACCGCCACTGACCTGGTCCTGCTGGTCGTTGAAATGCTGCGCAAACACGGCGTAGTCGGGAAATTCGTGGAGTTCTTCGGCGACGGCCTGGATCACCTGTCACTGGCTGACCGCGCCACCCTGGCCAATATGGCGCCCGAGTACGGCGCGACCTGCGGCATCTTCCCTATCGACCACGAGACGCTGAATTACCTGCGCCTGTCCGGACGCGACGAAGACCAGATCGCGCTGGTAGAAGCCTATGCAAAAGAACAGGACATGTTTCGCACACCCGGTCAGCCGGATGCCGAGTACACCAGCATTGTGGAACTCGACATGTCGACAGTAGTACCCAGCCTGGCCGGCCCCAAGCGGCCCCAGGACCGTATCCCGTTAAGCGCTTCGAAAACCATGTTCAATGACTCACTGAGTGCGCTGCAGGCAGAGCGCAACCTCAGCAGCAAACCGGCCAAAGGCACCATCAATGGACAAGACTTCGAACTGGATGACGGCGCCGTGGTCATCGCCTCTATCACGTCCTGCACCAACACCTCGAATCCCTCCGTCATGCTGGGCGCCGGACTGGTCGCCAAAAAAGCCGCCGCCCTGGGCTTGCAGGTCAAACCCTGGGTCAAGACTTCGCTGGCACCGGGGTCGCAGGTGGTCACCGAATACCTGAAACAGGCCGGCCTGATGGATGACCTGGAGACGCTGGGCTTTCACGTCATCGGCTACGGCTGTGCCACCTGTATCGGCAATTCCGGCCCGTTACCGGAACCGGTATCCGCAGCAATCAAAGAGGGCAATCTGTCGGTCTGCGCGGTGTTATCCGGCAACCGCAACTTTGAAGGACGCGTACATGCTGAAGTGCGCATGAACTACCTGGCGTCACCCCCGCTGGTAGTTGCCTACGCAATTGCCGGCACCATGAATATCGATGTCTATAACGAAGCGATTGGCCAGGACGCCGGAGGCAATGACGTCTTCCTGAAAGATATCTGGCCGACGCAGAAAGAAATCAGCGACGCTGTTGCCCAAAGTGTCAATCGCAAAGAGTTTACCGATGTGTACCAGGATGTCTTCAAGGGTGCCGAACGCTGGGTGGATCTCGATTCACCGGAAGGTAAGCTGTTCGGCTGGAACAACGAGTCAACCTACATTCAAAACCCGCCCTACTTCGAAGGCATGAGCAAAGAACCCGGCGAGATCGCGGATATCCAGGGTGCCCGTGTACTGGCTTTGCTGGGCGACTCGGTCACCACCGACCACATCTCCCCCGCAGGCGCCATCAAGGCGGACAGCCCGGCAGGCGAATACCTGCTGGTGCAAGGCGTACAAATGAGCGACTTCAATTCACTGGGCTCACGGCGCGGCAACCACGAAGTCATGATGCGCGGCACCTTTGCCAATATCCGCCTGCGCAACCTGATGGCACCCGGCACCGAAGGCGGCGTAACGGTACATCAGCCCAGTGGTGAACAGATGAGCATCTATGCCGCTGCCATGCGCTACCGGGACGAAAGCACCCCGCTGGTGGTGCTTGCCGGCAAGGAATACGGCTCCGGGTCGTCACGCGACTGGGCCGCCAAGGGTCCGCGACTGTTAGGCGTGAGAGCGGTCATCGCAGAAAGCTACGAACGTATCCATCGAACCAACCTGGTATGCATGGGTATCCTGCCATTGCAGTACAACGATGGTGATACTGCCACGTCACTGGGATTAAACGGCACAGAGACCTACAGTATCGATGGCCTGGGTGATGGGTCTGCGAAACAGGTCACTGTGCGTGCGGTCGCTGAAGACGGCAGTGAGACAAGCTTCCAGGCGCGGGTGCGTATCGACACACCACAGGAAATCGAATACTACCGGCATGGTGGTATTCTGCACTATGTATTGCGGCAACTGGCCGCCTGAATGACAGGAAACATTCCCGCCATGGACCTGACATCACTCACCGCCGTATCCCCCGTTGACGGCCGCTATGCCCGCAAGACCGAGGGACTGCGCCCGATATTCAGCGAGTTCGGCCTTATCAAGCACCGGGTACTGGTTGAAGTACGCTGGTTACAGGCGCTGGCCGCACACGCCGGTATCCCGGAAGTGCCTGCCCTCAGCGAACACGCCAACAAGGTACTCGATGGCATCGCCGCCAGGTTCAGCGAAGAGGACGCCCAGCGCGTCAAGAACATCGAGCGCACCACCAACCATGACGTCAAGGCAGTCGAGTATTTCCTGAAAGAAAAGATTGCGGGTAACAACGAACTGGAAGCGATCAGCGAATTTATTCATTTTGCATGTACCTCCGAGGACATCAACAACCTGGCCTATGCCCTGATGCTGCGCGAAGCACGCGGCCAGGTGGTGCTGCCACAGGTCGACGAACTCATACAAACGCTC
>Ga0316192_10001723_pt1 | contig 16145 bp, 11 predicted proteins | sample MerIslwburrow_MG_FD_204931 | JGI IMG/M metagenome (GOLD analysis project Ga0316192, IMG submission 204931) | Coastal sediment microbial communities from Maine, United States - Merrow Island worm burrow | ecosystem: Environmental > Aquatic > Marine > Coastal > Sediment | place: USA: Maine...
TCGCGCAGGCGCTCCTCGTACCATTCAAGCTTGGCGTCGACCTGGTCGCTGGCCTTGCCGACCTGGTGCAGCAGGCCATCCATCGAGGCCATGTAGAGAAAGGCAAAGGAAATCTCGCCTTCACTGAGGCTGCTCTGCAGTGACTCGAGATTGGCTTCTTCCGGCTGCCGCCAGTCCGAGCAGTGATACTTCGTGTCGGCCCGTTCGAGATGGTCAAAGATGCTCTCGCCCTTATTCATGCCGCCGGGTTGGAACAGGTCGCGTTTCTCGCAGTAATCGAACCGATCAATAAGATTGAACGGCATGTTGTAGAGCTGGAAATAGCCCTGGAATCCATAGGCGCGCTTCACCAGCTTGCTGATCCAGTTACGCACGCGTCCGCGGTCGGTCATGCCCCTGGGCAGCCACTTTAGCAGGCGCAGCGGCCAGAACGGCGAGCGTTCGCGGGTATGGTAGAAAAAAGACCAGTGGCCATGGTCGCGGGGCTGGTTGCCGGTCAGGATCGACGGGACGCAGGCAGAGGAAAATCCCAACACCGACCGCAGCTTTGAACGGAAGGGCAGTTCCTCCTCGAGAAAGCGGCGGTTGCGCAGCACTTCCCAGCCGAGCGCGTCGATGAAGACGACGATGGAAACTTTCTCAGACTTGTTGTTCATGTGTATTCCCCTGTTGCAGTCGCGTGTTTAGGCCGCCACTTCCTGGTTAAGCTGCTCGATGGCCGCCGCTTCGTCGGCAAAGATCTGGAAAACCTCGTGCATACGGGTGAGTTCGATGAGGGCACGAACATCGTCGGTGAGGTTCAGCAGGACTACACTTCCTGCGTTTTTATGGGCGGCCTTGAGGGCCGATACCAGCACCGAGAGGCCGCTGGAATCGACAAACGCGACTTCGCCGAGATCGAGTACCAGGTGCCGATGGCCCGTGGCGATCAATTCCAGCAGGTCCTTGCGCACGGTCGGAGCATTGCCCATGACCAGGCGCTGCGGGAGCTTTACGACGTCAACATTGCCATGCTGATTGTTGCTGATATTCATTGTGTGACTCCTTGTTGCATTTGGTTTGTTCAGGTCGGGCAGGCCACAATGGCATTGTCCGGTCTTGGTCAAGAGTCCTATCTGCAACTGCCGTGCCAGTTAATTATCTGTAAATAAAACAGAGTGATAGATATTAAGTCTGGGTTCGAAAACGCTGTGGTGAACGGCTGTTTGCAATTTGCGAGGCAGTTGTCCAAATAGACAGCGGCCAGCTCTTTGCAATATGCGACGAAAGATGGGGACGAGGGGTGCGGGCAGCCGGCCTGTCGGTCCTGCGGGAAGTCTGTTGAAAATACGGGGGGTGCCGTCCGTGGCAGGTGTACAGCAGAGAGTGGAGCCGCTAGCCGTTGGAGGCCATGGCTTCCAGCAGGTCGGGGTGCGGCGGATGTTCAATCTCGGGGCGGCGTGCATTGTCGATCAGCCAGCCAAGGTCGGCCGTTGCGCAGTCGACAAACGCGCCATCCGGCTGTACGCAGAAGCCGGCACTGATGATCTGTTGTGATAACCGTGCGGGCGCACGTATTCGGGTGTAGTCGTTCAACAGGCAATCGCTGATACGGGCGCCGGGTTCGATGACGCAGTTGGTACCAATGTAGGTCGGCCCGGTAATGCGGGCACCGTCGCCGATGGCGCTGCCGTTACCAATCACGACCGGGCCCTCGATCTCGATGCGGTCCCAGTTGGCGCGCACGTGGTTGCCGGCGCGAATACCCGGAAGCACTTCCCTGCCGGGTAGCGGGTAACCCTGGTAGCCGCCATTCAGCATCAGCCGGTTGGCATTCCAGTAGTCGTTCAGTGAGCCAATATCGAGCCACTGGAACGGCAGCGTGGTGGCGAAGAAGGGCAGGCCCTTGTGGACGAGGTCCGGGAACAGCTGGCCGCCGATGTCGTACTCGCAAGCCGCGGGGATATGCTCGAATATCGCGGGCTCGAAGATGTAGATGCCGGTGTTGACGGTCGTTGACAGGGCCTCTTGCGGAGCGGGTTTTTCCTGGAAGGCGGTTATGCGTCCGGCGCTATCGGTGACGACCACGCCGTACTTGTGAACCTCGTCGCGCGGAACATCTTTCATCACCAGTGTCGCCAGTGCACCACAGCGCCGGTGTTCGGCCACCGCGGCGCTGATGTCCAGATCAATGAGGGCGTCGCCGCACAGCACCATAAAGGTGTCGTCGAAGAAACCGGAGAAATCCTGGATCTTGCGCATGCCACCGGCTGAACCAAGGGCTTGTGTGTGCAGCGTATCGCCCTGGAGGTGACCCTCGAAGGAATAGGCGATATCGATCCCCCGGCCGTTACCGTCGCGAAAATAGTTTTCGATCTCAGAGGCCAGGTGGCTGGTATTGATGATGATGTCGCGGATGCCGTGCTCGGCGAGTAGTTCGATGATGGAATCGAGCACCGGGCGGCCGAGCAATGTCAGCATCGGCTTCGGCAGAAAATTCGTCAGTGGTTGCAGGCGGGTGCCTTTGCCCGCTGCCAGTATCATTGCCTTCATGAGTTTCTCCAGTCAGGGTGTTATTTGTTTGTCCCTGTTTCTGGCTGCAATCTGCGTGCCAAATTTAGGCAAATAGCTCTTCAGAGCTTATTGACTCTCTGGTGGCTGCGAACCCGCTTTATTCGAAGCACTTCACCAATGTGACGATGTTCTTCAGCTTGCGGCGCCGGTATTGGGCAATATCCATCCATTGCTGCATGATGTACCAGCCGCGGCCGTCGATTTGCATCGGATCGGGGGCTATCGGTTGATGTTGCCCTTCTGCCGGGGGGCCCTGATCCTGGACCTGTACGACCAGCCAGCGTGCATTGCTGTATATCCGGATGTGGATCTCTCCGGGTGTGTCGCGATAGGCGTGTTCGACGCAATTGTTGACGGCCTCGACCACACAGGTCATCACCTGGTAGGCCGGGGTGCCCTCAAGCCCGGCATGGCTGCAGCGTTCCTTCACCCAGTCAGCGGCGATCGCGGGAGCCTCGGAATTACTGTGGATGCTGAGTTTCTCTGTCATTCGGCAGACGTGCGTGCGGGCCAATGTCGGTGGCCACTGATGGCTAACATCAGGCGCTTGCCGTAGCGCTTTCCCACTGCTGGCGCTTGCGGTAGATCGTTGAGGGGCTTATCTCGAGCAGGGCGGCGGCCTTTGGGATGTTGCCGTTACAGAGTTCAATGGTCTGTTCAATGACCTGTTTCTCGATTTCCCACAGTGGTCGGATTGTCGTGGCATCGCTGCTGATGCGGGTCGCCGGGACTTCACCCGTCTGCAACCCGGTCAGGGTCGGTATCGTCGTGGATGCGCTGACCTCGCTCAGTGGCGGCGGCAGCATGGCCGGTGTGACGACGTCGTGGTCGTTGAGTACCACGATGTTGCGGATCACGTTTTGCAACTGGCGGATATTGCCGGGCCAGTCGAAGGCGCGCAGGATGGACTCGGTCTCCGGGGCGAAGCGCTCGAAGCGCTTGTTTTCCTCGTGCGAGTAGCTTCCCAGCAGGTGCTGTGCAATCAGGATGACGTCGTCCTCGCGCTGCCGAAGGGGAGGGAGCTCGATCGGGATGACATGCAAGCGGTAGAACAGGTCCTCGCGAAAGCGGCCGGCCCTGACTTCCTCGATCGGGTCCCGGTTGGTGGCGCAGAGAAAGCGGATATCCACAGTCTGCAGTGTGTTGCCGCCCACCTTCTGGAAACTGGATGTCTGGATGAAGCGCAGCAACTTGCTCTGCAGGTCCATATCCATTTCGCAGATTTCGTCCAGGAACAGGGTGCCGCCGTTGGCCCTGGCGGCAGCACCCTCGCGGGCGCTGACCGCGCCGGTAAAGGCGCCCCTGGCATGACCGAATATCTCGCTTTCCATGAGGTCCCGCGGGATGGCGGCACAGTTCAACGCTACGAAGGGTTTGTCGTGGCGCGGGCTTGCGTCATGAATCGCCTGCGCGCAGACCTCCTTGCCGGTGCCGCTTTCCCCTGTAATGAATACCGTTGCCTTGCTGGTCGCGGCACTGTCGATGATGTGGTAGACCGTCTGCATCGGTAGCGAGGCGCCGACAAAACCGTGGTAATGATCACGCCGGTGCAGGTCGACGAATTCCTCCAGATTCTGCCTTCGCAGTGCGTTTTCCAGGGTGACGTTGATGCGCTCCGCGGTGCACGGCTTCTCGATAAAGTCGATGGCGCCGGCGCGCATCACCTCCACGGCAATATCCACCGAGCCGTGCGAGGTGATAATGATGACGGCTGTCGGGATGGCCTGTTCCCGGATGTGCGCAAGTATTTCACGGCCATTTATGTCGGGCAGTTCCAGGTCCAGCAGGACGGCGTTCGGTGTCTGCGCATCTATCAGATCCAGCGCTTCCTGGCCGGTCATGACATGGGTGATGTTGCAAGGCTGCTTCGCCAGATACTCCATGTAGACGGTTGCCAGTGACAAGCTGTCTTCGACAAGCAGGACATTTGCTGCGACTTTGTTCATGGTGATTCCCGGGGCAGTGCTGCAGGTAGGGTACCTATCATATGACAGATGTCATGGATTTGCTGCCTTCGCCTGTGTGTCGTCCCTGTCCGGTGTGGCCAGATAGTCTTCAAGAGCGAGCAGCGCTCGTTCACCGCTGGCGACCAGTGCCGCGAGCATTTCCCGGGCCCGGGCCTGCTCGCCGCTGCGGCAGGCTGCCTCGACATCGCTGGCGACCCGCTGCAGTTCGGTGGCGCCGAAGGTCGCGGCACTCGATTTCAGTGTGTGTGCCTCACGCTGCAGTCGCTCGAAATCGGTGGCGTCGTTGTCGCCGAGCTGTTTCAGGACAGCAATCCGGGCGTGCGTCTCCTTGCAGAAGGCGGCAAGCATCCGGGGGACGATTTCTGCACTGGTGTCGCGCGCGAGTTGTGCAAATACCGCGGTATCGAGGACCGTTGACGGGAGCGTTTCGGTTGGCCTTGTGTGCGGGTCTTCTGTTATGTGCGATTGCTCCCGGGGCAGCCATTGATTCAGTATTTCGTAGAGCTGTTGCTTTGTGACGGGTTTGGAAATGTAGTCGTTCATGCCGGCAGCCATGAATTTTTCGCGGTCACCCACGATAGCATGCGCCGTCATTGCAATGACCGGGATGCTGCCCTTGCTGGCTGGCAGTTGCCGGATCACGCTAGTCGCCTCCAGGCCGTCCATTTCCGGCATCGAAATATCCATCAGGACCAGATCATAGGGCAGTGTCCGTACCGCCGCTACCGCTTCCAGTCCGTTGCTGGCGGTATCCACGGTGCAGCCGGAATCCTTCAGCATGGCCAGTGCGACCATCTGGTTTGCCGGGCTGTCGTCGGCCAGCAGGATCCGTCCCTTCTTTGACGGGAGGTCCCAGTCGCGTGTTGCAGAGGTATCCGTCGGTTTTTCCAGCTGCCCGGCGACCGTCAACGGTATCTCGAACCAGAAGTGGGTGCCTTTATTCTCGCGGCTTTCAAAATCGATACAACCGCCCATGAGTTCCACCAGGCGTTTCGTGATGGGCAGGCCGAGACCGGTTCCGGAGGTCATCTGGCCGGATTGCGCCAGCTGGCTGAACTCGCAGAAGACGGTGTCGCGCTCGCCTGCCGGTATGCCCCTGCCGGTATCGGTAATGCTGATGTGCAAATGGGGCAGCTTGTTTCGCTCGCAGACGCTCACTGCCAGATTGATGCTGCCTGTTTCCGTGAACTTGACGGCATTGCCCAACAGGTTGATGAGGATCTGCCGCAGCCTGCCACTGTCCTCCCTGATGAAGACGGGGACGGCAGGGTCGATACTGGCGTTAAAGGCCACGCCTTTTTCTCTGGCCCTCGGCGCCAGCGTGGCCATGGTGCTGTTGACCAGTTCGCGGAGAATGAAGGCATGCCGTTCCAGCCGCATTTTTCCGGATTCGATCTTGGAAAAGTCCAGGGTTTCGTTAATCAGGCCTAGCAGGGAAGTGCCTGACTGTTGAGCCGTTCTGATCCAGGTGAGTTGCTCATCGGTCATGTTCTTTTCATCGCCTAGCAGGCTCAGGAAGCCGAGCAGGGAATTCAGCGGTGTGCGGATTTCGTGACTCATGTTGGCGACAAATCGGGTTTTCGCCGCGCCGGCCGCCTCGGCGGCCTCCTTTGCCTGTTTCAGCGCGGTTTCGCCCTTGACACGCTCGGTAATGTCACGCATGTAGGCGATGAACAGCTTGCGGTCGGTGATGTCGACAGTGGTGACCGCTAGTTCCACCGGGAACTCTTCGCCGCTGGCGCGCATAGCCTTCACCTGGATGCGCCGGTCCATGATAGGGCCTTCGCCGGTTTCCAGGTAATGTGACAGGCCTTTCAGGTGTGACTCGCGTAGCTGTGGCGGGATGATCGTGTCGGCCAGCAATTTGCCAAGGACGGCTTCCCTGGGGTAACCAAACGTCGCCTCAGCCGCCTGGTTGAACTCGATAATGCTCCCTTGTTCGTCCGTGGCGATAATGCAGTCGAGCGCCGATCGCAGGATGGCATCCTGTTTTTCCCGGTCGAGTTTCAGCTCCATTGACATGCGGTTGAAGGCTGCTGCCGTCTGCGCAAGTTCGTCGCTGCCCTTAATCTCGAGCTGGTAGCCGATGTCGCCCCGGGCAAGCCTGTCGGTGGCCTTCATCAGGCTGTACAGCTGTCGTGTCAAATAGGTGCCGAGTGCCAGGGAAAACAGTGCGACCAGCACCATCTCGAGCAGGGCGATGGCGCTGGCATTCTGTCTGGCATTGTCGATGATGGTGTCGATATGATTGGTAGCCAGGCCGATCTCGATACGACCGTAGAACGTGTCGCTCTCGGCAATATCGATCGCGGTATCGAAGATTCCGTCATCCACGCTCTGGTAAGACTGGTCCTCGCGGAACGGCATATCCTCATAGGAAGTATTCCTGGCCTCTGCCAGGATGATGCCCCTGCCGTTCAGTATGCGCACGTATTCCAGTTCCGGCGTCTTGATGGCTTCGAAGGCAAGGTCTTCCAGGGTGGCGATATCACTCGACAGAACCGCGTCGCGTGATGCCCGCGAGAGCAGGGTCAGGGTTGACGATGCGCGCTTGGTGAGTTCCGCTTCCGAAGACGTGCGCAGGTAGCTGATTCCGGTCCAGACCAGAAACAGTAGTAGCGCTGCCTCGATGCAGGCGACGCCGATGATAGTCTTGAGACGGAATGACACCAGGCAGCAGCCGTTTGCAGGGCGTCAGGGCGCAGGGTTTATGAGGTCATCAAGTAACTGCAGATTCATGGCGCGTATGTCGTCCCATTCACTATCGCTGGCGGGCGATATGCCCTTGAGCTTGAGATTTTCGAGCAGTGTTCTGCCGGTCTCCGTCTGGTCCAGCTTCACCATGGCACTCTGGATGGTTTCGACCATTGACCGGTCCAGTCGCGGGTGGGCGGCGAAGGCGTGCGGTGTGTAGCCCGGAGATACCCAGAGGATACGCAACTGCTCGCGAATATCATCTTCCAGGTTATTAAAAGTGCGCATCACGCCACCGCCGGCGGGGTAGAGCCCCTTGGCGACACTGCGATAGACAGAGTCGTGTGAGGATACATATTTTGCCTCGTATGGGATGGAATGACTCTGCAGGTAGGAACGCGTGACAATGCTGGCGGCAAATGCAGCCGGAGCGGGAAATGCAAGGGTCTGGTCTGCCAATTCGCTCATTTCACGGTACGGGCTGTCTGCCCTAACCACCACGATGCCTTTAAGTTGCTTGTCCTTTGCCATGGCAAAGGCCTGGTAGCCCGGTTGCTCGTGAAAAGTGGTGTAGTGATAGGGATTCATGTAGGCCAGGTCGTACTCGCCGTCGGCCAGGCGCCTCTCGAACTCCGGGATATCCGGCGCGGTCTTGAATTCAATGCGGTAACCGGTAGTCGCTGACAGTTGCTCGAACACCGGTGTCCACAGGCGCGCCAGTTTGCCTGCGGATTGTTGCGGGACGATACCAAACGTGAGCGTAGCGACCCCCGGGGTGTCTGTGGCCGCTGCCGCTATGGCGTACCCGGGGGTAAGCAGGACCAGGGCGATACATGCGAGGTGGCGGCCACGCTGGTAAAGGTATTCGCAGATTTCTTGAAGCTTGTCGGGCGTTCCCATGAGTTTCTCAGTGCGTTGTTGTCAATCGACACCCAGGGCAGCTGCAAAATACAGGCCAAATTAATGGCTGGCAATGCGGCTAAAAAAAGCGCCCGGTGAATTATGCAACTTATTGATATATTTATAATATATTATACAGATGGGCGGCGCATCCGGCCCCTGTTTTTGTCGCGCTATGAATCATGAGCTGAAAAATGCAAATTGCAATGCAAATTGCAATTGCGCGTTCATTCGCTGGCTGCGGGTCTTGCCAGTCGTTTGGGGCTTGATAGCGTTATTTTCCACGTATCCCCTGCCAGCAAACAGCCACGTCAAACCCCGTAAGACCCTGCCGGCAACCCAAGCATCGTGATCTGATGCGGCAGCATCATCACCAAGGCGTTGTGCCTGAAATTACCGCTAAAGGGGCAGGGTCCATTGTTCTTTGATCCGCTTTTATTTCAAGCCAGCCAGCGCTGCAGGACGCGGACCAGAGCGGCACTGTCGATGGGCTTGGTGAGATAATCGTTCATGCCGGCGGCGAGGTATTCCTCTTCGTCGCCCTTCATGGCGTTGGCCGTGAGGGCGATGATGGGGACGTTTGCCTTGTCGGGGTGTGACTGGCTGCGAATAATCCGGGTCGCGCTAATACCATCCATCTCGGGCATCTGGATATCCATCAGCACCAGTCCGAAGTCGTTGCCCTCGATGGCCTCGACGGCCTCCCGGCCGTTGCTGGCGACCTCGACCCGGTAGCCGAGTTTCTGCAGTCGCGCCTGCGTTACCCATTGCAGGGCCGGCGCATCCTCGACCAGCAGTACCATGCCGTGTCTCCCGGCTGCTTCGGCGTGGACTGCCTCCGAGGTGCTCACCGCGGTCTCTGTCGCCGGCTGCAGCAACTCACTCAGCTTGCGCCAGGTCACGGGGCGTGACAGTACTTTATCCCAAAGGGTCTCGTTGCCATGCGGCAGGCCGTCAGCCCAGTCCAGCGAGACCTTGCAAAAGCCGCTACTGCATAGCTCTGGCTCCAGCGCGAGTAATTCCCGCTCGATCGCTTCAGGCAGGTGTGTATGGTCGGCTAGCAGGAACTGGTAGTGCTCGCCGCACTTGTCGGCCTTGCTTAGCGCCGCGGCCAGCGCAGCCGGGTCGGCGAACAGGCAGGCCTGCACGCCGAGTACCTGCAATTGCGCTGTAATGAGATGGCGCAGGGTATCTCCCGGTACCAGGCCGGCGATCCGCATTCCGGCGAAATCCGCGCCGGCCGAGCCGCCGCCATCGGTAGCAGCTTGCAACTTGACGGTAAACCAGAAGGTGCAGCCTCCCCCGGGCACGCTGTCGACACCGATATCCCCACCCATCATCCTGACCAGCTCCTTGCTGATCGCAAGTCCCAGCCCCGTGCCCTGGTGAAGGCGCGTACTTTTATAGTCCAGCTGGCTAAATTTCATAAACAGTCGGCCATGGTCTTCAGCACGGATCCCGGGGCCGGTGTCCTTGATGGCAAATCGCAGCGTCACCCCGTCGGGTCCGTCCGTGAGGACGCGCAGGCCGATAGTGATCTCACCGGCATCGGTAAACTTGACGGCATTGCCGACCAGGTTCATCAGCACCTGGCGCAGGCGCACGGGGTCTCCATGTAGCCGTCGAGGTAAGGGGCCGTCCGGTATCACGCCCAGCTCCAGCCGCTTGCTGCCGGCCGGGATTGTCAGGGTGTCCATGATGCTGTCCAGCAGGTCGTAGAGATCAAAGTCTTGTGTAGAAAGTTCCAGTTTTCCGGACTCCGTCTTGGACAGGTCGAGGATATCGTTCAGGAGAGTCAGCAGGGAACGCGAGGAATCGAGGATCACCTGCGCCTGGTGCCGCTGTTCGGCCGTCAGCGTGGTGTCCAGCAGCAGTTCGACCATGCCAATAATACCACTCATGGGCGTGCGGATATCGTGGCTCATATTGGCCAGGAACGCACTCTTGGCACGGTTGGCGCTGAGGGCCGCGTCACGTGCCTGCTTCAGTTGCTCGGTACGCGTATCCACCAGATCTTCAAGGTTGTCCGCCAATGTACGCAGTTCACGGTTCGCCTCGTACAGTTCCCTGCTCTTTTCCTCCAGCAGTTGCTCGGCCTGCTTGCGCCCCAGACGTTCGCGCTCGAGACGGCGTTGCAGTGATGCCAGCTGGTTGTCTACTGAATCTGTCAAGGGTCTATTGCCGTGTCAGCGTGAAGCGCACATGCGTGCGGCCTTCATCGGAGAGATCTTCCATGGCAACGCTGATCGATTCGCCATAATGCGTAATGCAGCCCTCGATCAGGCCGTGCGCGAGGTCTGCAAAGGGTCGCGTGGAGCGATAGACCATGATCATGGTGGCGGCATCCGGCTGGCTGGTTGCAAAGCTCGGCAGTTCGGCATCCGGGTAGAGTTTCTTCACCTCGACATGCACGTGCTCTTCTATGCGTTCGAGAAAGGCGAAGGCGCCGTCGATGTTTTCGAAAAAGCCCGGGTACAGCACGACGAAGCGGGTGAACAGGTAACGGCCGAAGGCTGTCACCAGTTCCGGCACGGGCGTGCCGGTCTTCTCGCTCAGCCGTGTGACCAGCGCCAGCATTTCATGGTGGTCATAGGTGCCCACCGTGGTGTAGGCACCGCCGGATGCCAGATGCACGCCCGAGAGGATTTCGTCCGCCATGTCAGCCGAAAACTCGTTCTCCATCATTTCGACGAACTCGCAAAATACAATGCCTTTCATATTCACTCCTGTTTTGCAAATGCGGGCCGGAGCCCGCTGTGCTGTTTTCTCTGCGGTTAGTGCCACCTTATGGTCGCCACTCAGCCTTTTTAACACGTCTGGATGTCATTATGCACAAGCCGTGCCGGGATGCGGGTTGAGAGAAGTTTTTTTACGGAAAAGCGGCCCACAGGGCTGCCAGTCGTTGCCGACCTTTCGGGCGTTAACGATCAACCGACCAGGTGGTCTTGCGCCGTGTGCATGGCGAATTAACAGTCACGCAGCGATTACGCGTCTGACCACGTCTTTATCGATGTTGACGCCGAACGCTTTGTTGATCTATTGCGCGATCCGGGGGCAGCCAAACCGGGCATTACGTTGTTTCATTTCAACAATGACACCAACGAGATTATCCGAGGGGCCTTTCGGACCAGGCTTTGCGTTTTTCCGTGATGAGAATAACCGATGATAGTTGCGGCTCAATAGGGCGCTGCGAAACTTGGTGAGAGTGGCAGGTTTAAGCACTATGGCGGCTTTTCGGATGCATGAATAGAACTAGAAAACCGCAAAGGAATCTGTCTGATGTAGTCAGTCTGGGCGTTTTTCTGATAGAGCGACGTACAATCAGCTGTTGATGTTTGATAAGAACGCTCTTTGCGGTTATAGCCTTCGCGCCACCCGGGCCCAGGCGCTTGGCCAGCATAGTCAGAAAATGTATGACGAGTAAGGCCTGGGTCTTCATGTGGAACGATAATAGATCAGGTTTCAGGGATTACAAGATTGGAAAACTGCACGCTTCGTTGTACAAACTCGTAATTCGCCATGCACACGGTGATTTTTTGCTTAAGTAAGTGCCATTCCCCCTAAGGGTGGCACAGCTCGCTGTTATTTAGGCCCTTCACGCTGTTATTAACTAGTAAAAGTAATGCTGTATGAATGAGAGATAAGGTCTGTTTCTATGAATCATTCGCTCAAACAAATACGGCGACCAGCGAATAAACGAAGGCCGCCGTAGGGGGCACTATTTAGGGCACACATCCACCTGGGAGATCAATACAGGAGGGCCCCGGAGGCTTTCCAAAGTAGCTTCTGAAGATGGAGAAGTCGCTGAGGTTAACCGTGTGGTCGTCGTCTCCATTGAAATCCGCATGATCCGCCAGTACAAAGGGAGCTACGTCTGGCGCGGCACTGCCAAATACGCTCCTGAATTGGCTGAAGTCGCTCAGGTTTACAATATTCAGACCGTCCGTGTTAACGAGATCCGCATCACAGATATTGCCATAACCATCGTTGTCGGTATCACGCTGGTCCACGTTGGCAACCAGGATACAGTTATCCATGTCATCAGGCGTGCCATCTCCGTCCTGGTCGGACGCGATATTAGCCGTGGTCGACACCGGTGCACTTAGGGCGCCTTCGTCATCCACTACCATCAAGGTTACGGGGTAAGAGCCGTCTGCGGCATATATGTGGCTAGGAGCTACATCAATGCCGGTATTGCCGTCACCGAAGTCCCAGTCATACTGGGTGATGTTTCCGCCGTCCGGATCAAACGAACCGTTGCCATCGAAGACGACCGCTATACCCGCGATACCGTTATAAGGGCCGCCAGGATCGGCAACCGGATCCTGCGGGGCGGGTTCGATGCTGGCTGTAGTAACTGAAGGCGCACTTAAATCGCTGTCATTGTCTGTCACTACCAGGCTCACGTCGTAAATTCCGTCCGTGGCATAGGTGTGTACCGGGCTCTCACCGGTACCTACATTGCCGTCACCGAAAGTCCAGTCCCAGGCCGTGATCGTACCGTCCGGATCGTTCGAGGCGGAGCCATCGAACTGCACCTGCTGCCCTTCGGTGCCAGTGTACGGGCCATTGGCATCTGCGACCGGCGGCAGGTTGCCAGCAGGATCCAGGTCGCCGACCACCCCGGTTGGCGCCGTGCCGGTCCAGCCGGGCTGTGCATTGGCGTTGATTTCGGTGATATTGTCTGAAGCTGTCGGATCAGAATCTGAATCCAGATCTTCTACATCGACAATACGGGCAGAAATACTTCCCGCTGAACTGGAACGAATAGCAGTGCCATAGGGGTTGTCACTAGATCCAGATGTAATAGAGGTATGACAGAGTGCGCATTGTGCATTGTTTTTTGAACTCGAGGCTGGATAAATATCACTCCAGGTACCTATGTAAGATCTTTGTGCATGAGTCAATGGTGCTGCCGTCATCAAGGCTACACCAAGAAGCGAAATCAGGAACCTGCTAAGATGTGATTTCTTCATAATCTCTCCCCTTAAACTCTTAGTAATTCCAGCCTGATTGATCCTTGTTGCTGGCTTACTTATTAAAGCTACTCTACTCGAGGGGATGGCCTGTTGATGTGGGTCAAAGGACTGACACTATGTTGGGAGAGTGCAGCCCCGTCCTAGTGGCGGGGTTTTCTTTGCCCGTCTGTACCTCAGGACAATAGGCAGGCCGGGAGTAATGCCATATCTTGGTAACCAGTGGCGACAATAATAAACCTCTCATATCAGTGCCACCACTCGCCCCGGGTCTCCTCCTTAGCCCGGGGCGTTTTTATTTATTCTGGATTTAACAACCACAGTTGTATTAACAGGGCTCATACTTGACCCGTATGGTGCAAATATTCGAACGAACTGCATGATATTGTTATCAAGAAATATTGCGGATAATCAGTTCGGCAATGACAAGCGTCATACAACCTTTCCATCTCCTCGTAATTGCCCTGGCCGGCTGGCTTAACCGCTACCAACAGGCGGTCATCGACTATCTCATCGAAGAGAACCGTGTTCTCAAGGAGCAACTCGAAGGAAAGCGTGCTCGCTAATTGCATGGAAATATTATCCGGCATCTTCAACTCTTTTTGCTCTAACTATTGGAGATCCGCGCGGATGCTGCTGCGTGCCGGCCGGGTTCCGAACAGCTCATCCATCTCCCGCTGTATGCGGCTGAAGTCATCGAGCAGGTGGTCATCAAGACCGATTGGATTCCACAACATGGTGTTACCTCCCATCACTGTTGCCGACCCCGCCTGGGGTGTCTGCTGAGAGTGTTGGGACCGCTTCAGTACATTTCAATGCCGGCCCGGCCCGCTACCCTGGCAGCGCGTTTCCGGTATCATACGTTACCTTCGGTATCCCGATCACAACACAGGTTGTTTCCGTTCTATGACGATTTCCGCGCGCATTGCACAGGAGCTGGGGGTCAACACCCGGCAGGTTGAAGCGGCAGTCAAACTGCTGGACGAGGGCGCCACCGTGCCTTTCATTTCACGCTACCGTAAGGAAGCCACCGAGGGGCTGGACGACACGCAGCTGCGCAACCTCGAGGAGCGCCTGGTCTACCTGCGCGAGCTGGAGGAGCGGCGCGACACGGTGCTGAAGAGCATCGCCGAACAGGACAAGCTGAGCCCGGAACTGGAGGCGGCCATAGCTGTCGCTGACACAAAGACGCGGTTGGAAGATCTGTACGCGCCCTATCGGCCAAAACGCCGCACCCGCGCGCAGATCGCGCGCGAAGCTGGCCTCGAGCCGGTACTGGACAGCCTGCTGCAGGATCCCTCCCGGCAGCCGGACAGCGTGGCAAGCGGGCATCTCAACCCCGATGCCGGCTTTGCCGACGCCGCTGCGGTGCTCGACGGCGCGCGGCAGATTTTCCTGGAGCGGGTGGCGGAACAGGCCGACCTGGTGGGCGCACTGCGTGATCAGGCCTGGGAGCAGGGCCTGCTGGTCTCGCAAGTTATCGACGGCCAGCAGCAGCGCGGTGCCAAGTTTTCGGACTATTTCGATTTCTCCGAGCCACTGCAGAAGCTTCCCTCGCACCGTGCGCTGGCGCTGTTCCGAGCGCGTGGCGAAGGCGTGCTGCGGCTCAAACTGGTGATCCCCGGCCAGGACGATCTCGACGCCAGCAATGACACGGGCAGCTGTGACAGCCGCATTGCCGCGCATTTCGCTATCCACGACCAGGGCCGTCCCGCCGATGCCTGGCTGTCGATGTCGGTGCGTCTGGCTTGGCGCGCCAAGTTGTCGCTGCAGATCGAGAGCGAACTGTTCCTGCGCGTCCGTGAACAGGCCGAGCAAGAGGCCATCAGGGTATTCGGTGAGAATTTGCGTGACCTGCTGCTGGCGGCGCCGGCCGGCATGCGCGTCACGCTGGGGCTGGACCCGGGGCTGCGCACCGGGGTCAAGGTGGTGGTGGTCGATGCCACCGGCAAGCTGCTGGAGCACAGCACCATCTATCCGCACGCGCCCAGGAACCAGTGGGATGCGTCCATTGCGGTGCTCGCGGCAGTGGCGCTAAAACACGGCGTGCAGCTGGTCAGTATCGGCAATGGCACCGCCTCGCGGGAGACCGACAAGCTGGTGCGCGAACTGATGCAGCGTCACCCGGAGTTGAAATTAAGCAGTATCGTGGTGAGCGAGGCGGGCGCCTCGGTGTACTCGGCATCGGCACTCGCCGCCAGTGAATTCCCGGATCTGGATGTCACCTTCCGTGGCGCCGTCTCGATTGCCCGGCGCCTGCAGGATCCGCTGGCGGAACTGGTCAAGATCGAACCCAAGTCGATCGGCGTCGGCCAGTACCAGCACGACGTTAACCAGCCCCGCCTGGCGCGCAAGCTGTCTGCAGTGGTGGAAGACTGTGTCAACGCCGTGGGGGTCGAGGTGAACACTGCCTCGGCGCCGCTGCTGACGCGGGTGGCCGGCATGTCCGAAACGCTGGCGCGCAACCTCGTCAGCTACCGCGAACAGCAGGGTGCCTTCGCCAACCGCCGGCAGCTACTCAAGGTGCCGCGCCTCGGGCCCAAGGCGTTCGAGCAGGCGGCCGGTTTCCTGCGCATCGCCCACGGCGACAATCCGCTCGACGCCTCGGCGGTGCACCCAGAAGCCTATCCGGTGGTGGAAAACATTCTCGCCGCCACACGGTTGTCCATGCCGGAGCTGATCGGCAACAGGTCCGTGCTCAGCACCCTGGCGGCCAATGACTATGTCGATGTGCGCTTCGGCGAACCGACGGTGCGCGACATCATCACCGAGCTCGACAAGCCCGGCCGTGACCCGCGTCCCGAGTTAAGGACCGCGACCTTCAAGGATGGCGTCGAGACTCTCAAGGACCTGACTCCCGGTCTGATCCTGGAAGGCGTGGTGACTAACGTGACCAACTTCGGTGCCTTCGTCGACATCGGCGTTCACCAGGACGGCCTGGTGCACATCTCCGTCTTGTCGGACAGCTTTGTGAAGGATCCGCGCGAGGTGGTCAAGGCCGGTGACATCGTCAAGGTGAAAGTGCTGGAGGTTGATCTCGATCGCAAACGCGTTG
>Ga0316192_10001726_pt1 | contig 16132 bp, 14 predicted proteins | sample MerIslwburrow_MG_FD_204931 | JGI IMG/M metagenome (GOLD analysis project Ga0316192, IMG submission 204931) | Coastal sediment microbial communities from Maine, United States - Merrow Island worm burrow | ecosystem: Environmental > Aquatic > Marine > Coastal > Sediment | place: USA: Maine...
CGGGCGCTCGAGGTCCAGAAGATGCTCCGGTCCGGGGAGACCGTATTCACCCTGGTGAGCGGGCCCGGAGAGCAGCGGGTGGCCGACACCCTCTTCTTCGCCCGCAAGCTGACCGAGGCCGGATACCGTCTCGGGCCGATCGTGGTCAATCGCGTGCACCCGAAGGTCGACGACGCCCCCGAGGTCGTCAACATCGACGACGGCCGCGGTCTCCTCGCCTGGCTCGGCCGCAAGGACCACCAGGGGGTCGAGCAGCTCCGCGAGCTCCTCGGCGGTTCCCATCCCCTGGTGGTGGTGCCGCTGCGCCCGGACGAACCCACCAATCTCGAGTCGCTCGCCGAACTCGGCGCGTTACTACGCGAGCAGCTCGAGGCCAGAGGTTGACGGGCGTCGCAAACACGAAGGCTCGAAGACACCAAGTGTCTTGGTGATCGCTTTGTGTCTTTGCGTCTTGGTGGTTGCGACGGGATCTGCGCCTATCCGCGTTTTCTGCGGTTCCTCCGACCCAAGCGTCCTTCAGGTCCCCAACCACTCGGCGAGATCGGCGAGGCGCTCGGGATCGAGGACCTTCACGGTCGTCGAACCGGTTTCGATGATGCCGTCTTCCTCGAGGCGCTTGAAGGTCCGCGACAGCACCTCGGGCCCGGTGCCGCACTCGGCCGCCACCAGGTTTTTGGGCTGTCCGAGCTCGATGATCTCCCCGGGCTCGACCTGTCGACGACCCGCCCGGCCCATGAGAAAGAGCGCGAGACGTTCCTCCACCCGCCGTTGGGTCAAAATCTCGAGCTTGCCGGCGAGGGTCCGCGTCCACGCCGAGACCGACCCGATCATGGCCATCCCGATCTCCGGGTGGTTGCGCAACAGGTTGACGAGCTGCGCTCGCGGCAAACACCAGATGGTGCTCGGCTCCACCGCCTCGGCGGTGGCCGGGTAGCCGCCGGAACCGAACAGGGCCGCCTCCGCAAACGACGCTCCCGCAGGTACGAGATGGAGCAGCAGCTCCTTCCCGCGCGGCGAGTAGCGAACCAGCTTCATCCGTCCCGAGACCACCACACACAGACTCTCGGCGGGATCGCCCTCGTGGAAGAGTATCTCGCCCTTGGCAAGGGAGTGCTCGTGCCCGGAGGCGAAGACCATCCGCCGATCGTCGTCAGAGAGCATCTGGACGAGCGGAAGGTGCTGGAGGATCTCGGAGCGGTCGGTCATTGAGGGAGTATACGGGGTCCCAGTTCAGGCAATTACTCCTCGGTCATCGCCTGTCCGCCGACGTGGGAGCAGACCGGCGAGTCGGTCACGAGGGTGTCCATCACGACCGAAAGCGGGTCGACGCCCTCCTCCTCCAGATCAACCACCACGACATCCGCAGCATCGAGCGCCTCGATCAACGCCGGAACGAGCGTCCGCCGCACCACGACCAGCAGTCCGCCGATCTCGGCCGACCTCAGCGCCCGCTCCACCGCCGGCCAGTGACCGCCCCCGCGGAGCTCGACCGGGCCGAACTCGTCGATGACGAGGACCGCTCCCCCGGGAATGTCCCGTAGGGCGTGCTTGCCGAACTCGAATCCCTCGTCGAAGAATCGATAGGAGGTGCCGAACTTGCCTTCGCCAGGCGCCACGCGTCGAGCCAGTTCGACAACTTCCCCGGTGGCGGCGTCCTGGATTCGGAATCCGATCTTCTCACCGTCCTCCACAATCGCCGGCTGCAGGAACCCCGCCACCGGAATGCCACGCCTGCCGAGCTCCTCGATCAGCGACCGGACCAGAGGGGTCTTGCCGCTCCCGGTCGGGCCGGTGACCACCACGGTCCTCGCCAAGGTCACGAGAGGCGCAGCCATCCGGCCCAGGGAGGTGTGGCCGCGAAGCGCCGCCGCCGCCGCGGCCTGATCCGCCACCCGGCCGGTGTGGGCGAGCAGAACCTCGGCTAACGCCGGGAATCGCCGCAGCGCCACCCAACGGCCACCGCTCCGAACCCGGTGGGCGGACCACACCGTGGATGCCGTCTCGCTCAGGTGCGGCAGGGCATTCAGGGCCAGCCCGAAAACCAGACCGAGACGCTCCATACCGAGCCGCGAGGTCATCCTCAGGATCGTCTCGGCATCGACGCTTCGCGCCACCACCGCCGCCGCGGTGCCGAGCACCACGAGGCGGAGCAGAACCGTGCCGCCGATCATCAGGCCGCGATCAAGCCCCGAGGCCCAAGCCACGGCCGCGGTTGCAGCCGCCGCGGCGAAGATCCCTCCGAGCACCAGGCTCACCCGAAGCACCCTTCGGAAGGCACGCCGGTCAGCGATCCACGCGACGCCGCAGGCAAGCACGGCCGCCGCCGCCACGACCTCGATTCTGGACGAGAAGGACGCCCCGACCGCCGCGGCGAGAACCAACGCGAGCGCCGGGGTCACGCCCCACCTCCGAGTCGACGAACCACCCGGCCGGCAAGACGCCACGCCCCGACCCCACCCACCGCGCCGATGGAAGCGGCCAGCCCAACGAATCCAACCAGCACCCACCCCGCCCTCACCCCACCGAGCTCACCGACGGCGCGGAGCACCGCCGTGGCCGCTTCGGTGCCACCGACGATCCAGGCCGTGATCACTCGCTGGACAGGATTGGTACCGAGGGCGATGATCCCTCCCAACGCAGCGGCCCACGGACCCCGGGCGACCAGAAAGCCGAGCTCGACCGCGAGGGTCTGGGTGGCGATCCCAACCAGCGGGCCCGGGTAGAGCCCACCGAGGGTGAAGACCTTCAGGAAGATGGCGGTCATGCCGGCGACCAGGACCACACCGACTCTCGGTTGAAGCCGTCGCAGACACACCAGGCAGACCAGCCCGATGAGACCCATGATCTCGCCGCGGAACGGCACCCGTCCGAGGTGGAGGGCGGTCCCGGCCGTGGCCTCCAACGCCCCCCACAGGGCGCCGTAAAGAGCGGCGTGCGTCCACGGGCGGAGGTCTTTCACGGGGTGACCTCCTCCAGCCGCCGGTCGTGAAGCACGAATCGACGGTGGGCCGCGGCGGCAAGTTCCGGCCGGTGGGAAATGACGAGGTAGGCCCGGCCCTTGGCCGAGCGGCGACGGATGAGCTCGAGGAGGGCGCTGAGATCCTCGGCGCCGAGACCCTGACCCGGTTCGTCGACGATCATGACGTCGGGCCGAAGCAGATCGAGGGCGGCGTGGACCAGTCGCTGCTGCTCGCCACGGGAGAGGGACCACGGTGCGCGCGCCGCCAGATGCTCCAGTCGGTGGCGGCGCAAGACCCGGGCCCGCTCCCCCTGGCCGACCCCGGCGCCCGACACCTCACCGGCCACCGTCGACGCGAAGAGCTGGAGCTCGGCCTCGGGGAGCATCAGTCCGACTCGGCCGTCACTCCGGATCTCGCCGTGATCCGCCGCCGACAACCCGGCCAGGACGCGGGCCAACGTCGACTTTCCACTGCCGTTGGGCCCCGAGAGGAGGACGACCTCGCCCTGGTGGAGATCGAGATCGACGTCTTCCAGGAGCGCGCGGCCGCCCCGCGACACCGACAGGTCACGACAACCGAGAGCAATCTCGGCGCCGGGAACATGGTCGGGTTCAGATACCACCGGTGCGCTGGGCGGTCCGACCGACTTCACGCGACCACCATCGATCCCGACCCACGCCGTGACCGCGTCCTGAAGACGCCATCCCGCCTGCTCGGTGATGATGATGGGAGCACCCCGGTTCCCGGCACGCTTCAGGAGGTCGACAAGGACCCGCTCACCCGCGGCATCGAGGTGGGCGGTGGGCTCGTCGAGGAGGATCGGCCTCGGGCACCCGGCAAGCGTCACCGCAAGGGCGACCCGTTGCCGCTCGCCGGATGAGAGCTCGGTCACCCGCCGGTTCAGGAGAGGGCCGAGGTCGAATCCTTCCACCGCCGCGTCGCCGAACCCGTCCCCTCGGTAGAGCCGACGCGCCGCCTCGATCTCCTGACCAACGGTCGCCAGGAAGAGCTGAGCTTCCGGCCGATCGAGGCAGGTGGCGAGGAGGTGGGCGCGCTGACCGGGATCGAGGTCTTCCACCGACTCACCTTCGATGGTGATCTCACCCGCGACCGTCGCCGGGGTCAGCCAGGGGATCAACCCCGCCACCGCGTGCAGGAAGCTGGTCTTGCCGGCGCCGGAGGAACCGGTCAGACCCGCCACCTCGCCGGATCCCACGGTCAACCCAACGCCCCGAAGCACGGGCAGAGCGGCCCGCGGGTAGCGGACCGAGAGGTCGCTCACCTTCAGACTCGATCCGCCACGGTGATGGGATTGCGTTAGCACTCCCGCGACTGAGCCACGGCCGCCCTGTCCGTGTCAAGTCGTACAAGGTCCCGCAATCGGTTGCCGTCCGGAGTGCACGCAGGCATGATGGTGGCACAAGGGATCGATTCGCATCCCAAGGAGGCCCGATGAATTGTCCCCGTTGCCAGAGCAGACTCGAGACCCGATCAACCGGCGGCGTCGAGATCGACGAGTGTCAGAGTTGCCAGGGAATCTGGTTCGACGCCGACGAACTACGCCAGGTCAAGGACGGATCGGACAAAGATCTCAACTGGATGGATTTTGAGCTCTGGAAACACGCGGACCGATTCCGCGTGAACACCAAACCGGTCAACTGTCCGAACTGCTCGAACCAAATGGTGACCATCGACTATGACCAAACGGGGGTTGAAATCGACCACTGCACCCACTGTCGAGGGGTGTGGCTTGATGCCGGGGCGCTCGAGAAAATCCTCGAAAGCCTCTCCCAAGAACTCGTGAGCAAGGACACGCAGGGCTACATGAAGGCGAGCCTCGAAGAAGCCAAGGAGCTCTTCACGGGTTCAGAGGGGTTCATCTCCGAGTGGCGGGATCTCGCGACCGTCCTTCGAATGCTCCAGTACCGGCTTCTCAGCGACAACCCGAAACTGGCCAGCGCGCTGGCGGAGTTCCAGAGCAAGAGCCAGTTCTGAGGAACCACCGAATCACCATGAAACTCACCTATCACCATGTCGGCATTCCGACCACGATCGCCCACGAGGGCGAACACTACCTCGAGGCGTTCAAGATGCACGTCGTCGATTTCGACACCAACCCCTTCGGCATCGAGTGGATCCGATTCGAGCCCGGGAGCCCGATTCCCGAGTTGGTTCAGACGGTGCCCCACATCGCCTTTGTCGTTGATGATCTTGCCGCTGCCCTCGAGGGTCGGGAGATTCTCATCGAGCCGAACAGCCCGTCGGAAGGGGTCACCGTCGCCTTCATTATCGACAACGGCGCTCCAGTGGAGTTCCTGCAGTACGACTTATAGGTCCGGGAACGGCGGAAGAGCTTCGATGGTCCGCTGACTGCTCGTCATCGTTGCGATTGTTCATCAGCGTCAGCGACGCCCACGGGACGTGGGCGCTACAACTCGCAACCACCCCCTTGTAGTGCGGGCTTCTCGCCTGCACCGCAAACCCTCACGCCCTCATGCCCTCACGCCCTCACGCCCTCACGACCTCTTGACCCCGGTCAAGGTCGCGCTACTCTGATTGTCAGATTATTGTCACGATCATTGGAGGGGCCGTTTGGCCGAGAGGAGGAAAGATGAGACGAGCATCGGTTTTGTTCGCGTTTGCCGGGGTACTGATCATCATGGGAGCGGCGGCGGGGGCGATCGCGGTCGAATCCGCCTGTGAGGACTGCCACGCCAAGGTCACCCCTTGGCTCGTCAAAGACTTCAACCGCGGTGTCATGGCCGAGACCATGGGTTGCGCCGACTGCCACGGCGAGGGCCACACCGGGATGGATGACGCCGCCAAGGCCGAGCTTCCCACCATCGCCACCTGCCAGGCCTGCCACGAAGATCAGGCGGACCAATACCTCGCCGGGAAGCACGCCAAGGGTCTCCTCGCGGTCCAGGCCCTGCCGTTCTCACACGGTCAGCCCGACTCCTTCATGGAGGGACAGAAGGGCTGCGGCGGCTGCCACACCCTCGGCATCGCAACTCAGGAAGACCGGAAGACCCCGGCACGCGAGTACTACAAATACGGCATGGACTGCCAAAACTGCCACACTCGGCACTCGTTCTCGGTTGCCGAAGCGCGTGAGCCCGAGGCCTGCCAGACCTGCCACCAGGGTTTTGACCACCCGCAGTGGGAGATGTGGTCGACCTCGAAGCACGGCGTCGCCTACCTGCTCGACCGTGAGGCCCACCGCGGTCCCACCTGCCAGGACTGCCACATGCCCGAGGGCGACCACCGTGTTCGCACCCCGTGGGGCTTCCTCGGCGTCCGCCTGCCCGAGGAGGACGAGGAGTGGATGGGCTATCGAGTCTCGGTGCTCAAGGGACTCGGCGTGCTCGATGCCGAGGGCCAGCCCACCGCACTGCTCGAAGTGGTGAAGGCCGGTGACATGGCCCGCCTCGACGCCGACACCTTTGCCGCGGAACGCAAGCGGATCACCGACACCTGCGGCAAATGCCATTCGAAGGGATTCTGGGAAGCGAACATCGCCAACGCCGACAAGATGCTCAAGGAAGCCGACAAGCTCTTCGCCGAAGCCATCGAAATCGTCGCCGGGCTGCGTCGCGACGGATTTATCGACGTCGCCGAAGGTGAGGGCGTCTATCCGCAGCTGCTCGCCTTTTATGAGGTCGATACCAAAGCCGAGCAGATTCTCTACGACATGTTCATGGACCACCGGATGAAGACCTTCCAGGGCGCCTTTCACATCAACCCGGACTACACCACCTGGTACGGCTACGCCAAAATGAAACAGGACCTCGCCGAGATCCGCGAGATCGCGAGCAAGATGAGGGCCGAAAACGCCTCCTAGGAAGCGCTGCCGACGTCGATACGAAGGGCCTCCGGCAACGGCTGGAGGTCCTTCTTCAATGATGAGTTTTGCCCGTGATTGCCCCCCTTGACATTGTTCGGCTCGAAGATCCTGATGACGACAGGGCCCGAAGGTGCCGAACAATGATCAAGGACGGCATGTCCGTTCAACGCCAGAATCGCCGACCCTTGAAAGAACGCGGGCTCGGTGCCTGGCTCCGCTACCATCGCGATCCCGGAGACGACCGAGGGTCTCGTTCGTCGTCACCACTCTTTGTACGTTTCGAGGCGGCGCGGGTATCCTCTACGACGTTCTAGGGGGTATGTGAAATGGAATTGCTGCTCGATCCCGGATTCTGGCTCGCCCTCTTCTCGGTGACTCTGGTCCAGATCGCCCTCGGCGCCGACAACCTGATCGTCATCACCATCCTGGCCAAGAAGCTGCCGCTGGACCAGCAGAAGACGGCGGTGCGGTGGGGTCTGATCCTGGCGATGGTCTTCCGGATCATCCTGCTGGCGGTGGTGAGCTGGGTTCTGCGATTCGCCGATGCGCCGTTCGCGCACTTCGACACCACCCTCCTCGGCATCCATTTCCAGGGCGCCCTGAGCGGTAAGGCGTTGGTGCTCGTTGCCGGCGGACTCTTTCTGATCTGGTCCGGGGTCAAGGAGCTCAGGCTCAAGATCAAGGGGGTCGAGCACGAGGTCGAGCAGGCATCGAGCTTCGGTCAGGTGCTCTTCACCATCGTCAGCCTCAACCTGCTCTTCTCGGTGGACTCGATTCTCACCGTGGTCGGGATGACCGACATCTTCCTGGTCATGGTGGGTTCGGTCGTGATTTCGGTTGCGCTGATGCTGATCTTCGCGGGCCCCATCGCCGACTTCATGCACGAGAACCCGGACTTCGAGATCCTCGGCCTCTTCGTGCTCCTTCTCATCGGCTTCGTGCTCTTCCTCGAGGGCGGTCATGTGGCCCACATGACGGTCAACGGCAGCGAGTTCCCTTACATCCCTCAGTGGATCACCATCTTCATCCTCCTGCTCATGTTCTCGGTGGATCTCTACCAAAACTGGCTCGAGCGAAAACGGGAACAGACACCGTTGGAGCTGAGGCGGCGAAAGAAATGACGTGGTAGAGAGGGTGCAGAACCCATCCCCACCTCATCACCCGGACACGAGTTCGAGCCGATGACGTCGCTCGTCGACGGTTGTGCCGGCTGTCGCAGTGTTGCGCTGGTGTTGGCAAGGGTACAATTGCGGGCATGATTCCTCCCAAGGATGCGGGCGGCCGGCAGGCAATCGGCGCTCTGACCCAGCGGTTCAAAACTGCGACGAGCCTGTTCACGCAGGCCACCGCACCGATGAGGGACACCGTCGGAATCGTCTCGGGCGCGCCGGCGACCGACACCCGGCTGCCAATGAGATACCAGCTGAAGGACGACGCCGACGGGCCATACCTCGCCTGCGTCGAAACCTCGAACATCCGGGTCCGGATCGAGCGTGGGGCCAGCGTGCCGGCGTCGTCGGTCCGCAAGCACGCGTCCGGCACCATCTTCCTCGACGGCGCGGCTCAGGGAGAGCCGTTCATCGACGCCGCCAAGGGCGTGTACAACCTCGATCACCACGAGGGCTGCGTCCGCTCGTTCACGCTCGCCACGTGCGAGCAGGCGATGGTGTTGATCCTCAAGGGGCTCGACCTGGCGGGGGAGCGTTGGTCCGTCTACGCCAATGAGCCCGACTTCGACACCGTGCTCGCGATCTGGCTGCTGTCGAACCACCGACGACTCAGCGCCGACGACGACCTCAGACGGCGAATGATGCCCCTGGTGCGTCTGCAGGGCGCCATCGACGCCCATGGCCTCGAGCTTGCCGAGCTGACCGGGTATCCGCAGAATCTGCAGAGCGAAACCCTGGCCACGATCAACCGCCTGCGGGCGCACGAGCTCGATCTCAAAAAAAGGGGGATGTGGAGCGACGTCGACTTTCTCGAGTTCACCGCGTCCGCGCTGCAGGAGATCGACGAGCTGGTCTATTCGCCGTCGGATTTCGACGACCTCCACCAGGTCGAGGAGCTGGCTCGCGACTGGATCGCGCCGCAACGATTCGCCATCGCGTGCCGTTCCGAGTCCGGTATCTACGAGGTGGAGGAACACCTCAAAGAGCTTCACGGCGACCGACTCGGGCTCGTGATCCTGGCAAAGGACGACAAGACCTACACCCTGCGGCAGTCGGACCCGTTTCTTTCGATCTCCCTCGACAGCCTCTACGATCGCCTCAATCTGCTCGATCCCGTCGTCGACAGCGACAACCGCTGGGGCGGGTCGGCCGACATCGGCGGCTCGCCCAGAGCCACCGGCACCAGACTGTCGCTCGACGAGATCATGGCCATCTGCCGCTGGGTCTCCAAACCGCCGGCGCTCGGCAAGAGGCTGGGGGTGCTCGTGAGCGGGGTGGGGCTGGCAGCGGCGGTACTGGCGACCGCCATTCTCGCCACCGGCGGCAGCGTGTTCGGCGCGATCGCCGCGCCCCGTCCCCAGACCTACGGCACGGGTGCGCTGGTGCTGCTCGGACTGTCGGCAGCACTGGTCTGGCTCGGCCGGATGCGATTCCCGGGCCACTTCGGACTCCGGTTTCCGCGAGGCTTCGGCTTTCTCGTCCTGATTCCGGTGACGGCCGCCGCGGCCGGCGCCGGTGGGGGGTGGGCGCCGATATACCTGGCGCTCGGGGGGGCTGTATTCAGCACCGTCGGATGGTGGTTCGCGGGGGCCTTGCTGGCCGGAGTGGTCGGGATCGAGCTGTTGCTGCGGAGCGCGCTGCACGGGCTCCTGATGACCGTCCACCCGATCATGTTGTGGAATGGCCGGTGGTTCGTTTCGGTGCCGAATATGGTGTCGTCCGTCGTCTACACGACAGCGGTGGTGCTGTGCTTCGGGCAACCGCCGTGGCTGGGCGATGGCCCGGTCGCAGCCATCGCGTGGGTTGCGGCGATTCTCGTCATGGGCCTCGTCTGCGGCGCGATCCGTGAGCGCAGCGGCAGCGTATGGGCGCCCGTGGTCGTGCACGCCCTGTCGGTCGCGGCGGCATGGGTGTTGCTGCCGCTGATGTTCCGACCCTGATTGCTACAGCGCGAGCGCCTCGCGGTACTTGGCGAGAGTGGCCTCGAAGGGCCCGCGCCGTGCGGTCTCGTCCTCCGGGATGAGATCGAGGGCCCGGCTCTCGACTTCGATCGCCCTCGCGGTGTTGCCGGTGCGGTGGTAGGCCAGCGCCAAGGTGTCGAGGACGTCCGGGTCCTTCCACTGCCCCAACTCGACGGCTTCGAGGGCGAAGACGAGCGCGGCGTCCGGGTCTTGGAGATCCTCCGGTTCGCAGGTCAGCGCCTCCCAGGCGAAGGCGTTCTTCGGCCCGGGTTCGTCGGAGGCCTCGGCCGCATTTCGCAGCGCCGACAACTGGTCCGTGACCACCGACCGGGCCTCGTCCATCCGGTCGTGAGCGATGTAGAACCGAGCGAGGTGGGATCGCGTGGTGGTGGTCGACACATCGGATTCACCGTTGTCGCGTCGCGACGCCTCCAACCCCTCGATGAGCAGATCCTCGGCCTCCTGTGATCGACCCAGCTTGTCGACGAGCGCCGCCAGATCCCAGAGCGCCTGGAGGGTTCTGGGATGGGCCAACCCCATGACCCGGCGTCCGGTCTCGACCACCTCCCGATCATAGGCCTCCGCCTCGGCCGGCCGGTCACGCAGTTGCAGAAGTTGCCCCATGTTGAACACCCACACCAGATAGTCCGGGTGATCGCTGCCCAAGACCCTCCGGCCTCGCTCGAGGGCTTCGCGGACCATGGCCTCGGACTCGTCGTACCTGCCCTGGCGGTAGTACCAGAATCCCATCGAGTTGATGGAAACCAGGGTTTCGAGGTGGTCGTCTCCCAGCACCCGGCGGCGGGTTTCAAGAGCCTCGTGAAGATAGCGTTCACCTTCGTCGGAGCGGTCCAGGTTGGTCAGGAACACCCCGATGTTCGAGAGCGCCCGCAAGGTGTCCTTGTGCCCGTCACCCAGCACCCGGCGATAGCCTTCGAGGGACTCGACGTACAGGGACTCTGCCTCGTCATACTCTTCCAGGGAGTTGAGGACCACCGCGAGAGAGTTCATGCTGATGAGGGTTTCCGGATGGTCGTTGCCGAGAACCCTCCGTTTGATTTCCAGGGCTTCGCGGAGAACATCCTCGGCCTCGGAATATCGTCCCATGGAGTGCAGGAGAACGCCGAGGTTGGACAGCGCCGTCATGGTCTCGATACCCTCCGAGCCCTCGACCCGACGGAGGCCTTCGAGGGACTCCTGGTGGTGCGGCAAGGCCTCCGCGAGGCGCCCGGTTTCGGAGATCACCTGACCGAGATTGCCCATGGTGGCCAAGGTATTCGGGTGATCATCACCGAGGATACGGCGCATCCCATCCAGTGCTTCGACGAACAGGGCCTCGGCTTCGTCGTACCTGCCCAGCTTCTGCAGGGCGATGGCCAGGTCGTCGATGGCGATCAGGGTATCGGCGTGATCGTCGCCGAGGATCCGCCGGTTCTTCTCCACGGCCTCGCGGTGTTGGTTCTCGGCTTTCTCGAGCTCGCCGAGGTCGAGATAGGTGGACCCGAGCACGTTGCGGACCGCGGCCTCGACCTCGGGTTGGTCCACAAGATCCGTCCCGATGCGGCCCGCGGTTTCGTCGAGGATCTCACGCAGCATGGTCGTGTCCCGGCCCAGGGCCACCGCCGGCCCCACCCCTTCGAGCATCCCGGTCATGAAGGTCGCCACCTGGTCCGACTTCAGGGCCTCGATCCGGGCCCGTTCCGACTCTCGTTTGGCCTTGAAGAACAGGCTCGTACTCACAACCGAAGACACCACCAGAACCACCGCCACCGCCACCGATGCGGCGAAGGCGGCGCGGTGCCGGGTCACCATCTTCCTGAGCTGGTAAACCGCTGACGGCGGCCGGGCGAGGATCGGCTGCGACTCGAGGAAACGGCCCACGTCTTCGGAGAGCGCCGCGGCCGACGGGTAGCGCCGGTCGGGATCCTTCTCGAGGGCGGTGCCGACGATGGTCTCCACATCCGGGTCGAGCTTTCTGCTCCCGCTCCAGGTCGAGCTCAGCGGCGCCGGCGGGTCCTCGCAGATCACCCGCACCGCTTCGAGGAGGGCCGAACGCGCAGTGTCATAGGGCCGTCGGCCGGCGAGCATCTCGTAAAGGACGACCCCGAGCGCATAGACATCCGTTCGAATGTCGATGGCTTCCCCGTCACCTTTCGCCTGCTCCGGCGCCATGTAGGGCAGGGTCCCCTTGATCACCCCGATCTCGGTGATCTGGGTCATGGCGATGTCCTCCTCGGTGATCCGGGCGAGGCCGAAGTCGAGGATCTTCACCGCCGGCGCGGCCGTCGCTCCCGAGTCGCTCGAGGACACACCCGAAGTCGAAGTCTCATCGGTGACGATGATGTTCGAGGGTTTGAGATCGCGGTGGATGACGCCTCGCTGGTGGGCGTACTGCACCGCATCGCAGATCTTCCGAATGAGCGCGAGCCGGTGATCGAGTTCAGCGGAATCAATGGGCCCGAATCGTCGCGCGAGGTAGCGGTCCAGAGTCTCACCACGCACGAGCTCCATGGCGAAGAAATGGTGGCCGTCCTCTGTGCGCCCGGACTCGTAGATGGCGCCGATGTTCGGGTGTTTGAGCCGGGCCAGCGTCTCGGCCTCCCGCTGGAACATTTTGATCTGGTTGTCGTCTACGAAATGACCGCCGCGAATGACCTTGAGAGCGACCCGGCGGCGGGGGCTCGATTGTTCGGCCTCATAGACGATCCCCATCCCTCCCTCGCCGAGCACGCCGAGAACCCGATAGTCACCGATGGACTCCGGCAGGGGAACGCCACCAGGGCTCCGACCCTCGGCGATCCCGATGGTCGGATCTTCGTGGTGGCCGGAACTGATGGTCTCGTCGTGCTCCACCGTCGACGGCTCCGGGTCCGGGCCGTCGGTGGGACCGCAGTCCGGTTCAATCGTCCGTTCGTCGTCGTTCATTTCATGTCTCCGATTCCTACGTACCCTCGGTTGTCTCTGGTTGAGAACAAAGTCAAACCGCGTTTCCTTTCGCGGCCGTGAGATCAGGTATCATCAGACCGTCACAATCGGCAGACTATTGAAGGAGGTCCTCAAATGGGCAAGAAACTGGGTGCGGAATTTCTCGGTACGGCATGGTTGGTCTTCGGTGGTTGCGGAAGCGCGGTTCTGGCGGCGGGAATCCCGGAGCTCGGGATCGGTTTCCTCGGCGTCTCCCTCGCCTTCGGTCTGACCGTGCTGACCATGGTCTACGCCGTCGGCCACATCTCGGGTGGACACTTCAACCCCGCGGTCTCATTTGGGCTCTGGGCGGGCGGACGCTTCGAGGCGAAGGAACTCGGGCCCTACATCGTCGCCCAGGTCCTGGGAGCGCTGGCCGGAGCAGGAGTGCTCTATCTCATCGCCAGCGGCAAGGCCGGTTTCGATGTCGTGGCGAGCGGGTTCGCGGCCAACGGCTATGGCGCCCACTCGCCCGACGGCTATTCCATGGCTGCAGGGTTCATCGCCGAGGCGGTGCTCACCTGCTTCTTCCTCCTCGTCATCCTCGGCGCCACCGACAAGCGCGCACCGGCGGGTTTTGCCGGGATCGCCATCGGTCTCAGCCTGACCCTGATCCACCTGATCTCGATCCCGGTGACCAACACCTCGGTCAACCCGGCTCGCAGCACCGGTCCCGCCCTCTTCGTCGGCGGGTGGGCCATCGAACAGCTCTGGCTCTTCTGGCTCGCGCCGATTCTCGGCGCCCTCGCGGCCGGGTTCATCTACAAGTTCCTTGCCTCGGACGACTGAACTTCGACCCGGCGGAGCCGGCTACAGACCATCCTGACGCTGGAGGGATGGGCCAGACGACAGGTCGTTGATGGCTGCGTCAGCGCAACCATTTGAAACACAAAGGACACCAAGGGACACGAAGGTTTCACAAAGCGTCGCAAGAGAAACCCGGGCCCCCTCTGAACCGGAACGCGAGTCCACCCCGGAATTGTCGCGATGGGGCAAAGACCGGTCCTTTGTGGTTTCTTTGTGGCTCTTGGTGCTCTTCGTGTTTCAAATCGATCACCCCCCGGGTCGAGGCAAAAACCAGGATAGAATCGGGATACTTCGGTCCGAGAGGAGAGTCACGCCATGCGCCGAAAACTAAAAGTGTTGCTCAACGCCGCGGCCATCGGCGGCCTGAGCGCCGAGGTCGAGAATATCGAGGCTGACATCGAGACCCTCCTCGCCGACATGCGGGCCTCCATTGCCGAGGCCGATCGATTCCTCACAACCCTGCCGGAGTAGCCCGGAGACCATCCATCCCGGTTCCACCGCCTCGGCGCAAAGGCCGCCAAGCGTCGCAGCGGTATGGAGTATCCACGATCGAGTCTCGAACATCCTTCCATCGTCTCCGGTTCGAGCAATTGAAACACGAAGAACCACGAAGAAACCACAAAGATGCTCTCTGACCCATCGCAGGGTCGCTTGACAGACCCTCGCACTCCGGATCGGTAGGAGTCCGGGTTGGAACTGCGATGCTTCGTGGGGCCTCTGTGGTTCCTGGTGCCCTTTGTGTTTCAGTTTCTGCGATGTGCGATGCTTGGCGCTCTTTGCGATCTTTGCGGTAAAAAACCGATCGTATCGAAGATCAGGACCACACCACCAGGATGAGGTAGATCAGCGGGATCGCCAGCCCCGCGATGAGCAACCATCTCCCCCGGCCGCCGAGACCCTTCTTGCCGGTGATGATGAAGATCCCGGTGCAGGCGAGCACGACGAGGCCCAGAGCATAGACATCGGCGAACCACGTCCAGAAGCCCTTGCCGTGGTTGAGGTGGAGATAGTTGACCTCGAAGAAGGCGTAGCGTCGTCGAGCGTGTTCGTCCCTCACCTCCCCCGACGGCACCACCACCGTCAACGTCCGTTGACGGAGGAAGATCCTCAGCTCGTCCGGAGCCATGCGGACCAGAGACTCGGGCTCCTCGGTGATGCCCATCCGTTCGAGGACCGCTGCAGCCACAACGGTGTTTCCACCGGACGGAAGCTCGCCCACCGACACCGTTTCGGTACGGATGACGTAGTTCGGATTCCAATCCTCGATGTGGTTGACCGCGATCCCGGAGATCGCGTAGATCACCGTCAGCCCGGCAAAGAAGTAGCCGACATCGCGATGGGTCGCGATGATCAGCTTGCGCCACTTCATGAAGTGGTCGTCGTCAGGAGTAGATGACCGCGCCCGTGCCGCGGATCATGAAGATCCGATTGTCCTGCACAGGAGCGTCACAGCCCGCTCCCTCGCCGCTGCCGTCCTTCTTCGGCCCACCCTTGTCGCAGGACTCGCCCTCGGCGTGCTTGTGCTCGGCCGCCTGTTGTTCGGCTCGGGCCTTGACCTGTTCGGGAGTCAGGGTGACGGCATCGAAAACACCTTCAGCCGTCGCCTTCTTGCCCATGGCGGTGTAGGGGAAGACGATGACACCGTCTTCGACCTTGATCCGCACACCGTTGCCGGTGTCGGGGTTGGTCATCTGCATCCAGCAACCCCGTTTCTTGCAGACGCCGGTGATGACACCGTCGATCCGGACCGTCTTCCCGAGATATTCGTCGGGCGCGGCGAGCAGGGCCTCGACCGCTACCGCCTCATCGAGGGTCACGCCGTCGCCGTACTCGGCGCCGTCGCCGCCCGCGTAGATCGGCAGGGTCGCGAAAAAGGCAAGAGCAAGAGTGATGCCGAAAATCCGTCGCATGAGTCCTCCCGTGCGGTGACCGGCTGGGGGCCTCCACCGCGCGTCGTCATCTTTGCCGCTCCAAACCTCCGTGTCAACCAGCCCGGCGGCTTCGTTCTCAATTCTCAGTTCTCAATTACCTTCGTACTAGTGCACCCCACCACAATTGAGGTGGTGTTCGAGCACCGATGCATCCCTCCTGCCGGTGTCTTGCGAAATCAACGTACGAAACGGTACGCCTCATTCGGCGAAACACCGGCAGGAGCGTGCCTCGGCACTCTCGATACTTCACCTCAAGTGTGGCGGGGTACACTAGCTTGACCGTTTCGATCTTCGTCGATCGGCGTGTTTCACTGAACGTAGCCGAGGGCCTTCAGGGCACTGCGCATTTCCTCGTCGGCCTCGGCGCCGATCACCGGAGGGACGAAGGCCGCCGGCAGACCCGCCTCGAACCGTCGATCGAGCGCCATGAGACTCGCCGCCCGATCCGGCGTGACGGCTATCAGATCCGATTGCTCCTCGCGGTCAGCTTGCTTGT
>Ga0316192_10001730_pt1 | contig 16118 bp, 11 predicted proteins | sample MerIslwburrow_MG_FD_204931 | JGI IMG/M metagenome (GOLD analysis project Ga0316192, IMG submission 204931) | Coastal sediment microbial communities from Maine, United States - Merrow Island worm burrow | ecosystem: Environmental > Aquatic > Marine > Coastal > Sediment | place: USA: Maine...
TATCATGGGGACGGCTTTTCCTGATTCAATCAAGCCATCCATGATATTGGCCATATGTCCCTGTTTGGACCATCCGTTTTCATCCTCACCCCATCCGTGCACCAGGTAGAGTACAGGGTACTTTTTTTCAGGATTCTTTTCATAATCGGCAGGCACATATACATTGATATGCCGTTCAATTCCATTGATGTCCGACCAATAGTATATTGACCGGACCTGTCCGTGGGGAATGTCCTTGTTGAACCTGTAATAATCCCCTTCCGGTCCTTCTGGAATTTCGATTCCCGACATATCCCAGTTGCTTCCGAAAAAAGTTTTGGTGTTCTTATCCGTGACGCGAACCCCGTCAACAACGATGGCATAGTAGTGGAATCCGACCACCTGGGGATCGCACATGCCGGTCCAGACACCTGCTGTGTCCTTTGTCATGTCATATTTTTTGGCAGCAATGTCGACCTGAACATGCTGGGCGGTAGGGGCCACTACCTTGAAGATGGCTTCACGGCTTACCTGGTTGACTGCAGGATACTCCGCTAAAAAGATATTTGTAGAAGCAGGTTTGAAACCTTCCGGAGGCGGCTCGAACCGGGGTCCTCGTCTGGGTTGGGCAAATAAGGTAACTGTGATCAGAATGGCAAGGGTGCTAAGAATGGAAGTTTTCATTTTCTTTAATATTTTACAGGATTTCAAATTTAAGCAACACTATGGCGTAGGATGGAACCTCGATCCTGTTCTTTTTCATAGTAAAGGCTGATTCAACGATGCTGACCTCAGGATCCTCTCCGGGTACATTATAAGCTTCAGGATTGTCATTTTGTATGGTCCACGCGCTGACCTCTTTCGAAAGACTGATCCCCGGGATATCCAGCTCATAAACCGCCGCCTGGGCGCCGGAATTCACAATGGATACTGTGAGTACATTCTTGTCGTCAGAAACCGCGGCAGCGACATCCAGCCCGGAAATGGTATTGTCCACCCCGACAGGAACCGATTCGAAATGTTTGCGGTATAGGATAAGCGGCAAGGCCGTGGTGGCAAATCCTGCACTGGTGGTAGTGGTTTTAATACAGCCGATAACGTTCACTGTCTGGGCATAGTTCGCCATAAAGAAGAGATCCGAATTCCTGAAGAACTCATGTAAGCCTTTTGCGATTCCCAGAGCATCTTTATGATGGTACCGGACTCCCAGTTCACCATAGAGATAATCGCCATACCAGTAATTCCATTCATCCATGGCGATCCGTATATTCTTTTCCGCCAGGCCTTCGATGTCGGAAAGGTACCCTCGGTGCGCATCGGCCACTCTTTTCACGGAATTGGCGATCTGATCAATATGTGCACTGACGGTGTCCAGTTCACGGCAATAAATATGCTCACTGATCAGGTTCATTTTATCGGCCGATTCGTTAAGCATCTTCTCGCTCCATTCTCCCACTGCACCCACACCAATCAGCTGTGCGTCCGGATCCACTTTCCACATGGCATCTGCTATGCTGTTGTGTTTGCTTACATATTCGCTCAGCGGCATATGACCCAATTGCCATGAGCCGTACATCTCATTTCCCACTGCCCACCATTTTACAGTGTAAGGTTCCGGGTGCCCGTTAACTGCCCGGATCTGACCCCATTCCGAATCAGCAGGACCATTCAGGTATTCGAGCTCCTGGACGACTTCCTCCAGGGTGCCAAGGCCGGTATTCACTGCAATAAAGGCTTCGGCGTCAAGTATTTCCATTAGTTCCATGTATTCATGGATGCCCACATCATTGGGTTCCACGCCCTTCCAGGCCGGATTCTTCCTCGGGGGCCTTTTATCGCGGTCCCCAATGCCATCGCGCCAGTTGTATCCACTCACAAAATTTCCCCCGGGCCACCTGTAAACAGGGCTTTCCAGCTCTTTCATCAGGGCGACCACATCCTTTCTCCAGCCCTTGATATTATCCTCTGGCATGATGGAAAGGGTTCCGATGGTGAAATGGCCCGACCCTTCGCTGAGTATTTCAAGCATCACGCTGTCGGAAGAAAACGGGGATTCGAATGCAAAGCTTGCAGAATGGTATTCCGGGCTTATCTCCTCCATCGGTACTTCCAGGTGATTTTCACCAGCGGAAAGTCGTAAAATAACAGGCAGGCTTGAATTTTCTCCGGAAAGTACGATATGGCCGCTGTACTTTTTACCCTGTATCAAGCCCAGACCGTATTGACGTATACCTGCTGCGGTACCATCGCCGGGAGCTTTTACTCTGACAGCAAATTCGCCGGTGTAGGGATTCTCTCTGTCCGTCTGCACGTTTTCTCCCTTTCCGATGATCTCCCAGGGGGAAGCCTGCAGGTACTGGTAGGGACCGGTATTCCAGAATGGATCACTTGCAGTGCCAAGCGGATTAAAATCCTCTTTGACCGGGTAATAGAATTTGCGGTCCTCCACCATCTCAGCCCAGATCCCTCCGTTTATACATTTCCCCAGGTGTTCGATGAACTGACCGTAGATATATTTCTCAATGACCGGGCCTGTCTCGGATACATCAATGGATACCTGATCATATTCTTCGGAGTTGCAAGAGGTGATGGTCAATGTAAATAGTGCTGTGATTGCGGCTAGTAGGATGGAACGTTTCATGGAAGTAATTTAAGTTAGGATTTAATGTCCGATAAATGTAATGAATTTGGTCCCTGATGACATTGGATTTAAGGTTTTTTTATTTTGCTTAGCTTTTAAACTATAAGATAAAAACGGCATCAAATATGAATACATGCAAGACCAAATTAATCTTATTATAGAAGTGCATTTACTCACCAAATAATCCATGTGATGAGATCCATGAAAAAAAGACAGTTCTATTCCTTATTGATCGTATGCATGTCTTGTGCAACTTATGTTCATGCTCAGAACTGGCCCCAGTTTCTCGGGCCTGACAGAAACAGCGCATCGCCCCAGAAAAATATTCTTCGCTCCTGGCCTGAATCCGGGCCGGAGGTTCTCTGGACTGTAGAGGCTGGTCTCGGGAATGGCGGACCCATTGTCAAAGATGGGAAGGTCTATTTTCTGGATCGAGACGATGCGGTTGGAGATATGATGCGGTGTTTTGATCTTTCTTCAGGTGAAGAACTCTGGAAGTTTGCCTATGACGCTCCAGGGACGGTAAGGTTCCCAGGTACGCGAAGTGTCCCGGCCATTGACGGCTCCTACGTGTATTCCTGTGGTCACAACGGCGACCTCTATTGCATAGATATCAAGACACATAAACCCGTCTGGAACCTTAATATCTGGACAGATTTTGGCGGAGGAGAAATCCCAAGATGGGCCATAGCGCAGTGTCCACTGGTGTATGATGATTTGCTTATTGTGGCGTCGCAGACTCCGGAAACAGGTGTGGTAGCTTTTGATAAACTCACAGGCGATGTGAAGTGGACCACATCATCACTGGGTCGTGAGGGATATGTGAGCCCGGCTATCGTAAAAGTGGGTGGCGAGGACCATGTGGTAATGATCGGAGCTTCGAGAGGTCGTGGAGAAGATCAAACTGGCGGCAAAGTTATCGGAATAGATCCTCTTAGCGGGAATATACTCTGGGAGTATACCAACTGGCAATGCATGATTCCCGCCCCGAGTGCCTATGATGCCGGCGAGGGAAAGGTCTTAGTTATTGGAGGGTATGAAGCCGGTTCTGCCATGATCAAAGTGGAAAAGAAAGCGGATGACACTTACAGCGTTTCAGAACTTTATAAGAATGTGGATTTTGGTGGACATACGAAACCTCCCTTATTTTATGAGGGTTATTTTTATGCACAATATTCCACCAACAATCGTCGTGACGGCCTGGTCTGTATGAGTATGGATGGGGAAATTATGTGGAAAACGGGACGAGATCCTGGATTTAATAAAGGCAGTATGATTCTGGCGGACGGACTGATATTCGCCACCGATGGCGATAAGACTTTGTATCTTATTGAGCCGGATCCTTCCGGATTCAAAGCGCTGGCTTCGGCAGAAGTGCTCGAAATAGTCGCCGTAGCAGAACCCAAGTACGGGAATCAGAACTGGGCCCCAATTGCCCTTGCCGATGGGAAGCTTCTGATCCGGGATCAAAGCCAGATTGTCTGTGTTAAGGTTGCTGAATGATTAGCGCTGGATTTTGAACTATGATTTAAGGTAATTTTCAGAAAATGAAAAACGATAATAGTACACGTTCAGAATTTATGATTGCCCTTTTTACCTTGGTTGCAGTCATTAGCTTTTCGTCCTGCGCAATGGCTCAGGAGAATCCACTTATCATCAAAGAACAGGGCAGCTTTGCGGTGGGCGGTTCAGTCATTACAAATCCAGGAACATTTGATGCAATCAATCGGACTCCTGAAGGTCAAACCTTTCATGGTGACCATGCTTATGTATTTTATCAGATACCTGTAAACACCAGGAAACTGCCACTGGTATTATGGCACGGATTCGGTCAGTTTTCAAAAACATGGGAGACTACCCCGGATGGACGGGAAGGTTATCAGAACATTTTTCTAAGACGAGGTTTCAGCACCTATGTATTGGACCAGCCAAGACGTGGAAATGCAGGGCGGAGTACAGCGGAGGCTACGATTACTCCTACACCGGATGAGCAGTTCTGGTTCAATGTATTTCGAATTGGTGTATGGCCAGACTACTTTCCTGGTGTACAATTCTCAAAAGATCCGGAGGCACTAAATCAATACTTTCGTCAAATGACACCTAATATCGGTGGTTTCGATAACGAGGTGATTACCGATGCAAGTTCCGCGCTGGCCGACAAGATTGGCCCCCTGATACTTGTAACACATTCTCATTCGGGCGGATTCGGGTGGACAACTGCCATGAAAAACTCTAACATTAGGGCCATCGTTTCATACGAACCTGGCTCAGGCTTTCCATTTCCTGAAGGCGAAGTGCCCGCTCCAATAGAGAGTTCGTCGGGTCCGCTACAGGCAGTTGGTGTTTCAAAAGAAGACTTTTTGAAGCTTACAAAAATTCCTGTGATCATTTACTATGGAGACTATATCCCTTCCAGCCTTGATCCTAATCCGGGAACTGATGGCTGGCGTGTTCGCCTCGAAATGGCAAGGTTATGGAGGGATGCGGTAAATCGGCATGGAGGGGATGTTACAGTCGTGCATCTGCCCGAAATCGGTATCAAAGGCAATACCCACTTTCCGTTTTCAGATTTAAACAATGCAGAAATAGCCGACTTAATGTCCGAATGGCTAAAAGAAAAGGGCCTGGATTAATATGTAAATATTCAATTTTATAAAAACTACTCATATGAAAACATCAATTCTTGGACTATTATTAATCATCATGGCAGCGCAGTGGTCCTTTGCACAAAATTCAGCTGCCGAACAGGAAATTATTGATCTCTCCAAGGAAAAATGGCAGTGGATGTCAGACAAAAATGCAGATGTCCTGGATAAGCTATTTCACGAAAAATCAGTGTTTGTCCACATGGGTGGATCCTGGGGGAAAGAACGAGAAGTCAATATCATAAAAAGCGGTGGGATATGGTACAAGAAAGCGGATATCCATGAAGTATCGGTGAATATCATTGACAACACTGCCATCCTTTTAAATAGAATTGATCTCTTAGCCGAGGTGGGTGGCAATGAAGTAACTAACCCATTTATGGTTACAGAAGTGTATATAAAACTAGATGGTAGTTGGAAACTAGGCTCGCTCTCGTTTACCAAGCTATTAATCCGTGATGGAGAATAGTTATTCAGCAACCTTTACGTAAAATAACCTGCTTTGACGGGTTAACACTGCGGACTGGAATGAAGGAATAGGCGAAATTATGTATGGATACCGAAAGCCATTTAGTACTTAAACTTACCAATCCTACGGATACTGAGTCCAGAGTAAAAAAAAATACACGGAAAACAGAAAAGAAATAAAAATGCCCCTGGGACACAATTACCTGTTAAATGAAGAACAGTTAGATTTGAAATCAGGAATGAGGTAATTAACCAGGGAGGTTGGATTGGTAAACCTGTATTGGAAGCGCTCGAAAATCTTTCAAATTTCCCGGAGAATGAACATAAATATATTGACCCAAAGAAGATTATTCCGGTAATTGATAATGGAGAGTAGTAAAGCATTGCTTAATTTTATGCTAGCCGGGTTCCGGACAATGCTGACAACAAACCCCCTTAAATAAGCATCATGACACATGTAAACCGCAGGAATTTTATTAAAAGCACAGCAGCCATTTCAGCTGTAACCATTGTAAGCCCTTCTATTGCTTTTGGATCAAAGGCCAATTCCGCAATTAACCTTGGAATTATTGGATGTGGAGGAAGAGGGACAGGAGTAATCTCTTCGATGTCTGACAATACGAATGTTAATATTGTAGCTATGGCAGATCTATTTCCGGATAAATTAGAAAGTTCTAAGCTTAAGCTAGATGCTCAAAACAAAAAGAAGGGATTTTCATCTATTGCAAATTCTAATACTTATGTAGGCTCTAAAGCTTATATGGAACTTCTGAATAATGAAGAAGTTGATGCCGTATTAATTTCATCTCCAGCATATACTCATGCAGGTTATATGGAAGCAGCAGCTTTATCAGGCAAACATATTTATTGCGAAAAACCAGTATCACCAGATGTTGCAGGCTGTCGGAAAATGGAAAAAGTTGGTGAGCGATTTGATAAAAAACTTAGTATGACCATAGGTTTTCAAATTCGTTATGCTACGCCTTACGCACAAATGATTGATCGCATTCATAATGGAGATATTGGAAAAGTGCTTAGTGTACAATTGTATTATCTGGCCACTCAGGGTAGAGTAGTTGATACTCCAGGGAAATCTTATGACGAAAAACGAATTAGGAATCAATACCATTATCATGCATTATCGGGAGGTACATTACTCGATCAGTCGATTCACATGATTGATGTCTGTAATTGGGCACTCCGGGAACATCCAAATAGTGCAATAGGATTTGGAGGTATAGATGAGTCGCAAAAATTAGGAGATACATGGAAGCATTTTCAAGTAGCTTATAAATATCCATCAACAAATGTTAATGTTCAGGCCACACAATACGGGCCCTCCTGGGGAGGAGTTTGTGCTAAATTTATAGGAACAGATGGTATTGCCGAAGCATATTATACAGGAGGAGTATTTATTTCAGGAAAGAACGAATGGGATTCAGGAATTATCAGAAATGGTGGTGATGAAATTACTGCAGAGCAAAGAAGGGCTGGAGCTTTTTCATCTTCACTGCATGATGCAGATGCAAATAAAGGATCAGCTTTTATAAAAAGTATTGAAACCGGAAATTATCTCAACGATACTTTTTCTGGAGTAGAATCAACTTTAACTGCAATTATGGGCAGAGAAGCCGCAATGTCGGGGACGCAACTTATGTGGGATGATCTTCGTTTTTCTTCTCAAAGGCTTGATCCTAAGTTAAATTTAGGTCAATTTGATCTTAAATAAATACTTATGAATGCTTTAGAACGAAGACTAAAAGCAAGAATTAAGCAGATTGAAATCTTCCTTCTCCTTTTTGTAACTGTATTCCCTGCTTTTGCTCAAACCAATCCCGTCATCGATATTTTCCCGGAGGGAACCATTTTGCACGGAAACCTAGCTTACAACAATGATACCCTGCACAAACATTTACTGGATATCTATTTGCCGGCTAATGCAAAGGGGAAATTGCCTTTGGTGATATTTATTCACGGTGGTGGCTGGTTAAGCAATGATAAATATGCTGACATGGGGTATATGAAGAAGACAGTCGTTGAGATAATAAGCAATGGTTATGCCCTGGCGTCTATTGACTATCGACACAGTACACAAGCCATTTTCCCCGCCCAGATACAGGATTGTAATCGTGCTGTCTCATTTTTATACGACAATGCCGATAAGTACGGCTTCGACAGAGAACACTTCGCTGTTATGGGTTTTTCGGCAGGAGGACACCTTGCTTCACTGGTGAGTTTATCAGAAAATGATGATATCCATGCATTTTATATGCCTGGCACAAGCAAATTATTTAGTTTCAAGGCTGTTGTAGATTTTTATGGTCCCTCCGAGTTGATATTATTTCCTGGATATGATGAAAATTCACCTGAAGCCCTCTTAATTGGAGCAGCCCCCCTTGAACGACCCGATCTAGCTAAAGCTGCCAGCCCTGTCACCTACGTTGACAAAAATGATCCGCCATTTTTAATTATTCATGGCGAAAAAGATGAACTGGTTTCCACAAAGCATTCCCAGTTACTGAGTTCATGGTTGAGCGTAACAGGTGTTCAGAACGAACTTATTATTGTAAAAGACGCACCTCATTTTGGAGTAATGTTTGATTCTGATGAGCTTAGAAATAAAGTCATGAATTTCCTCAAGGAGCATTTGAAATAGTTATTCAGCCACCTTTACGCACAATAACCTGCTTTGATCGCGGATTAATAGTTTGCCATCAGCAAGGGCTATGGGAGCCCAGTTTTGAGTTCCAAACCTGGCTGCCCTGCGATCTCCACTTGCTTCTGCTGCAGTAAGCAATTCTGAGGATGCAAGCATCTTAAACTCCGAGGGATCAGGATCAATCAGGTACAAAGATTTGGCACCATCTGTGGCCAGAATCAGGCCGTCGGCTAATATCATGCTGCCCTTATTAAAATCGGGATCCCGTTTGGTCTTCCACATAATTTCCCCATCCATACTCATACAGGTCAGACCGTCACGTGTATTGTTTGTTCCAAACTGAGCATAAAAGTACCCGTCAATGAGCAGTGGGGGTTTTGTCTGGTCGCCAAATTCTTCCGTTCTGAAAACTTCTTCGGTGCCGTAGGTCCCATCTGCCTGTTTTTTGACCTCAATCATTAGGGCTCCCAGTTCATATCCACCGACAACAAGCACTTTATTGTTCCCGGCATCTACTGCACTCGGTACTGAAATATGACATTCCCATCCCGTGAATGTCCAGAGCACTTCTCCCGAAAGGGGCTCAATCCCTACAATAGTACCCATAGTCAGTGGCAAATCGGGACGTCCCACAGGGTTAGTGGATGAAGTAACCATCACAATATTATCTTTCCCGTCTATTTTCACAAGAGCAGGACTGACATAGGTTTCATTACCAAGATTGGGTGTATTCCACACAAGGTCTCCTGTGATTTTATTATAAGCTACCACTCCGGCTTCCGGGGCTTGAGATCCCAGTATCAGTAGATCGCCATAAACCAGCGGGCATTGAGAAATGGCCCATATGGGGAAATTTCCTTTGCCTCCAAATCCACCCCGGTCTATAGTATCGTTTCCGGGATCACCTCCAAAATCGGTCCAGACATTTTTATTCCAAACAGCTTTGTGAGAGTTAAGGTCAATACAGTACAGATCGCCGTAGGGTCCACACGAATAAATATAGTTGCCATCCAGGGTAGGTACACTGCGCGAACCCGGAAACATCACAGATCCTGGAGCTTCATACTCATGTTTCCAGAGTTCTTCTCCACTGCCAAGGTCAAAACACCTCATTATATCACCTACCTCGTTATCTCTGTCCAATAGATAGACCTTCCCGTCTTTAACAACCGATCCTCCATAACCAATGCCCACATCAACCGTCCATAAGACTTCCGGTCCGGACTCAGGCCAGGAGCGTAGAATATTTTTCTGGGGGGAGGTACTGTTCCTGTTAGGTCCGAGAAACTGAGGCCAGTCCTGTGTATATGCATTCGTTGCACAAATTAGCAATACGATAAGCAGCGAACTAAATTTATGTTTATTCGAGGCTTTCATCATGACTGGGTAGTTTTGTGAGGTATTTCCATTCATTCGATGGATAAAAAAGTAACTCCATTTAAATTAGATACTAGATACTTCAGAAGGTTTAACTATACTTATTGGAGATTAGTAAAGCATAGCTTAAATTTATGCAAGCCGGGTTCCGATCATTACTGACGTCAACTAATCCGAAAACACATGATCATGAGAGTGAATTTACTTTCGAATACAATCACCGTTTGTATTCTGCTATTGGCTTTCTCTGGATGCTCTTCAAATCAAAATTCCATGAATATCGATGATGTAGATGGTGTGCTGGGCGAATGCAATGCGCCAGTATCCCTTGAAATTGAGTTGGATAAAAAGCTAAGGATAGCTGCAGAAGAAGGGCGTCTGGGACTCCAAGGGAACACAGCCGATAATGTAACAGGTGCCTTAATCCCTGCCCAACTGGAAAGTTCAGGACAGGGTGCAAGCTCACAACTTGTGCTGATGATGCCGGAAGGAGGAGTTGATCCTGGCAAGTTTAAAGCGATGGAAAGTGAGTCTCCCTTCAAAGATTTAATGAAAGCAAGCCTGGACCCGAAAAGTGGGCAAGTTATCATTGAAGAAGAGGGTGAGAAGGTATTACAGTATAATTATCAAACGGTTTATGAAGATGACGTAGTTCGAATTGGGAATGATAATAATGAGATTGTTTATTCGGGTCAGATGTCAGGAATATATTTTGACGAGTATTTAAAGTGTAATCCCGAGTTCCCCAAAGACACCATCGTTACATCTGCTATTTATGCAATACCTCGCAGCGACTATATTCATCCTTTATATGGCCTAGAAGGCGAGATGCTTACAAATGACTGGCCGGATGCTGGCCATCCTCATCATCGCGGTATATTCTGGGCCTGGCCAGAGGTAAAATACGGAAGTGAAAGTGGCGATATTTATGCCCTGCAAACCGTTTTTGCCCGGCCCACAGGAAACATTACTTACACCAGTGGTCCTGTGTATGCAGAGATTGATGCTGAAAATTTGTGGATGTGGAAGGATAAGAAAGCCATTGTTCGTGAGCGAGCAGTAATCAGGGTATATCATTCATCAGCAGACAACAGGATTATCGATTTAACGATTAGTCTGTTGGCTCTGGAGGATAGCGTTACCATAGCCACACGTTTTACAAACTCTTATGGGGGCTTGAATTTAAGGATGATGACTCCCGAAGCACAGGAAATATCCTATTTTACAGATGAAGCTAACTCAAACCCATTGCGAGCCTGGTCCGATTTTAACGGAATATTTGAAGGAGCTAAATCTCCCTCTGGCTTGATGGTTTTGCAACACCATTACAATCCTGACTATCCGGGCGATTGGGCCGAGTATCCAGATCTGGCATGGGTACAGCCTACCTTTCCGTCTTCTGGGACCAGATATCCTCTTAGCAAGACCGAAGCTCTGGTATTGCGTTACAGACTCATCGTTCATAAAGGAGGAAAGCCGGGAAAAGACAGATCTGAGAAAAATTGGGATGCCTATCATTCAAAATCCACCCCACTTCATACTTTTTAAAACTATACTATCATGGAACCGATTAAGAACAATGCAGCTTTTACTCGCAGAGAATTCGTAAAAAAAACAGCTGTGGGTGCTCTTGGTGCACCACTCATTCTGAATTCTTCAGCACTCAGCGGGAAGGGCAAAGCTGCTCCCAGTGACAAAATAAATCTTGGCATCATCGGGTGCGGTGCATTGGGCAAAGAGAATCTTAAAGCATGTGTGACGCATCCTGATGTAGTACTTACAGCGGCCTGTGATGTATGGAAGGAGAGATTAGATCCTGTGGTGGAAGCTAACAAGGATACTTGTACTGGATATTCCGATTACAGGAAGTTGCTGCAACACAAGGGACTTGATGCAGTCATTATTGCCACACCTGCTCACTGGCATGCCATTCAGGCCGTTGCAGCAGCGGAAGCCGGGCTGGATATATACCTGCAAAAGCCCATGACCATGCATCTGGGTGAAAGCATAGCGGTTCGAAATGCCGTGAAAAAGCATGATGTACTATGCCAGATTGGAACTCAGATTCACGCAGGGGAGCATTATCGTCGCATGGTTGAGCTGGTCCGCTCCGGGAATCTGGGCGATATTGCCACTGTCCGAACATTTTTTACAATGAACGAAGCTCCCAATGGAATAGGACTGGGATTCAATACGGAGAAAATACCCAAGGGAATGGACTGGGATATGTGGGTGGGTCCTGCCCGGATGCAGCCATTTAATCCCAATCTGGTAAAAGATGCTTTCTATCACTGTTTCTGGACGGATTTTAGTGGGGGCTGGACACCCGGTATGGCACCTCATATCACAGACCTGCCTATCTGGGCAATGGGCCTGGGGTATCCTACAGAAATCAGTGCATCAGGGGGAAGTTACATTATAAAGGATGATAGTGGGGTATATGACAATCACGAAGTCATTTGGAAATATCCAAATCTGACCATGACCTGGATGCTCTCATTAACGAATAGCTATGGCTTTGATTTTCTTCGCGGGCAGGAGAGCAGACGGAGACTCGGTATCTACTTTCATGGAACAAATGGGACTTTGCTGACTGATTATAATTCTCATCAGATTCTGCCTGAAGGTGACAGAATGAAGGATATGGAAACACCTCCTAAGTCTATTGATCCCTCTCCAGGACATGAACTTGAATGGGTCGAATGTATAAAGTCGCGCAAGCAGCCCTCCTGCAATCCGGGATATCATATTAAGGTGGATGCCCCAATAGCACTAAGTGTTCTGGCCATGAAACTTGGAAGGTCCATAAAATTTGATCCGGATACAGAGAGTATTGTGGGTGACCCGGAAGCTGCAAAACTGGCCATCCCCGAATACCGTGCACCCTGGAAATTCCCGGCTGAGTATTTATAGACAGGATATTGTAAACAAAAAATAAATAATGATGAATAAGGGTGATCGTCGGAATTTCATAAAGAAAACCAGCATGGCCGGTCTGGGCCTGGGATTGGCTGGAAGAGTACCTGATATCTTTAAGGGACCGGAGCTTCAAAAAGGAAAGCGGATTGGTATGATCGGATTGGACACCGGGCACTGTGTGGCATTTACAAAGTCCCTCAATGATCCCATGGCAGGTGATAAGTATGGTGGATACAGGGTTGTTGCCGCAGTACCAGAGGGAACAGATCAAATAGAGGCATGGAAAAGCAGAATTCCGGAGTTCACCCTGGAGGTGAAGAATCAGGGGGCAGAGATCGTGGATTCCATCCCCAAAATGCTGGAGAAGGTAGATGTTGTTATTCTAACCTGCATCGATGGAAACAAACACCTTGAACAGGCGCTGCCTGTACTGAAAGCAGGTAAAAGATTATTTATCGATAAACCATTGGCAGGGTCCCTCTCTGATGCTTATGCGATTGTTGAAGCAGCAAAACATTACAATGTACCCATGTTTTCATCTTCATCATTAAGATACATTGATGGAGTAAAGGAAATTGCCGGAGGAGAGATTGGAGATGTGCTTGGTGCAGAAGCATATAGCCCGGCTCATATTGAAGAACATCATCCCGATTTATTCTGGTACGGTGTACACGGTGTTGAGATCCTGTTTACGGTCATGGGTACTGGCTGTAAACGTGTTTCAAGGAGTTATACAGAAGGAACTGATTTAGTCGCAGGAATTTGGGAAGATGACCGTATCGGGACCTATCGAGGCATCCGTAGAGGCAATGGAGGGTATGGCGGTACAGTATATGGAGAAAAGAGCATTGCTGTTCTGGGCAAATACCAAGGTTATAATCCTTTGCTGGAGCAGGTGGTAGAATTCTTCAGTACGGGCATAGTCCCTGTTACGACGGATGAAACACTGGAGATCTTTGCTTTTATGCAAGCAGCAGAAGAGAGTAAGGAAAATGGGGGTATTCAGATAGATATGGCACCATTGATGCAGAAAGCAAAAAACAAAGGTGTCAAATCCCTAAATTTTTAGAAAAAGTTAAGCCTGGAGCTTCCCCTCAGAATATTTATAACAGAAATCATTGACATGGTTCGAAAACTCTGGCTCTTTTCCGTTCTTCTGATAATGCTATGCTCCTGTACATCAATAAAGCAGGAATATCAGGAGCTTACATATGGAAGCGATATGGAAGAATTCACAAATCCCGAAAGAGGATTTTACAGGCCTTTTGGAGCAAGGATGAGCGATTTTAAACCATTGGATCTACAGAGGCTGCTAGACTTGAAAAAACCAAATCCGGCTGCAGGTGGATTTTCTGTTGGCGTAACACTTGTGTATCGCTCCTATCAATTTGATGAATTTAAGAAGCAGCCTTTGAATGAAGAAGTCCTGAACCATATCCGGAAAGATATGGATATAGTAAGGGAAGCAGGCATGAAAGTAATACTTCGTTTTACCTACAGCAATAGTTGCTGTGATCCTCCTTTTAATGATGCTCCCAAGGCTACCATACTTGAACATCTTAAACAATTGAAGCCCCTGCTGACAGATAATGAGGATGTAATCGCCGTAGTACAAATGGGGCTTATTGGCCCCTGGGGTGAGCAGTTTTACTCCGACCATTTTGGGGATTTGGAACATGGACCCGTAACAGAGCAACATTGGAAGGATCGCAACGAAGTGATTTCCGCACTTTTAGATATCGTTCCCCAATCCCGTATGGTCCAGGTGCGCGCACCCTATTACAAGCTACGTTTTCTGGACGGGGAAAATGCACATCCTGAAAAGGCAGATGCCCTGGAAGAGGAGGAGGCTTTTAGCGGAAGTGCCAGGGCTAGATTGGCCCATCATAATGATTGCATTCTGGCAAACTATGACGATTACTGGACCTATCACTCTTTTCATACCTGGCCTGCCACAGTCGATACCTTAAATCTTAAGGCCTACATAGCCAGGGAGAGCAAATACCTGGTTTTTGGGGGTGAAACCTGTCCCGGAGGACCCAACGGCGAGGACGTTTATAGTCCTTACAACGATTGCATATCAGAGGGCGGGAATGCGGAGAATTACTTAAAACGCTTCCATACTTCCTTCCTGAACACCTCCTGGTCCGGTGCTGTAAACGGGGATTGGAACAATAAGTGCATTGAAGACATTAAACGATATCTGGGCTACCGCTTCGAAGTGAAAAAAGGGACTTTCCCCGGCAAGATAATTAATGGCGAAGCCACGAAAATTCGCTTGGAAATTGTAAACACAGGTTATGCCTCCACCTATAATTACCGCTATGCAGAATTGATTCTGCGAAACACGGATTCCAACAAGATTTACAGAAAGAAACTTGATTGCGATACCCGCCGTTGGTTTCCAGATGAAGTAAAGGTCCTGGATTTGGAATTTGAATGGCCAGAGACACTTTCGAAAGGGGAATATGAGCTTTTCCTGAACCTGCCTGATGCAAGTGCATCGCTATACAACAGACCTGAGTACGCCATCAGATTGGCCAGCACCTATCAGTCCAGGCCAGTTTGGGATGCTGCCACGGGCTGGAATCTTTTAGCAACCAACATACAGGTTCTTTAAATAAAGTGCAGTAAAACACTATTTTTACGGATCACAGAATCACTCTCCATATCACAAGCCCGAAAACTGGTCTTGCTTTCACAGAGAGTTCCACCGCTTAAGAAAGTCGGTAACTCCCTGGATGCCACTCTATCGACCATTGAACATCTTGGCTATATCCAGATTGATACCATTTCGGCTATTCAACGCGCCCATCATCATACACTATGGAATCGTAACGCTAAATATCTTAGCTCCCATCTCGATGCCTTGATGCTCAATAAAAAGATTTTCGAATATTGGTCGCATGCTGCAGCCTATCTGCCCATGCGTGATTATCGCTTTAGTTTGCCCCGAAAACAGGCCATTACGAGCGGAACAGAAAATCATTGGTACCACCGCGATGAGAAACTTATGAAGTTAATACTCAAACGTATTGACACCGAGGGCCCATTGATGGCTAAAGATTTCGATAACAAACAAGCTTTAGAGAATCTGTTCATGCAGGGCGAGCTGATGATCTCTTATAGGGTAAACTTTCATAAAGTTTATGATCTAACTGAGCGTGTATTGCCTGATAATTTTGACACCTCTGTACCAGGGACTGAGGAATATGTCCGCTTTCTTATTACCCGATACCTGCAGGCAAATGGCTTAGGGAAAGCCAGTGAAATAACATATCTCCTGAAAAACACTAAAACTCAAGTAATATCTGAATTGGAGGAATTGCTTTCCACAGGAGAATTAACTGAAATCAGGGCAGGTGGAAATAATTATTATGCCTTACCGGCGTCCCTCGATCTTTTGAATAAGCCCCTGGCCAGAAGTCAA
>Ga0316192_10001731_pt1 | contig 16117 bp, 17 predicted proteins | sample MerIslwburrow_MG_FD_204931 | JGI IMG/M metagenome (GOLD analysis project Ga0316192, IMG submission 204931) | Coastal sediment microbial communities from Maine, United States - Merrow Island worm burrow | ecosystem: Environmental > Aquatic > Marine > Coastal > Sediment | place: USA: Maine...
ATGAAACGCGCTTCAGCGATTGTTACCAATCGTGGCGGCCGTACCTGTCATGCGGCAATTATTGCGCGTGAATTGGGCATTCCTGCAGTAGTAGGTTGCGGTGATGCCACGGAGGTATTGCCCGATGGCGATCCGGTGACGGTATCCTGTGCCCAAGGTGATACAGGTTTTATCTACAAGGGCTTACTCGAATTTAAATTACTCAAAACCAAAGCCGGTGAAATGCCGGAGCTACCGGTCAAACTTATGATGAACGTTGGTAATCCCGACCGGGCATTTGATTTTGCTAATATCCCCAACGCTGGTATCGGCTTGGCGCGATTAGAATTTATTATTAATCGTATGATAGGCATCCATCCACGCGCACTACTGGAGTTCGATCAACAATCACCTGAGTTACAGCAACAAATCCAAAAAATTACTGCCGCCTATTCCGATCCGGTTAATTTTTATGTGTCTAGGTTAGCAGAAGGAATTAGTACCTTGGCTGCGGCGTTTCAACCCAACCCGGTTATCGTGCGCATGTCGGATTTTAAATCAAACGAATACGCCAATCTACTTGGCGGCGACGCCTATGAACCGCATGAAGAAAATCCCATGATTGGTTTTCGTGGTGCCTCGCGCTATCTCTCAGAAGAATTCAGACCCTGTTTTGAATTGGAATGCCGAGCCTTAAAACGAGTGCGTGAAGAAATGGGTTTTACTAATATTGAAATAATGATTCCCTTCACACGCACCGTCAGCGAAGCTGAACAGGTTGTGGCCTTACTGGCTGAAAATGGTCTAAAACGTGGTGACAACGGCCTGCGCATCATCATGATGTGTGAGATCCCATCCAATGCTCTACTGGCAAAGGAATTTCTACAGCACTTTGATGGTTTTTCTATCGGATCAAACGATCTTACTCAGTTAACCTTGGGATTGGATCGCGATTCTGGCCTAATTGCGTCCATGTTCGACGAACGAGATCCTGCCGTTAAAAAATTGCTGCAAATGGCCATCCAGGCCTGTAATGAACAAGGAAAATACATTGGTATTTGTGGCCAAGGACCTTCGGATCATCCCGACCTGGCAAAATGGTTACTTGAACAAAAAATTACCAGTATTTCCCTTAATCCGGATACTGTGATTGAAACAGCTCTGTTCCTGGCTAATACGTAAGCCATGAAACATCCAATCTTTTTCATTTCTGATCGTACCGGGATTACTGCTGAAATGTTGGGCCATGGATTATTAACGCAATTTGAAGGAGTTGAATTCGAGCAAAGTATTCTGCCCTTTATTGATTCGCCAGAAGCGGCCCAAAGAGCCGTTGATAAAATCAATCAGGCCGCGCAACAACACGTCTGTCGTCCGTTGTTGTTTAGTACCCTGATCGATACTGAGTTACGCGAAATCATAGATAAAAGCGATGGTGTTCTGTTTGATTTTTTTGATACGTTTATTAGTCCACTTGAGTCTGAACTCAAGACCAAGGCTAAATCCGTGTTAGGGCGGTCTCATGGAATGGGTGTCTACACCAGTTACAAGGCACGTATCGATGCCGTCAATTACGCGCTGGTAAATGACGATGGCGCCGCCATTAATAATTATAAATCGGCTGAAATCATACTCATTGGGGTATCACGCTCGGGCAAGACACCTACCTGTCTCTATTTGGCCTTGCAATACCGCATAATGGCTGCAAATTACCCACTCACTGAAGAAGATCTTGAATCCTCCATACTACCGAAATTGTTAGAACCCTACCAAGATAAACTGTTTGGCTTGACTATTAATCCCATGCGCCTACATCAAATCAGAGAAGAACGTCGGTCCAATAGCCGTTATTCTTCTTTACACCAATGCGAATACGAGGTTAAAACGGCGGAAAAAATGTACCATCGTCAACGTATACCCTTTCTGGATACCAGCAGCGTCTCCATAGAAGAGATTGCTACTACCATCATGCAACAGAGCGGATTAAGACGTCATTTACACCGTTAATTTTCTGCTCGCATAGTAGTCCCGGCAATCCATTTCTCTACCGCGCACTACTCTATTACCTTGCAAGGGGCCTTTCGTTTCAGTCACCACGGTGTGTTGTGCTTCATGATGGTGATCATCGTAAAAATAGATTACTACCCAATCTTTAGTTTTCCCCAGCTCATGCGCGCGCGCTGTATTAGAATACAATACGGTAAAATGCCAATCATCCCGTGTTGTATGCAAAATTGGTAACCAAGAGTCACCCTTGGGATTAAACCGTTTGGGAGCAATAGTTGGTAGTTTGTTGTTTCGCGCGCCATCGCAGTATAGTCTATCAACCGCAAGCAAGGTCTTTATGGAGGGCTCAAGATCACTTGTTACAATACCGTGTCCTGCGCGACGACCCAATAATTCAGTGAGCGCACCTCGAATAGCAGCGACTCGCCGATGCCCTAGACCAGGCACCTTTTCCAGCCTTCCATTGTGGGCTGCGGACTCAAGGGCCTCCAGTGTGTCGATGTGAAGCTCGTCATGAATTTGTTTGGCCAATCCCGGTCCAATGCCTGGTACGGTCTGAAACAAGTGCACTGGATCGAGTTCACCCCGCAGGCGTTGCAAACGACTGGCTCGACCAGTAGCGACAATTTCATAGATGGTATGTGCGATACCTGTTCCAATGGTAGGTAAAGCAACCAAACCATTTATGCCTTTATCGGCAACGATATCCTGGACAGCTTCTTTTAGTGAGCTAACTGTAATAGCGGCTTTTCGGTAGGCGTTAATTCTGAAAGGATTGGCCCCTTGTTGCTCTAATAAATCTGCAATTTGGTTTAACTGCTCGGCCACTTCTTGGTTGAGAGAGGTTTTCACTATTACCTCACTGGGATCTGCGATTACCAGTACATAATCGACTAAACCTTACTTTAACTAAGTATAGTTATGAAATTAAAGATTAGCCTGTATACAACATATTTTCTGTCGCGTGGGTGATATCCCATGAGCTGGTCTGCGGTGGATAGCCTAATTGGGTAATACTTTGCGTTGCTGCTTGCAGCCCAATCTCTGGTGCTACATTTTGTTCAAGCATTGCTTCATAATAATATTCAAGGCCTATAATGGCGTCTGCTAAAAGCTCCAGACTTTCGTCGGTTACTTCGACTTGATTTTCCATTAGATCATTATTTATATAGTCCTGAATTGCCTGTGCCAAATTGGCTTGAACATCATGTTTTAAAATACGCATAGCGCCCTTGATATTCTGAAGCAGTTCGGGCACATCATTTAGCGGTTCAGTTAGCGTCGGCTCAAGAGAGAAGAGGGTTACGCAATCTCTAATCCTAAGTGTTTCAGTGATGATTTCTTTTGATACCAGGCGCAAAAGTTTTTCATATTCTGCTGCGGGAAGAATTTCTCCAACTTTTCCGCCTAGATTTGTACCAAATTCAGAAATTGAAGATTCTACGTGCAATAAAGCCGCTGCAACATTCATAAAATCTTCATCGTCAAGTTTTTCGCCTTTACTAACTTTAGATGCAACGAAATTTTTAAATTCTTTTATTAGACTTTGTTGTTTGTTCATGCCCAACATGCCTAAGGCATTGCCAACGGTAGTAAATTGATGTAATACCGGCTCTAAATCAGCGCCAGTCGCAGTCTTTGCTCTCATATTCAGATCAAGACCGTCTTTAATTTTATTCAACTCTTCTTTTACTTGCTCAGCAATATTGTCAATTAGGTTTACATTAAAACCATATAAATCTTCTCGCGCTTTTTTAACGATATTGTCGTCGGGATAATCTAAGCCAAATGCTTTTTTGAGTTCAATGACCCTGTCATTTTGTGACTCCGATTGAGCGACATAATAAAGTAGATTTTTGTTTAATTTAGTCGGCGGATCTTGGGTAAGCACTCCCTCACCATAATCTATTACCCGTTTTATTTGTTGGTCGACCCTAGCCAACAGAATCTTTACGGCAACACTGGTTTCCACACCCTTTTCATACAGGGAATCAACAAGGCCAGAAACAATCCACCACAGTTGCCTTGCCTTATCTGTGGTACTGGCAATCAGGAGATTATCAACCACGATAATCAGTTTCTCCAGGCTATCAGTAACATTTTCCTCTCTAATAACACCCAGTAATCCAGACAAATAACCAGGACGTAATTTTCTGGCAACAGTTACCAGATCACCACTCACTAGCGGTTCGCCATCCACTAAAATAGGCACATTAATCGAAAGATCAGGGAAGAAAAACTCACCTTCGGAGAGCAACTCTTTATCCTGTACGGCGAGCAAATCGTTTAATTGTGGCAGTAATATGAGAGGTATATCGGGCTGACCGTGATAAAGACTCTCTAGGTAACCAGGAAGTTGTAGCATTCCCGCCGCCAGACATTCGGCCGCATCGCTCTTATGTTTGACTTCATTTCCGAGTAGCGCCTGAGCCAAACACTCCAACTCCTGCGCCAACATGGTAGCACCATGGATATCAACCATTTCTACGGCACCCCTAACCCGTCGAAGAGGTTCGATACATGATTGAATCGGCGTAGTATTATTCACATCACCCGCAAACTCGTCGGGCACATGATATACTTCTTTTAAGGTCTCCTCGACCTCCGCCTTGATCCAGGCTAAAGTTTTTCGATCAACTGCAGCGTTATTCAAAAGCTACTACCTTAATGATTATTATGGTTAATTTCTTTAATAATGCGTGCTTCGCTACTGTGACTTGGAATCGGCATATTGATTGGTAATACAGTTTTTAGGCCAATTTCGTGTAGTGCTAACGATTTGCTGGATATTTATGGGGGATTTTAAACCAAACTACCTAAGTAGTCCATCACCTTCCTTGTGCAAATTTCGCTAGAAATTTTCCAAAAAATCCATGTATTACTGATATACTACTGTTATATATAGATTTATTAAGGACCAACTATTATAGGCCCCATGCTACGAGCAACACAATCTTTTATGGTATCTACTGCGCAGTCCCGCTATTGTATGGGATTTTGAAATAAAATTCCTAGTCTTAACAAGGCGTATTCAAAATCCAAATGTCCAGCGGCGGGATTATACCGTGCTTGCCCAGCGAGATATTTTTATATCTGTTCAAATAATTGTAACACTTTTTAACGTTTTGTTTACAATAACTTTAAGACTGTTCTCAAATTAAGGTTTGGGCATCCATTATTATACCCATTCGTAATATTAACCACGAGTGCTTAAACTTCTCCCGCCGCAAATACCGCTGGCCCGTACAGCGCTGTAAGGTCATTTAAAATGACCTTAATAGGCATGTCACGCATCAGTGACTCCATGCGGCCTTTGGATTGAAAAGCCCGCATAAAGGCTGGCCCTTTGAGCTTATCTAAAATTTTAGGTGCAATGCCACCCCCAATAAATACACCACCAGTGGCCATAATTTTTAAGGCATGATTGCCAGCTTCAGCGCCATAAAGATGAATAAACAATTCCAAAGATTCGCTGCAAACAGGACAACGGTTAGTTTGCGCTGCTTGAGAAATGGCTGCCGCGGAGTCACCAGATTGCATCTCATCCCCTAGCCATGACGGCGTTTCATAATTTCTATGCTCGCGCAAAAACTCGTAGATATTGACTAATCCCATGCCTGACACCACGCGCTCCCAACTAACATGCGTGTATCGATGTTTTAGATACTGCAACAAGGAAATCTCAAGATCCGAGTGCGGCGCAAAATCCGCGTGACCACCCTCCGAGGCAAACGGTTGATAGCGCTTACCATCCCAATACAAACCCGCTTGCCCAAGACCAGTACCTGCAGAAATAATAGAGGCATTACCAGATCGATTCGGCTTGCCTTCGTTGAGCACAAAAAAGTCCTTTTCTTCCAAGGCACTTATACCCCAGGCATTGGCTTCCAAATCATTCATTAGCCAGACCTTACGAAAGCCCATAGCCGAGGCCAAGCTTTGCGCATCTACCAGCCAAGGTAGATTTGTGGTTTCACTCTTTCCGTCTCGCACCGGACCTGCAATGCCAAAACTGGCAAACTCACACTTATTACCGTTGGTGTTGCTGAACCGACGGACAATCTCATCAAGGGAGCCAAATTGCTGGCTTGGGTATTTTTCCAAGGCAAGTGTGTCAATCTTTGACCCTTCGACCTCAAATATGGCGAGGGAAGTCTTGGTACCACCAACGTCTCCGGCCAACACTTTCATATTAGTACGCTCAATTTATGGCACTCTGCCTGACTATACTTGCTATTTTCGTTCTCTTACAAAAATATCACTAATATAATCCAAAAGGCTACGATGCTTATAGTCATTAAATTCTCCGGCATCGAAATAGACACCAAAACAAGCATGACATTGTTCATACCAAATATGGGGTTGATCTTTATCGACCATTTTAACCATTTTGCCACTGCAACTAGGACACGGATAATTATCGATATGGTCATTCTTGGCACCATCAATAGAATAGCCTGTATCAATTACTTCAGAACCTTTCATATTTTTCAGTTCTTCATATTCCAAATTATCGAACCAAAGCCCCTCGCATCCGGTACACTTGTCGACTTCTACTCCATTGAATTCAATCGTTTCCATTAAAGAATCGCACTTTGGGCATTGCATTTCGCATCTCCAGCAGTAGTAAATTGTTAAGGTTTTGTTGAATTATAATATCATGGTCGTATGGCATCGCCATAGAACTAAAAAACCTGCGACTGATCAATAATCATTCATGCCGAATTAAATGGTTAAAGGACTAAACCGTTAAATCTTTATGCCTAAAATTCTAATTCATAAAACATACTAAACCCTGGCAACGCATATTCGAATTTATTAGTTTGCAGATTTAAGAAACTATGGTAAATAGTAATAGGGAGTGCGTAGACATTAAAATTATTCAAAATATTAAATATGACATATATTACACTCGGCATATTAATCTTTATTAGCATACATTTGCTACCCACCTTTGCTATTGCACGTCAAAATATAATTGACCAATTTGGTCGGGATTCCTATGTCTGGTTATTCTCTTTGCTCTCGATTGTCGGATTATCACTCATTATTTTTGGCAAACTCGAGGCACCGCGCCTGGACATTTGGAGCCCTCCTTTCTGGACGATTCTCGTTCCCGTGGTAATAATGCCGCTTGTCTTTATTTTGCTCGTGTCGACCTATCTTAAGTCAAACATTACACGCTTCATTCGCAACCCTATGCTATGTGCTGTGTTTTTATGGAGTTTTGTCCACCTTTCTGCCAATGGAGATTTGACCTCTATTATTTTATTTAGTAGTTTTGGAATTTTTTGTGTGATTGATTTATTTTCCACCTATAAAAGAAAACAACTTGACTCATCATCGCTGGCAAAGCATGAAAGACCCATTCCACAACTTATGCCGCAACTCATGCCTCAGGAAAGCGAAACCGCGCACATTGAAACTAGCGGTCGAAAGCCGTCTTCATTTTCTAAATTAAATCCTAGACAGCCGCAGAAGACTTATATTGAAAGGTATCCCCTTGGGAGAGATATTGCGGCTATTGCGATTGGTATTTGTTTATACCTTATTGTTTTTTATTTTCACAACACGCTATTTGGCATTTCTGCCACGCGCGAGTAATCTTTAACTCTCAAACATACCAAATTTAGCCAGTTGCTTGCTTTGTAAGCCTATTTTGTTCCAGTGCGGGTAAATAATGGCTGACAGAACCACTTAATACATATGGACAGCAAGAACATGCACGGTTCCACTCATCAATAATAATATTGAAATAGGTACATGAGCAAAACGCCAAAATGCAAAAAATCTCACATAAAAATGGTAAAACGCTACTTTTTTAAGGGTTATCAAATAAAAGCTTAATTGGCGCTTAAATTCGAGTTTTTTTTGCCTAACAATGGCACGGCTCCATCCCTCTTGTTTTGCCATTAAGGTTAGATGTTTATACAAGTCTGACGTTAAACGCGCATAAAGTACACGACTTCTCCAACCAAAAGTTAATATCAACCAGATTGCGCTTAATAAATCATCCTGTTGTTTTAATATAGAGGCTGTAAAGCGCTCCAGTCTCTCCGATTTAACCGAACGTCCGGCTACTCGTAATGCCTCTTGCATTTCCTTTACCGTATTCTTTGTACCATCTAAATTACCATGTGTTTTTGAATATAAAAACCGCGCCATAACTCCACTATAAAACATTATGGCCATACTGATCAGAGCCGCTGCCCCATTAACCGAACCAATACGAAAAGTGGAATGAAAAACGATCAAAAGGGGACCCAAAATACCAAAAACCAGATGTATGGAAAGCCAAACTTTCATTACCTTTTTGGATCGAAACATGGGCACGTACTTGAATAAGGTATAACCAAATGCTAACAACATCATGACGCCACCCACTAGACCCAAATAATAACCTAGGCCCTCATCAGGAACGTAATAACGTTCATCCCAGTATTTGTTACCTAAAATAAATATTGTGACAGTAAGAGCAATTAAACCTAATGCAAAATAAGTTTCGGAATTCTTATCACGTTTTTTACCGTTGGTATTGCAAATGTTGGATTTACTCTGTGTCATGTCGATACTCATTAATGTACAGCTCCTTTTGTGGAATATTTCACCGCAACAATCCCCTTCTTTGGGTATTGTTATTGTAGCTTGAGTCAATTGTGCTAATTATGACAAATATTTCGCTCACTTTGAAAGAAAACGTATTCGTTATCTGAAATGATAAGTAAGACCCAGTTATTTATAACTAGAAATACAAGTGCGAAAGTGGGATGTATTAGAGGCGTCGGTAATGATAAATCAGTATAGGTATAGTGTGCTAGATATTAACACAATAAAAAGGAATATTGGTATTTGCGTATAAATTCCAAGCAATTTTAATCTAGTACATATGGACAGCAAGAACGTGAACAAGTCCGCTCATCAACAATAATATTGATATGGGTACGTGCGCAAAGCGCCAGAATGTAAAAAACCTCACATAGAAATTAAAAAATGCAACTTTTTTTAGAGTAAATATATAATTTAATAACTGTTTCTTAAAATCGCGTTTCTTTTGTCTGACGGTGGAGGTACTCCATCCTTCTTTTTTTGCTATTAGGCTCAAATGATGATGGAGGTCTGACGTTAAACGCCAGTAAATCATTCGACTACGCCAACCAAAACTCACTAAAAGCCATATTGCACTTAATAAATCATTTTGTTGTTTTATTACGGAGGTCGTAAAGTTGTCCAGTCTCTCTGATTTAACCGTACGACCAGCGACTCTCAGTGCTTCTTTTAAAGCCTTAACTGAGGCCAGTTTACCATCCAAATTGATGTGTGTTCTTGAATATAAAAATCGCGCCATAACCCCGCTGTAAAACATTACGCCCATGCTAATCAATGCAGCGGCTCCATTTACCGAACCTATGCGAAAAGTGGAATGAAACATTATTAAGAGTGGGCCCAAAATACCAAACATCAAATGTAGAGTAAGCCAAAATTTCATTACAGTTTTGCTGCGGAACAATGGTACATACTTAAATAAGGTATAACCAAATGCCAACAACATCATGCAACCACCGACCAGACCCATATAATAACCCAGGCCTTCATCGGGAGTATAATATCGTTCATCCCAGTATTTGTTGCCTAAAATAAATATTGTGACAGAAAGAACTATCAAACCTAAGGCAAAATGTAATTCGTAATTATTTTCTAGCTTTTTACTTTTGGCTACTTCGAGATTGGATTGCTGCGATGGCCGTGTATCGTCATCACCTCTTGTTTGCGTGTTATTTGCATGACCAAGTTTGCTGTTCACAGCAGTACCGAATTTATTTTGCGCCGCTATATCAACTTCCATATTACATAACCCCCTTATGCAACAAATGTCAGTAGTGAAATCTATGTAGTTAACGCAGAATTAAAACGATGGTTCGACCAACCATTAAGTACCACAAATCTCCCCAATACCGCAACAAAAAACGTTGTCAACATCAGAAATAAATCAGAAAGACCCGATGATTTATAAGTGGTTATTTTAGTCTTATTGTACTAAGGCTGGACGCCAGAAAGGATAAGTTATTGAATACAAGTAATATAATGGGCAATTTTAACTTTTAAACATTAAATGTTGTTTTTTATCATTATGCGCTCCTAACACCGTTAACCAAATCAACCAAGCCAGACCCACTAAGGCAAATAACCACTGCGCAGCATTAATCCATACCTTCGAGCTACTAGTGAGCATGTACCAATATATTTTGGGGTTGAAAAATACACTGCTTTTATCCAAAAACGTAACCTGTAGAACCCAGGTGGGGCCCGCACAATGTTCAATCATTGAAATGTAGGTCACACTAAATGCCGACATTAACAAGGCAGTGAAAATTTGTATTTTTCGTCGCTGACGATTTTGTGATACAAGGCAAATACCCGCCAAGGTGGAAGCCAGGGCATAGACAAATAAGGTGATAGGATAATAGGCAATTGTCCATACATTTAGATCAGAATGTGCATCATGATGCCCTATCACTATAAAAGAATGTGACAATAGTATTTTTAAGCTCGAAAACCAATTGTCAGACCAAGTAATAACAAACGTCGGTAGAAACTCAATCAATGGGGAAGCTAGATGATTCGGTGAATAACCTGAAATACTCACCATCAACACTATTTCCAACAATATCAATAATATAAATAGAGCCACGGAATAAAACAAACCCGATTTATGGTTCGTTTTAGACATGGAATCGTGGTAAAAAATTGAATTCATTGGTTTTCTCTTGAGAACTAATAGTTTATAACGGCAATACAATTAGAAAGTTTAAGGAGTGGAAGCATGGCAATTCAACAGATTACCCATATCTCGGTCTATGTTAAGGACCAAGATGACGCACTGGCGTGGTATCAGGATAAACTAGGCCTCGTTTTATGCGAGGACAATAGTGAACTCGTACCCAATTTTCGCTGGTTAACGGTATCTCCAGAGAACGATAAAAGCACCCAGATCATAATTATGCCAACTCAAAAACCAGAAGATGAAGCACGTATTGGCAATAATCCAATGTGCGTTCTGCGTGTAGAAGATTGTCGAAAAGATTGTGAACAGTTTAAACTACGTGGAGTTAATATTATTGACCCACCCATGGAAATGCCTTGGGGAATCTCGGCAATTATTGCAGATTTATACGGTAATCCTTACAACTTGGTCGAAACACGTTTTGTTTGAATTACAACGCTGATTGACTCTCTAGCAGATATTTTCCAAACCTTTAATCTACTAATTCTATGCCTAGACTATTAAGTAATCTAACTGCTTCATAGCGGCTAAATTTTGCTCTTTTAATCTCGTTAAAGTAGATATCAATATTATAATTAGTGGCCTCTGTGAAATCAGTGCCGGTAAGAATAGGGTTAATTTTTTTAAAAGACAAATTCAGACTTTTAAAGCTCTGTGATAAATATTCTTTTTGTTTTGGATTAAAGTCAGTCATTGAACTCTCGTTTAGCTTAATCCACAACTGGGATTCTATCTCTCAACCGCCTGTTCAAAGCTTTTAATAACAGAAATATCATCCACCCAAGGTAATTTATTTTCGCAATAGATATTGAAGCTTGGAACTACGCTTAAATAGTCTGATAGAGAACCATAATAGACCATGTACATGCCCGGGTATCTGTCATGGGCATTGAATAGCGGACTGCCACAATTTGAGCAGATCTGTTTTTTTGCACCGTTAGCTAGCTCGTAGGTTTTAACTAACTCTTTTCCTTCAACTAGCTCTAAGTCATCTTGAGAAACCACGCAGTAAGTTGAAAATGGCGTCCCATTAATTTTTTTGCACGAATTACAGTGGCAATTTACAACTGCTCTAACTGGGCCAGTAATATTGTAGTGAACGGCATTACAGCCACACGCTCCGGCTTGCTTCTTTGTCATTTTCATTATTTCCTTTTCTTGCTGTCCAACAATCCACTACAAGTGTTTATTTTAAGCTACCCTCTACGATAAGTTTTTCACTTTCCAGCATTGTTTTGAATATAGTCAACAATCTCTTCATCCTTCATACCGATCCAATTTAACGCATCATGTACCTTGCGAAAGACCTTAACACATTCCGAAGAATCGTAGGCATAGACTTCATAAATACGCGCCATCCCAAAAGAAAGATCGTTTGGTGCAATAACAGCAACATTTATGGGTATTCCTTCATAATAGTTTTCAATACTTTTATTTATTTGCTGAAGATCCTCACTTTTTAATTCATGCATACCTGCATTTCGGAGATCGACTATTTCGTTAAATCCAGGTTTCCACTTTTCGTCTTCAAATAATTTTTTGTAAGAAGGAATAACATCGTCTGTTTTGATGATTCCATCCCATCGACTCACAACCAGGTTAAAATTTTCGAATATCTTAAAATGTATAGCCATGTGTTTATTCCAATCAATCCTACAGAGCAACGACAATCGCCCGCGCGGTATACACCTAACAACTTTTGCAAAATACAATACAACTATGCTTGTTAAACAATCACCAAATTTTTGCAAGCAAGGCATATTATTCAGTAGCACATATAATATAACGCTATTGTACCGTGCAAAGCGATAATAGCAATTAGCTTATAAATTATTCAAATAGATATTGCTTTGTATATTTTTGGTTTCAAATAAAAACCCCTCAGGTCGAAACAAGGGTTTTTACCTATATCATCTGCAGTTTTGTGCCCATTTTAAATCAGAGCTTAACCTTCGAATCCGATAAAATATTTGTAATAGATTTCTTACAATTTTCAGCGATTTTGTCTTATCGCGTACAGAAATTTAGTCATGCTGCCCAAACAATAACTCGACATAGTTTTTGTGTTGAGCCACTTGCTCGCCAAGTGTTGAACTCTTGTTATACAATTTAGCCATAATGACACCACCTTCAAATAAGGCGAGCAAATTATCATATAGCTGAGTCGCCGTAACAGCTAACTTTGGCGTTTGTTTCGCCAACACTGCCTCTAGCTTTTCTCCCAACACCCGTTCCCACTCCTGAAAACCATTAATCACAGCCTGCTGGGTTTCTGGGGTAAACATCTCGAGTTGGTAAATGTAACTGGCGACTAAACAACCGGGTGGTGGTTCAGACAACCCACGCATCACTTCTTCCAACAGTCCGACGAAAATCAGATATTGTTGTAATGGCTCATGACTCAGTTTTTCAGCACGACCCATCAGATCATGCAGCATTGCGTCGTCCATTTCCACATAACGATCTAACAGCGCTTGAGCCAGGTCATTCTTGCTTTTAAAGTGGTGAAAAAAAGCACCCTTGGTCACACCAGCTCCGGCGATAACTTGATCAACAGACATACCTCCATAACCATGCTCCAGTAGAAGCTGTTGGCCAACCTCCAAGATCTTCGCTTTAGTTACCGCCCCGTCTCTAGCCATAAATTTCTCCAAATATTGTCTGTGTTAAGTATAGCCAATACAGACCAAACAGTATATTAAATACCATATTCTCTCAACCATACACATATATTACATTGTTTATTTATGTAATATCAGTACTATATGAATTTTCTTGGTAACATACCATCTAGTCTTGACAAACCACCAATCTAAATCTACTATTTACATACCAACTAGTTGGTATGTTTAAAAATATCATCTATATCCAATAACCATGCTAATCATCAGGAGAAACACTATGTGCCTTAACCATCAAGTAACAGCTTTTGACTCACTTAAAGCCAATGATTTTTCCAACCGACTGATAACAGCTCTAAACGAAGGTGCCCTGTGTGTCATGCTATCCATTGGCCATCGCACAAAACTCTTTGACCACATGGACGCTCAGCCACCAATGACCAGCGCGGCATTGGCCAAACAAGCCGGCTTAGAAGAACGCTATGTGCGAGAGTGGTTGAATGCCCTGGTCGTCAGCAAGGTAATCGAATACCAGCCTACTGATAAGACTTATTATTTACCCCATGAACACTCTTCATACCTGACACGTCGATCAACCGAAGGTAACATCTCGGTGTTCGCTCAATATATTCCCATGATGGGCACGGTAGAAGATGAAATTATCGACTGTTTTAAAAATGGTGGTGGCGTACCCTATGAAAAATATCCGCGTTTTCACGAAGTCATGGCCGAAGACAGTGGCCAAACGGTATTGTCTTCTCTGGAGGAACACATTATACCCTTGGTACCTGGTCTTCATGAAAAACTGCAACAAGGAATCAAAGTACTTGATATCGGATGTGGGCGTGGGCGTGCCTTAAACTTGTTAGCGGCTCTTTATCCTAACAGCACGTTTGTCGGATATGATTTGTCACAAGAGGCAATCGACTACGCCACACAAGAAGCGCAACAACAGGGCCTAAGTAATATTATCTTTGATATAAAAGATGTTACGGATTTTAATCAAGGCAACCCTGAGACACAATTCGACTTGATAACTACTTTTGATGCCGTACATGACCAAGCCAAACCGTTAAACGTTTTAAAGGGAATTTATAAATACCTAAAACATGACGGAGTCTATTTAATGCAAGACATCCACAGTTCCAGTGAAGTTCACAACAACATGGAGCACCCCGTTGGCCCATTACTCTATAGTCTTTCTACCACACATTGCATGACTGTATCACTTGCCCAAAATGGAGACGGCTTAGGCACAATGTGGGGACAAGAACTTGCAAATGAATATTTAAGCAAAGCAGGTTTTAGCAAAATTGATATTCACCAACTGGAACATGATTTTCAGAATGATTATTACGTGGTGCGCAAATAGTAAAACTTACTATTTAAGCTAGAGATGGCAAAGTCTATTGCCATCTCTAGCTTATTAATTTACAAAAAGGGAAATCTAACCAAAGAATCCAATGGCATCTAATAAAACTAGAATAATCCCAAACAGACCAGAAAGCATGAGCAGCCAATAAAAAATAATGCCTAATACTCTGTCAATTTTATTAGTATGCTTATATAACAAATCTGCGTCAGCATACAAAGCCGATAATTGACTTTTGTTAAACTTACGTATTATGGACTTTGGCATGGCCAAGGCCTGAGCAACATTTATAATATCCCAACCACTTACAAACTCTACTCCCAGCTCATGTTTGGTTTGAGGATTTTTCCTGAGTTTGCGCACAGTAACTTGTCCAAATAGAACAAAGAGAATCATACTTACAAAGTTCATTACCAAAAAACACTAAAATATAGAAATTCGAAGGAACTCATGTCACATAAACAGAAATTTCTAATCAAAAAAACTAAGACTATCTAATAACATCAAAACTAGCATTGAAACTACAGAAAGCACCCATGCCCCATAAAACACTTTGGCTAAAATCCGATCAAAAGTATTTGTGTACTTATATAAAATATCTGCATTAGCGTATAAGGCTGAAAGTGGTGAATCCCTTAATTTACGGTTAATCCACCTCGGCATTGCCAAAGCGCCGGCAACGTTTAAAATATCCCAGCCACTAACAAACTCAATTCCAAGTTCATTCTTTGTCTCAGGATTTTTTCTAAGCTTACGCACTGTTACCTGCCCAAATACAACGAAAAGAATAATAGAGAAAAATCCAACTAATGCTGCCACACCAAGCAGGCTCGAAAATAAACTCATTATGATTGAATCCATTCCATAATTGCATCGTACCAACTCCCACTATTATTCTTTATACCGCTATTTACAATTATTGAAGTTGTCGCCGCTACTCCAGCTACAGCCACACCACCAATAATTAGTCCCACCCAGCCGACCGGTGTTGCCACCATCAAAAAAGTGAGAGCTGCACCACCAGCTTTAATGGCTAATGCACCTGCAGAAACACTTAAAGCAAAACTGCTCGATTCAACAAACATTTCCCGTTCCCAATTTTCACCTGCTTTATAGCTATTATGTATATTTCCGACACGACTACCAAAATCAATAACAGCCAAACCGTTACCTAGAAATTTTGCATGCTTACTGAGCTTAACAAGATTACTGGCCTGAATATGATTGCGTACATTAAGCTTAGTGACATTTCGACTACTCCTGGCAATATTGGTTGCTCTGGTAGCACTTGTAAGAGGAGTACCTTTGCGTGCTTTAGAATGCGCCGTTACAGCCTGCAGTTCCAGCTGAAAATTT
>Ga0316192_10001732_pt1 | contig 16117 bp, 17 predicted proteins | sample MerIslwburrow_MG_FD_204931 | JGI IMG/M metagenome (GOLD analysis project Ga0316192, IMG submission 204931) | Coastal sediment microbial communities from Maine, United States - Merrow Island worm burrow | ecosystem: Environmental > Aquatic > Marine > Coastal > Sediment | place: USA: Maine...
TTTTCCATTATCTCATCGGGACCGGTGTTGAACCTGCCGCCCCACATCTTATTTGTCATCTATGACCTGCCATCAGTTTGCATGTTCAAGAACCCAAAAAGCCCGGAAAAACCATGACCAGCAACAACCCCAAGCCACAACCATCATCATCCCGAAACAAGATGCTTGGCATCGTTGCGGCCGGTCTTGCGGTTGCCATAGGCGGGGTTTACGCGATGTTGGGCAGTAATGGCAATGAAGAGGTTAGCCAAAAAACCGTCGAAGTGGCTGCACCTGCCGCATCGGACGGCGCAGCTTCGAAACTGGACAAGTCTTTATCCACCGGTGCAATGGCCGCCTTTGTGTTCAAGAAGGACCGGCCCGAGGTGGTGACCGGCGACTTCAAGGATGCCGACGGCAAGACAATTGACATGAGCAACTGGAAGGGCCGGGTGGCGCTGGTCAATCTGTGGGCGACCTGGTGCGGGCCGTGCCGGGCAGAAATGCCCCACCTCGCCAAGCTTCAGGAACTCTATGGCGGCGATCAGTTTGAAGTTGTCGCCCTCAGCGTCGATCTGAAAGGCGCAGAAGCGTCATCTGCCTTCCTGAAGGAGATCAAGGCCGACAATCTTGCGCTTTACATCGACCAGACGAGCAAGGCCATGAAAAAACTGGGCGCGTACGGGTTGCCGCTGACGGTGCTGGTTGACCGCGAGGGCCGGGAAATCGGCCGTCTGCTCGGGCCGGCTGACTGGATCGCAGACGACGCCAAGCGGCTGATCGAAGCTGCAATAGCGGAAAACCCGCAATCCTGATCATTCCCATTTAAGTGTGAAATGCTCTAGAGCAACATGGGTTCAAGTGAACCCATAAAGTTGCTCTATCACTTTGAAAGCGATCAGGTTTATGATTTTTGGTTGATTCAACCAAAAATCATCCTGATCTAGCGGGGTTGCTGTGCGAGCCAGGTCCGTGCCACATCCAGGTTTGGCAGGCGGCGCCAGCCGACAGGTGTTTCAACTGCAACCGAGCCATCTTCCAGCGTCATTGCCAGATGTCCGTCAATGTTGAATTCGTCAATGGCAAGCGGCCATCCGCGCGGGTCGGATGTATCCGGTATGATTGGAGGTGGTGGCGGTGCGTAGGGTGCGGGCTCAAAAGGTTTTCGAGCGGACGTTTCATCTGCGCCGGCATCCTGGTCTTCGTTACCATCAGCCTCCAGTGCTGCCAATTCATCCTCTGTAGGTGGAGTTGGCTGCATCGGCGGCAGATCGTCATCGCCGGTTGCCGCGACTATCATGGCCCCGCCGGCACTCGGACCGTTGTCCAGCAGTCTTGCCGTATTGTTGGCGGTCATGATCATCGCCTTTGCCATCGTCGCGTTGATGACACACAGCAGGCCGAGTGTAAGGGTTGCCGCGCCGCCCGCCATCAACGGTCCACCGGCAGCGATACCGAAATCACTCTGCATCAAAAGATAAATGCCGTAAGCCAACAGGCCGCCGCCACCGAGTACGGCCAGCCATCCCAACGCTCCCACAAGACCGGCGATACCGCGGCCGGAAGTCACTTCTTCAGACATATATGTACCCCCGTACCAAAACCCTCAGCATCAGTTGACCACAAAACTGCCTTTTGGGCAATTCGTCATCTGGTCGGGACGGGCGTCTCGCCACGATAGTCATAGAAACCACGATTGGTTTTGCGGCCAAGCCATCCGGCCTCGACATATTTCACCAGCAACGGGCACGGCCTGTACTTGCTGTCGGCAAGTCCGTCAAACAGCACCTGCATAATGGACAGGCAGGTATCAAGCCCGATAAAATCGGCCAGTTCCAGCGGCCCCATCGGGTGATTTGCCCCGAGTTTCATGGCTTTGTCGATGGCTTCCACTGACCCGACGCCTTCGTATAGCGTGTATACGGCCTCGTTGATCATCGGCAGCAACACCCGGTTCACGATGAATGCCGGGAAATCTTCAGCTACCGCCACAGACTTGTCCAGGGTGCCGACAAATTCACGCACTTCCTGGAAAATTTCATCGGCTGTGGCGATGCCCCGAATAAGCTCTACCAGTTCCATCACCGGTACCGGGTTCATGAAATGAATGCCCATGAACCGTTCCGGCCGGTCTGTTCCGGCAGCCAGCCGGGTGATGGAAATCGAGGACGTATTGGAGCCGATCATGGCGTCCGGTTTCAGGTGCGGGCAAAGATCATTGAATATCTTGCGTTTTACGTCTTCATCTTCAATGGCTGATTCAATGACCAGGTCGACATCGCCGAATTGTTCAAAACTGCTGTACGGAGCAATCCGCTCAAGCGCTGCCTTGCGGTCTGTTTCTGAAATTTTTTCTGATTTGACCTGGCGGGCCATATTGCCATTGATGGTGGCAAGCCCTTCTTCGATCCTGTCTGTCGATATGTCGTACAGACCCACGTCGTAGCCGGACAGTGCGCAAACATGTGCGATGCCTGAGCCCATCTGACCCGCACCGATAATTCCGATTTTCCTGATCGTCATATTATTTTATGTCTCTTCATGTCGCGAAGTGCGGGAGCCTATCGCGGGTGCTGCCGCGCGGCAAGAGAGTTTATCGCACTGCAATATACAACCCGCCTGACGATTCCGTCAGACGGGTTGGGATGTGTTTTTTGAGACTCTTCCGGCTCAGCTATTACTCTGCAGAGGAACCTGGGTTCAACTGAACCCATACTGATCTAGTAACCAGCCTTTGCCAATTCTTCGTCGAGGGCCGGCACGGCTTCGAACAGGTCGGCCACAAGACCATAGTCAGCCACCTGGAAAATCGGCGCTTCTTCATCCTTGTTGATGGCCACGATGACTTTTGAGTCCTTCATGCCGGCAAGATGCTGAATGGCACCGGAAATACCGACGGCAATGTACAGGTCAGGTGCGACCACCTTGCCGGTCTGGCCAACCTGGTAATCGTTCGGCACATAGCCTGCGTCAACCGCAGCGCGTGACGCACCAACGGCGGCATTGAGCTTGTCGGCAACTTTTTCCAGCATGGCGAAGTTCTCACCGTTCTGCATGCCGCGTCCGCCGGACACGATAATGCCGGCAGAGGTCAGTTCCGGACGGTCGGACTTGGACAGGTTTTCACTGACATAGGAGGTAAGGCCGGGATCGGCAGGCGCATCGATTTTCTCAATTGCCGCAGAACCACCGGTACCGGCAGACTCAAACGAAGCGGTCAGGACGGTAATGATTTTCTTGGCACCCGTTGCCTGAACGGTCTGCACCGCATTGCCGGCATAGATCGGACGTTCAAATGTATCGGCGCTGTTCACGGCAATGATGCCGGAGACCTGCATTTCGTCGAGCAGGGCCGCGACACGCGGGGACACGTTTTTGCCGTTGGTTGTTGCAGGCGCGACCATGGCGTCGTGATCTGCCATCAGGCCGACGATGAGCGCAGCCATGGGCTCAGCCAACGAGCGCTCGAACATTGCATCGTCGCAATGCAGAACCTTTTTGACACCGGCAAGTCCGGCGGCTTCCTTGGCTGCACCGTCGGCATTGTGTCCGGCCACGAGCACATGGATGTCACCGCCCATCTGGGCAGCGGCGGTCAGTGCCTTGTGGGTTGCGTCCTTGAGACCGGCATTGTCATGCTCTGCTATGAGGAGAATGGCCATGATCAGATAACTCCTGCTTCGTTCTTCAGCTTGTCAACAAGCTCGGCAACCGATGCCACTTTCTTGCCGCCCTGGCGTGCCGGTGGCTCAACGGTCGTTACGACTTTCAGTTTCGGTGCAAGATCAACACCCATGTCAGCAGCGATCTTTTCATCAAGCGGCTTCTTCTTGGCTTTCATGATGTTCGGCAGCGACGCATAACGCGGCTGGTTGAGACGCAGATCGGTGGTGACGATCATCGGCATCTTGACCTTGATGGTCTGCAGACCGCCGTCGATTTCGCGGGTAATGTCCGCACTGTCGCCGTTCAGTTCGATCTTTGAGGCAAACGTGGCCTGTGACCAGCCCATCAGTGCAGACAGCATCTGCCCGGTCTGGTTGCAGTCGTCGTCAATGGCCTGCTTGCCCAGGATCACCAGATCAGGTTTTTCCTCTTCGATGACAACCTTGAGCAGCTTGGCAACACCGAGCGGTTCAACATACTCGTCATGCTTGATAAGGATGCCGCGGTCGGCACCCATTGCAAGCGCAGTGCGGATGGTTTCCTGAGCCTGCTGAGGGCCGACCGAGACCGCAATAACCTCGGTTGCAGTACCAGCTTCCCTGAGGCGAAGGGCTTCTTCCACGGCAATTTCGTCGAAGGGGTTCATCGACATTTTGACGTTGGCCAGTTCGACACCCGAACCATCGGCCTTGACGCGGATCTTGACATTATAGTCAACCACCCGCTTGACAGCGACCAGTACTTTCATTTGAGGCAATCTCTCTCGTTAATGGTGACCGCAGCCCAATTGGCTAGCACCCGTGAATTCAGCCGCCACAAGCAAAGTTGTGCGAGGCGTGGCCGGGACCCTATTGGCGAGGTATCGGGTCCGTCAATGCGATAGTCGTCAATTTCGGGTCAATTGCGACTTCTGGTCACTGTTTTTCAGCACAATTGGTATGACAAGAGGTTATTGCTCAGGACGCTCTTGCTCCCAGGGTATTCCTGAACAGGGCGGCAACCAGGAAACCGGCTGCAAACCCGCCTATGTGCGCCCACCATGCGACGATCACTTCGCCTTTGGACTCATCGAGATAAAGCGACAGAAACTGGAAGCCGATCCAGGCGGCCAGGGCCCAGCCGGCCGATATGCGTAACGGGATCTTCATGAACAGCAAGACCCACACGCGCGCTTTTGGATAAAGCACCAGATAGGCACCCAGAATTCCCGATACCGCACCTGATGCGCCGACCAGTGGCGCTGTTGAATCAGGATTGGCAATTACATGGGCCGACGCAGCGACGATGCCACACACGAAGTACAATACCAGAAACCCGAAATGGCCGAATGCATCTTCAACATTGTCGGCAAAAACCCACAGGAACGCCATGTTGGCCAGCAAATGCATCCAGCCGCCATGGATGAAGGTGTAGGTGATGAGCGTCAACGGTTCAGGAATGTTGGCCAGTGACATTTCGCTGAACGACAGATTGCCGATCTCGCCAGGCACAAGGCCGAGTGATGTTGCAAAGGCAAGCTGGTTCATGCCGAGATTGCCGTACTGCATCAACAGAAACACACCTACGTTGGCCAGGATCAGCGCGCCGGTTACAAACTGGAAGCGGATGACAGTTAACGGCGTATTGTCGTGCAGCGGCAAAAACATATGGTTGGTCCAGCTAGCCTTGGGTCGCGCCGGGTTTCCACAACACATCGCCGTCATCGCGTGCATTGACCCAGCGGCTTGCCACAAACAGGAAGTCGGACAGTCTGTTGAGATAGGTCGAGGCTTCCAGGGACACCTGCTCTCCGGGTATGGAGGCAAGCTCGATAATATGGCGTTCAGCGCGGCGGCAGACGGTGCGGGCCTGATGCAGATAGGCCGCTGCGGGGTGACCGCCAGGCAGGACGAAAGACCGCAGCGGTTCCAGCTTGTCATTCAACTGGTCAATTTCCACTTCTAGGCGATCAACCTGATTTTGCTTGATGCGCAGGGGTTCCCAGGCCAGTTCTTCGCCGGTATCCGGCGTACACAGATCAGCCCCAAGGTCGAACATGTCATTCTGGATGCGCGCCAGCATGGCATCAAGCTCGTTCATGTCCTTGCCGGCCGTATGCAGCCGCACAATGCCAAGTACGGAGTTGGCTTCATCCACGGTGCCGTAGCTGGCGATACGGGCATGGAATTTGGGCAGTCGCTGACCGGTGGACAGCGCCGTCGTGCCGTCGTCTCCGGTCTTGGTATAAATCTTGTTCAGAACCACCATCGCACCAGTCCCTGTCCATCGCTTCGTTGTTGCGCAGTTTGGCCGGACCTTACGCATCTGAATCCGTTCAGTCTACCCGCAGAACACGCGCCGGATTGGCGCGCAATGCCGACCATGTTGTGATCAGTCCTGCAGCCACCGTAACAGCAAGTGCTACCAGCGCGGTCGCTGCCGCAACCAGGCCGGAAAATTGCCACTCAAGCCCCAGTATCTGGGTGATGACTGCCCATGCGCTCAAGCCGCCCGCGATGATGGCGAAGCCCGCAGTTGCCAGCCCGAGCAATGCATATTCAATGACCAGCGCGCGCAACAACTGCGAACGGGTAGCGCCATAGGTTTTCAGAACAACCGCATCATATATGCGCCCGGACAGTCCGGTTGCCAGCGCCCCGCCGAGCACCAGAATGCCGGCCAGCACGGTAACGGCATTGGCGCCGCGGATGGCGGTGATAAGCTTGACCATGAGCGAGTTTATGGCATCCAGTGCATCACGCACCCGGATCGATGTTATGGTCGGGTAGGGCCTGGAAACCGCCTTGAGAATATCAAGCTCACGGGCCGGGTCGGCCTGAGCCGTGACAACGAACATGTGCGGTGCGCCAGCAAAGGTGTTTGGTGAAAACATCATGACGAAGTTGATCTGCAGGGAGCGCCAGTCAACGGCCCGGAAATTTGCCACTTCAGCGGTGATTTCCCGGCCCAGCACGTTGACGCTGACGGTGTCGCCGATTTTCAGGCCGATGCCTTCGGCAATGTCGGCGGAAAACGATACCTGCGGTGTGCCGGAATAATCGGCCGGCCACCATTCGCCTTCAGTCAGTTGGCCGCCTTCGGGCGCGGTGGCCGAATAGGTGATGCCGCGATCACCGCGTAATGCCCAGGCGGCATCGGCGCTGGCCTTGACCTGACTGGCCGATACGCCGTTCACCTTGACGATACGGCCACGCAGCATGGGCGCCCGGCTGACAGCTGAAGCGCCTGACTGTTCCAGCGTTTTAGCGAATTGATCGGCTTCGCTGGAGTGAACGTCGAGAAAGAAGAAACTGGGCGCACGATCAGGCAGATTGTCCCTCAGCTCCTTGGAAATATTGCTGTCGATAAGTGCCAGGCTGACGAACAGCGTCAGGCCCAGACCAAGCGACAGAACGACGGATGGTGTCGGGGTTCCGGGCCGGTGCAGATTGGCAATGGCCAGGCGCATCACGGCCGACCTGGCGTGGGTGGTGCGCGAGGCGATCCACATCATCAATCGGGCCATGCCGGTCAGGATGGCAAAACTGGCCACAATGCCCGCGGCATAGCCATAGGTGATGCGCGGATCCGGGAATGCCGTGAGCGTAAGGATGAAGATGCCCGCAAGTGCGAGGGCAATGACCAGCCATGAAGCGGGTCCGGGCCAGGCGATCTTGCTGGTCAGCATGTCGCGAAACAGGGCGCTGGGCGGAATACGGCCGGCGCGTGCAAGCGGCCATACCGCAAAGGCGATGACAATCAGGTAGCCGAACAGCCCGGCGCGAATAACCGGCCACGGCTCGATGCCGACGGATACCGGGATCGGCAGCAGGCCTGACAACAGTGCCCCGGCCAGCGGTGGCGTGGCGAGACCGGCCAGCACGCCGACAATGATTCCGCCGGTGGCGACGATTAGGACTTCCATGAAGTAGGTCCAGAACACCAGCCGTGCAGACGCACCAAGACACTTCAGTGTTGCAATGTTTTTGGTGCGCCGTTCCAGAAACGCCTTGACCGCGTTAGCCACCCCAACGCCGCCGACAATGAGCGAGGTGAGACCGACAAGAGACAGAAAAAACGTAAGCCGGTCGATGAAGCGGCGCACACCGGGGGCTGCGTTCTCGCGTGAGCGCACCCGCCATCCCTGGTCCTGCAGAACCGGTTCCGCCTGATCGACCAGTTCCTTGACCTGCCTGTCGTTTGCCGGTTGCGGCAGCGCCACCCGGTAGCGCCATTTAATCAGGCTGCCGGGACGTGAAAGGCCTGTTGCAGCCAGAGCATCGGTTGAAATCATCAGGCGCGGGCCAAGTACGAATCCGTCGGAAATCCGGTCTGGTTCACGAACGATGGCGGCATTGATCACAAAATCCGATGTGCCCACCCGGACAATGTCTCCGACCTTGATGTCGAGACGCGCAAGCAGGGCTGTTTCAACCACGGTGCCGGCCCTGCCGGACGCGTCAGGCTGCAAGGCATCGCCGAGAGGCATTGCCGGATCGAGCTGCAACCGGCCGTAAAGCGGATAGGCATTGTCAACGACCTTTACCTCGACAAGGGTTGACGACTTGTCGGGAACAGCCGCCATGGCACGCAGTGTGGCAACCTTGCTGACCTGGCCCGCTGCAGCGATAAAGCTGCGCTGGTCGCTGCTTGGCGTGTCGTAAAGCGTGGAAAACTCCACATCTCCGCCCATCAGCGAGCGGCCTTCATTGGCAATGCCGGTGTTGAGTGCCGACGACAGCGCGCCGACCACCGCAATGGCGCTGACGCCGAGGATCAGGCAGGCCAGAAATATCCGAAAGCCCTGAAGTCCGGACCGCAGTTCACGCAGGGCAAGGCGCAGCGCCATTGACAGGATGTGCATCATGGCTGCGTGACATTGTCTGTATGGATCAGGCCATCCCTGATTTCGATGGTCCTTGAACACCGCGCTGCCAGATCCGGATCATGGGTCACCAGCACCAGTGTCGTCTCGCCGGATGACTGCAGATCGAACAACAGGTCCATGATGGTATGGCCTGTTTCCTGATCAAGATTGCCGGTGGGCTCGTCTGCCAGAATGATGTTGGCGCCTGCGGCCAGCGCTCGGGCTATCGCGACACGCTGCTGCTCGCCACCTGACAATTGGCCGGGATAGTGATCAAGACGATGCTCGAGGCCGACGCGCCTGAGTTGCTGCCGGGCCATGTCGAAGGCGTCCCCGGTACCACGCAGTTCCAGCGGTACCGCAACATTTTCCAGTGCGGTCATGGCGGGGATCAGGTGGAATGACTGGAACACGATGCCGATATTGTCGCGGCGAAACACCGCCAACTGGTCTTCAGTGAGTCCGTTCAGGCTTTTTGATGCCACCTCAACGGTGCCGCCGGTTGCCGCTTCAAGACCGGCAATCACCATCAGAAGCGTTGTCTTGCCGGAGCCTGACGGGCCGATAATGGAAACCGCTTCACCGTTTGAAATGGCAACATCTATGCCTTTGAGGATTTCGACAGGGCCTGCGCGCGACGGCAGGGTGACCTGTACTGCGTCAAGGCGCACCGCGTCGCCCTTGCCGGGAAGTCCGGAATTACCAGTTTCGGTTCTGTCTACGCGAGCGTCCATGAGCTTCCTAACGTTTGCGTGTTCGATTCAGACCACGTCTTGTTGCAGCTAAGTTTCGTTTCCAGAACCATATGAGCAAAATTGCACGGTTTTGCGCCCGCATCCCGCTCCCGATTGCTGTCAGCGATCAGGTTTATGAATTTTTGATTGAAATTGTCAAAAGTCATCCTGATCTATGTGTGTACCAGACGCACTCATGCAAGGGATTCCGACGCAACATGCAATCACATTCGCGACGCCAGGCCCTGAAACTGCTTACCGCAGCTTGTCTTTTACCTATTGCCACGCCGGTAATGGCGGAACAAACATTCACTATCGTTGCCCTGGGCGACAGCCTGACCGCCGGGTATGGCCTGGCGCCGGAGGATGCCTTTACCACGCGCCTGGAACAGCGCCTGAAGGCAAACGGGTTGAATGTCGAGGTTGTCAATGCGGGCGTGTCCGGAGACACCAGCAAGGGCGGGCTGGCAAGAATTGACTGGTCAGTGCCGGATGGTTCCGGTCTGGTAATTGTCGAACTCGGCGGCAATGATGCGCTGCGTGGTATTTCACCGGCAGAAACCGCAAAGAACCTCGATGCGATTATCGCACGCCTCCGGCAACGCGGCATTGCGGTATTGCTGGCCGGCATGCTGGCACCGCCCAATATGGGTAAGGTTTATGGGGCTGAATTCAATGCGATTTACCCTAAACTGGCAGAAAAGCACCAAGTGCAACTGTATCCGTTCTTTCTGGACGGGGTCGTGGCTGATCCGAAACTCAATCAGGCGGACGGTATTCACCCGAATGCGGCCGGTACGGCCGTTATTGTTGAGCGATTGTCGCCAATGGTCGACAAGCTTGTACGCTCGCTTGTATCGTGACTTGAGATTGTGGTGTGCTGAGGTTTAGCCTTGGTATGCGACATTGATTCGGCGATAGCACAGGAGGGACTTGTCATGCCTCGACTGTTCACTGGCGTAGAACTGCCACCAGATGTGGGCCAGGATCTGGCAATCATGAAAGGCGGTATTGAAGGTGCCCGCTGGATTGACCCGGACAACTACCATCTCACCTTGCGGTTCATCGGCGATATTCCAGACCGCGCGGCTGATGAACTGACGGGCGAACTGCAACGCGTCGTTGCGATGCCCGCATTCAACATCGCACTTGCAGGCATGGGGGTGTTCGGCACAAGGAAACCTCATTCCCTTTATGTGAAAGTCGAGGAAAGCCCGGATCTTCGGCGTTTGCAGGCAATGCATGAGCGGGTTTGCCAGTCATTGGGCATGGCGCCGGAGCAGCGAAAATTCATCCCTCACGTTACAATTGCCCGGTTGCGCGGCGCCATACCGAGACAGGTGCAGGCCTATGTCAGTGCGCATAACCTGTATCGTTCGCGGGTTTTCGATGTCAGCCAGTTCGTGCTGTTTTCAGCCCGGTCATCGCGTGGTGGCGGGCCCTACGGACGGGAGGAAGTCTATCCTTTGGAACGGGCTGCGATGTGAGTGACAAGGCCACGGGCAGCCTGTTCTATCAGGTCAAGTGCGTGGTCAAACCCGTCGTCACCGCCGTAATAGGGGTCCGGTACTTCCCGGACCGGCAACTCTCCGGCAAATTCCAGTAACAAATGGACCCTGCCTGTTGAGCCGTCAGGCTGCAGTTCGCGCAGGCGGGCATAATTGTTCCGGTCCATGGCGGCGATAATGTCGAACCGGTCAAAGTCGGTAGTCTCGACCTGCCGGGCCCGCTGCCCGGATATGTCCATATCGCGCATCAGGGCAGTCTTGACGGCGCGCGGATCAGGCGGGCTGCCGACATGCCAGCCGCTGGTGCCGGCACTGTCTGTTTCGATGTGGGCCAGGCCCGCCTCATCGAGCGCCAGGCGCACAGCGCCTTGTGCCATGGGCGAGCGGCAGATGTTTCCGAGACACACGAGAAGGATGCTTTTCATGAGCGTTTTCGATAACCTTGCTGGAAAAATTGTAAAGGATAATCAGTAATGGCAGAAAAACTTCAAGGCCCGGACCGGGACAAGGCATTGGCAGAGCTTGCCGGGTGGGCCGAGGTGGATGGTCGCGATGCGATCTCGAAAACCTTTGCGTTCAGCAATTTCAACCAGGCATTCGGCTGGATGACCCGTGTCGCCATGCAGGCGGAAAAGCTCGACCATCATCCTGAATGGAGCAATGTCTACAAGACTGTTGAAGTAACACTTGCGACGCACGATGCAGGCGGGATAACTGATCTTGATGTCAAATTGGCACGTTTCATGGACAAATGCGTAACCACGTAGGGTAATCACCTTTAACAAAACTTAATCCTGACCGGGCTTGTCAGGCATGCTGTTTGTCCTCATATTCGACTATGTATTAATCCGTTCTCCAAGGGAGTTGAAAATGGCAGACCTTAAATACCAATCCCAGGCACCTGCTGGCAGGCGGGCGCAAGAGATTGACGAGGGCCTGCGGTCCTACATGCTTGGCGTCTACAATTACATGGCGCTCGGTGTGGCGGCTACGGCCATCATAACCTTGTTCGTGGCGTCTTCACCTGCACTGCTTGCGGTGGCCAGTTCACTGAAATGGGTATTCTTCATCGGCATTCTGGGGCTGGGCTGGTTTTCGCCGCGCCTGGTGTTTTCGAACAGTGCGGTAGTTGCCCACGGCGCCTTCTGGGCTTATTGCGCCCTGTGGGGCATGGGCATCGCACCAATGGTGGGACACTATATGGGCGTCAGCCCCGGTATGGTTGTCCAGGCATTCGGTATTGCGGCTGCCACATTCGGCGCCACCAGCCTGTTCGGGTATGTCACCAAGCGCAGCCTGTCCGGTCTCGGCACCTTCTTCATGATCGCCTCCATTGGCATCATTATCGCCATGGTCGTGAATGCGGTGTTTATCGGATCCATCGGTTTCAGCCTGGTTGTTTCTATCATCACGGTACTTCTGTTTGCCGGCATCACCGCTTATGAAACCCAGATGATCAAGGAAATGTACGTGGAAGGCGATGGCAGTGTTACAGCCCGCGGCAAATCGATCTTCGGTGCGTTCATGCTGTATGGCAGCTTCATCACCATGTTCATCCACATCCTGAACATTCTCGGGATCATGAACTCGGACTGACGCTGACAAGCCGATCTGACCAACATTACAGACCCCCGTCGTGCACCAGCACGGCGGGGGTTTTTCTGTCAGGGCCATGACTGGCAAAGAATCAGAAAGTCACGCGCTGACCAGTTTTGGCTTTTTCAGCAGAACCTTGAGAACCTGTCCCAGATCATGCCCACGGCGCAGGATCAGTCCGCCCGGGGCAGTCACCGAATAGGCCCCTTGTTTGCGGGCCAGCTTCGGGTTCTTTTCGATGCGGTATAGCGGCTGTTCGGAGCTGCGCCGGAACACGGCGAACACGGCGCGTTCCCGGGTGAAATCCATGGCGTAATCACGCCATTCTCCCGCTGCTACCTTGCTCCCGTAAAGATTGAGGATTGTTGCAAGTTCCGTTCTGTTGAATGCGATCTGGGTGGGTTTTTTTGCATGTAGGGGTTGCTTTTCTTGCGTGTCATTATTCGCCTGCGGGCTGGCTGACGCTGCCCCTAACGCAACAATCTCTGGCTCTTCGCTCATCCAACCTCCACTTAACTGTTTGTATTAAGGCTGTAATATCTTTGGCGTGAATGCAAATCCAGTCAAGACCGATTGATAGCATGGATGCTGAAACCGATGGATGCGTCACGCAAAGATAATGAAACTGCCCAATTCCAGACACAAATAGACCCAAGAATCGTCAGGAACGCGGAACAATATTCACTTGTTGCCTCAAGGCCCGGCTCCAGATCGTTTCGGATATCTCAGCCCCCCAGCCCCCCGTGGCGAATTAGGAGCCGGGCCTGTTTTTTAAGTTAGTGAGTTTGTGAGTTGCGTTTGATTTCAGCCTGGTAAGGCCTGTTAATCAGTTCAGTGAGTAAGATCCGGCGGCACCTTGTAGGGGCCGCTGTTTTCTTTTGGCCTTCATAAATTTTATGCCGGCCTTGATCTGGCATCGCAATATTCCAATATCCTGCTACACCGAATAATCATTTCTGCAACTCCGGCCACGCGACCGTCCGGGCTTGCAGTGCATTGGTATGTTCAACCGGGAGGCAATTGTTCAACATGTCCAGCAGCACAACAGGCACAGGCGCCAAGCCAAAGCAATTCCAGGCCGAAGTGGCCAAGCTTCTGCATCTGATGGTGCATTCGGTTTACTCCGAACGAGAGGTGTTTCTGCGTGAGCTGATCTCCAATGCCTCAGATGCGTGCGACAAGCTTCGCTATGAGGCGTTGAAGAACGACAAGCTGATGCAGGCAGGCGGTGACCTGCGCATCACCATCAGCCTGGACAAGAAAGCCAAGACACTGACCGTTTCCGATACGGGTATCGGCATGGATGCAAAAGAGCTGGCGGATAATCTGGGCACCATTGCGCGCTCCGGCACGCAAGCCTTCATGGAGCAGATGGAAACGTCCAGGAAAAAAGGCGACAAGGACGTAAACCTGATCGGCCAGTTTGGCGTTGGTTTCTATTCCTCATTCATGATCGCCGAACATGTTGATGTGGTGTCGCGCAAGGCCGGCACCAAAAAGGCCAGTATCTGGAGCTCCGACGGCACCGGCACCTATACGGTGTCTGAATACAAGGGCGAGGATGCGCCGGAACGCGGAACCTCGATCCGGTTGAAGCTGCGCAAGGACGCCAAGGAATTCCTCGAAGACCAGCGCCTGCAGTACATTGTACGGACCTATTCCGATCATGTCAGCCATCCGATCTATCTCGGCGAAGAGCAGGTCAATTCCGGCAGTGCGATCTGGGCGCGCAGCAAGTCTGACGTTACCGAAGAGCAGCATCGTGAGTTCTTTGGACATGTTGCCGGTGTCATTGGTGATCCTGCGCTGACCATCCATTACCGGGCAGAAGGGCGTAACGAATACTCGGTATTGCTGTATGTGCCTGGCGAGAAGCCGTTCGATTTGTTTGATCCGGAGCGCAAAGGCAAACAGAAACTGTATGTGCGCAAGGTCTTCATTACCGATGAAGCAGAGATGCTGCCGTCATATCTGCGATTTGTGCGCGGCGTGATTGACAGCGAAGACATGCCTTTGAACATTTCCCGTGAAATGCTGCAGGACAACCCGACAGTGCATGCAATCCGCAAGGCGGTCACCAAGCGGGTGCTCACCGAGCTGAAAAAATGCGCTGACAAGAAGCCTGAAGTATTTGCCAATGTCTGGGCGGCATTTGGGCCGGTTATCAAGGAAGGTCTGTATGAAGACATGGAGCGCCGCGACCAGCTTTTTGATATCTGCCGGTTCCGCTCCACGACCAGCGACGGCAAGGAAACGGTTTCGCTTGCCGACTATGTTTCGCGGATGAAGGAAAATCAGACCGGGATCTATTATCTCACGGGTGAAGATGCCGCAAAGGTAGACGCCAGCCCGCAGCTTGAAGGTTACAAGGCACGCGGCATCGAGGTGTTGCTGTTTACCGACCCCGTCGATGCATTCTGGGTGCGTACCGCGCTTGGCTTTGGCGGCAAATCGTTCAAGTCGGTGACGCAAGGTGGCGCAGATCTGGATGAAATTCCCCAGGAAGACAAACAGGACAAGAAAGATAAGAGCGACGATGCCGCAACTGCAACTCTGGTTACGGCACTGAAAGCCGCACTTGGTGATGCAGTGCAGGATGTGTCCAAATCCAACCGGTTGACGTCGTCGCCGGTCTGTATCGTCGCCGGTGATCAGGGGTTTGACCGGACCCTGGAAAAATACCTGGCACAACAGGAAGGCAAGACATCAATTTCCGCCCCAGTGCTGGAGATCAATCCGGACCATGTGCTGATTGCCAAACTGGCTGAGCGTGCCGGCAAGGGCGAGGACATGGGCGAAGCAGCGAAGCTGCTGCTCGACCAGGCTGTCATCCTTGAAGGCGAAGTGCCTGCTGATGCGGCCGGATTTGCCGAGCGCCTGTCGAAACTGATGCAGCAGGTGTATGATTGACGCCTTATCAGGATGACTGTTGGTCGTTACAACCAACAGTCATCCTGATCGGTTCCTAAATTCAGGCTGCCTTCTGCTGCATCAGGCCGCGATTGACCAGTGTCTCGGCAATCTGAACCGTGTTCAATGCAGCGCCCTTGCGCAGATTATCCGACACGCACCACAGGTTCAGACCATTGTCGATGGTGGCGTCTTCGCGAATGCGCGAGACGAAGGTGGCGTAATCGCCAACGCATTCAACCGGTGTCACGTAACCGCCATCCTCGCGCTTGTCGATGACCAGCAGGCCGGGTGCTTCACGCAGGATGTTGCGCGCCTCATCGGCGCTGATTTCGCGTTCGAATTCGATATTGACGGCTTCTGAGTGGCCGACAAACACCGGCACCCGGACACAGGTTGCCGTGAGCTTGATCTTGGGGTCGAGGATTTTCTTGGTCTCGGCCACCATCTTCCATTCTTCCTTGGTATCACCGGAATCCATGAACACATCAATATGCGGAATGACATTGAAGGCGATCTGTTTGGTGAACTTTTCAGCCGTCGGCGCATCGGTAACGAAAATCCCCTTGGTCTGGGTCCACAGCTCGTCCATGCCGGCCTTGCCGGCACCGGACACGGACTGGTAGGTGGCGACCACGACGCGCTTGATCTTTGCCGCGTCATGCAGCGGTTTCAGGGCCACCACAAGCTGGGCTGTCGAACAGTTCGGGTTGGCAATGATGTTCTTTCGATCATTGCGCGCCATGTACTCTTCCAGCACATGTGCGTTGACTTCCGGCACGATCAGCGGCACTTCGGCGTCATAGCGGAAGGCAGACGAGTTATCGATGACAATCGGGCCCATCTTGCCGATCCTGGGCGACCAGAGCTTCGAGGTC
>Ga0316192_10001733_pt1 | contig 16116 bp, 10 predicted proteins | sample MerIslwburrow_MG_FD_204931 | JGI IMG/M metagenome (GOLD analysis project Ga0316192, IMG submission 204931) | Coastal sediment microbial communities from Maine, United States - Merrow Island worm burrow | ecosystem: Environmental > Aquatic > Marine > Coastal > Sediment | place: USA: Maine...
TCATGAACCAGGAACATACTCCTTCAGAAATTTTCACATTCAAATAAATAATGTACACTTTAAATAATTGTCTATTAGTATATTATATTTTATTATATAAAGAATTAGTTTAATCTGAAATACGATTTTTATGTACCCTAACTTTTTTGTTTAATATAAGTATTCATGGATCAATCAAAAAAGCCTTAAGGTCAATAATTATAACGTTTAACACATTTGTATATAGCTGTATTAATTAAATTGGATTAGTTCCTGGGCGTAATCATTTTTTTCGGGACCCATCTTAAAAGATTGAATTAAATTTATGTGGAAATTTTGATTAATAAATTATCTATAAATCTAATGCTTATATATTATTGAAAATGACTTGAATAATCATATAATTATTACGAAGTTTTGATATTGTAATTCTGATTTTTTAATTATGAAAAAAATATATTTAAGTTTTCTTATTGCATCCATGTTTCTTTCATGCAATCCGACACCAGAATCTAAAGTCCCATTAACTAAAGAAGAGAATATGGAATGGTGGCAGGATGCAAGGTTTGGTTTATTTATTCATTGGGGACTTTATGCAATTCCCGCGGGTGAATGGAAGGGAGAAAAGATCCCTGGCATCAGTGAATGGATTATGCTGCGAGGAAGAATTCCTGTATCTGATTACGAGTCTTTTGCAGAAGACTTTAATCCTGTAAAATTTGATGCCGATGAATGGGTGAGAATGGCAAAAGAAGCTGGCATGAAATATATAGTAATAACATCAAAGCATCATGATGGATTTGCTATGTTTCATTCAAAAACCAATCCTTATAATATCACAGATGCAACACCTTTTGATAGAGATCCTCTTAAAGAGCTTGCTGATGCCTGCAAAAAATATGGAATTAAACTTGGTTTTTATCATTCGCAGGCACAAGATTGGAATCACCCAGGTGGAACTTACCGTGGAATTGAAAAAGGTGAACCGCATTGGGATTCGACCATGGTTAGAATTCCACTTGATCAATATATAGATGAAAAAGCATATCCACAGGTAGAAGAAATTCTTACGAATTATGGTGATATATCTATAATTTGGTGGGATACTCCTATTGGCATGACTGAAGAAGCCGCTGAAAAATTACATACCTTGCTGGATCTTCAGCCAGGAATAATCGAGAACAATCGTTTATATGGTCCATGGAATGGTGATTTTTCTACTCCTGAACAGCATATTCCTCCAACAGGTCTTGATTATGCTTGGGAAGTTTGTATGACGATGAACACAAGCTGGGGATATAAATCCTATGATGATAATTGGAAATCATCGAAGACTCTTGTTCAATATCTGACAGATATTGTTAGCAAAGGGGGAAATTTTTTATTAAATGTAGGCCCAACTGCGGAGGGACTTTTTCCGGAACCTAGTGTGGTTAGGTTAAAGGAAATAGGGAAATGGATGAATATTAACAATGAGTCAATTTACGGCACTACAGCAAGTCCATTTTTTAAATTATTATGGGGCAGATGCACTAAAAAAGTTGAGGGAGATAAGTCTATTTTATACTTACATGTTTTCGATTGGCCGGAAAATGGGAAAATTAAAGTACCTGGATTGATAAATAATGTTAAAGAAGTTATATGCCTGATTGATAAAAATAATGTGAAATTCAACAGAGAAGGAGATAATATCATACTGGATGTTTCCGAAATAGATCCTGATCCTTATAATACAGTATTAAAAATGACGATTGATGGCAAACCGGAAGTTATCAGTAATTTACCTGATCAAGATGAAAATGGCACTGTAGATCTTGCGGTAGCCTATGGATTTATACATAATAGAGGTTATGGGGAGCAAGCTTATCTAAGTAATTTAACTGAAGATTCATATTTAGAAAACTGGATTAGCGGTGGGACAAAGGTAGAATTTATGTTTAACATAAATGATCCCGGTAAGTTTTCCATAAGTCTTGAAGGAGCTACCCAGGCAGACGAAATACAAGTAGGATTGATTAGGAATGATTCTAAGATTGAATGCCTTTTTAAAGGTAGTGGTAATATGGATGAATTTACTCAGAAAAAGATTGGAGATATCGAATTCGAAGAAGCAGGAATAAAGGTGATAACACTGGAAGCTAATGTATCACCCTGGGAGCAGTTAAGATTTAAATCATTAAAACTAGAAAAAGAATAAGAATATGTAGTTTAAATTTTTACCATTCGGACAAGACCTATTTGTTCGATAATTGTTCATTTCCTGTAAATAAAACTGTTTTATGAATACTAATTTTTAAATTCCAGCGATAAGTCCCTGATATATTAATATTAATTGATTTGGCACAATTCATAAATTAATTTATTCAATTTAGAATTATTTTATGAATCCGAATTTTCGATTGTAAAAAAGATAAAATTGCTATGATTCCATGATAAATAATTGATCGAAATTTAGATTTATTATGCATATTTGCATATTAAATAGGTTTTTTGAAATTTTTTAGAATAAATATTTGTTGATACATAAACAACTCCCTTGTTAAAAATGACTAGAGCGGCAATACTTATAATTTTTTTTATAACTATCTATGGGAATGGTTACTCCGCCGAAAATGATAGTAGTAATAATGGATTGAGTAAAAGTGAATATTTCGCTGAAGTAAAAAAAATCAAGAACGATTCGGAAGAAATATATTCTTTCTTTATTGTTTTTGAGCTTCAAGTTGTTGAAGAAGAATTTCAGCAGTTGAATAATGATCTTTATAGAGTTGAAGAAGCTTTAAAAAGAATGGGGGATACAGAAGAGATAGGTGATAAGAATGAGTTTTTTGATCTTTATGAAAATGCCCTTAAATCCTACAACTCATTAGTTAGTTTATATGATTTCTACATTCAGATGGAAAATAAAAAGGAGAGGTGGAGCAGTCAGTATTTCAAACTCTGGGAACAGACATATGCATTAAAAAGTAGAATAGATTTGCTTTATGTTAAGGAGGAGAAAATGAATGTCCACTATGGAGGAATGAAGGATGCTAAATATACATCAGTAAGAAAAAGGAGTATATATGAAGCATGTAATGTCATATATAATTATAATCTGGTGAAGCTTAAACGATTGAATGATTGTAACTTTTATGAAAGAATACAATTGTTGGATGGTTTGATTCCTGTTTTAAGAAAATGCGAAAAGCTGGCATATGAAGATAATACCCGTAATCTTGAAAAAAGCTTAAAGAAGACAGATGATCCCGAGCAAATGGCTACAACTATTGTTGAATATATTATTGAATAAGAATATTTTCAACTGATGAGCATAAAAAAAGTCCGAATATATAAAATACGGACTTTTTTTATTATATGTCTAATCAACTATACAAACTCAGCTTTATTTAGATAGTCAATACTTATGCCAATACTCTCAAAAGGAGTTTTTCTTGTATCATCTTGTTCAACAAAGAAGTATTTTAATCCTGCAATATCCCTGGCATTAAAAATTCTCTCAAAATCAATAACTCCATTTCCAACTTCTGAAAAGAATTTCTCATCACCAGCTTCCATATCTTTCACATGCCAAAGAGGAAATCTGCCTGGTGCTTTCTTAAAATACTCAACAGGATCAAATCCGGCTCTTGTTATCCAATAAAGATCCAGTTCGAATTTGACTTCATTGGGATCAGTATTTTCCATGATCATATCATATGCATTGATCCCATCTGGAGTTAAAAATTCAAAATCATGATTATGATAAGCAAACTGAACGCCGGTTTCTTTACAAATTGTCCCAAACTGATTCCAGGTTTCTATATGCCTTTTATAGTCTTCAATGCTCTTTCTATCTTCTTCCTTCAAATATGCCCAGATACAATATTCAGCACCCACAGTTTTAACATCCTCAGCTGTATTTTTCATTTGCTCAATGATAGCATCTTTTCCTCCAGTGCTAGACACCTCAGTAACAGTATGTAAACTAGGCATTCTCATTCCAAGATCACTTAGCACTTTTTTCATTTCAGCTGGTTCCAGACCTAAGATTTTTCTGTCTTCGTAACCATATCCTTCCATCCATGTATAGCCTAGTTTCGCTACTTTTTCTAAAACAGGAATCACGCCTTCGTCATTAATATTATTCCTGAGGGTGTATAATTGAAGACCAATTTCTTTTTTTTCTTCTACAACATCAATTACTGCCACTTCTTCAGTTGTATCCTGTTGCTTTTTTGTTGAACAACCGAACGGAACCACTAAGCTACCTGCGGCAAAGGCACCGGCAGTTTTTAAAAAATCTCTTCTTTTATTCATATTCGTTAATATTTATGATTTATTTTCTATCTGAGATTTAAAATTAGTCGGAAATATTAGAAAAATGATAATATCACGATTAAAATCAGTTAAAAACAATACTCAACATACGAATTTCTAAAAAATATAATACTGAATCTTAATAAGATTATAAAAATAAATCCAATTTGTTAAATCTTTTTTGGCTTTAATTATTGAGGCTCAAACCGGAATCCTGAACTTTTGGCTCTGCTTTTTTATAAAGTAAATTCAACCTGGTTTTATATTTCAATTCAATATCCCTTATTTCCTCAAAAAGTTCTTCCCTTCTGATTTTGTGCTTTCGTTTCGGGTGAACTTTAATTTTATTTTGTTTAAAGGATCCTTCCAAACCTATGAATAAGTTGAGGTCTTTATCCAGTTTCACTTTTCCATCGGTGGTGTTAACCTGTCTTTTTTCTTTTGTCCTGAAAAGTAAATCTGTTAAGCTGATCTTGAAATTTATATCTATAGCTGAATCATATTTATAATACTTCCCAAATACGTTCATATTACTTATGCTATTATTCATATACATATCTTCTATTATTACATTTTCTCCATCCAGGAAGATCTGAATATTGGTATTATCAATTAATATATCTTCTTTAGCTCGGTGTCCAATGAATGATAAAGTTTTTTCAAGTTGTTCGTTATTAATGATTTCTCCTTCTTCTATTAATATACCGCAGTGAAATAAATTTTGATCCATAATCAAATTTAAGGAGCTATCTATTTCAAATAAAGTTTCAGCATCAAATGAAACAAATCCTTTGAGTATACCATGAGTGCCGTCATATAAATCATTTTTACTTAAAGCACTTAAGATGGGTTCAATTGATAATCTTTTTCCCTTTGAATAAAGATGACCGGATATAGATAAATCATTATTTTGAACGAACAACCCGGATAAGTTAACATCGCCATCGATATAACCAAATTTCATTACATCAATTGTAAATACACCATTTTCCAGAGTATTAGAAAGATTTAGATCTTTGAGCTCAAATTTCTTATAAATTACTTTTCCGGCATTTATATCTAATTTTAAATTAAAGTTATCAGGGATGATATGTGCGGATTTTTCAACTGATTTATTTTCATTGCTTGAAAAACCACTAAGGGCATCAAACAGGGATTCAATATTTAAAGAATCGAAATTTAATTTTATATTTCCCTTTACAACTGGATTATGATCCAGATAATTATGAACATTGATATCAATTATCCCATGCCCCTGAGGTAAATCGATATTAAAATGATCAATATTTAAATTAAATCTTGATGCACGTAATCCTGTTTTAATATTTTCAAAAGTGTTGTTGCCGTAAATTAATGTATCTGCTGAAAAGTCCAGATTTATATTTATTTGCTCTGGTAAGCTTTTGTATGAGGCCTTATTAAACTTCTGATTTTGACTCTTATTTGCAGGTAATAATTCACTGGCTATTAACTTTTCAAAATGTATATTCCCACTAGATTCAATAAACCAAATGCCATCATTGTTAAATTTTGCGTCTGACTTTAAATCAATTGATCCTCCATAAAAATCTGAAATTTTACTTTCGATTTTAATTTCATTATTGATTACTTCAGTATTCATTTTCAAACCCGAAAACTTTCTGTCTTGTACCAAACCATTTTTTATATTCAAATTAATCGCAATATCAGTTTTTTGAGGTAATTCAAAACTTGAAGAATTATTAGTACTTTTATTATTGCTTGTAGGAAATTCATCTACATTCAAATAATCAAAATTCCCTTGAATTATACCTGTTAAAGATGTGATTCCTGTGGTGTCAAAAGAGGCCAACATTTTGCTATTAATTATTCCATCCTGGTAATTGAATTCCAAATTCTCAATATTTAAATTATCTTTTTTTAGCAGACTATTAATAGACAGGTTTTCGATTATGCCAAAATCTCCTTTTATGAACTTGCTTGTCAAATTAAGTTTTAAATCTAAATTAGGGAGCAAATAATTACTTCTAGCACCGGTATTTTGATCTTTTGATACATTAGATGTATCAGAGGCGGAAAAAGATTTCAGGTCTATTCCATCGGAAGTCAGATTTATCATTCCACTAAGTAATTCATCCTTATTTAAAAGAAATTGATCTACATTATTTAGAGATGCGGAGATATTAAAATGAGCTTTATCGTATATTCCATTAATCTCATCAATATTAACCAGGTGATTATTTAGGCTAATTTTACCATAGGGGATTGAAATCTTCTTATTAGAATCTTTAAAATGTAATTCTATAGAATCAGCTATGATTTTCCCCTTTGCAAATTCATTTCCTTCAAAGTGCGCAGTTCTTAGATCACTAATCTTGCTGTTTATATAAAAATCAGTTTTTATTGATCCACTAGCGGATACTTTTTCTTGATGGAAAAAGTGATTTAAATCGACTTCAGAAATAAAATGACCATTGATGGTAGGATCATGAAAATGAGAAAGATTTAATCTGCCACTTAAATAACTATCACCGATTTCAAGGTGTAAAGTGTCAATGATCAGGTTGTTTGATGCAGGAATATGTTCCTCCCCATTATTATAATTACCTTTTATTTGAATATTATTTATATCATTCGGAAGAGAAGGGCTGGACAATTGAGCATTTTCGATAAAGAAGATAAGCTGGTTATGCGGTCTTGCTATTGCATTCATAAAACCTTCCTGATTATAGGATATACTTATATTGGCGTCTTTATTTAATTGAGTAAAACTCAAGCCTTCCGGAAGGTTAAACAGTTCTAAATGATCATCGAGGCCACCGCTGCTCTCTATTCTTAATTTAACAATATTTCCACTATCTACTTTTTGATATGAAATCCGTGGAATTAAACTAAGATTATTTGCAATTATTTCTCCCTTGATTAATTCTTTAGTGCCCTTTTTAGTATCTATTTTGAAATAAATATTATTGGCAAGGGCATTTTTATTCATGAAAAGGATTGTTGTTTTTGATATCAGTGAATCTAAATTAGCATCAACGTCCCCTTCAATGGTAATAATATCATTGTTGACATTCAGTTTGAGAAGACTTTTGTTTATTGTTGCATATGTTTTATTCCCTTTATATTTGTTGATCATAGCTATCTTGAAATTTTGTATTTCTACATCAGGAGAAAATATCTTAAAGGCTAAATCCTGATTTTGAGCCGTATTTTTAGATTTTTTAAATTTTATATCTGGTTTCTTTCCGTTAATGTCTACAATTGACTCGATGTATCCGTCGCTTATAATTAATCGTTTTAAAACAATACTATCACGCAAAAAAAAGGTTAAATCAAAAAAAGCTTGTATAGAGCCAATTTTCAATATTTCCTTATCATCATCCTGAATCGAAATATTAGATATCTTTAACCTGGCTGAGGGGAAATGATTTATAAATGTGAGATGGAATTTGTCAATATGAATAGTATTCTCAAAATACGAGTTTAATTCAGCAGTGATCGTTTGCTCCACTTCATCCTGATGTCTGTATGCCAGATATCCAAGAACGGATAAGGCGGTCATAAAGAATAAAACGATGCCTATTAGAATTTTGATATAAGTTCTCAAAACCAACAATTTTTATATTTACAAAAGGTATTAATTTAACCTGATTATTATTTATTAATCTTCCTCCTTATCATCAATGGCCGGAATTTTGTAATTTTTATCAGAAAGAAAAATTGCATATTGAACAGTTTTACGATTTGATTCAAGAAAGATTTTGATGATTCCTACTATGGGTAAAAATAAAACCATACCCGCAATACCCCATATCATCCCTCCAATTATAATGAACAAAAAAACCATAAAAGCATTAATTTTAAGTTGATCACCTACAAGCCACGGCCTGAGAATATTTTCCTGAATGATATTATTCCCATAAACAAAAGCAGTAACAAGAAAGGCTGATAAAAGGTTGTCTTTTGTGATAATTGCAAATAATAGAACAGCCAGTGTGCCAAGAGGATATCCTAAGTAAGGGATGAGGCTTAATATTGAAACAAACAGCGCAAAAAATATGGCAAATTTCACTTGAAAAATTAACAGTACTATATAGTTGAGAATAAATGTTATAAGAGTTATCAATAATAGACCAACAATATAATTATTGGCCAGAATTTCAACCTTTACCAAAACTTGTCTGGCTTTCTCAATTCTGTTTTTTGTTTTAAACTTTTGTTCAATGAAACTGAGAACGATTCCCTGATAATACAGCATGAAAAAAAGATATAGGCATATTAAAAAAATATCTGCAATAGTTACTCCTAATGATGAAAACAAAGAAATGAGAGAATCTTTATGCAATTGAACCTCTAAAGTAATCCATTCTTTGTCAATATGATCAGGGATTTTAATTCCAAATTTCTTTATTGAGATTGAAAGCTGATGAAGTCTATCTATTACCTCTTCACTCAGAGATGGGAGCGAGGTGATTATATTTCTTATTTCCCAATAAAAGAAATAGATTATCAAAATAATAGCTGACAATATGAAAAGAATAAAGAGAACAATAATTAATATTCTGTTAATCTTTACCTTTTTTTCAAATCTTTCAAGTGTTCGAATACTGGCTAATGAAATGATGCCTGCCCATGCGAGTGGAATGAGAAATGATTTTCCAATAATTAAGATGCTGACTATTAAGAAAATAAACAATAGCAATACCGTGGATTTAAAAAGGCTTCCTTCAGTGAAATTCATAGGCATAGATTTTAATGATATATCTAGTATAAATAAAGTTTATGTAACTAAACTTTATGCGGCAAAATATCTCCCAATATATAATAATTTTTAATCACACAAATTATTAAATACATATATATGATATACAAAATCTCTATACTTTATTGGATCTCCTCCTTTATAAAATACCTTCATAAGCTTGTCGCAATTGTTATACAATTCCCGAAACTGTTTTTTATACCCGTTTTTCTTTATTTTAACAACTTTTCCATTATGTGAAGAAAGATAGAAGGATTTATCCTTGCCTCCTGATAATCTACTCAAATGCATAGTTTCTTTAGCTTTTGGATCAGTATATACTTTTACTTTTTTAAAAGAACCTGGATTTATAAGTTGTAGCAATGCATATTTTTCTTTTTTTCCTGGTAACCTGACTCCTTCAAAAATTACATAATCCTTGTTTCTGAGCTCAGGTAAATTAGTTTTAAAAAGCTGAGATAAGGAAGTAGAACGTTCAGAAATGATAGATAATTTAATAAATAATGAGGCTTTGATTTCCAAACGATTGATGGTAGAAGAATTATAAATACTGTCTCTAATTTTAATTGACTTGATAATTTTTTTCTTGTAAATAATATCCGCTAGCCTACCTTCAATACTGTCACCATTAATAGTTACTAGTTTACAACTATGCCCAATTAATCTTTCTGTGCTTTCAATGTCCATAGCAAATTTTTGTGCTATTAGATTAACAGGGATGATCCAAATCAAAATAGATAGGACAAAAATCGGGTTGAGCAAGAAAGATTGATTGCCGTATTTTATGATATTGGTTTTTAAAAATATAATTTTCACAAGCCCATAATTAATTGATAATTTTGGGATTCTAAAACATTTTTGGCTTTTTTCTAAAAATCTTGATAATGAGTACTAAAAAAGTGAACCTGGAAAGTATCAGAAATTACTTTCCATCATTTGGAAGAAAAATAAAAGGGCAGGCGATGACATATTTTGATGGGCCGGGAGGAACCCAGGTTCCTAAACAGGTAATTAATGCAATATCCAATTATTACCGGTATTATAACACAAATTCTCACGGGCAGTTTCAAACATCCATAGAAACTGATCGGATTATATTTAGGGCTCGTGAAGATGTCGCTACTTTTTTAGGAGCGGAAGGACCTGAAACAATATCTATTGGACAGAACATGACGACCTTAAATTTTGCTTTGAGTCGTGCATTTTCAAAAATTCTAAGGCCAGGAGATGAAGTGATCATCACCCAGTTAGACCATGAGGCAAACAGAGGTCCATGGCTGATTCTTAGAGAATTTGGGATAATAGTAAGAGAAGTGAAAATAATGGAAAACGGAGTATTGGATTATGAAGATTTAGAATCTAAGATAAATGAGAATACCAGACTAGTAGCAATTGGCTTAGCTTCGAATGCTTTTGGAACAGTTAATGATATACAATTGGCCAGAAAGCTGACCTATGAAGTAGGAGCAGCTTTATTGGTTGATGCTGTACACTATGCGCCTCATTTTCCTATTAATGTTCAAATGTTAGGAGTTGATTATCTTCTATGCTCAAGTTATAAGTTTTATGGCCCACATTTAGGATTTTTATATGCTAAACCGGGTAATCTAGACCGTTTACCAGTTGATAATCTATGTACTCAAGAGCAACATGCACCATATAAAATTGAAACAGGAACATTAAACCATGCTGCATTAGCTGGAGCCTCTGCAGCTGTTCGATTTATTGGATCTTTGGGTGAAGGAAAAGATTTCGGGGAACAGGTTGTATCAGGAATGATTGAGATAAATCAATATGAACAAAAGTTGGCTCATAAATTAAATAAGAAATTAAGAGCTATCAAAAATATAAAGATAATTGGTCCCGAATTTGGACAGAATGAACGTACACCTACCTTATCCTTCGTTCATAATAACATCAGTCCTGACAGGGTTTGTTATGAATTGGGTAAACAGGGGATTGCAGCCTGGGATGGACATTTTTATGCCAAAAGAGCAATGGAAATATTAGGCCTTGAAAAAAGAGGAGGAGTTACCCGTATTGGAATATCCATGTATAATAATAATTCGGATATTGACAAGCTAATAAAAGTATTGAATAGTTTTTAATGTGGTAAAGGTTTCATTTCTTTCCATAATCGCTTGAATTCTTTTTTATACGCTTTGGCAATCTTTTTATTTGTTGTTACAAGTATATTTTCATTGTTGATATCAGATCCTGTACGAGTCCAGTTGTAACTTCCAGTTAGAATTTTTACGTTATCAACGATTACAAATTTATGATGCATCAGGCTTTTGTCAGAATCAATCCGAATATCGATGCCTCTTTCATCCAAACTAATAATATCAGATCCTTTATCCAGAATTTTGCCATCATCAGTGATTATTCGAACATTTACCCCTCTTGAAAAACACTGAAGAATGGAATCGGCTATTGGATTATCACTTATGGTATACATGCAAATTTTCAGATCATTTTTAGCTGAATGTAAGCTAGATATCACTACTTCTCTTATATTATCATGATGACTGAAATAGGCATTGTTTTCAGGTTCCAGCACTTCAAATTTGATAATTTTATCTATCAACATCTGAAGCCATTCTTTGTAAGCATAGTATTCTACAGGATCAATATTCCGCCCCGTTGTTCTAACGATCTGATCTATCAGTTGAAGCTTTTTTTTGCTTGATATAGGTTTCGCAAACGCGCTTCTAAAATTACTGATAATAGCTTCATCATGTATAAATTCTCTTATTAGAGGTTCCAGTGTGAATTCTTGGTTATCCATATATTGATGTACTTCTTTTCTTTTTTTTATAATATAGCCTTCAAGTTTCAATAAAAAAAATCATATAAGTCATTGTTTATATTTTCTGAACGATAGTATCTCATATTATTTTGAACTATTTACTGATTTATGTTAAGAATTATGTCTAAATAATTCTTTTTATACCTGAATGTGTATTTTGGTACCAAAATTTTCGTATTAATAAATATCTTGCTTAGATTTTAGCTCACTTTTCAATTATATGAAAATCCTATTATTATATCCTGAATTTCCTACTACTTTCTGGAGCTTTAAATACGCCTTGAAGTTCATTTCAAAAAAATCAAGTCACCCTCCATTGGGCTTGATCACCGTAGCTGCAATGCTGCCTGAACACTGGGAGAAACGAGTGGTAGATTTAAATGTAAATCGATTATCAGAAAAGGATATTGTTTGGGCAGATATGATTTTCATAAGTGCAATGTCTATTCAGAGGAACTCTGTGAATGATATCATTGACAGATGTCATTCCCTTGGTAAAATAATTGTAGCTGGCGGGCCATTATTTACCGAAGATCCTGATTCTTTCGAACGGATAGACCATTTAGTTTTAAATGAAGCAGAGGTAACCTTACCGCGATTCCTCAATGACTTCAATGAAGGAGCACCCCAAAAATTATATGCTACATCAGAATTTCCAGATATCTCGAAAAGTGTAATTCCTGATTATGGATTACTTGATTTTAAGAAGTATGCTACCATGAGTTTACAATTGTCCCGTGGATGCCCATTCAATTGTGATTTTTGTGAGATCACAGGATTATTTGGTAAAAAGGTAAGGTTAAAATCATCAGATCAGATTATTTCTGAACTGGATCAGATCTATGAAAATAATTGGAAAGGAGAGGTTTTTTTTGTTGATGATAACTTCATTGGCAATCGTCGATTTTTAAAATTGGATCTTTTACCTAAATTGATAGTATGGATGCAGGATAATAATTATCCTTTCCGGTTTATCACTGAAGCATCTATTAATCTGGCCGATGATGATGCACTAATGTCATTAATGGTTTCGGCAGGATTTATGACAGTTTTTATTGGTATTGAAACTCCCGATGAAGATAGTCTGATTGAATGCAGTAAATTTCAAAATAATAATCGGGATTTGCTGGATAGCATACATAAGATCCAGGATAGAGGAATGGTAGTGATGGGAGGATTTATCGTAGGCTTTGATAATGATACTTCAAGTATTTTTAAAAGACAAATAGACTTTATCCAGAAGAGTGGCATCATTTCCGCAATGGTCGGATTATTGAATGCACCTCCTAAAACGAAACTATACTCCCGGCTATTAAAAGAAAATAGGATAATAGATGCTTTTACGGGAAATAATACGGATCTATCAATTAATTTCATTCCTAAGATGGATTTGGAAGAATTAAAGAATGGATATTTATACTTACTTCGAAATATTTATTCATGCAAACCTTACTATAGTCGTGTAAGAGAGTTTCTAAAGAGATATCAGAAAAATGCTCTAATCCCAAAGAGATATACATTGAATGATATTAAAGCCTTAATTCGTTCAATATTTGTTCTTGGAATTTTCAGAAAAGGCAGACGGCATTTCTGGGGATTGTTTTTCTGGACTTTATTTAAGCGCCCGGAGGTTTTCAGTATGGCTGTAACCTATTCTATATATGGTTATCACTTCAGACGGGTGTTTAACATAAAGTGAGAAATTGATATTATCAGGGACACTTCACTTCACAAAAGCTAGTGTTCAAGGTGTTGGTTTAAACTTATATAAATTATTTTATGACTTAAAATCGTTTTAAAATTCGATACTAAAACCCAATCCGTAAACAACGGAGAATTCGCCTCCACGAAACCCATCAATGTTTACAACAGGGGAAATGGAAAAAGCTTTTAATCCTATTTCATATTCCAAACCTATACGGCCGGTGAAAGTTGTCCCACCGTCAGAAAATTCAAGTGCTGGGGCGGTAGTTATTCCAAAATTTCTAATATGAAAAAAAGCAGCTGGCCCAAGTAAAGTTGAATTGATATCACCTCCGGCATGATCTATTAATGCCCCAATACTCAGAAAGCTGGTAATCCGATAAGAATAATCCAGACCATAGGTAAATGCGGTGCCATCACTATTGGAAGTAGCTCCCAGGAAAAGAGACAACTCATTTTTTGCTTCTTCACCATCGTCGTCTTTATTAGAATCAGCAAAAGACACTATGGATAGAAAAATGACAAATAAGAAGGTTAAGACAACAGGAAAAACTCTTGATTTCATAATTATATAAGTTAAAACTAATATTATTTAAAAATAAATATTTTAAAATAATATATAAACTTTAAGGTATGCCTATTTTCTCAATCATATCAATCCACCTGGAATCACTGTGAAGTGATAGAAATAAAGGATCTACTTTAAGCCAGTACATTTCTACTTCGCGGGATTCATATGCTTTATCAAGCCATGTGAATGCCTTGTCAATTTTTCCCATCTGAGCATATACCATGGCTATATAGAATGATGGACTACCCACAGGTGATTTACTACTTCTTTCAATAAGTTCAGCAAGTATACTCTGGGTACTATCTAACTGGTTAAGATGAAAAAAAGCAATTGCTTTATTACCAATTGTCCTTGGAGGTCTCAGGTTGGACGATTCTAAATACTTATTCAGAATGGAAATCACTTCCGAATAATTGCCGGTGTATAAAAATATTCTTCCAGCCTCATTCATTATAGTCGGCGTAGAAAATAGATTGATAGCTGTATAATAATGCTGAATAGCATTTTCCGGCTCACCGGAAAAGTAGTAACTTAAGCCAGTACCTGACCAATTGGCAGCAGAATTTGGATCGATTTTTATTGCCTTCTTGGACATAATTAAAGCTTTTTCAAATTTTCCAGAGGCATTTAAAAGGTCAACATAATTAGTGATCCATTCAATACTTGATGGATTTAAACGATAGAATTCATTCCAGGAATCTTCAGCTTTATTAAAATCCCATTGATACCATAAATATATCATAGAAAGATAGACATGCGTTACAGCATAATTTTCATCCAGCTTCAAAGCAATGTTCAGGTTTGCTAAAGCATTTTCCAATAAATTTTCTGGTCTAAGATCTCCAACCCAGGATCCTTGTACAAGCCAATAATAACCAAGATCAGCATAGGCGGGTGCCATATTCGGATCAAGATTAAGGGCCTTTTCCAACAGGGTTCTTGCTTTTTCAAATGATGGATTCTGATATAAATAATAATGCCCCTGGAGAAAGAGGTTATATGCTTCTATATTATTTGTATGAGCGACTTCAATTCTTTCTACTACTTCAGGGCTAATCTCAGCCTTTAATATATTAGCTATTTGTTTGGCCACTTCACTTTGAATTGAAAAAACGTCAGAAAAATCCCGGTCATAATTCTCCGCCCATATCTGCTGATCGGTGGTAACATCGATCAATTGCACAGATATACGTACCCTTCCTTCATCTTTTCTTACGCTTCCGGTAAGTATGTGGGCTACTCCCAATTCATTGCCAATTTCCGGTATGGTTTGATCGACTTGTTTGTACTGCATTGATGAGATTCGTGAAGTAACTTTTATGCCTCCGATCTTATATAAATGTGTTAATATTTCTTCCATCATACCGTCACTAAAATATTCCTGATCTTTATTGGGGCTCATGTCTGAAAAAGGAAGTACGGCAACAGATTTTTCTATATTGGTAGGAATAGCTTTTTCTTTCTCAGGTTCCGTTTCTATTTGGGTATAGATGAAGTAGAAAACCAAGATCGCCCCTAACAAGATTATAAGCGAAATAAATTGAAACTTAGAGAGCTTGTTCGCCTTGTTTTTATACACTTCGGGTGGATCATAAGAAAATTCAGGTTCAATTTGTTCGGCTCCAGCCGCTTTAACCTTATAAATTATTACAGGTTCATCAACGTTTTTTAAGTTTTCTTCTGCTATTAATTCAGTATTAACCCCTTCAAGGTTTTTGATATTTTTAAATACAGTATCTGATACATATATTTCAGAGGGTGGTGTTATATCAGCAATTCTAGAGGTTATATTCACTCCATCTCCCAATACATCTTTTTTCTTAAAGATGACATCGCCCAGGTGAATTCCAACACGTAATGTTAAATCCGAATCATATTTAGTGACATTTTGAATAGCCAAAGCACAAAATACAGCATCCGAAGCACTATTGAAGCTGGCCAATACACCATCACCAATTTCCTTAAGATATTTTCCCCCAAATTTTTCTATCAAGGATTTTTGTATTTTTT
>Ga0316192_10001740_pt1 | contig 16079 bp, 17 predicted proteins | sample MerIslwburrow_MG_FD_204931 | JGI IMG/M metagenome (GOLD analysis project Ga0316192, IMG submission 204931) | Coastal sediment microbial communities from Maine, United States - Merrow Island worm burrow | ecosystem: Environmental > Aquatic > Marine > Coastal > Sediment | place: USA: Maine...
TGACTTCAAATGGTGTTTCGCCAGGCCACCAGTGTTGTGAGCCGTAGTGTTTAAAAAGGTTTTTATAAACCGACAGAAACGTCATTTACGTTTTTTATAGGGAGACGCCTTAGCCGCTTGTGGCTTTTTAGTCGAGGTGCCAAATTTAATCTGTTTAGCCAGTTTTTTTACTTCAGCCGAATCATCAACCGGAGGTAAACCAACCACATTGCGTAGCGCATTGATATCGGTACGCATCAGCTCTTCCCATTCGCCAGATCTAATACCGCGTTTGAGTGTAATTGGCCCATAACGGACACGCTGTAGCCGGCTTACTCTAACCTCCTGAGATTCCCACAGACGTCGCACCTCACGGTTACGCCCCTCGTTCAGGGTAACGTGATACCAATGATTGGCACCCTCACCGCCGCCATCGCTAATGCTATTGAAGCTGGCCTTGCCATCTTCAAGCTCGACACCTTTACGCAACGCCCTTTTCATAGACTCAGTCACTTCACCCAGTACTCGAACTGCATATTCGCGTTCAACCTCTGAAGAAGGATGCATCAGCCGGTTAGCCAAATCACCATCCGTAGTAAGCAGGATCAAACCACTGGTATTGATATCCAGTCGACCTACCGCAATCCAGCGACCACTCTGCATACGCGGCAGATTATCAAAAATTGTGGGGCGACCTTCAGGATCAGAACGGCTGCAGATCTGCCCTTCCGGTTTGTAATAGGCCAACACACGATGTTTACTGTCAGGGCGGTGATGCAGCTTTACCACCTTACCATCAAGGCGAACCGTGTCCGTTATCTCAGCCTTATCACCAAGCTTTACAATATCACCATTGACGCTGACACGTTTGGCCTCAATCATGCGTTCCGCTTCACGCCTTGACGCGATGCCGGCAGAGGCAAGTAATTTTTGAATACGTTCAGCCACAATTAAAATACCGTTTCAGTTTTGGATTCAGCCGCAGAATCTGCAACTGTTACTTCTTCATTAGATGTGGCATCAGACTCAGCAGCCTGGTCTTCTTCATTCGAAGACTCATCATTTTCAAGCGTTGATGATTCAACAATATCAACATCAGCTGGACCGAATTCTTCAGCGACTTCGCCAGCATCGGCAATCACAACAGGCTGTACCTCACCCTGCTCAAGCTCTGTTGACTCGGTCTCCTGTTCTGCATTCTGTGCTTGAGGTTTATCACCAAAATCCAGTTCATGTTCAATACTTTCAATATTGCGCAGCTCCGCCAATGGCGGTAAATCACTCAGACTCTTGATGCCAAAGTAATCCAGGAATGTCTTGGTGGTGCCGTACAAGGCGGGTCGGCCAGGCACATCACGATGGCCGATGACACGCACCCATTCACGCTCAAGCATGGATTTAACAATGTGTGAACTGACGCTAACGCCGCGCACATCTTCAATTTCGCTACGAGTAATCGGTTGGCGATAGGCTATCAAGGCCAGGGTTTCCAGTGTTGCACGCGAATATTTAGAGGCCTTTTCTTCCCACAGACGTGCAACCCACTCAGCCAGATCAGCCTTAACCTGATAGCGAAAACCAGTGCTGACTTCTTTCAGTTCAACACCACGGTTGAGACAATCATCTTGCAGGCTTTTAACTGCTTCACGGATTTCATCACGGCTAGGCTGATCCTCATCAAGGAACAGGCCGAGCAGACTGTCGACACTAAGCGGCCGCCCGGCTGCTAGCAACGCACCTTCGATGATCTGTTTTAACTTATCAGGATTCGTGGACATTCTGATGTGCCTTTACGTAAATAGGTCCAAATGCTTCGGTTTGTATAATTTCAATCAAGCTTTCCTTGATCAATTCAAGCACGGCCAGCAGTGTCACAACCACTCCCATACGGCCTTCCTCGATGGTGAATAACTGTGTGAATTCAGTAAAGGAGTCGGCATTGATCTTTTCAAGCACGCCCGTCATGCGCTCACGCACTGACAGAGTTTCTCTATGAATCTGATGCGAGGCGAACATGTCTGCACGTCGCAAGACATCCTGAAACGCCAACAACACCTCTTTTAATGCAACATCAGGAACCGGCTTTACCGTACGCAGATCAGGAGCCTTGGCACTGGTTTCAAACACATCACGACCAAGCCGCGGCATCTCATCAATGTCTTCAGCAGCCTTTTTATAACGTTCATACTCCTGCAGCCTACGTACCAATTCAGCCCGCGGATCTTCCTCATCATCTGACAATGATTCAGGCCGCGGCAGCAACATGCGCGATTTAATCTCGCAGAGCATAGCCGCCATCACCAGATAATCAGCCGCCAACTCAAAGCGCATTTCCTGCATCAAGTCGATGTAGACAACATACTGGCGGGTAATCTCGGCAATCGGGATATCGAGCACATCCAGGTTTTGACGGCGGATCAAATAGAGCAGCAGATCAAGCGGACCTTCAAAGGCCTCGAGAAACACCTCGAGCGCATCTGGCGGGATATAGAGATCCACAGGAAGCTGGGTTAAGGCCTCACCCTGAACAACAGCAAAGGGAATCTCCTGCTGTTGAGCCACGTCAAGACCATGAGGCAACTCCACCTGCTCCGGCACCACCGCTGGTTCACTAGTACCTGTCATTACCTAGCGATACTCCAGGCCCATCGCTTGACGGACCTCCTCCAAAGTCTTGCGTGCCTCGTCCCGGGCGCACTCTCGTCCTTCATTGACAATACTGCGCACTAAGTTAATGTTCTGACTGTATTCTTCGGCTCGCTCACGCATAGGCGCCTGTTCTTTGATTACCTCATCAATGATCGGCTGTTTACAGTCAATACAACCAATACCCGCCGTGCGACAACCTTCTTGAGCCCAAGCTTTTACTTCTTCTTTTGAGTAAACCTCATGCAACTGCCAGACGGGACATTTCTGCGGATCGCCTGGGTCGGTCTTGCGAACCCGGGCAGGATCGGTTGGCATGGTGCGGAGTTTCTTTTCCACATCCGCAGGCGCTTCACGCAGACCGATGGTGTTGCCATAGGATTTAGACATTTTCTGCCCATCCAGGCCTGGCATCTTCGAGGCCTTAGTCAACAACGGCTGTGGTTCAGGCAGGATGATTCTGCCGCCGCCCTCAAGAAAGCCGAATAGTCTTTCGCGATCACTAAGGGTAATGTTTTGCTGCGATTCCAGCAGAGACCGGGCCGTCTTCAGTGCCTCATCATCGCCCTGCTCCTGATATTTCCGGCGCAACTCGCAGTAAAGCTTGGCGTTCTTCTTGCCCATTTTCTTCACCGCAGCTTCGGCTTTTTCTTCAAAGCCAGGCTCACGACCATAAAGATGATTAAAGCGGCGCGCTATTTCACGGGTCAGTTCAATGTGGACTACCTGATCCTCGCCCACCGGCACCAGACCAGCTTTATAAGTCAGAATGTCCGCGCTTTGCAGCAAGGGATAACCGAGAAAACCATAAGTGGCCAGGTCTTTCTCTTTCAGTTTTTCCTGCTGATCTTTGTAGGTAGGCACGCGTTCCAGCCAACCCAGCGGCGTCATCATGCTCAACAACAGGTGCAACTCGGCATGTTCAGGCACTTGAGACTGAATAAAAATTTTGGCAGAACCAGGGTTAACACCCGCTGCCAACCAATCGATCACCATATCCCAAACACTGTTGGCGATGATGGCGGTATTGTCATACTCAGTAGTCAGGGCATGCCAATCAGCAACAAAGAAAAAACATTCGTATTCATGCTGTAGCTGTACCCAGTTTTTCAAGACGCCGTGATAGTGGCCAAGGTGAAGCTTTCCGGTCGGACGCATCCCCGACAGGACGCGCTGGTGTTGACTTGGAACCGTGTTCAATTAGTCTCTTCCTTCATTACTTACAGGGACAGCACACTATACAGTAGGTGCAGCACTCCCTGCACTACCGGACTGAGGATATCCCCCAAAATTCCAGTGACCAACAGGCCAATCAAGATGAAAAAACCATATGGCTCGATACGTGAGAATTTATACGCCAGTGGACCGGGCAAAATACCGGTCATAATACGACCACCATCCAGCGGCGGTAAAGGCAATAAATTCAACACCATAAGAATGACATTTATCAAAATACCTGCGCTGCCCATGTAGACCATCGGCTGGCCGGCAAAGGGGATATCCGCCGCGATGATATAACCAATCTTTGCAACAATACCCCAGCCAACAGCCATTAACAGATTAGCCACCGGACCCGCCAGGGCCACCAGGGCCATGTCACGCTTGGGGTTGCGCAGATTCTGCCAGGTCACCGGCACCGGCTTGGCCCAGCCAAAGATAAAACCTCCCGGTAGCAACAGCATTACCAAAGGCACAACTACCGTACCGACAGGATCGATATGTTTGAGTGGGTTGAGAGTTAGGCGCCCCAGCATTAAAGCCGTTGGATCACCCAGGCGGCGCGCAACCCAGCCATGCGCGACTTCATGCACGGTAATGGCAAACAGTACCGGCAGCGACCACACTGCGATCTTTTGTATTAGGCTTAATTCCATCATTGGGAGATTATAACTTTTTAAGAAGATGAGGGCTTGATAAGATCAAATACAATAGGTTTAAGACCTATCCTAACAAACAACAAGAACTATAAAACCAACTCATCAGCGCCCTTACCACGCCTAACCAACTCAGGCCCGTCTGCCAGAATCTCAATCACGCTGGTTGGCTCCATGCCACAGTAACCACCATCAATCACCAAATCCACCTGATTACCAATACTGTCCTTCATATCGTAGGGATCGATCATCGGGTAGTCCTCACCCGGCAACAGCAGGGTTGAGCTGAGAATGGGCTCCCCCAACTCTTCCAGCAAGGCTAAAGCAACCGCATTGTCAGGTACTCGCACACCGATGGTTTTACGCTTGGGATGCAAGAGACGTTTGGGCACACTCTTCATCGCCGGCAGAATAAATGTGTAAGGCCCGGGGGTGATGCTTTTGATCAGTCGATAGGCAATATTGTCGATCACGCCGTACTCGGACATCTCGCCCATGTCACGACACATCAGGGTGAAGTTGTGTTTATCATCCAGTTGTCGAATCTGACGAATACGCTCAACCGCTTTCTTGTCACCAATCTGGCAACCCAGGGCATAACAGGAATCAGTGGGGTAAATCACCACTCCACCCTGTTTGATAATATCTGCCGCACTACGGATCAGGCGTAGCTGTGGGTTTTCTGGGTGGATCTGAAAAATTTGACTCATGAATCGTTCCTACTAGTCCTGCCAAAGCCCCCAAATGGGCTCACAAGTTTCAGGCAGTGGCGGCATCTGCCCCATGTTAGACCAAGCCTGACTGGGACCGTGATAATCGGAACCTATCGATGCCCGCAATTCATACCTCTTGGCATAGTCAGTCATGTTTTTGGTAACGTTTATATCCTGGCGCCCGGAGATCACCTCCAGCCCGGCACCACCCATTTGTTTAAATTCATCAAACAGCAGCCGCAGTTTGGTCGCAGACAACTTATAACGGGCCGGATGAGCGACCACAGCATGACCACCCGCTGCGTTAATCCACTCCACCGCCTGTGCCAGTGGGGTCCATTCACTGGAAACATAGGCCTTTTTACCATCACCAAGATAGCGATCAAAGGCCGCCTGCATGGTTTTAACATGACCATTATCAAGCAGGAAACGGGCAAAGTGAGTTCGACTCAAAATCTGACCATTGACATAGGCCTGCGCCCCTTCCAGTGCACCTTCGATTCCGAGCTTGGCCAGGCGATTCGCCATCTCTTCAGCCCGGCCTGTTCTTTGATGGCGCAAATCAGCTAAACCCGCCTGCAGGGCCGCGTTCTCAACATCAAAATTAAGCCCAACGATATGCAGCAGATGTTTGCCCCAGGTGACCGAAATCTCAACCCCGGCAATAAACTCCAGCCCAAGCTTTTCTGCCTCGGCAGCTGCCTCCGCATAGCCATCGGTGACATCATGGTCAGTCAGGGCCAGCACCTCAACACCACAGCTGTGGGCATAACCAACCAACTCGGCCGGGCTCAGCTCGCCATCAGAGGCGATAGAATGCGAATGCAGGTCGTACTTTTTATATCGATTGGATTCCATTACTAACCAGGTGAGATACATGCGTAAAGCTGGCTATGATAGAATCTTTGGCCACATTTAGCGAGCCAAATAGGTTCGATCATAAGACATTGCAGTTTCTGAGGATGACATGAAATTCCTGTTCGACTTTTTCCCGATACTTTTATTTTTTATCGCCTATAAGGCTTACGACATCTATGTCGCCACCGCCGTCGCCATCATCGCTGCGTTTATTCAGGTAGGCTGGTTCTGGTTACAGTATCGTCGTTTCGAAAAAATGCATATCATCACCCTGCTGCTGATTACCGTGCTTGGTGGCGCCACACTGATACTGCAAGATCCAAACTTCATCAAATGGAAACCCACCGTAGTCAACTGGCTGTTTGGTGTTGCCTTCATCGGTAGCCAGTTCATCGGCAAAAAACCCATTGTCCAGCGCATGATGGAAGCCACTGTCGAACTACCACAAACCATCTGGTCAAGACTGAACCTGGCCTGGGCTGTGTTCTTCATCTTCCTCGGTTTTCTCAATCTCTATGTTGCCTTTTCCGGCCATTACGACATGGACACCTGGGTCAACTTCAAGATGTTTGGCATGATTGGTCTGACCTTTGTCTTCATCATCGGCCAGGCCTTTTTCATTGGCCGTTATATTAAGGAACCGGAAGATGAAAATACTCCGGCAAACTCCAAGGAGGAGTCATAGTGCTTTACGCAATCATCGGACAAGATGTAGAAAACAGCCTGGATAAACGCCTGGCAGCACGCCCAGCCCATCTCGAACGTCTGGAACAACTCAAGAACCAAGGTCGCCTACAACTGGCTGGCCCCTTCCCTGCAATCGACAACATAGATCCAGGCCCGGCCGGTTTCAGCGGCAGTCTGATTGTCGCCGAGTTTGATTCACTCGAAGCAGCACAAGCCTGGGCTGACCAGGACCCCTACATCGAAGCCGGCGTCTATCAATATGTTGCGGTACAACCGTTCAAGAAGGTGTTGCCCTGATGTCTACGGTAAGAGAACAGCTGATTCGGCAGCGGGTGGATGAGTCACTCAAACCTGAAACACTAGAGTTGATTGACGACAGCCACATGCATGTTGGCCACGGCGCCAAGGGTGGTCATTACAGCATTAAAGTTGTCTCAAATGCATTTGAAGGCAAAAACATGCTGCAACGCCACCGTCTGGTATATGACGCCGTCGGCGACCTGATGACAGCCGAGATACACGCATTAAGTATCGACGCCAAAACACCAGCAGAAATCCAGACCTAAAATAAGCACTCGAAACAGATCCGGGCCTGCGGTAGGATAGCCTTATCCATTTCATCAACCTGATAGCAGGATTTTTCCAATGACTAAATTTAAACTCTCAGTTTCAGCCCTGTTATTCAGTGCGCTAACACTGCCAGGCGCATTTGCCGCCGAAGATAAAACCATCGCCATTATCAATGGTGACCCGGTAATGACCTCAGAGCTACTGACCTACGCCAAGGTCAAAAATGCTCAGGCAGATCTTAATAATGATGAAATTCGCAAACAGATGATCCAGGCATTTGTTGGCCGCGAGCTACTATTTCAGGAAGCCGTAGCACAAAAAATTGATCAACTGCCAATCGTCAAGCTAGCCCTGGAAAATCAGCGCCACGAAGTTATTTCACAGGCATTGATTGCCAAGATCATCAAGGACAACCCCGTCACCGAAGAACAGCTTCGCAGTTTTTATGACAAAAAGGTTGCTGAGCAAAAAGATAGCAACAAAGAAATCCCTACATTTGAGCAGATCAAACCTCAGCTGGTGAACTTGATGTTTGAACAAAGCGTCGCTCAATACATCCAGACACTGCAGAAAAAGGCCAAGATCGAAAAGCCGGAGTAAGACCTTACAACCCGGTGCTGTCGCAGCACCGGGTTATTCGTAACGCTGCAAAAATTCTATAAACCCGGCTTCATCCAACACCTCAACACCGAGTGACTCAGCCTTACTCAACTTAGAACCGGCTTCAGCACCGGCAACCACCACATTGGTTTTCTTAGATACGCTGCCAGCCACCTTTGCACCCAGTGCCAGCAAACGCTCCTTAGCCTCACTGCGAGTCATTGCCGCCATCGTTCCTGTCAGAACGATGGTCTGCCCGGCAAGGGGTTGCTCATCCTGCTTAATAGCCTGCATCGCTGGCCAGGTCACACCTGTCTGTAAAAGCTTTTCAATAACTTCGCGATTATGTGGCTGCTGAAAAAAGGCATGAACGTGCGCCGCAACGATGGGACCGATCTCATTGACTTGCTGTAAGGCATCAGTCTCTGCCGCGGCGACAGCCTCAAGCGTTAAAAAGTGATTGGCCAGTATTTGCGCCGTGGTCTCACCGACCTCGCGTACACCCAAGGCATAGAGAAACTTAGCCAGTGTGGTCTGCTTACTTTGTTGCAGTGCAGCTATTAAATTTTCAGCCGATTTATCACCCATTCGCTCCAGACCGGCAAGCTGTTCCTTACCTAATTTAAACAAATCAGCAACATCATGGATCAAACCCTGATCAGATAACTGTTCCACCAGTTTGTCACCCAGACCATCAATATCCAGCGCCTTGCGTGAAGCAAAGTGTTTGATTGCCTCCTTACGCTGGGCACTGCAATACAAACCACCAGAACAACGAGCAATAGCCTCGCCCTCAACCCGAACCACATCCGAGCCACAAACAGGACATTGACCAGGCATCACAAATTGTCTGGCATCCTTAGGCCGTCTTGAAAGCACCACAGCAGCGACCTCAGGGATAACATCGCCGGCGCGACGCACAATCACCGTATCGCCAATATGAACATCCTTGCGTCTAACCTCATCCTCATTGTGCAGCGTTGCATTGCTGACGGTGACACCACCAACAAAGACCGGCTCAAGCCTGGCAACCGGCGTTATGGCCCCGGTTCTACCAACCTGCACCTCAATATCAAGCAACCGAGTCATCTCTTCCTGGGCAGGAAACTTATGAGCGATGGCCCAGCGCGGTGCCCGTGCAACAAAACCAAGGATTTCACGCTGATCGATACTGTTCACCTTATAGACCACCCCATCGATCTCATAGGCTAAGGCATTTCGTTTTTCAGACATTGCCCGGTAATAGGACAAAACCTCCGCCACACCTTTAACAACGCTGACCTCAGGCGAGACCCGCAAGCCCCACTGCTTAAGCCGTTCCAGAATTGCGCTGTGAGTGGCAGGCAATTCCAGCCCCTCAACATCACCAGTACCGTAGCAATACATGGACAGTGATCGTTTAGCCGTTACCCGCGGATCTAACTGACGCAGGCTACCTGCCGCTGCATTACGGGGATTGGCAAACTCCTTTTCGCCCTTTTCTCGTGCCATGGCATTCAAACCTTCAAAACTGGCCTTGGGCATATACACCTCACCACGCACCTCCAACACACGCGGATAATCATCACCGACCAACCTGAGCGGGATTGAATTAATGGTGCGGACGTTATGAGTCACATCCTCACCAGTAACACCATCACCCCGCGTCGCCGCCTGCACTAACACACCGTCTTCATAGCGAATACTAATCGCCAGGCCATCAAGCTTTGGTTCGGCTACGTATTCAACAACATCCTGCTCTAATCGCTCTCTAACACGGCGATCAAAATCTGACACCTCATCATCCGAAAAAGCATTATCCAGCGACAACATAGAAATCTTGTGCTCAACCTGGCCAAAGGCTTTGATCGGTTTGGCCCCAACACGCTGGGTTGGTGAATCGATCGTTACCAGCTCGGGATGATCAGACTCCAGCCGCTGCAATTCTCGCAACAGGCGATCATATTCCGCATCAGGGATTTCGGGGGCATCAAGTACGTAATAGAGGTGGTTGTGATGAGCAATTTCACCCCGTAGTGTTTCTATACGTAATTTAACTTGTGAATCAGACATAAATGCGGCAAAACCCAAACCAGGAAAATAAGCTAAGTGCTCGTATTATCACAACTTTTATTCGCAGCAACAATACACAGATTACACACCACCTAAAGTTTCAGAGGCAATAACCGAATATTAATGTGTTATTAAGGAAGACTTTAGAGGTTAACTACATGAAAGCCTACAGGATCACCAAAAACGATGTTGGTGTCGGTGACCCCCTGCCCTGGAACGTAATAGACAGAGAGGGAAAACTACTTCTCAAGAAAGGCGCAATTGTAACCTCCACTAGAGTACATGAACTTCTCTTGGAACGTGGGCTATATCAAAAACAAACGCTTGACCAGGCAAAGACAGCAACTATAAAACCTGAAGACCAACCTAAAGGCCCATTCAACCCATTTGAAATAATTGAGAACTGTACCTTCAAGCTTGGCAGAACCTTATATAACCTGACACAGAATAAAGACTGTTCGGAAAACCTCAACCTGATCACCAAAAGCATCATGATGGCCTGCGCCAAAGACCCCGATGCCGCGCTTGGTGCAGTCCATTTGCTGCATGGCCATGCCTACACAACCATTCACCCTATTCATGTTGCAGCGCTGTGTCATGCCCTATGCCGGGTCACCAATCTATCCGATGAAGAGACACATAGAATCATCAGCGCATGCCTGGTCAGCAATATAGGCATGTTAGAACTACAAGAGGTGCTGCATGATCAGGAAGCGCCGTTAAGCCAGGAACAAAAAGACCAAATTGCAGCCCATCCGGAAGAGAGCGTTAAAATTTTAAGGGCCAATGGTATAAAAGACGAGGCCATGCTCGAAATTGTCTTGCAGCATCATGAGCGCGCTCATGGCGAAGGTTACCCAAACAAACTAAAGGGCGAAGAAATTAACATTGGTGCAAAAATCCTGGCACTGGCAGATTGTTACAGCGCCATGGTTTCACCACGTATCTACCGCGATACAGTGGATACCTCCGCAGCACTTAAAACCCTGTTCCTGGAGCGCGGCAAGGAGTATGACGAACAGCTGGCCATACAACTGATAAAGTATATGGGCATCTTCCCTCCCGGCACCTATGTGAAGCTGGCTAACGGTGAGATAGGTCTTGTGGTAAGACGCACTGCAAACAACATGGCACCACAGGTTTCGAGTGTCATCAGCATCAAGCAACTGCCTTATTCACGCCCAATTAAGCGCGACAATAAACGCAAAGAATTCGCCATTAAGGGAATAGTTGAAAACAAAAAGAAATTCAGTTTCAGCCTGGCAACAATCTGGGGCTATGAAACAGCCTAACTGTAGACTGTATTTTATCTGACATACAGTCTCATATTCTTTCAAACACTTAATTGCTCAAACATCCTCTTAGCGCCAACTAGCCAACTATAAAATGGGTAATAACGAAACCGGATTAGCCCTGCTGGTTTTCCATATCAAATTACATATAAACTCTCAATTATGAACATAGCGCATAATTTCTGCAGGAACCAAAGATAGAGACATCACCTTGTCTGCCGCACCCATGGCAATCGCTTCTTTGGGCATACCGAATACAACACAACTACTTTCATCCTGCGCTACCGTATCGGCCCCAGCTTCACGCATCTCCAACAAACCACGCGCGCCATCATCTCCCATGCCGGTCAATATAAATCCTACAGCGTTCTTGCCGGCGAACTTGGCCACAGAACGAAACAACACATCTACCGAAGGCCGATGACGATTCACCAAAGGGCCGTCGATAACCTCGACGTGATACTGAGCGCCGTTGCGCTTAAGTAACATATGTTTACCACCCGGCGCGATCAGGGCATGACCAGGCAAGACACGATCATTGTTTGCCGCCTCCTTGACCGTGATTTCACACAAACTGTTTAACCGATCTGCAAACGAAGCAGTAAACTTCTCCGGCATATGCTGAACAATGACAATGCCCGGCGCAGTACGCGGCAAGGCTGTAAGCAGCAACTCCAGCGCCTGCGTACCGCCAGTTGAAGTACCGATTGCGACGAAATGCTCAGTGGTTTTTGACATTGCATGGGGGGATGCTTTCAACACTGCATCGGCGCTGAGTTTTTTCTGCACTTGCACAGCTGCGGGGCCAGTACAAATATTAGCCATATTGGCCCTGGCTGCCGCCTTCACTGCCTGGGTGATATCAGTAGCGGCATCCTGCAAAAAGCTCTTCAAACCGACCTTGGGTTTGGTGACAATGCTCACCGCCCCTGCGGCAAGGGCCTGCACCGTGGTTTCGGCACCTTTTTCCGTCAAGGTTGAACAGATCACCACCGGTGTCGGCCGTTCAGCCATGATCTTTTTCAAGAATGTGATGCCATCCATGCGCGGCATTTCCACATCAAGTACGATCACATCAGGCCATTGCTTGGCCATGTGATTCATGGCAAATATCGGGTCAGCCGCAACAGCAATTACCTCAATTGAGCTATCGCTGTTAAGCACACTCTGCAACACCTGACGCGCAACAGCTGAATCATCCACTAACATCACCTTGATTTTACTCATACTACATCCTTGTTTGATACACCGAACTCAACTTAAGCATAATAGCCTTTCGAAAGACGCTGATTCAGCCCGTGTGTTGGCAACAAATAATGACACATACCGTCGAACAAACGTTGCGGGGACCAGAGGGTAATTGCCACGCATGCACCAAACAGGGTATGGGTGCGAATTTTTCTGCGTCAAAAAATAATTCTCCTGGTGCGAATTTAACATCGTCTCTCCAGGCGTATATCATCAAGCCTTTCTGTAAATTGATGGTGCTACAGCCTCAACCGCATCAGTAATACCATTAAGACTCTCAGAATGACCAATCATAAAATACCCTCCCGGCTTCAATTGCCGTACCAGTTGAGACACAACATGCTTCTTGGTTTCCATATCGAAATAGATCATCACATTTCGCAGAAATATCACATCGAAACTTGCCAGCTGGGACAAGTTATTATTCAAATTGGCATGAGTAAATGAAACTTTTGGTTTAATCTCAGGACCGATAATGAAGGTACCTTCCTGACTGCCGACACCCTTGAGGCAATATTTCTTCAAATATACTTTCGGTATATCCTTGGTGCGCGCCATGGGATAGTGCCCGGAACGGGCTACATCTAAAACTCTGGTGCTGATATCCGTGCCAACGATCTCCCATGAACCAGTCGGAGAATGCTCCGCCAACATCATCGCAAGAGTATAGGCTTCCTCTCCTGTTGAACTTGCAGCACTCCATATCCTTCGCGGGCCGTTGCGCCAGTCGGGAAAAACATGTTGTCGCAAAAAATTGAAATGCTTGGGTTCACGAAAGAAGAAGGTTTCGTTAGTAGTCAACATATCGACGGCTATCTGAAACTCACCATTACTATCGCTCTTCACTAGATTGAAATAGTCACCATAGCTAGAAAGAGAGTAATGCCTGACACGCTTAGACAACCGTCCCGCCACCAATGCTTTTTTTATCGGAGAAAGGCTGATACCCGCCGCTTCATAAATCATGCTGCGAAACAGATCGAACTCAGCATCGGTCAGCGGTGAGACTTCTGTAGACATTTCCAAGGTACTCATGACAACTCCTCCATACCAACGGGCAAGTCGGCAAACCATTTAATGAATCTTTGTACATCATCACCCTGATAAATAGAGCCATGCTGCGACATGGCAGACATTTCATTTTCAAGTTTATGACTGAATACCTTCAATTCACCGGCAACCGCCTGAAAACCTCTGACGTTACCTACACGTCTCGCTGCCAATGCAGCATTGACAGAAGCTAACTGCAACTGCCGAGATGTTTCCAAAATACAACGGATATTATTACTGAGTTCAATTATATTTTTATACTTCATAGTCATAGCTAAACACTTTATTCAGGCACGACAGTATCCATGGCAAATCAGCCATCCAATCCAGTCATATTTATATTTATGTTTATCGAAAATCGGCCCCGCTAAGGCATCGGGGCCATGTCAGTTAAGCCTCAGGCACTTCTTCCTGGACTGTACCACCGCTACCGTTAATCATTGCCAGTTCTTCCACCGACAAAACCCGGTTGACATCAAGAATGATGACAAACTTACCGTTAACCTTGCCCATACCATCAATGAAATCAGCACGAATTTTGGCTCCAAAACTTGGTGCCTGCTCAATTTCACTGTCTGGTATTTCCAGCACTTCAGACACCGAATCGACCACCACACCAATATCTTGCTGGCCTTCTTCAGTTGTCACTTCAATGATGACAATACAGGTACGTTTAGTAACATCACTCTGTTTGCCACCGAAGCGTGCCCCTAAGTCAACCACCGGCACAACAGAACCACGCAGATTAATTACACCACGAATGAATTCCGGCATCATAGGAACAGGGGTAAGCTGACCATATTCCAGTATCTCCTTAATATGAAGAATACCGATTGCAAACATCTCACCACGCAGCAGGAAAGTTAAAAATTGTCCCTGTTCATCTTGCGCCTCGGAATCATCAATCAACACGACCTTTTTTTGAGCTACTGAATTACTCATGACGGTCTCCTAGAATTTTACGAAATCAGAACCAGTGGCAGGTATTGGCATGACCGACTCATCGTAATCAGCCACAACATTTAACTCCGGCTTGTTACTTATCTTTCTCTCATCAGAATTTGCCTTCATCTTTTCAATTTCAACAGTAAAAAAACTCATTAACTGTTGTAGCTGCTCAGTCTGACCACTCATCTCTTCAGCAGTGGCGGCAAGCTCTTCCGAAGCTGATGCACTCTGCAGGGTGATGTTGTTAAGCTGTTCCATAGCGTTATTGATTTGGGCAGCGCCAGAAGATTGTTCTTCAGAAGCAGCACTTATCTCCTGCACCAGGTCAGAGGTCTTTTTAATTGATGGAACAATTTCATCCAACAGTTTGCCTGCCTTCTCGGCCAGACCAACACTGCTTTCAGCAACTTCACCAATCTCTTGTGCGGCCACCTGCGACCGCTCAGCCAGCTTTCTAACCTCAGCTGCAACTACGGCAAAGCCCTTACCGTGCTCGCCAGCACGTGCAGCTTCGATTGCTGCATTGAGCGCTAATAAATTAGTCTGATAAGCAATATCGTCGATGATGCTGATCTTGGCAGCAATAGACTTCATCGCAGCTACTGTCTCACCTACAGCCTCACCTCCCTCATCAGCTTCCTTAGCAGCCTTGGAGGCCATACCGTCGGTAACTTTGGCATTTTCAGTATTCTGATTGATAGAGGCTGACATCTGTTCAATTGATGCCGAAGTTTCCTCGACACTGGCAGCTTGTTCACTCGAACCCTGGCTCATAGTCTGGGCAGTTGATGAAACCTGATTAGCCGCGCTGCTTAATGTTTCTGCCGATGAAAGCACATCAATAACTGTGCAGGAAAGTGCATCAATTGTACTATTGAGTGCGTCCTTAACCTGACCGAAAATACCAGGATAATCCTTGATAACTCGCTGGGTAAGGTTGCCGGTAGAGAGTGCACTTGAAACGCGCATGACATCATTCAAACTGACATCAGTTGTTTCCATCAAAGAGTTAACGCTTTCACACAAATCCTTGATCTCACCAGTCTTGCCCTCAAGTGGAACACGCTGGGTAAGATCACCATTCTTGGCCGACCCGACCACATCCTGAGTCTGTTCCACCGCCTGCTTGAGAATCTCAGCTGCCTTTACCTGATCGGTTACATCCGTTGCATATTTAACAACCTTGAATGGCTTACCATCCATATCCATGATCGGATTGTAGGAGGCTTGTATCCAAACCTCCTTGTCGCCCTTGCCAATGCGTTTGTATTGCGCCGCATCGTACTCGCCACGGCCCAGTTTTTCCCAGAACAGTTTGTATTCCTGACTATTGCGATATTCCGAATCAACAAACATGCTGTGATGCTGACCTTTAATCTCATCCAGGGTATAACCTACAGTGTTGAGAAAATTTTCATTGGCATTCAGTATCTTTCCATCAAGCGAGAATGAAATTACCGCCTGAGCCTTGCCAATGGAATCCAGCTGGCCAGAATAGTCGGCCGCCTGCAACTTTTGCGTAGTGATTTCAGTGGCATACTTCACTACTTTGAAGGGCTTAC